>Ga0247835_1004222_pt1 | contig 12859 bp, 11 predicted proteins | sample LaCtaG_3_FD_189912 | JGI IMG/M metagenome (GOLD analysis project Ga0247835, IMG submission 189912) | Freshwater microbial communities from meromictic Lake La Cruz, Castile-La Mancha, Spain - LaCruzMarch2015_13.5m | ecosystem: Environmental > Aquatic > Freshwater > Lake | place: Spain: Castile-La... | reverse complement strand
TGAGCAGCCGCATGAGGACCGAGGGGTGACTGCCGACTTCTGATCGACTTTCTTGAGGGCCAAAGAATGAACCCCCTCAGGAAACTTGTGAAAGCTCCTGAGAGGGCCCATCTCCGAGTTTGCGAAGACAACGGAGGTGATCATTGTGGCACGAAACCTGTCCGGACCGTGCGGTGTTTGTTGGTCTCGTCGTCATTGACCAGGCGCTCGCCGACGACGCACGCGCCCTGGGCTGTCCGGCATGTGGTGGAGCCCTCCACACCCGGAACTTCCAGCGCAAGCCTCGTGGCGGGCTGATGGCGGCGGCTGGCGAAGAATTCTGCCGGCGGCTTGGGCTGTGCTGCAGTCGGGAGGGGTGCCGTCGAAGCGTCCTGCCACCGTCGGTCCGGTTTCTCGGCCGGCGCGTCTACCTGGAGGCGGTCGTCGTCCTCGTGTGCATGCAGGTGTTGCTCTCGGGGGTGGGCTGCATCGCGGCTGTGGCGAGCGTGCCGGTGAAGACCATCCGTCGTTGGCTTTCGTGGTGGACGTCGACGTTGCCAGCGTCGCCCACCTGGCTCTGGATGCGCGGGCGTCTGATGCCGCCCGTCGACGAGACGCTCTTGCCTCGTTCGTTTGTCGAGCGGGTAGCTGAAGGGCTTGGCGATGAGCCAGATGTCGGCCAGGTGCTGACCATTGCGGGCCGATGGCTTGCGCCACTGACGACGCGGTCGATGAACGTTCAATCGCTTTTTGCGCGGGGCGCGTAGCGAGAAACGATTCACGCAGAGGTTGGCCCAACCACCGGCGCACATCGTCTCTACGGTGCTCGTTGAGGTATTCACCATGGTTGACGACGACACGGGCGCCACACGCGTCCGCTGGGCAAGGCTACGCTTTTCCATCATTGGCCCCCTGCTGAGCGCGCCGCCCGACACGGGGGAACTCTGGGCACAGATTGAGGCGCTGGCGGCGAGGAACTGGCGGCATCCGACGACGTCAAACGCCATCCGCTTCAGTGCAAAGACCATCGAGCGGTGGTTCTACACGGCGAGAAGTGAGGCTGATCCGATCCGGGCCCTTGAGCGGCGAGTGCCGAGCCACGCAGGAACGTTTCCGAGCATCAGTGACGACGTTGCCGCCGAGATTCGTGGGCTTCGGCGCGATCATCCGCGGTGGACGTTTCAGTTGGTGCACGACAATCTCGTGGCCATCGCCGTCGGCAAACCAAGCCTGTTGCCGCTCCCCGGCTACGCGAGCGTCTGCCGCTTCATGCGTCATCACGGCCTGGGAAAGGCACGTCGTCCTCGTCGTCACGAACAGGAACAGGGCTTCGTCGCTCGCGAACGGCGCTCCTTCGAGGTTCGGCACAGCCATGCGCTTTGGCACTGCGACTTTCACGACTGCAGCAGGAGTGTCCTCATGCCGAACGGCACGTGGAAGAAGCCATTTCTCTTTGGCGTCCTCGATGATCACTCGCGCCTGTGCTGCCATGCCCAGTGGTACCTCGACGTCACCACCGACTCCCTCGTGCACGGCCTGTCGCAGGCCATCATGAAGCGCGGCATCCCTCGGGCGCTCCTGTCCGACAACGGCTCGGCGATGGTGGCCGCCGAGACAGTTCAGGGCCTTGAGCGGCTCTCGATCACACACGAGACCACCCTGCCGAGGACTCCAGAGCAGAACGGCAAGCAGGAGGCATTCTGGGGCGTCATAGAAGGCCGTCTGATGCCGATGCTCGAAGGCGAAAAGGCGCTCACCCTCGAGTTGCTCAATCGCGCCACGCAGGCATTTGTCGAGGAGGACTACCACCGCAACACGCACAGCGAGGTCAAAGAGCCACCCCTGACCCGCTATCTGCGCGAGCCTCATCTCGGGCGGCCATCCCCGTCGAGCGATGCGCTCCGTCGAGCATTTCGGGTGGAAATGACACGGACTCAGCGGCGGAGCGACGGCACCATCACCGTTGAAGGCGTTCGATACGAAATCCCGGCCGCATATCGAACCCTGCTGCGCCCCTGTGTCCGGGTCGCTCGATGGGACCTGTCGAGCATCGAGCTCGTCGACCCCCGAACCGGCGTCCACTTGTCGACGCTGATGCCCATCGACAAACACGCGAACAGTGACGGCCGACGACGGGCCATCCCAAGGGACGAGGCGCCATCGACGGCGCCGGCGACCGGCATTGCACCATTGCTCAAGCAACAAATGGCCGACTACGCCGCCACCGGCGCGCCCCCCGCCTACATCCCAAAGCCTGTCGCCACTGACGATGACGACCCCCAAATAACCAGCGCTCGAGACATCAAGGATGGTGACCAATGACCCGAACTCTCTTGCAGACCTATGGATTGAAATTCCATCCGTTTCGCCCCGACGTGCCCATCGAGGCGCTGTACGTCACGCCGACCCTCGACGCGTTCCTGCGCCGCGTCGAACTCAGCATCGCTGACGGCGGCTACGTGATGATCACCGGCGACCCCGGCACCGGAAAGAGCGTCGCCCTCCGACTCTTGAAGAAGCGACTCGATGGGCTGCGGGACGTCGTCGTCGGCATCGTCGAACACCCCCAATCGCGTATCTCAGATTTCTATCGCGAGGTCGGCGATCTTTTCGGCGTACCCCTCCAGGCCCACAATCGCTTCGCCGGCTTCAAGGCCATCAGAGCCAGGTGGACCGAGCACATCTCGACGACGTGCAGCCGCCCAGTCCTCGTTCTCGACGAGGCGCAGGAAGTCATCAATAGCGTCTTCTGCGAACTCCGCGTTTTGGCCAGCAAGGACCTCGACTCTCGACAGCTGCTCTGCGTGATTCTCGCTGGCGACCAACGGTTGCCTGAACGTCTGCGTAGCCCCGAACTCTTGCCCCTGGGCAGTCGCATTCGTCGGCGACTGGTGCTCGAAGCAGCGTCGAGCGACGAGCTGCTCGCCTGCCTCGAACACCTCCTCGAGACGGCCGGCAACTCGGCACTGATGACCGAGGAACTGAAGGCCACACTCGTCGACCACGCCGTTGGCAATCACCGAATCCTGATGAACCTCTGCGACGAACTCCTCGCCGTCGCCGCCGACCGTGGCCTCCCCAAACTCGACGAGAAGCTCTACCTCGACGTCTACGCCGCCCCACCGAAGAAGGCGGCGAAGCGCAGGTAGAACGACGTCATCAACATCGGGGAAACGGAGTTGGGCACTGCGGGGACGCAACCCAACGAGGGATACCCGGTCCTGGGTGCGGAAGCGCCTGCAGGCCCAACGTGACGACCACGTTGGGCTTGCTCTTTTGCCCCCAGGTCATGCCTCCAAAATCCACGTCCATGCCACAGCTGCCGCCGCCGAGGATGACGCAGCGCGCCCCGCAAACAAATCGCGCGGCAACCCCTCAGACTTCGTGCGCACGCTCAGGCCATGGCGGCGGTGGCGTTGGCCGTGGCCTGGTCGGCCACCAGACCAGAACGTTCGTTCTGTTGCTTCTTCTCGAAGGCGGCCTTCTCTTCGCGCTGCTCAATGGTCAGCTCAATGCGGTCGTCGCGCTGGGCTTCGGCAACGGTCTCTGGCGTCGTTGTGGCGCAGGAGACGGCCATGGGGGCCGCGATCGCCAGGGGAAGGGCGAGGGATTTCACGAAATTCTGAAAGGCGGTCATCGTCATGGTGCTCTCCGGTGGTGCAGCTGCAGCCCCTTTGGGCTGTGTCGCCATCCGTAATGCACTGCCCGCGCCAGCGAGCGGCAGGCCCGCGGTCGCGCCCCGACGACGTGGCCGCCCCGCCAGGCCCACAGAAATGCCCCAGCCGCCCGGTCCCGGGGCAGGAAGGCGTCGGCCCGGGCTCACGCCTGCAGCATGAGGCGGTCCACCAGCAGCCGGAGCTGGCTGCGGGGATCAATCTCGACGGTGCCCCCCTCGTTGGTCACGGACCACAGACGTCCCCCCACACGAATCCACAACCAACCGCGCACGGCTGGCGGCGGGGTTGGCGGCGGGCGCGGCGAGAACGTCACCCGGCGCAGCTGCGGCAGCTCCTCCAGGGGAACCACTCCCGCGCGGCGGTGGGCGATGTCCTCCGCCAGGCTCGTCGACAGCAGCCCCACTTCCTCGGCCACGGCGACGTCGTCGGCACCGGTGACAGCGATGCGCGTCAGCACCACCTGGGGACCCAGGGCCACCTGCAGGTCGGCGTGGGCCCGCAAGATGACGGCCTCCACCAGCACCAGGGTTTGGGTGGGCAGCTCCGCCAGCTTGTGGCGGCTGCGCTCCACCTCGTCGATGTGGACCACCACCGTGCGGCGACGCTCCAGCAACGGGCTTTCATCGCGCGTGTAGTAGAGGAGCTCGCCCTCGACGTAACGGACGTCGAAGAGGTCCGGGCGACGGGGGTCGTCTTCGGCGCCGACGCCGACGTAGGCGACCTCGCTGCGCACCAGGTTCTCCAGGGTGCCGCGGGTGCTCATGGCGTCGAAGCCGCCGGCGGGGAAGGTGTCGGCCTCGGTGTCGTCGGTGATGACCTGGGCCCGGCGGTCCTTGAGTTGGCGCACCACCGTCGGCGACGGCGGACCGATGCCCACCATCGTGTGGTGCACCGTGCGCAGGGCCAGCCGCACGGCCTCGGACGGCAGCACGTCCAGACGGGACAGCTCCCACAGTTCCTCGGGGGCCAGCAGCTGTCGGCCACTGCCCCGGGCCTCCTGCGCCGCAGCCACCATCCCCAGATCGAGGGCTGCGTCCTGCAGCAGGGCGACGTCGACGGCCATGGTGAAGACGCCTCGTGACCCCAGGCGGATGCGCTCGAGAGCCCCGGCTTTGTCGAGGAGACCCCGCACGGGCCCGGGCTGATTCCGGGGCAACGAGACCCCGGCCAGCAGTCGCTCCAGCACCGTCAACAGGGCGTGGACGATGAGCGCGTCTTGTTGGCCGGCGGGGGCCCCGGCGATGATCACGGCCGCCGTCCGCAGACTCTCGTCACGCAGCAGGGGCGCCACCACCCGGTCCTCAAAACGCAGCCGCTCGGCCCGCACCAGGGCCCGGGTCCCGTCGTCGACGCCGACGCTCTCGTTCACGGTACCAGCCGGACCGGCCCGCGGCCCCCTTCCCACCCTTCCCCCGCTGGGGGAAGGAGCCGGACCGGCCCGCGGACCGTCGTCATCATTGTCGTCGCCGTCCTCGTTGTCCTCGTTGTCGTCGCTGTTGTCGTCGTCGTTGTTGTCGCCCGCGATGGCGAAGCGTTCGCGACCGCTCATCAGCCGCACGGCCCGGCCCCGCAGGAGCAGGAAGCCGACGTCGTGGATCAGGGCCAGGGGGGCTTCGTCGACGCCGTGGCCCCAGACAGCGATGGCCCAGCCCAGCAGGCGGCGCACGCCGGGCTCGTCGGGGGGCTCGTCGACGACGGTGACGCACAGGGCGGCAATGAGGTCGTCGTCCATCAGCGTTGGGACAGACCGAGCAGGGTGTGGACCTTGTGGGCCACGGCGGGCAGCTCATGGCGGCGGTTGCCGACGTACGCGCACAAGGCGAGGTCGGGGGTGTCGACGGCGCCGCCGTGAAACAGGAAGGCCCGGGTGCGGATGAGCTTGTAGAGCTTCACGAGCTTGCGGTCCGACACGAGGACCTTGTCCTCGGTCTCCAGGGAGCGAATCAAGCGGCGCAGCTCGGCGAAGGCCCGGGGCGGAAACAGGGCGTCCCGCCTGGAGGGCTGCTCCCCCTCCCAGGCAAAGGTGAGGTCGAGCCAGCGCTTGGCCTTTTGGTAGTCCTGCAGGCTGACGGTGTCGTTGACCCAGGGCCGTTGCCCCGTGGCCCGCAGGCTCTCGCCGCGCATGCCGGCGTCGATGAGCTCGGCGAAGTGGGTGTCCTTCACGGGCTTCGTCTCGACCTTCAAGATGAAGCGATCGCTCATGGCGTCGAGCTCACCCTGGTCGGGGATGTCGTTGGTGGCCGCGAACAGCACCTGCAGGTTCACGGGGATGGGCTCGCCATCCTGGTAGAACTTGCGCTCGTTCAAGATGGTCAGCAGCAGGTTGAGGATCGCCGAGTTGCTCTTGAATATCTCGTCGAGAAACGCCACCCGGCACTCGGGGAGCTTGCCCTTGGTGCGGCGGATGAAGCGCCCCTGCTTGAGCAAATCGATGTCGATCGGCCCGAGGATTTCGCTGGGCTCGGTGAACTTCGTCAGCATGTACTCGAAGTACTCGGTGTTCGAGAGCCCGACGCTCTCCACCCACTTCAAGACCAGGTCGCTCTTGGCGGTGCCCGGCGGCCCCACAAACAGCAGGGGCTCCTGGGCCGTGGCGCACACCGTCATCAGGTCGACCTCGACCTGGCGGTTGACGAACCACGTCGCCAGCTCCCGCCGGTGCCGGTTGATGCGGGCCCGCACCTCGTCGATTTCGCCCTCGAGCTGCTCACGACTCCACATGCGGTCCTCGCTGGCGGTGCGCAAGCCTCGACGACGGCCGGGCCGTCGTCGAGGCCATGCCCTCACAACAGATTGGCGGCGATCTCGGCGAGCTCCGAACGCTCACCGCGGGTCAACACGATGTGGGCCGCGATCTTCTCGGCCCGGAAGCGGTTGACGACGTGGATCAGGCCGTTGTTGGTCTGGTCCACATACGGATTGTCGATCTGGTAGGGGTCGCCCGTCAGCACGATCTTTGTGCCCTCGCCAGCGCGGGAAATGATGGTCTTCACCTCGTGGGGCGTGAGGTTCTGGGCCTCGTCGACGATCATGTACTGCTGGGGAATCGAGCGACCACGGATGTAGGTCAGGGGTTCGATCTGCACGATGCCGAGGTCCATCAGCTCCTTGTAGGAGCGGCCCCGCTTCTTTTCCTTCTGGGTCAGGCCCATCAGGAATTCGACGTTGTCAAAGATGGGCTGCATCCACGGATTGAGCTTCTCCTCGACGTCGCCGGGCAGATAGCCGAGGTCCTTGCCGAGGGGGAAGATGGGGCGGCTCACCAGCATGCGCTGGTAGATGTTCTGGTCGGTGACCTTGGCGAGGCCGGCGGCGATGGCCAGCAAGGTCTTGCCCGAGCCGGCCTTGCCCACCAGGGTGACGAGCTGGATTTTGTCGTCGAGGAGGGCGTCGAGGGCGTAGTTCTGCTCGCGGTTCTTGGGCCGGATGCCCCACACCCCGTTTTTGTAGGTGTCGATGGGCATGAGCCGGTTGGTCCCCGCCTCATGGTCGAAGTTGGAGCGCCCCAGGGCCGTGCGGGTCGGCTTGTCCTTGTCGATGAGGCAGATGTACTCGTTGGGCGCGTAGTAGGGGTCTGGGAGCTCGACGCTGCCGTCGGCGTAGAACTTGTCGATGAGCTGGCTCTCGACCTCGACCTCCTGCCAGCCGCGAAACAGGTCGTCGATCTGGACGTGCTCGGGCTCGAAGTCCTCGGTGTAGATGCCGATGGCGTCGGCACGGATGCGCAGGTTGGTGTCCTTGGTGATGAACACCACGACCCGACCGGTCTTCTTGTTGGCGATGCTCAGCTCGAGAGCCACCGCCATGATCTTGGAGTCCTGCCCGCGGTCCATGGAGACCTCCTCGGGCAAGGCCAGGTGGGTCGTCGCCACCCGCAGGACACCGCCGCGGTCGAGCTTCACGCCGGTGGCGAGGGAGCCATCCTCACGCAGCTGGTCGAGGTAGCGGCTGACCTGACGGGCATTGCGGCCGAGCTCGCTCAGGTCCTTCTTGAACGTGTCGATTTCCTCGACGACGTAGATGGGGATGACGACGTCGTTGTCCTCAAAGAGGAACATGGCGCGCGGGTCGTGCAGCAGCACGTTGGTGTCGAGGACGAAGATCTTCCGGTCGACGCCGGCGATGGCCGCGCCCTTGCCGGCCGCCCCCTTGCCCGCCCGCTTGGGGCTCGCCTTGGTCGCGGCTTTCTTGCCGCTGGGCTGCGTGGCCTTGCTGGCCTTGCTGGCCTTGCCGGCCTTGCTGGTGGATGACTTCGGCGACGTCTTCTTCTTGGCGCTCGTGTTCATAGGGGTGGGGTGATCCCACGTCGCGTGTGGCGGACGCAACTCTGCCGCAGTGTGTGGCCTGGCCGGCGCACCCCTCGGTGCATCGTGTTCCCGTCTGGGGCACCCTGTGGCGGTGACGGGGAGCACCCACACCACGCCCCCGCAGGGCCATCCCCCGCTGCGCCGGGTGGTCTGGCTGGCCCTCGCCGCCAGCTGCCTCCTGCTGCCCAACATCGTCACCGTGGTGGGCAAGCACGAGTACTTCCCCCTCACCTGGGCCCCGATGTTCGCGGTCTCGCCCATCGACAACGAGCTCGTCGAAATCGACATCGACTTCATCGACCGCCACGGCGCCGTCGTCGTGGTCGACGAAGGAAAAATCACCGGGGTGCATCCCCGCAATTTCCGGCGCAGCCTCTTTTTGACGGCCTGGGCCGATGACGACGGCCGCCGCCAGCACCGGCTGGAGCGGCTGTTTGCCGGCGTCGCCGACCTCCAGCGCCGCAAACGGTCTCGCACCTTTCAAGACATTGTCGCCATCGACGTGGTGGCGGTGGTCCGCCCGGCGGACGGGGCCACACCCACCCGCACCCCAATCGGGCGCTACCAGGTGAAGGGTGAGCGCTTTGTGTGGGCGCCCCCAATCTCCGCCGGAGGTGCCCCATGAGCCGCCTGCTGGCCTGGCTCTGCGCTCCCGTGCGACCGGTGCTGGCCCCCCTGCTGCGGGTGGCCGTGGTTGGCTGGATGCTCGTGGAGCGGGTGCCGGGCTCCAGCGAGCGGATGGCGAAGCTCCTGCGGGACCGCCCCATGTCCCTCCTCGACGTCGCCCACATTGAGGGCGTGTTTCGGGGGCTGTCGTCGTGGCCGCCGCCGCGGGCCTTCGTCGACCACGTCGAACTGGCCCTGTGGGTGACGGGGCTGTTGGCGATGGTGGGCCTGTCCACCCGGCTGGCCCTGCTGGTGTTTGGCGCCCTGCTCACCGTCGTGCTCGGCATCCAGTCGGGCTACGGCTTCTTCAACCACACCGTCGCCCTGCCCACCCAAATCGTCCTCGCCCTCGCGGTGCTGCCGGGGACCACCGCCTGGTCCGTCGACGGCCTGCTGTGGCAGCGCTGGCAACGTTTTCGGCGCCGACCGACGACGGCGCCGACGACGACGATGACAACAACGACACTGATGATGGTGCCCCGCTTCGGTGACGTGCTGCTGCTGGCCCTCGTCGGCGTCATCTACGCCGCCGCCGGGGTGGCCAAGCTGCGGATGGGGGCCATGGGCTGGCTCAACGGGGAGACCCTGGGCTTCTACCTGTCGAACCGCGCTGCGACCCAATACTGGCTCAGGGACCCCGTCAGCGGCGTCTTCGTCGCCCACAGCTACATGTCGGCGCCGTCGGCCCTGGCCCTGTGGATGTCGCGCTCGCCCCTGGTGTGCCTGCTGTCGTCGTGGGCCGCCCTGGTGGTGGAGCTGGTGGCTCCCGTCTGCCTGCTGCTGGGCGGGCGGGCCCGGGTGCTGTGGTGCGCGAGTGCGGTGGGCTTTCACGTCGGCGTCATCGTCTTGATGGGCATCCCGTTTGCGGCCTGGATGTGGATCGATGTCCTCGTCGCTGTGCCCGTGGTGGTCGGGTGGTGGCGGCGACGACGACAACGTCAACAGCTGTCCTAGCGCGAACCGGCAGCGACCCCGACCACGTCGACGGACTGTTGGACGTCGTCGCCCATGACGTCGTCGTCCAGCAGCCAGCGGGCATCGCGGTCGTCACCGAGGAAGCGATGGCGCAGAAACGACACCGTGGCCCCACGGACCAGGCGCAGCACATCGGCCCCCCGCTCCTCGCTGGCGGGGCACACACTGCACGAGGCGCAGTCGCCATCAAAGACGTCGTCGAGGAAATCCGTATGGGTGGCCCGAGGCAACGTGAGCTGGATGACGTCATCTTCGATGGCCGCGGCCAGCACGGCGCCATTGCCTTCCGCCGGGGCACAGTCGCCCGACAACCCCGCCGTGAACACCAGCACCGGCGGCATGGTGTTGCCCGGCAAGCGGTCCGCCAGGCGGTGGAAGCCGTCGTCGACGGTGGCGTCGCTGCAGTAGCCGGGCCGGTTGTCGGCGCCGCCATCGACGGGATCGAGGGCGACGACGGCGTCGACGCGGATGTCGTCCTCCCGGGCCAGCCACAACGAGACCTTGCCACCGTAGGAATGGCCCACGGTGGCCAGGCCTTGTCGGTCGCTGACGACGCCAAAAAGATCATGGCCCGGCGTGCGGGCCCGCAAGTGCACCAGGGCGGCGGCAGCCTGGACCCGCTCCAAGCCATCGCGCTGGGTCATGCAGCCCAGGGCCGAGAAGATGCTGAAGCCGTGGTCGGCGGCGACGACGGCGAACCCATGGGACGCGATGTGTTCCACGGTGTCCGTGTAGTCCCCGGGGGAGGCCGAAAAGCCCGGGGAGAACACCACGAAGGGCAGCGGAAACAGCGAGGGCTCTGGCTGCGATTCCAGGGTCGACGGCAGGTACAGGTGGTGGCCGTCGCCGAGGTCATGGCTGTTCACGCGCCAGGGCCCGGGACCGGCGGCCGGCAGGTGGTCCAAACCGTTGACGGCGTCGACGACGAGGGGAACGTCGTCGGCGCCGTCGCCATCGACGGAACAAGCCCCGCCACCGAGCAGCAGGGGGACCGCCAGGGCAACACCGCGGAACCAACTGGAAGGCGACGACGACGAATGAGCCATGGCGCTTGGATGCCACGACGTGGCGATGGGTGTCACGGGACCCGGATTCGTCGGCGCCGGGGCCGTGCTAGCAGCGGCCTCCACCACGGAGCGTCCCATGGCCCACATCGAGACCCACAATCCCCTGCCCGGCATTTCAAGCCTCTTTGTCTTTCGGCCCGAGACCGGTGGTCCGATGGCGGCCCTGGCCCAGGCCCTCTTGCGTGGCCCGTCGCCCCTGAGCACCGCCGAGCGTGAACTCATCGCCTCAGTGGTCTCCGCCGAAAACGGCTGCCGCTTCTGCGAGCTGTCCCATACCGCCGCGGCCTGCGCCATCGCCGGCGACACCGACTTCGTGGCCCGCGTGAAGCGTGACGTCGACAGCGCGCCCATTTCGGACAAGATGAAGGCCCTGTTGGTGGTGGCCCGCCAGGTGGCCAGGGGCGGCAAGGCCGTCAGCGACGACGCCATCGCCAGCGCCAAAGCAGCATCCGCCACCGACGTCGACATCCACGACACGGTGCTGATCGCGGCCGCGTTTTGCATGTTCAACCGCTACGTCGACGGCCTCGCCGCCCCCACGCCGCCAAACGAGGCCGACTACGTCCCCATGGGCAAGATGCTCGCCGAGCAGGGCTACATCCGCCAACGCTGACCATTGGCCCCATCTCCCACGCCTTTCGCCTTCCCGATGACCGCGGCAGCTTTGCAGATGAACGGCGCCGAACCACGGACTCTGAGGCCAAGATGAACAAGAGATTTGTCCCGCTTCTTTCCGCCCTCGCGCTGCTGCCTGTCCTTGCGTGCCAGAATCCCGTCTTGCCAATCGACGTCCTCGATGAATGGCGGGCACCGTGCGACGCAGATGCCGACTGCATTGAAGTCGTCACCCTCGATGCCTGCGGGGCCGCAACGGGGTGTCCGAATGATGCTGTCGCAGCCTCCCGAGCGGAGGACTTCGCAGCCGCCCGCTCGGCACTCGAGGCCCAATGCCCGTTCGGTGTCGACCGAGCTGGTGACGCCAGCGTTGGCGAGTGCTCGCTCGCAGCACGATGCGTTGAATCGAGTTGTTTGATGCAGTGACGGTTGGCCGTCAGGCCACTTCTTGGCGGTCAGGCCACGCGGACCAGCAGGCCCTTCAAGTACTCGCCCTCGGGGAATGCCAGGGGCACGGGGTGGCAGCGGCTGTGGCCGAGCTCGGCGAGGACTTGCCCTGGTCGGCGGGCTTCGAGGCAGGCCTGGGCCATCAGTTCGCGAAACAGCACCCGATCGACGGCGCCGGAGCAGGAGAACGTCGCCAGCAGCCCATCGGGGTTCAGCAGGCGCAGGCCGCGAATCATCAGGTCCCGGTAGGCGCGGGCAGCGCGGTCGAGGTGGGCCGCCGACGGCGCGAACTTCGGTGGGTCGAGGATGACGGTGTCGAAGCGTTCGCCGTCGTCGTGCAAGCCGCGCAGCACGTCGAAGCAATCGCCCTTGAGCCACTCGTGCTGCTCGGCGGCGAAGCCGTTGTCGAGGGCGTTCTTCTCGCCCATCTCCAGCGCCGACATCGAGGTGTCCACCGACGTCACATGGGTGGCGCCGCCGGCGAGGGCCGCCACGCTGAAGCCCCCGGTGTAGCAAAAACAATTGAGCACCCGACGGCCGGCGCTGGTGCCGCGCAACACATGTCGGCTGTCCCGTTGGTCGAGGTAGAAGCCCGTCTTGTGGCCCAGGTCGACGTCGACGTTGAAGCGGAGGCCGTGCTCGCGGGTGACGATGGGCCCCGCGCTGGGCTCGCCCCAGGCGAGGCTCTTGTGCAGGGGCAGGCCCTCCTTCTGGCGGACCTCGGCGTCGCCGCGGTCGACGATGCGCACACAGGGGCGGTTTTTGCGCAGCCAGTCCACCACGATGGGCTTGATGCGTTCGGCCCCCGCCGACTGACACTGCATGACCATGGTGTCTTGGTAGGCGTCGATGACGAGGCCGGGCAGACCGTCGCCCTCGGCGAACACCAGGCGGGCGCCGTCGGTTTCGTCGCCGGCGACGGTGCTGAACACCAGCCGATCCCGCAGGGCCACCGCACTCGCCAGGCGGGCGTGAAAAAACGCCATCGTCAGCGGCGCGTCGTCAAACGACCACAGCCGCACCCGCAATTGCGACGTCGGCGAAAACGCGCCCCGACCAAGAACGGTGCCGTCGTGGGCTTTGACGACGACGACGTCGCCCCCCACCGGGTCGCCCTCGACGCGGG
>Ga0247835_1004216_pt1 | contig 12872 bp, 16 predicted proteins | sample LaCtaG_3_FD_189912 | JGI IMG/M metagenome (GOLD analysis project Ga0247835, IMG submission 189912) | Freshwater microbial communities from meromictic Lake La Cruz, Castile-La Mancha, Spain - LaCruzMarch2015_13.5m | ecosystem: Environmental > Aquatic > Freshwater > Lake | place: Spain: Castile-La... | reverse complement strand
CCCCGGGTTTGACCGCCTCAAGCGCCACTTGCCCCGCCAGGACGCGGGGACGGCGCGTGGTGACCGCATAGAGCCCGAACGCACCGACCGGCTCCCGCGGCGCGAACGCCTTGCGGTAGTTGACGTAGCGGTGCCAGTTGATCATCGAAGAACAGATAAAATGCGCTTAAAGACGGTATGTTAGTCTATCCGAGGCGCACTGTCCGCAGTCGAAGGCGACCCGTTCGTGCCCACGTTCGGGATGGGGCGAATGCGCTGTCCCGCTCAAGTCCGCCTCGGATGCCCGGTCTGGCTCAACCTGGATACCCTCAGGGGCATACCCAGTCCGACTCGGAGAATGCCCCATCCCTTCGCGGTTCGAGGCAAAAGGAAAGACCTGACCCCATCCCCTATTGATCGGCCGTGTCGGCATAAGACGACGCCTGGTCGCGCTTCAGGCCGGCCACCGCACCTTCCAGGCTGGTCAGGCGGTGCTTGATCTCCCGCACGTCGTCCTTGATGGCGCCCACATCGGCACGGATTGCCCGCAGGTGCTCCAGGACCAGATTGTCTACTTTGTCGGTCATAAGGCGGCCTCTCGACGGTCAGTAACTTGTGCTGAGTCCAAGGCTTCAGCCTTGGCGCCACCACTCCAAGGCTCACGCCTTGGACTGCGGGTCGGCCGCGCAGTGCTGCACAGTCTAACCGCTTGGCAACGAGGGGCAAACCACCGCGGGTCGGGGCTTCAGCCGGTGCCGGCGCACGACCTGCTAACAACCATGGCAGCAGACCAGCCGCTCCCACCGGGGCCCGGTCTGACTTTGACGCAAAGGCCTCGGCACTGGTTCAGCTTGATTGACGGGAAACCGGGGACAGTGCGGCCTAGAGTTCCGCCTGGGTCATCATTACCCGGCCTCGACGCTACTATGGATGGCTCCGACTTCCAAGCACCGCTGCCCATGTCCTCGCTCTTACACTTGTTCATGGGTGCCCGCCTCCCACGGACCGACACTTGGATCTCCCTGGTTACCGCGTGTTCTCAATGTCAGGCTCGACACGGCCTCGGACCCCGGGGAGTACCGGCGCCGCTCGCCATTGCGCAGCGCCGGTTGTTGCCTACCGGCGAGAGGACTGGGGTCAGAGGACTGGGGTCAGGTCTTGCAATCACGCATTCTTCACGAGACCTCAAGGAGACGGCGATTAAATGCTGGATTTCAAGACCTGACCCCATCCATATGCCATCCATACATGTAGACAGGCATGGCCGATACGACAAGGGACGCGGTCCCGGGGGACTGCGCCCGGCGGGATGCACCGGCGGCTCAGCCGGGTCCGCTGCGCGGACCGCCTCCCGCGCGGAACTAACCGACGCGCGTTCCGCGTCGCGTACTCGGCAGGGTTTTCTGCGGAACCGGGAATTGATGACGCTACCGCGTTTCGGAGCGTGCTGTCACGTCTTGCAATCACGCATGCGTGATTGCAAGACCTGACCCCATCCGTGTGTGACCCCATCCGTGTGCAACAATGCGAAAACTGACCCCATGTCCGACCCCATGTCCCCCAGACCCCATGTCCCCGCATGTCCGAACCATTTTACTCACCTATTCCCCGTCTTTCATTGCTCTTTGCCCCTACTGGCTCAGCTTTCAATATTCATTAGTGCTTGTCGTATATAATTGAAATTTAGAACGTCTACTCCGGCGGCTCGGGCGGGAGCGACCATTTTGAAGTCATCGGAGATTAGGAGGTACTTCGATCCGCACGCCCATATTGCACCAACATCGGTAATGCCATATTTTAGGAATCCAGGCTCTTTCATCGCAAGTTTGCTTTGAAAGTATCTTTCGTCCGAATTCTCGATGTAGCGAGAAAACACTAACATGAAGGCGTCTTTGTGCTTTCCAGCGAGCGCTCCGGCAAGATTGTTTACTTCGGTCAGCACGTTTGGCGTGGTAACAATCTTCCTGAAATTGTTGAGAATAGCGACCAGGGCTAGATAGTCTTCTGCTGTATACGAACTTGTACGCTTGAAAAGAGATATGTGATTTCGATCAACTTGGCCAACCAAGAGTAATAGCGCCAAGTTGGCATCCAGGAATGCACTATTCTTTTTGTGCTTATTAATTAGAGCGTCTAGATAATCTTTCATGCGTTGCGGATCTTCATCGAGACGAATTGGCCGTCGGGATTAATACGCATGATCTTATATTTCCGCTCTGTTTCCGGTTCCGGCCCATTAAGAAGCAGTGCGGACATAGGGCTTAGCCTTTTTTGAACTGCCCTTGGAGTGTCGTACCCAACGGTTATCAGCCAATCGCGGCTTGTAGAACTTTCTTTCTCAATTTCCTCAAGGGCAACATTGCGAATTTGATCATTAGCAAGCAGTTCTTTCACTGTGCTAATAGCCCGCCGAACCGCCTCATTCATTGATATCTCTTCGCTCATGATTCCTCCAAGAATGATTTGCAAGCTAACGAATAAGCGCTTGTTGGACTCATCCGATCGTGGCATGGTGCCGCTGCTGGCGCAGCCCCCATTTAAGAGAGTGGGGATTGTATCATCGGGCACGAGGTCGCCGGCCGATACCGGGCGGTACCTTACGGCGCAAAGCGAGCATCCGCGGGAATTACGGGGCTGACACGAGGCCGACTGTAGGGTGATTGTAGACCATTGTCCGACGGGTGGGCGAGCGCGAGCGCAGGGCGCCGGGGTCAGTTCTCGCATTGTAGCATGCAACAATGCGAGAACTGACCCCATGTCCTCGTCTTAGGACCCGACTTCTGCCGCTTCAGTGAGCGGGCGAGGAGTCGCTCCAGGGACTCGACGAACGCGTCGGTTCAGTGGCCGACCGGTACCCGGAACTCGGAACTCAACTCGAACTCGGAACTCGGAACTCGGAACTCGGAACTCGGAACTCTACCCGGAACTCCGGAACTCCGGAACTCCGAACACTCTGTCAGGTCTTGCAATCACATGCGTGATTGATCACGGTAGGACGGCCAGTTACCCGGCCGCCCCCGTACCCGATCCTGCGTTCACCGTGCAAGTCGCTGGTACAGCAAAGATACAACTGTGACGATAATGCTTGCCAGACTCGCGCAGAGCAAGGTCCACAAAACGAACTCTGCGTCATAACCTCGCTCTGCGCTAACTGTCCCGATGATTTGATGGAAGCGCAGCCAAAATGATTCTGGCAGTAGCTGCTGCCCCACCATAGCGCCAACTTCAGTGTGATAAAGACTCAACAATAGAAGCACAGTAAGGACAAAAATGGCTAGCGACGTGACTGCGATTCGCATTGCTTTCAAGCGTATGCCTGGCCCGGAGGAAGTGATGACGGAACATAAGGTAAACCGAATCCCACCGTGACTATCCCGTATGTTCGTGTTCCGGTTCCCGGAATATAGGCAACAGAAGATGCAAGGAGGCGATTTCGAAGAGTCACGAAGTCACTTGGGTATTGAAGCACAATACAGCCAAGGCTTGTGCCGGAAGGTCCAAGCGGATGTAACCGAAATTCGCCTCGTCTCACTGCTCCAATAAAAGTCTCGTCGTCAATTGTGCCATCGTCGCGATAAAGCGCGAACCACTGATCACGCCCGGAAAACAAGTCTCGAATGCCGCCAAGCGTTCCTCCACTTGTCCGGTCTACGATGTAATAGCGTCCAAGCGGAATCGGGCCATTACTGCCCACGCTGATCGAAGCGGGATTATTCCGGTCAGAGCCGTTACCGGAAAAAGCCGTGCAGGAGACTCCATCGTAGATGAACGAACTGAAGGTGTGATTATTCAAGCTAAAGAAGCACGAAACCATAAATGCCTCCGTCGACTTATCGAAATGATCCCGCCTCAACCGTAGGGACACCGATTACCCGGCGCCGCCGGCCCTACCCCTACCATGCAGCTTTCCCGAATCCCGGCTCTTCACCTGTACCGGGGCGGCGGGGTCAGTTCACGCATTGTAGCATGCAACAATGCGAGAACTGACCCCATGTCCCTTCCATGGTGGGGCAATCCCGGAGCGACCACCAGAGGAAGTCTTGCCATGCTGTTGCGGGAGCCTCATCCCCGGAGTTTCCGTTAACCTGTTCTCGTTCGAGATCTTAACTCTGTTCGGTGAATTAAGTAAACTGTCCCCGGAACTCCGTCCCCGGAACTCCGTCGTGTGGCACAAGAATTTCAATGTAGCTGTTCGGCTGGATGCTTGCGAGAACATTGGCAATGTGGTGAGCAAAAATCCTAATTCGTGGCCAACTGGTCGTGCTCAGTACAACGATAGCAATAGTTCTGTCGGCGAGATTCTGCTGATATCGGAGATTCTGATCTGTTGTGACCAAGACTTCAAAACCAGAAAACTCTGCCTGTTGTAGCAATTCGCCGTTCTTCAGGTTATTCCAGCCCAACTCGTAGACGGTGGAGACATGATGATCCGGTAGATGGTTACGTAGCGGGGCAGGTGTGCCTTGATCGAAAAGCACTCGCACTACGCAGTCTCTAATGAGTGTGCCGCGTGCTCCAACACGGCGCGTGCCTGTTGCAGGGTAATGCCTGGAAACCAGTTAACGAAATCCGATAGTTGCGCCCCATCTTCGAGGTTTTCAAACAGGGCTGAGACGGGGACACGAGTGCCTCGGAAGACCCATGCTCCGCTGACTTTTTGAGGATCGCGCTCGACGGCAGGACAGGAGGACCAGTCGTTCATGTCGTAACTGTAACCTTGGAGAAGGCTCTTTCAACTTGGAAGAGAAATTGTTTATGGGGCCTTGGTCATCGATCCGGCCACCCCCCGCTACGCCGCCACCGGCAGGAGTGAGAGCGGCTTAGCAGGAATTCTGGGAACAGTTTACTCAATGCGGTTCCCCTTCGCCGAACAGGTCGCCCGTGTAGCAATCCCGCTCGCGGGTTCAGATCTTGTTGGCACGCGGGCGCTTGACGATCTCAGACATCCAAGCCCGCTTCCCTGCGCGCTTCGCGGCAGATCTCGGCCATGTCGAGCGGGGAGTCCTCCCCGCTCGCCTCGCCTTCGATCAGCGCTTGACGCAGGGCTTCGAGCCGTTGCTCGCGCTCCTCGAGCAGTCGCAGGCTGGCACGCACGACTGCGCTGGCGGAGCCGTACTGGTCCAATTCTGGGGACAGTTTACTCAATGCCGTTCCCCTTCGCCGAACAGGTCGCCCGTGTAGCAATCCCGCTCGCGCGTCTTAGGACCCGGCTTCTTCCGCTTCAGTGAGCGGGCGAGGCGTCGCTCCAGGGACTCGACGAACGCGTCGGTTCCGAGTGGCCGACCGGTACTGGCGTGACCGCGCAGCAATTCGTTGAGCTTATCGTCGTCGGCGCCGCCGATAAACGCATCCCAATCAGGGATCAACTCCAGTAGCGGTCGCACGGTGACGAGGGCATCGTCGCGTCGGGCAAGGTGAGCCGCGGCGCTCGACCACCGCCAATCTTGCGGCCTCGCGCAAAGACGCGCTCGAACCGGGTTGCGCTCGACGTACCTGGCAGCCGCGAGCAGGTGTCGCTCGTCCATCACAAAGGAGTGGAAGCGCTCTTGCCAGAGATGGCCTTTCCAGCTCTCGCGGAAGTTAACCATTCGGGTGTATTGACGATGGGCTTCACCCAGCGCGTCCCGTAAGCCAAACTCGTCTGCGGGAACCATGATGAGGTGAACATGATTGGGCATCAGGCAATAGGCAAGCACTTGCGTTCCGCAACTGCGGCAAGAGTCGGCGAGTAAGCCGCAATACTCCGCGTAGTCCTCATCCTTAAAGAACGTCTGCTCGCGTCGATTGCCCCGCTGTGTCACATGGTGGGGCAATCCCGGAACGACCACCCGAGGAAGTCTTGCCATGCTGTTGCGGGAGCCTCATCCCCGGAGTTTCCGTTAACCTGTTCCCGTTCGAGATCTTAACTCCGTTCGGGGAATTAAGTAAACTGTCCCCGGAACTCGACCCGCTCCAACCGGTCCGCCAGCCGGTCATAGCGCAGATGTTGATCGACCGTGTCGGCATAAGACGACGCCTGGTCGCGCTTCAGGCCGGCCACCGCGCCTTCCAGGCTGCCCAGGCGGTGCTTGATCTCCCGCACGTCGTCCTTGATGGCGCCCACATCGGCACGGATCGCCCGCAGGTGCTCCAAGACCAAATTGTCTACGTTGTCGGTCATAAGGTGGCCTCTGGACGGTCAGTAACTTGTGCTGAGTCCAATTCTGGGGACAGTTTACTCAATGCCGTTCCCCTTCGCCGAACAGGTCGCCCGTGCAGCAATCCCGCTCGCGCGTCTTAGGACCCGGCTTCTTCCGCTTCAGTGAGCGGGCGAGGCGTCGCTCCAGGGACTCGACGAACGCGTCGGTTCCGAGTGGCCGACCGGTACTGGCGTGACCGCGCAGCAATTCGTTGAGCTTATCGTCGTCGGCGCCGCCGATAAACGCATCCCAATCAGGGATCAACTCCAGTAGCGGTCGCACGGTGACGAGGGCATCGTCGCGTCGGGCAAGGTGAGCCGCGGCGCTCGACCACCGCCAATCTTGCGGCCTCGCGCAAAGACGCGCTCGAACCGGGTTGCGCTCGACGTACCTGGCAGCCGCGAGCAGGTGTCGCTCGTCCATCACAAAGGAGTGGAAGCGCTCTTGCCAGAGATGGCCTTTCCAGCTCTCGCGGAAGTTAACCATTCGGGTGTATTGACGATGGGCTTCACCCAGCGCGTCCCGTAAGCCAAACTCGTCTGCGGGAACCATGATGAGGTGAACATGATTGGGCATCAGGCAATAGGCAAGCACTTGCGTTCCGCAACTGCGGCAAGAGTCGGCGAGTAAGCCGCAATACTCCGCGTAGTCCTCATCCTTAAAGAACGTCTGCTCGCGTCGATTGCCCCGCTGTGTCACATGGTGGGGCAATCCCGGAACGACCACCCGAGGAAGTCTTGCCATGCTGTTGCGGGAGCCTCATCCCCGGAGTTTCCGTTAACCTGTTCCCGTTCGAGATCTTAACCCCGTTCGGGGAATTAAGTAAACTGTCCCCGGAACTCTAATAGTCAGGGCCTGACCCCATCCGGACGCGTGACCCCATCCGTACGCGCGGACCCCATCCGTAGGCGCGGACCCCATCCGTAGGCGCAATCTAGAGCGGGCGACTGGGCATTCCTCTCTCAAGCCAAACTTCATACGGAACCAAGATATTGAAACGATAGCAGACGAAGGCCAGCACTACGGACAGAATTCCCGCTACTCCAAAAACTAAATATCTGGCTCGGCGGGTGGAACGCGCGGCCAAGGCGGAGGCTATACTACCGGCAACAAAGACGGGAATTGCGAGCAAGATATTCCAGCCGACATGATTCTCATCATACGAGACAAACCGATAGACCACCAGAAGCCAGAAAGCAACGGACGCCGCGAATGTCACACTCGACAGATACCCAAGAAAACGCACAGGCAGCAGTCGGTTAGCCATTTCGGAAAATCCGAGCCGCCATTCTGGCTTTGCTGCCAAGAGCCCCGTTCTTGCCGCGCTCGAATGCCCACAGACAAATGCCGGTGTCGCTCGGGGTCTTCTCTTCGTAAGACAACCACTTCCGAGAGAAGTAAGCATAGCCGGTCTGACCAAGCGTCGGGACGCCCTGAGCCTCGGCAAATGACTGCGCTGGGCACCAACCGCGACGACCGATATTTCCTGTATTGCAGCCGGCCAAAACCAAGAATCCCCTATTATCCCACGGCAACTTGACGAGCGCAGTGATTTCATGCCGCTCAAGCGTACGCCCATCGCCGTGCGGTCGAAACTCCAAGCCTCCGCTAGAATCATCTGGCTTCGAAGCGTGAGTGAGCAAATGGCCGGCCCAAACAGCCAGGCGCCTTCGCTGGGCCATGGTTCTTATCGAATTCCAGGCATTTACAAACTCTCCTTCTGTCCGTACTTCCTTCTCCAAAAAGCCATCGACGGCGGGTGAAAACTCTTCCTGTGATATGACACTCAACCGCCAAGTCTGAGCAGCCACCCTGAAGGCATCATCCTGCGTTTTATAGAAAATCGAGAAAAATAGCCGACCGCTGCTGCGCGGGTAACACGCCCGGCTCAGTTCATCAATAACATACATGACGACCTGACCTCCTTAGTTAAACTATTCGCCAAATCGCGGGATGACAAAATTCAGGCGCCGCATTATGGGATGACAAAATTCAGGCGCCGCATTATTAGGAGCAGAGTTCCGGAAACAGCTTTCTCAATCTAATGAGTCCGGCGACAGAGTTTGAGAGAAGGCATGGGCACAGGTCTTGCGCTCACATGCGTGATTGCAAGACCTGACCCGATCCTTAACTAACGCCTTAAGTCAGTGCCATTCAGAACTGACCCCATGTCCCCTTCCCGGAGTTTCCGTTAACCTGTCCCCCTTCGACAGCTTATCTCTGTTCGGGGAATTAAGTAAACTGTCCCCGGAACCCAATGAAGTAAACTGTCCCCGGAACCCAATGCCAAACCGGCAAAGTCGATCCCGGCTACGAGGCTAACTGCGGCAACGGGTACATGATTTTTGGATTTGAGAAAGAGAAGAACCGGTACAAACTTTCCTACTTCGGAAGTATTAATGAATAAAGCAGCCCGTAGCCTGTAGGGCGCAATAGAGCGCTCATTAGATTCAGCGAGGAAAAAGCATAAATCGGGGCAGATCAGAATGGCGCTAATTTACTTCATACACGCAAAAAACGTGGATTGTCCCGAATGGCGTTTACCTGGTTCCTCCGTCTGGGAATTAAGTAAACTGTCCCCGGAATTCCGCCGCTGTCCCCGGAATTCCGCAACAAAGACGGGAATTGCGAGCAAGATATTCCAGCCGACATGATTCTCATCATACGAGACAAACCGATAGACCACCAGAAGCCAGAAAACAACGGACGCCACGAATGTCACACTCGACAGATACTCAAGAAAACGCACAGGCAGCGGTCGGCTAGCCATTTCGGAAAATCCGAGCCGGCATTCTGGCTTTACTGCCAAGAGCACCGTTCTTGCCGCGGTCGAATGCCCACAGACAAATGCCGGTGTCGCTTGGGGTCTTCTCTTGGTAAGACAACCACTTCCGAGAGAAGTAAGCATAGCCGGTCTGACCAAGCGTCGGGACGCCCTGAGCCTCGGAAAACGACTGCGCTGGGGACCAACCGCGACGACCGATATTTCCTGTATTGCAGCCGGCCAAAACCAAGAATCCCCTCTCATCCCACGGCAACTTGGCGAGCGCAGCGATTTCATGCCGCTCAAGCGTACGCCCATCGCCGTGCGGTTGAAATTCCAAGCCTCCGCTAGAATCACTTAGTAAACCGTCACCGTAATTACATCCGTAATGGACCCCATCCTCCTCTCTTGAGTATAAATGGTGACCCCATTCCCGTCCTTTTTCATTTTCCTCGCCGACTGGTTACTTGCAAGGTTGAGCGCAGTAACGCGCCTTTACGCCCTCGCGGGTCACGCTGACTTCCACGAAATAATCCGTACCCGCTGGCAACCGGTCGCTGCTCCAAATCGTTGGATCGTCGAGTAGGGTATAAAAAAGGGTGATCTGGTAGTCTGAGGTCCGCCCCGGATTCAGGGTCACCCTCTTGTCGGCGCCGGAGTGGATTTGCTTAATATAAACCTTGTCACCTCCAGATATGACGCGGATATCCGCCAACGCGTCCTCGCTTCGGTTGAATATGAGCACACCGACCTGGGTGGCACGTGGCGCACAAGCAGATAACGCCACTAATAACAGGAAATAGTACTGCATCAGGGTTGATACGGATTTTGCGCGATTTCCGTCGACGTCGTTATGAAACTCACCAATTGTTGCGCGGTTACATGACTGCGGCCCGGCACGATAAAGTCGAATCCCTTCCGCAACGGCGGCACGATCGGCTGGGTCATCAAACGCCCGCAATCCGTCATTTCATTGCTCACACACTGCTGGGGCGAGATACCCAAACCGAGCAATTGCCGCCACCAAGCGAGATTTCTATATTCCTTTACGCATCGCTCGGAAGAATAGTCGTTCAGTTCGCGGATCTTCCGCGCATCCGGCCCATGGGCATTAGTATTTTTTTCATGGGCTATAACAATGGCGATAGTGGCAATAGTTCGCAACGAACAGCCGGAGCCTCGCTTTGACCGCGCCTAGGGATATGCGAGCCTGGCCCTTATCGCGAGACCTGACCCCGTCCATTTTTCACGCTGTTTCCGGAGGCGGCATGACCTCATCCGTGAATCAGAATGCTACGATGCGAGACCTGACCCCACCCGTAATCAGAATGCTACGATGCGAGACCTGACCCCACCCGTAATCTTGATCCCATCCGTAATCTGACCCCATCCGTAATCCCTACGTCTTAATAGCGTTTTCTATGAGTTCTTGAGAAAATCCTTTCGGAATGACACCTGTACGAGCATACTCAAAAAGAGCTAATTTGAAAACAGCTTCAAGAGAAGGAGTAACAATTCCAACTGCAATGAAAGACGTTAGAAGAAGAATATAGAAAGTGCTAGCCATGTTTGGTATAAGAATCATAATAAAAAAACCAAGAGCCATACCTGCTACTACTATCAAATTAAAGAAAAATGCTGTCCCAATAGTAATAATGATCGTTTCCCCCCATGTATTGCGAATAGTTTCTGCAGACATTTTAAAAGCACCTATAACGGAGGTCTTGCTAATCACCAAAGCTGGTAAGCTAAAGTACGTGAGTGTGTTCCACGTAGCGCCAAAAAGAGCCGCTACTGCATTCCCTACAAGCTTGGATCTGTCGGAGATGAAATCAAGGATTACTCCTAGTGTTGCTGATATAACTGACCAAAGAAATATTTTTCCTGCAACCTGTTGCGCCCCAGCAATACCATCGTTGAAGGTAAGGTCACTACCGTTCATGCGACCATGGATGATAACAAACATTCCTGCTTGAAAAAAATTAACGATATAAGCAAGGACTGTGTAAGACACAAACAGTAGAACGGGTAGAAGGTCAAACAGTAGAACGGACTCTTCACTATCCATAAATGCATCTATGTTGGATTCCATAACAAAAATAAAAAAAATATAAAAGAGGATTCCCATGATGGCGATGACAACAAGCGAGGCTATCGTAGAAAGCACTGGAAACCACATAATTTCTTTATCGTGCTTTAAAATAGTCCACGATTCGCTCACAAGCATTTGACTTGCCCTAAACTTACCTATCTTAGTAGCTGATTTTTCAGATTCAACTTGCGGTTGAAAAGGCGGTAACTCAGATTCTGACATGCTTAAAAATTATTATTAAATAATAAGGGACAGGAAATTCAACCATCCGAGACCCGATATAGCCCGAATCTTAGCCGTGCTCAGGACACCGAGCAAGCGGGTTTTCTGGCTGAGGGTATACCGGAGATAAGGGTATACCGGGGACAGACTACGGCGGGTATCCTGGGGACAGACCACGGTATTCCCGCTTGCCCTCGCGCGCCGCTCCGAGCCGGTCGCAAGACAGTCCCGCGCAGATGCAACGCCGCCCCGGCCTTGTTCATCGTTCCGGCCGGCCGCGGACGATCCGCACAGCAGACCCTACGGGAAGGCCGTGATCCGATCGGGTCGGGGTGACGGGATTGCGCCCGTCACCCCTCCCACACCACCGGACATGCGGTTTTCCGCATCCGGCGGTTGAACCTGGCGGGCTTTGCCCGCAAGCGTCCACCGAGGTGAACACCCATTGGACCCCTTCTTGCGTCTGTGCTCGGGACCCGGCAATTCTGGGGACAGTTTACTCAATGCCGTTCCCCTTCGCCGAACAGGTCGCCCGTGCAGCAATCCCGCTCGCGCGTCTTAGGACCCGGCTTCTTCCGCTTCAGTGAGCGGGCGAGGCGTCGCTCCAGGGACTCGACGAACGCGTCGGTTCCGAGTGGCCGACCGGTACTGGCGTGACCGCGCAGCAATTCGTTGAGCTTATCGTCGTCGGCGCCGCCGATAAACGCATCCCAATCAGGGATCAACTCCAGTAGCGGTCGCACGGTGACGAGGGCATCGTCGCGTCGGGCAAGGTGAGCCGCGGCGCTCGACCACCGCCAATCTTGCGGCCTCGCGCAAAGACGCGCTCGAACCGGGTTGCGCTCGACGTACCTGGCAGCCGCGAGCAGGTGTCGCTCGTCCATCACAAAGGAGTGGAAGCGCTCTTGCCAGAGATGGCCTTTCCAGCTCTCGCGGAAGTTAACCATTCGGGTGTATTGACGATGGGCTTCACCCAGCGCGTCCCGTAAGCCAAACTCGTCTGCGGGAACCATGATGAGGTGAACATGATTGGGCATCAGGCAATAGGCAAGCACTTGCGTTCCGCAACTGCGGCAAGAGTCGGCGAGTAAGCCGCAATACTCCGCGTAGTCCTCATCCTTAAAGAACGTCTGCTCGCGTCGATTGCCCCGCTGTGTCACATGGTGGGGCAATCCCGGAACGACCACCCGAGGAAGTCTTGCCATGCTGTTGCGGGAGCCTCATCCCCGGAGTTTCCGTTAACCTGTTCCCGTTCGAGATCTTAACTCCGTTCGGGGAATTAAGTGAACTGTCCCCGGAACTCCAAGACCTGACCCCATCCGTCTGACCCCATCCTTTCCGTTAGTCGCCCCTAGAGCCCCTACGGATCTTGCAGGCACGCGCAGTTGGGATGTTTATTCCCGGAAATCGCCTTAACTCTGTTCGGGGAATTAAGTAAACTGTCCCCGGAACTGGTTGAACTGGTTGGAACTGGTTGGGGAATTAAGTAAACTGTCCCCGGAACTGGTTTTGGCGAGAAAGCGTGAGAAGTTCCAACTGTCGGGCACCGCGTAGTGGGCCTCTTCCGGTGCCGCATAGACCACGGTCATGTGCCCCGTCACGGGATCACGTACCAGTTGCGCGGCCGGTTTCTTCT
>Ga0247835_1004215_pt1 | contig 12875 bp, 5 predicted proteins | sample LaCtaG_3_FD_189912 | JGI IMG/M metagenome (GOLD analysis project Ga0247835, IMG submission 189912) | Freshwater microbial communities from meromictic Lake La Cruz, Castile-La Mancha, Spain - LaCruzMarch2015_13.5m | ecosystem: Environmental > Aquatic > Freshwater > Lake | place: Spain: Castile-La... | reverse complement strand
AATGGATCTATTCTTTGCGACGCATTAGGTCCCGATCCCGATCCCTACGACGCAAGCCAATACTACTATGGAATTCCGGGAAATTATTTAGCAAATACCCCATTTCCTGTGATTAATGAAATTGGATGCACTGCTAAATACAGCTTTCTAACGGTCGGTGGCTTGAAATGTTTAAGGCTTAGATTATATTATTGGATAGAACTTTTTAATCCATATGAGTTTCCTTACACGAATATAACAGATGCGAGATTGGTTTTCATGCTTGATAAAATACAATTTCAAACCGATAATACTGGAAGTAGTATTATTGGTGTTGAGAATGATTACAGGCAATATCAGAACGCCCGCATGGGTAATCCAAGGTGGGGTTTTTATACTGCCGTAATTGATGGTGTTGCTACGCCCGCATTAAGAACTGAAGCAACATATAACATTCCAAGCATTCCGGCAAGATCTACAAAAACAGTCTTTATGGAAGCTGTTACGCAATGGTTTGGCACCGAATCTAATGCTTCGACTATTACAGGAAATATTACAACACGCTTTGAACGAATCCTGCTTTTAGCAAATGGGAGTGACCCTCGTTCGATAAGAGATGCAATATCTGGGAATGATACCGAAGATTTTGTTTTTAGTCCCGTATTAGCTAATGTAATTTCTAATCAGGTTAATTCTGCCCCAATTCCAGTAATGACTTTTAAGCGTCTGGATGCAAGAAATAAGACGACACGGAATGGAACGGCAACAGGTGCATTCATCTTTGATGCTAATGTGTCCATCACAGCAAATACAACAAATGGTTCATCTTATCAAGATAATAACATTCCCAAGCCAGATACAACTCTTGGAAATACCATCCCCGGTGATCCGATTCTAAGCAACAACTCGACATATTTGTTAACATCAAATTCATCGGCAGATAAGTTGCCGCCTGTATTGGACTTTCCTGCATTTAGTTCGCCAGCGGATTTAGGAAAAGTGCCTGCCAATACACTCTACCGCAGCCTCCGGATGCAAATGCAGCCCGCCATCGAAGGGACGCGCATTCCAGACTGGGCGATGCTTGATGTCATTTCATTCGGTAATTCGACAAATCCCAAGCTGCCCTCCAACCGCTTTCAACCGGTGAACATCAACGGAAAGTTCCACCTGCCAGGAACTGCAACCGTCGCCCCCCGAACCATAGGCTTGATAGCATTGGCGAAAGTTCTTGAACTATCATCGAATGGCACGATTCAAAATCCAATAGATGTAGCGCAAAGTGCAAATTTGACTGTGACGAATGATGTAACTCGATTCAAGGGTGCTACTGCCAATGCCACCACCATCGCCAACGCGATTGGCAACATGAGGTGGTCTGGGAGTTCTTCTTGGGATACCCGAAGAAACGCTCTGCGTTTTCCATCGGATCAATACATTCTCCCCTCCGAAATCATGGAAATCGAGGGCGTTGCCGATGCTGTTTCTCAAACCGATTACTTCAACAGCACTAGCCACTTCAAATGGAACGAAGGCCGAGCCAGCGCCCTCATCCCCGCCGTCACCACGCGCAGCTCTTTCTTCACCATCTACGCCTACGCGCAGGCCTTGGACAAAGCCGGTAACGTGGACTCCGAAGCCCTGACAAAAACATTGGTGGAAGTGGAGTCGGATACCTCAACGACACCAACCACATACAAGGTAAAAAAACTCTACACCCAACCGATCCTGCTCGGCGACTGAAGTTTTAAGTTTGTAAGCATTAAGTTTTAAGTGGCACGTGAGCCAAAATCCCCCCGGAGCAAACCCTCAAAAGACAGGTCTTCATCCAAATCAGGCCAATGCAAACCCAAGGGTGAGACTTCCACATTTCTCAGTTGGGCGGGGGATCCTTTGGCCAAACGCGGGTTGTCATTGACTGGAAAACTCAAAACTATCCCGCTCGCCATCTCGATCACGATATTTGGCGCGGAGTAATCCACTTTTTTGGGAGTATCAAGCAATGTGTTCATTCCATTTTTGTATGATGAGGCTTCTATTATCTTCGGCAAGTTGCTGGGCTTTCGTGAGATCCTTCATTTTGAATCCGTGGGATTCACGAAGCTCGACCTTATCCTCCACATCAAAAATAGCTTCGGCCCCAGCCTTACGCACATGCACATGGATAGGGCGATGGTCATTACTATAAAATGCAAAGCGGAATCTCTCCTTTTCAAAAACCAACACATAAAGGATTGCTAAATCAAACCCTGAAAAAGCGCAACGTTTTTTTATCCAAAAATTTCGTGATTGTGAGATGTGCTCAAAGGCGGGGGAATTAATTATATTCTGTTTCAGGTCAAAGTTTTTTAAGTTTTAGGCCCTTTTGGACTCGTGAGAGCTGGAGGGTCAGTCCCACATATTCCCATATTTTTCCGATAAATACAGTTCCCAATCGTAGGCGGGGTCAGTCCCACATATTGACATATTAGCCTCTTTTTCCAACTTCACCTCTGTCCTGCAACCTCCTCATCGCATTCCAGACGCTTTTCGGCGTGCCAGCGTTGAGTTCTTTCGCAATCCACCCCATCGACATCGCCATCACCGGCCCAAGTTACCGCCTCCACCAAAGCACCGTCCACCACCTCGGCGCCACCGCTGCCGCAACACCCCAACAAAAACCTCCAGCAAGTCCGGCCTGACGGCCGAAATTTACCACAACCAGGGAACCACGGTTCCCCGAACCCCTCCTCTCAGGGGAACAGAAAAATCCCTTGCCAAAACGAACCCAAAAAACCTAAGAAAACACCCGTCAAAGGTGGTGCACTTTAAAGTGACCACAGGTGGTGCATTTTGAAGTGATCGCTGACAATCGGCGCGGCAGCGCCTCTCGGAAACTGGAGGGATGACCTCTGTGTCGTCCCATTTTTGCGGCGGGAGCCGCCCTTGTCTGAAACTCGCGGACGGCGCTGCGCGCCTGAAGCTTGGGACGACACGGAGGTCATCCCTCCATTGGCGAAGGAAGGGGGGCACCCTGCGCGAAAGCGGCGCGGCAGCGCCTCTCGGAAACTGGAGGGATGACCTCTGTGTCGTCCCATTTTTGCGGCGGGAGCCGCCTTTGTCTGAAACTCGCGGACGGCGCTGCGCGCCTGAAGCTTGGGACGACACGGAGGTCATCCCTCCATTGGCGAAGGAAGGGGGGCACCCTGCGCGAAAGCGGCGCGGCAGCGCCTCTCGGAAACTGGAGGGATGACCTCTGTGTCGTCCCATTTTTGCGGCGGGAGCCGCCTTTGTCTGAAACTCGCGGACGGCGCTGCGCGCCTGAAGCTTGGGACGACACGGAGGTCATCCCTCCATTGGCGAAGGAAGGGGGGCATCCTGCTGGAGGGTCAGTCCCACATATTCCCATATTTTTCCGATAAATACAGTTCCCAATCGTGGAATCGTTTTTGCTTTTAAAAAGGAAATGGTTCTTTTAAGGGAGTCTTGTGCGGATTGTTTTAGACACATGCGTTTTGGTGGCTGCAGCCCGTTCTCTGGAGGGAGCCAGCAACAGGATTTTAAGCTCTTTGCCGATCGATGGAATTGAGCCGTGTTTGTCTGTGGCCCTTTATGCGGAATGGCAGGAAGTGCTCTCTCGCCCGGAGAATTTGCAGGCCAGACAGACTCCGGAGGATGCGCAGGCATTCTTGCGCTACCTTGCCTCGATTTGTCATCATCAGGATGTGCATTTTCTCTGGCGTCCCTTTTTAAAAGATCCCGATGATGATTTTATTTTGGAGTTGGCTTTTGCGGCCGGGGCGCGCTACATTGTCACTCACAACACGAGAGATTTCGCGGGTAGCGACCAACTTGGCATTCAGGCCATGACTCCCGGAGATTTCTATCGGCTTGTTTTTCACAAAACATGAGCACACTGACTATAAAACTTCCTGATTCGCTCCTAAAAACGATCCGCCGCCTTGCGAAAGCGGAGGGGATGAGTGTGAATCAATTCGTGAGTAGCGCGGCGGGCGAGAAAATGGCTGCATGGCAAACTCTGGAGCACCTTCGCCGGGAGGCTGAAGGTGGTCGCCGCAAAGATTATCTGAAATTTCTCGATGCCGCAGGGGATGAAACGCCAGCAGAAACGGACCGAGTAACCTAAAAAAGCAGTGCGTCAGATAGGGTGCAGTCTCGCGCACTTTACTTTTTGAGAGAAACGGGGGAAAAGGCGTCAGTGTTCATTTTCTTTCATTTTGCAATAGAGGAGTAGGTATTTGGCATGGGGGAGAATGAAGTTTTAAGTTTTTAAGAATTAAGTTTTAAGCGGCACGAGCAGAACTCGCGATCGCGAAAACGTCGAAATCTATCTGCGAGGCATGACGAAACCCCTGCCCCTCAGCCGTATCGAGCTACGCCGCCTCCGCACCGCCTTCCAGCTTTGACACCGACCACGCCCCCTCCATTGGCAAACGAAGGGGGTCACCTAAAGCGCGATCGGCGCGGCAGCGCCTCTCGAAAATAAATGGTAGGGACGCCGCGCCGCCGGGGTCCTATTTTTGCGGCGGGAGCCGCCTTTGTCTGAAACTCGCGGACGGCGCTGCGCACCTGAAGCTTGGGACGACACGGAGGTCATCCCTCCATAATGAGCTGGAGGGTCAGTCCCACATATTCCCATATTTTTCCGATAAATACAGTTCCCAATCGTGGAATCGTTTTTGCTTTTAAAAAGGAAATAATTCTTCAAAAAAAGTTTGTGCGGATTGTTTTAGACACATGCGTTTTGGTGGCTGCAGCCCGTTCTCTGGAGGGAGCCAGCAACAGGATTTTAAGCTCTTTGCCGATCGATGGAATTGAGCCGTGTTTGTCTGTGGCCCTTTATGCGGAATGGCAGGAAGTGCTCTCTCGCCCGGAGAATTCGCGCGAATGCCCCCGAGCTTATTTCTTCATACCCGTGTTCATCTGGGAAATCAGTGGTTTTTTATTCTTTTCTGTAGCATGTATGGTTTGTTAGATGAGAAGCGCATGCTCATATGGGTTCCTTTTGATCCAGCAGGGAGCATCAAAAAAAGAAAAAACCCCCAAGCAACAAAATTTATCATGCTAGCCCAAAGAAGTTTATCTAACCACAGAGGACACAACCGAGCGCCGAGGCAGGCGGGAGGTAGAGCAACCGAAGGGGCGAGACAATCGACCAACGGGAGAAAGACTGCCGCAGTCAGCCCGAAGGGTGTAGCAAAGCGAAATCAACCGGGAGCGAGCGAGTCAAAGAGCTCGGAGGGAAATCAGTTGCTCGAATTTTTCGAATAACCGCCGCCACCGGCAAAATCTCCAACACTCCCTAAAACCTTCCTGTGAATCCTTTAAATCCTGTCATCCTGTCTAAAAATACCATGCAAAACCTCTTTTCATCCTCCGTGTCCTTTGACTCGCTCGCTCCCGCTCGTCTCGCCCCTTCGGGGCCAACCTTCGGTCGCTCTACCTCCCGCCTGCCCCGGCGCTCGGTTGTGGTTAAATTTCTTCTTCTGTTCCCCGCCCTCGCGATGGCCTCGCCGCGAGTCTACGAAATCTGGGAGCCTCAGCCCGCGCCGAACAACGGGAGCAATTGGGAGAGCACGAAAGGCGATGAAAGGCGAAGATCCTACGACAAGGATTGGGAGCAGTGGTCCTACCCTATCGGCAATGGTTATGTCGGCGCCTCCGTCTTCGGCCGCACCGACTCGGAGCGCATCCAGATCACCGACAAGACGCTTCACAATAAAGGAATCTACGGGGGTGGCGGGCTGACCAACTTTGCGGAGGTGTCTCTCGATTTTAACCACAAAGCCGCCCAGGACTACCGCCGTTCACTGAACCTCAATGAGGCCATTGCGCTCGTTTCCTACAAGCAGGATGGGGTCACTTACAAACGCGAGTATTTTGCCTCCTACCCGGACAATGTGGTCGCGGTGCGGCTCACCGCCGATCAAAAGGGCGCGCTTTCTTTTACCGTGCGCGCCGAGATTCCCTACCTCGATGCGAAAGATCGCACCGGCACGATCACGGCGGAGGGGAATCTGCTGACCCTCCAGGGAACGATTCCATTTTTCAACTGCAACTACGAGGGCCAGATCAAGGTGCTCAACGAAGGTGGCTCCGTGTCCGCAGATCCAGCGAATGCATCCATCAAGGTCGAGAAGGCTGATGCCGTCACGCTGCTGATCGCCACGGGAACGAACTACCGGCTCAGTCCCGAGCTGTTCCAAAATCCCGCCGAAAAAAAACTCGATCCCAACCAATTCCCGCACGACGAGGTGACATCGAGGATCGATGCGGCGCAGTCCGCGGGTTACGCCGCGCTGAAGGAAAGGCACCTCAAGGATTATCAGAACCTGTTCGGCCGCGTGGCGGTGAATCTCAACTCCACCCCCTCGGCCGATCCGACCCATGTTCTCCTCGAGAAATACAAAAAGGGCGAGTCGAACACTTGGCTGGAGGAGTTGATGTTCCAGTATGGCCGCTACCTGCTCATTGCCAGTTCGCGCGAAAAGAGCCTGCCCGCCAATTTGCAAGGGGCCTGGAGTGCCTACCACAACACGCCGTGGTCGGGTGGCTTCTGGCACAATATCAATGTGCAAATGAATTACTGGGGAGCGATGAGCACCAACTTGCCCGAGTGCTTCGAAGCCTACAATACCTTCTTCAAAGCCTACCTCCCTGTGGCGCAAAACCACGCCGCTGATTATGTGCGCAAACACCATAAGGAGAAACTGTCCGAGGATGGCGACAACGGCTGGATCATCGGAACTGGAGCAAATGCCTACTTCATTCCCGGTGCCTCGGGCGGACATTCCGGACCCGGCACGGGCGGCTTCACCGCCAAGTTGCTGGTGGATTATTACCTGTTCACACAGGACCGGAAATACCTCGAGGAAGTTGCCTATCCGGCGATGCTGTCCTTGAGCAAATTTTACTCCAAGGCGCTGGTGCCCCACGGGGAATTTCTTTTGGTGAAACCCTCTGCTTCTCCCGAACAAAAAGCCACTGCCGAGCAGATCGAACGGATCACGGGCCGCCCGGCCAAAGGGAAGCATTTCACCACCGCAGGCTGCACATTCGACCAAGGCTTCGTCTGGGAAACCTTCTCCGACACGCTCGCTCTGGGAGAAAAGCTGGGCAAAACCGATCCTTTCCTCGGGACGATCCGTGAGGAAATGGGGCGCTTGGATCCGATCCAGATCGGCGCGGATGGGCAAATCAAGGAATACCGCGAGGAGACGCACTACAGCGATATCGGCGATCCTTTGCACCGCCACATCTCCCACATCTGCCCGCTCTTTCCCGGCACACTCATCAATCCTGCCCGACCCGAGTGGATGCAGGCCGCAAGCAAGACGCTCGACCTGCGCGGCGACAAGACGACGGGCTGGGCCTTGGCCCACCGCATGAACAGCCGCGCCCGCTTGGGCGAAGGGGAAAAAGCCCATGATGTCTATGAGCGATTCATCCGCGAACGCACCGTGCCGAATCTCTGGACCCTGCATCCACCGTTCCAGATCGATGGCAACCTCGGCACGATGGCGGGTGTCGCGGAAATGCTGCTGCAAAGCCATGAAGGGGCGATCAAAATCCTCCCCGCCTTGCCCAAGGCGTGGAATACCGGTTCCTTCCAAGGCCTTGTGGCGCGTGGAAACTTTGTTGTTTCCGCCAATTGGAGCGAGGGAAAGCCCACAACGATTTCCATCCACTCCAAGCGGGGCGGAAAATGCCGAATCTCCAGCCCCGGCATCGGAGCGGCGACCATTAAGGATGGCAAAGGCAATTCCGTGAAGACCACCAGCGAAGGAAGCGATCTGATCCAATTCGAGACCACCGCCGGCCAGACTTACCTCATCGAACAACTATAAAGATATCTGCCGTCATATCGCTCGAACGCGCGATAGACGGCAGATAGAAATGATTAGAATGTCTCGTCATTCCGTTGCTTCGTGCCCTGAACAAAGCGCGCCACTCCCAAAACCAACGAGACAACATTAGCCATGAAAGCATCGACCAGCAATGCGCTCATTACGCCACCGATCCTCGCTCTCCTCGAGGTCGCCACGCCAGTGTCTCGGGGAGCGCGCCCGCCCTCGGGCGTTGTCGGGTGCGCCCCGCGCCCGACGTGGAAATTTTCACCGGCCTTCGGCCGCATTTTTTCGAGTAACCCCGCGAGGGCGCGTGGCTGTGCGCCCGAGGCGGACGCGCTCCCCGAGACGACTCGCCACATTTCAAGCATCTTATCACAAGCGGCGTTTGGGATCGCTTCCTCAATCCTCGCGCTCCTCGCGGTCGCCACGCCAGTGTCCCGGGGAGCGCGCCCGCCCTCGGGCGTTGTCGGGTGCGCCCCGCGCCCGACGTGGAAATTTTCACCGGCCTTCGGCCGCATTTTTTCGAGTAACCCCGCGAGGGCGCGTGGCTGTGCGCCCGAGGCGGACGCGCTCCCCGAGACGACTCGCCACATTTCAAGCATCCTATCGCAAGCGGCGTTTGGGATCGCTTCTTCAATCCTCGCCCTCCTCGCGGCAGTCACTCCAGTGCAGGCCACCCCCGTCCTCGAGCAACTCGCCGCCCACCATGTCGTGTGGGACACGCCCAGCGCGGACATGCACGGCTCGATGCCGATTGGCAACGGCGACCTCGCCGCGAATTTCTGGGTTGAGCCGAGTGGCGACTTGGTTTTCTACCTCTCCAAAAGCGACTCATGGGATGCCGAGCAGGAACTCCTCAAGCTCGGCCGGGTGCGCATCAGCTTGGACAAGCCGTTCGTCCGCGATGGTCGGCCGTTCCGCCAGGAACTCGATCTGGCCCGTGGCTGCATCGTGGTGGAGTCCGGGGTGGGGGAGGGCAAAACCACGGTGGACTTCTGGATCGATGCCAACCGCCCGGTGGTGAATGTCCAGATCAAGGGTGCCGAGGCGTTCACTGCACAGGTCACCCTCGAGCATTGGCCGAAGGAAACCTGGGCCACTCGCCAGACCTTGAAGGTGGACACCGCGAAGGACGCTCCTGAGGCCCTGCGCGGCGACACGATTCTGCCGGCGGAGGACAACACCATCCGGTGGTATTATCGCAACACCGAGAGCATTTTTGCCGACACCCTAAAAAACCAGCATCTGGGCCATGCGGTGGGCAAATTCCAAGACCCGCTTTTGAATCTCACCTTCGGGGGGCTGATCGCGGGGGAGGGCTTGGTCGCGAAGGATGACAGGACGCTGGCCACCGCCGCGCCGGTGAAGTCCCTCGACATCCGCATCCACGCGCTCACCGCGCAAACGCCCGAGGCCGCCGCATGGGTCTCACAAATCGAGGCCCTCCGCGCTGCCAACGACCAGGTAGCCGTCGCCGAGGCGCGCCCGGCGCATGAGCAATGGTGGAAGGATTTTTGGAACCGTAGCTGGATTTTCCCGGAGGGCACGGAGGAGGCCAAGGCCGTGGGTCGCGCCTATGCGCTGCAGCGCTGGATTCAGGCCGGTGCTGCGCGTGGAGCCTACCCAATCAAGTTCAATGGCTCGCTGTTCACGGTGGATGGCTTTATGGACAAAAAAGGCGTCTTGGAGGAGTTCGGCCCCGACTGGCGCCGGTGGGGCGGCTGCTACTGGTTCCAGAACACGCGCGAACCGTATTGGGCGATGCTCTATTCTGGCGATTACGACCAGATGGAGCCGCTCTGGAAAATGTATCGCGACGCCGTGCTGCTGCTGAAGGAGCGCACCAAAACCTACTTCAAACACGACGGGATTTTTTGTTCTGAAACCATACATCCGTGGGGCCTGAACAAGCAGGGCGACTTCGGATACAACAACCCGGACTTTTATCCAAAAAATGGATTTATCCGCTTGTATTGGGATAGCGGGATCGAGCTTTCGCAGATGATGCTCGATCGCTACGCCCACGCGCCGAGCGAGGAGTTCGCCAAGAACACGCTGGTTCCGATCGCGGATGGAGTGGTGACTTTTTACGAGCAGCACTACCCGAAGCCCGAACCCGGCAAGGCCCGCTTCACCCCGTCGATGAGCTTGGAAACTTGGCACACTGCCGAGGATCCGCTGCCGGTGATTGTCGGCCTGCGCACGGTGCTCACCCGGTTGCTGGAATTGCCCGAGACTCTCAGCACGCCGGAGCAGAGGAAACGCTGGACCAACTTCCTCGCGGAGATGCCGGAGACTCCCATGGCTGAGGAGAACGGAAAGAAATGGATTCTGCCCGCCCGCACTTTCTCTAATAAAAAAAACTCGGAGAACCCGGAACTCTACGCCGTCTTTCCCTACCGCGTTTACGGCCTCGGCAAGCCTGACCGGGAAGTCGCCCTCGAAACTTGGAACCGGCGCTTGGTCAAGGCCACCGGGGGCTGGCGGCAGGATTCCATCCAAGCCGCGCTTCTCGGTCTAACCGATGAGGCCAAGGGCTATGTCGTGCGGAACGCAACCGAACCGACATTGATCGGCGAGTTGCCGCACAAGCCCTCGCGGTTTCCCGCCTTCTGGGGGCCGAACTTTGACGGCACGCCCGACCAATGCCAGGGCTCGGTGACCCTGATCGCCCTGCAGCGCATGCTCATGCAGTGCGACGGCGACACGATCCGCTTGGCTCCCGCCTGGCCGAAGGACTGGAACGCCAACTTCAAACTCCACGCCCCGAAAAACACCACCGTCGAAGGCCGCGTGGAAAACGGCAAGCTGACCGACCTGAAAGTAACCCCCGAAAGCCGCCGCAAGGATGTGGTCATCGAGGATGAGTTGAAATGAACCGGAAAAACCAACCCGCCCGAATGAAAAAAACCGAAAGAACCTCTTTCGTCCCTCCCGTAAAATCACTCGCGGGGAACATCCACTCGCCCTCCGTGGAGGAAATTTTCCACTGATCGTTTGGTTCATCCACCATCAACCACCACGCCCTTGATCAAACTTTTCTCATGAGCACTCCCGCCCTTCTCCCCCGTCAATTCATCGCCCCGTTTCTTCTTGTCACAACGCTCTTCAGCCTTTGGGGCTTTGCCAACGACATCACGAACCCCATGGTCGCGGCGTTCAAAAATGTGCTGCTCCTGTCGCACTTTGAAAGCTCGCTGGTGCAGGCGGCTTTTTACGGCGGCTATTGCGTGATGGCGTTTCCGGCCGCGCTTTTCATCCGGCGATTCACCTACAAAAGCGGAATCCTCGCAGGCCTCGCGCTGTATGCCGTGGGGTGCCTGCTCTTCATCCCGGCCGGCAGCTCGAGGGAGTTTGGCTTTTTTCTCGCGGCCTATTTCATCATGACCAGCGGCCTGGCGTTTCTGGAAACCACCGCGAACCCCTACATCCTCTCTCTGGGACCCGATGAAACCGCCGCGCGGAGGTTGAATTTCGCCCAAGCCTTCAACCCGGTCGGCTCCCTGATCGGAATGTTCGTCGCGAAAGATTTCATCCTCGCCAAACTCAACGTCACCGACGAAGCCTCCCGCCGCTCCATGGCGGTAGCCGATCCGGCCGCCCTTGAAAAAATCCAGGTCTCCGATCTCGCCATCATCGTCTGGCCGTATGCCATCCTTGGCGCAGTCGTGCTTCTGGCATTCCTTGTTTTTGCGATCCTACGCCTTCCCGATTCCACAGAGCAGGATGCCCGCAACTCGAGCATCGGCGCCTCTCTTGGCCGCCTCCTTCGAAAGCCCGACTACATTCGCGGGGTTGTTGCCCAAGCCTTCTATGTCGGCGTCCAGATCATGGTCTGGACCTTCATCATTCAATACGCGGTGAACGAACTCGGACTCTCGGCCGACACCGCGCAGGGCTGGAACATCGTTGCAATGGTTGTCTTTGTCTCCAGTCGCTTTGTTTGCACCTACCTGCTGAAATTTTTCAATCCCGGGCGCCTTCTCGCTTTGCTGGCGGTCGCCGGTGGCGTGCTCGTGCTCGGCGCCATTTTTCTGAAAGGCATGACGGGACTTTATTGCCTCGTCGGGGTTTCGGCCTGCATGTCGCTCATGTTCCCGACCATCTACGGCATCGCCCTCTCGGGTCTGGGCGACGATGCGAAACTCGGCTCGGCGGGACTCATCTTTGCCATCGGCGGCGGGTGCCTCATGCCTCCACTTCAAGCCCTCGTGATGGATGGCTCCGGGATCGCCTTGGGTTCCTTCTTCCTCTCCGCCACACGGGCCTCGTTCTTCCTGCCATTTATTTGCTTTGTTGCGATTACTCTCTACGGCCTCTCCGCAGCCCGGCACTCTGGTGTGACTCCTAAGAATGGTTGAGGCCGGCCATCGACAGAAAAAAAGCGGAATGATTTTTAAACCGATCGTTTTGAGTAATTCGGATGGCTTTTGTTTTGTTCCTTCCACGGCTCCGCCATCGAACCCCGCATGAATCAAAGATCTTCACAATCCACTTACGCTATGAGAAAAAAACCACTCTTTTTTACGGGCCTCTTCGCGGCCCTCGCCATGTCCGCGCACGCTCTGGCGCTCGACCTCCATGTGAGCCCGGCGGGCAAGGATGCCAATCCCGGAACCGAAGCCGCGCCCCTCGCATCCTTGGCGGCGGCTCGCGATGCCGCCAGAAAAGTGGTCGGCAAGGAGGCTGTCACCATTCATGTCGGCGACGGGATTTACTATCTGCCGGAAACGCTCTTGCTCACCTCGGTGGACTCCGGCAGCACGGAGTTTCCTGTCGTTTACCGCGCCGTCAACGAAGGCCGTGCCGTCCTGAGCGGTGGCTCGGAACTTAAGCTGGATTGGAAGCCCACCCGCGACGGCATCTTCCAAGCCGCGACGCCGCAGGGCCTGGAGATCGACCAGTTGTTCATCAACGGTAAGGCCCAGCGCATGGCCCGCTACCCGAATTTCGACGCCTCGAAAAAAACCGACGCCTATCAGGGCTACTCGGCGGATGCGTTTTCCAAGGAACGCGCTGCGAAGTGGGCGAATCCGGTCGGTGGGT
>Ga0247835_1004209_pt1 | contig 12888 bp, 15 predicted proteins | sample LaCtaG_3_FD_189912 | JGI IMG/M metagenome (GOLD analysis project Ga0247835, IMG submission 189912) | Freshwater microbial communities from meromictic Lake La Cruz, Castile-La Mancha, Spain - LaCruzMarch2015_13.5m | ecosystem: Environmental > Aquatic > Freshwater > Lake | place: Spain: Castile-La... | reverse complement strand
ACGCAGCCGGCAGCAACTGGGTGAACGCCGGGCCGATCTCAGGCCCGGCTGGCCCAGCTGGACCGACCGGCGCTGTGGGCCCAGCGGGCCCGACCGGACCAACCGGACCGGCGGGCAGCACCGGCGCTGCCGGACCTCAGGGCATCCAGGGAACTATCGGTGCCACTGGTGCTGCTGGAGCCCAGGGCTCCCGTGGCACCGGCTGGTTTGTGGGCAGTGGCCCGCCGCCGGCCTCGATCCCGGGCCAGATCGAGGGGGATCTCTATCTCGATCAAAGCAACGGCGACGTCTACAAACTCGGCGCGGCGCCGACGGGAACGCCGGTGGCCAGCCTGCCGGCGATCGGTGCGGCCTACGAGGGGGGCTACTACGGCGGGCTGATTTCCCAGAGCATGAACGGCGTGGCCACCCACGCCCTGATCATTTCGCCGAAGGCCAGCGGCCAGAGCAGCCGGGCCAGCAAGACCAGCAATACTGCAACGACCGGGGCATCGAGCACGTTCGATGGCTGGGCGAACAGCAACGCCGCCAACGACGCCGCCCACCCGGCCACCCAGTGGGCGCGGGGCCTGACCATCGCGACCTTCTCGGATTGGTACATCCCGGCGCTGTTCGAGCTGGAGATCCTCTACCGGCGCTTCAAGCCGGACGGCAGCGAGGGCAACGTGACCACCCACGGCGCCAACCCCTATGCGGTGCCGGCCAGTGCCAACTACACCTTCTCGTCTCCGGCTCAGACCGCCTTCCCGCTCTTTGTTGATGGAGCAGCGGAGGCCTTCTTTGCCGGCGGGATGGGCACCTCGACCCAGGACTCGGCCACCACCCACCAGGTGCAGGACTGGTTCTATGGCAACTGGGAACCGCTGGGCAAAACCTTTCCCCAGACCGTGCGGGCGATCCGCAAGATCCAGGTGATCCCCTGATGCCCAGTTGGGTTCCGAGGATCGACACGCCCCGGCGGGCCTTTGAGCAGCAGACCAGTGGGCCACTGAGCGGTCCGACGGTGGTGGAGCTGAGCTTTGCGGACCTCGGTGTGGATGGGATCTTCCTGGAGGTGAGCTGCTCGGTGGCGGCCTGGGTGAGCTTCTACGACTCCCCGGCGGCGCGGATCGCGGATGCGGCCAGGCCGATCGAGGAGGACCCGCCGCTTTCAGCCGGAGTGCTCCTGGATCTGCGCTTCTCAGCTGAAACACCGACCCTCAAACTCGCGCCGGGCAGCAGCTACAGCAACGGCGAAAGCCCCCTGCAGCAAAGGCTCTGGGCGCGGCTGCGCACCGAGGCCGCAGGTGCCCACACGGCCACGTTGGAAGTGCTGGCCCTGGTGCTCAACGATTCGGTGGGCGGCTGATGGCAGCGACGATCACCGACCTCAGCCGCCGCGGCGACCAGGGCTTTGCGCTGCCGGGTCTGTTTGCTGAGGCCCATGCCCTGCTGCTGGCCTGGCTCACCGCCGCCAACGGCCAGAACCCGAGCCAGCTGCTGAGCGTGCTCACCGGCCCTGTTGATGCACCAGGCTTCTGCGGCTGGACGATCAGAGCAAGGCTCGCGGCGCTCAGCGGCGGTCAGCCGGTGGAGCTCATCAGCCAGTGGGTGGCGAACCTGAGCAGCGGCGCAGTGACGACCCATGCCGCCCTGGTGTCGGGCTTCTTGCCAGGCGCTGCCCTGGGTGGTCACGGCAGCCTCACCGGCGGTGTGGGCACCACCAGCTCCGCCATCACCCTGTCCCCTCAAGCGCTGCCCCTTGGTGCGGTGGTGGCGTCGAGCCTGGCGGCAGGCCAGGAGTTCTTCTGCTTTGCCTTCTCTCAGCACTCCTTCTCCAACCGCCAGGCGGTGGCCCTGCTGATCGCCAAGGATGTGGTCTCAGGCCAATGGCACCTCTCGCTCACCGACATGGCCGGCGTGATCGCCACGGTGGCCTGGAACCTGGCGCGGCCCCAGGTGCAGCTCGCCACCGCCTTCCGCGCTGACTTCTTCTCCTCGGGGTTTCCGCTGATGCTGGTGCGCCCCGCCCAGTGGCTGCCGCTCACCCCGACGATCGTGTTCACCACGCCGCTGCTGCCTGTGCAGTGGTGGGATCCAGTGGCACTGCCGGCAGACCTGGCGATCTACAACCGCACCTTCACGAGCCTTGGCTACATCAAGCCGGCCGATGGCAGCGAGTGGCTGCAACTCGGCCCCTCAAGGCTGGTGGTGCGTCTCAAGGATCCGCTGATCTGACGCCATGACCCTCACCTGCTCCGCCCTGCAATGGCCGCTGTGGAACTGGACCAGTAAGCTGGCCACTGATCCGGGCATGAAGCTGGCGGAGGCCTTCAGTGCCTTTGCGGCGGAGGTGAATGCGACGCCAGCCAATGCCCTGGTGCCGCTTTCGGTCGTCAAGGATCACAGCGCCGCGACGGGAGCCATCACCTATGGCTACGTCTGGCGGCTCGGCCATCCGATCAATCCGGTGCTGCTCAGCTTCTCGAATAGCTCCAAGGTTCAGGGTTTCAACTCCAGCACCAGCTCGGCCCGCCTGCAACTCGGCCTTGAGAGCGCCTACACCAACGACAGCAGCAACGGCGGTTACGCCAGCTTCTCGGCGACCCTCTTCAGCGTCAATGCAGGCCTGTCGCACTACGCCTCGGATGGCACACCAGCATGGGATCTGGCTGGCTTTCTGCTGATTCAGGCCGATACGACGCCGGGCCGTGAGTTCTTCTGCTACACGATCGCGCCGATCGGCACTGACATCAACACGCAGAATCACACCCTGCTGCTGTTCCGCTCGCCGGCGGTGAGTGGCTGGAGTGTGGTGCTCAACCGCTCCAACTCCTACACCGGCATGTTCTATTCACAGAACAGCTACACCTGGAGCAACAACGCCCTGGTGGCGGCCTCGATCATTCCGCTGCCGCCCACTGGCAACGATCAGCAGCTGATCCGTGGCTGTGGGTTGTATGCGAACACCGCCAGCGGCATTTTCGCGCCGGGGATCCTCCAGCCACGCATCGCGCTGCCGGACTGCTTCTGGCTGGGCAGCAACCAGCACTCGGACCCGCGCCGTTTGGGCAGGGTGAGCAACCCCGGCGGAGCCGGCACCTTCTATCAACTGGCGGCAGCAGCCAGCGGCGCCACCGATCTCTGGTACCTCCACCCTCCCGGCACGCAACCACGGGCTGGTTGGGACACGGTCGGTTCCCTGCCCTGGAGCACGATCTCGGATCGGCTGAGCTTCTGCCCGCTGCTCACCCCAGGCCCCGTGGCGATGGGACCAACCACCGGCCCGGATTTCCTGATCGACTGGTCAACAGCGGCGGTCGGTGTCGCGGGCGTGCGCCAGCACCCCTTCTATGCCAAGCAGCTCCAGGGTGGAGGAGGCAGTGGTGGCGGTAGCGGCCGGCCGAGCACCGGAGTGCTTTGGCCAAGGGGGACGCCATGAGCTTTCCCTGGTGCTGTCGATTCGGCAGCGGTGAAGCTCAGGGCGGCCCTGCTCTCAAGACTTGTTCTCCTCCATCACCGACCCTCTTCTGCCTGTCGCTCCTGCGGCCCGCCGCCGCAGTGGCAGCCGCTGTTTCTTGATTTCCTTTCTCCTGGGATAAGCCGCCAGGGCGCACTGCAACCAGCGGCGGTGCTCCTGCTGCAGGTTCAGCGGCGCCTCGATCCGCACCCCGCCGCCCAGTGCATAGATCCAGCGACGCAGGTCCGAGTCACGCTCCAGGGTCCAGAGCGGCAGATCGATCTCCACCGGGTAGGGATGGCTGGAGCGGCTGCACGGCATCAGCGCCTCCTGCTCACCCAGCGCGCTGCTGATCACTCCATCACCGGGGAGGGGACGCGAGAGGCGCACCGCCGCCGCCGGGAAGCGCCGCACCTCTTCTCGCAGCAAGGCAAAGGCGGTGGCATCACAGCTCAGGCGCAAGGTGCCCATCGCCTTGGCGCGTTGTTTCGAGGGCCCAAGGCAGACGAGTTGCTGTGGCTGGAGGGCATCACCGAACTCAAGGCTGCCGCAGCAGTGCTGCAAGGTTTCGCCCCGCAGCAGCGCCGCCGCATGGGACGGCTGGCTGCGGCAGCTGCCGATTTCGATCCGGCGCAGTCCCAGCTGATCGATTCGCCGGCAGGCCAGCAACCCCTCCGTCTGGCCGATGTGGTCGTGCTCAAACAGCAGATACCAAGCGCTGGTGTGGAAGATCAACTGCAAGGGCCATCCCCGGATCTCTTCCACACCCGCATGGGAGGCGGAAATGGTGGTGAACACCACCCGCTGGTGCTGCTGAATGGCGCCGCGCAGCTGCTCGGCCTGCTCGGTGTTGAGCAGAGTGCCGCTCCTGCGCTGATCTCCCGCCAGCAGGGAACGGTTGAAGTAGGCCCGCACCGGCGGCACGGCCTCGATGGCGATGCCACTGCGTTGCAACCGTCTGCCCAGCTCCCGGGCGATGGCTTGCCCGCTGGGATCACCGAGCCGATCGGCATTGGCCTGCAGCAGCCCATGGATCTCCACCTGCAGCGGCAAGGGCAGCAGCGAGGCCCCGAGGGCGTAGCCGTGGCGGCCACTGCCTGCCGCATCACGAAAGCCATAGGGCGTGAGCACGGTGGTGATGCTCTGGTGCAACTGGCGGGGGGTCCAGCAGTGACGGCCGCCGCTGAGGGTCTTGAGCCTTGCGGCGAGGTGGTGGTCGATCGCCACCCCCTCCTGCCGATCAAACGGGTGGTGAAGGATGTGGCGCAGCAGGGTGAGCGCACGGCAAAAGGCCTCGCGATCGCCGAGTGCTGACCAGCCGCCCGTGGAGAGCGGTTGCGTCGCCGGCCAGGGCGGCGGCTCGACCGCCACCATCGGGCCGGTCTCCCCCTGCTCGGAGTTGACGCGCCAGGCGGTGGTGAACCCCTGTTGCCGCAACCAGTCCAGGTCGGCGGCAATTGCGTTCACGTCCGCATAACAGGGCCCATGGGTCCGGGCGAGCAGGGCCGCGGCCCGCTCGGCCAGGCCCGCAGATTCCTCGGGGGAGGTCTGGGTGTTGGTCGCGGTCAGTTCCGGCTGGCGGCTGAGCAGTTGGATCAGGTGGAGCAGCCGCTCGCACTCCAGCAGGCGCGAGTAGCCATGGGGAATCAGCCGGGCGTCCCGGTTGCGGGCGGCGCTGATCCGCCGCTCCAACGTCCCCAGCACCACCCGCAGGTGCGGCTCCAGCTGCTCATGGTGGTGGGGTTCGACGCAGACCACCGCCGCGAAACCTTCAGAGCGACTGGGAGAGAAGGCAGCCTGAGCCAGCAGGGAGACATGGTTGTCGATCACCTGCTCGGGGACGCTGTGATCACGGCGTTGGTTCCACTGCTGGCAGAGCTCACGCGGTGTGCTCAGCCACCAGCCGATCCACTCCACCGGCACCGGCAGCTCCAGCTTCTGGGTGATCGCCAGTCGCCAGGAGCGGCGCGAGAAGGTGGCCTCGACAATCACCGGGGCGCCTGAGCGGACAGCCTCCTGGATGCGTTGGTGCATCACGGCCGCGATGTCATCCCAGGGGCCAAAGACACCGCGATCGCCAAAGATCTCGGCGCGAATGTCGCGGCTGCTGATGTAACAGGGCGGCGGCGCCTCAGGCCCGCTCAGCAGCGCGGCCAGGTGGCGGGCGACGGTGGACTTGCCGCTGGCCGGAGGGCCGATCAGCAGGTGGCAGCGCAGCGGCCGAGCCGGCGGCTCCGAGATGGGGCGCCGTTGCGCGGCCGTCGTCGATGGAATGAAACGAGTCATGGGCGTTGGATCAAAGGACAAATCCCCAGCTCCATTGGGCAGCAAGTGGCGGTGCCATTCCTGCTGCATTCATCACGATTCGGTAGCGCTGCTTGCCGTGCTGGTGGCGGTCAGTACCAAAGGCCGATTACGGCCGTGGTGGCAGGAGCATTCCGCCACCCGCCGACCAGCGCGAGATCCGCTGCCTGTTCCGATTCCACCTCCTCTGCGCCCTGCCACCGGCCTGCGTGTGGCCACCGACCCGTTCCATCAGCACCTGCTCGACGGACTCGCCCCCCTGCACTCGCCGCCGCTGCAGTGGCGGAGCTTGAACCAGTGGAGCGAGCTGCTGCGTGCAGGCGAACTGGAGGCGGTGCTGCTGGCGAGCGTCTGCCCCGCTCCGGTGGAGGGGATGGCCTGGTTGCCCCTTGGCCGCTGGGGGCTGCTCCTCGCCAGCCGGTTGAACGGCACCGAGTCAGCCGCCGCGCCACCGCCCCGGACCTTCCGGTTCCTGGCACCGCCATTGGCGGCTGCACCGGCGCTCCATCACGCCCTGCAGGAGCAGCAGCTGGCGGCTATCACCGCGCTGGATGCTGTTGCGGCCACCGCTTGGCTGGCGGAGTTGCAGCGGGGGGATGTGCTGTTGCCGGTGCCGCCATCGCTGCTGTTGACCAGCCCCTGGCGGGAGGCTCAGCTGAGCACGGTGTGGCCATGGGAGCCACTTGTGGAGCACCTCTGGCTGTTGGTGCCCCAGGAGCTCGCCGGGAGTGCAGCTGTGCTGGCTGTGGCCGCCCGACTGGGCGAGCGGATTACTGCGGCTTCAAGATGACTGTCTCAAGGCCCACCAACCGCAGCTGCGGCAAGCGTCACTCTCAAGCACCGCCATCGCCTCCCCCACCCGCATGGCACTGTCCTCCCCGATCAAGAACGCGGCAAAGGCGACGTGTTGTTCGGTTCAGTGGAGCAGTTGGATCATCACAAGGGCATCGACATAGCCCAGCTGCCTGTGGCGAAATGCCCCCGGCAGGGTGCCGATGATCTGAAAGCCGTTCTGCTGCCAGCAGTGGATGCCGGCGGTGTTCGTGCTCACCACCAGGTTGAACTGCATCGCTCGGAAGCCCAGCCGCCGGGCGGCCTGGAGCGAGTGCCGGCAGAGGCGGCTGCCGATGCCCTGGCGCCGGCAGTGCACGGCCACCACGTAGCCGGCGTTGGCCACATGGGCGCCGAGGGCGAGGGAGTTGGGCCTGAGGTAGTAGGTGCCCACCACGGCTCCGGTGGCACCGATGGCCACCATGACGGCCTGGCTCTCCTCCACCCACAGGACCCGGGCCTCGCTCTCGCTGATCGCCGGATCGTGGGGGAAGGTCTCTCCGGCGCGGAACACCGGCTCCAGCAGCCGCCACACTCCAGGCCAGTCGGCTTCCTCGTAGGGGCGGATCTGTAGTGGCGTGGTGGGCGCGGCCAGCGGCGAGGGGGATCGGGGGGATGGTGATCCTCTTCCCCTCCAGCGGGCGAAGCATCTCCTCTTCCGGCTCAGCGCATCAGTAACCCGATTGGCCCCAGGGCTGCCACCCCACCACAGAGCGCGAGCAGCAGGGCCACCCCTCGGGTCCAGGCCAGGGGCAGGCGCCGCAACAGCAGGAAGCTGCCGCCGCTCACCAGCACCGAACCTGCGAACGCCCCCAGCCACCAGAGAGCTGCGGAACCATCGGCCGGGGCCTCCAGGCCGTGGAGCATGGCGTGAACAGCCACCGCTGAGGCCACCAGGGCGGCGCAGGCACCCAACTGGGGGCTCTGCTGCGAGCGGAGGCATCGCAGCACCAGCACCGCCACGGCGCTGATCGCCAGGGCTGCGAGAAATTCTTGGCCCGGCAACGTGCCGCCCATCGCCCCGAACATGCCGCCGCCAACGGCACCAGCCAGGGCCCAGAGCAGCAGTTGGGCGGAGATGCAGGAGGCAGCAGCCCCCACACCGATCAGCAGCAGCAGGTGATCGGCGCCGCTGATGGGGTGCAGGAAGCCCGCGGCGATGCCGCCGTGGGCGATGCCATGGGCCTGTGCGGGTTGATCGAGCAGCAGCGCCAGGGCTGCCGCACCGCCGAACAGGGCCAGGGTTCTGGCCGAGAAGGTCTGAGTCATCGAGAGGTCCGGTCCGCGCCGGGGATGAAGGGGTTGTGCACGGCGAGCGTTCTGACTGAAGGGGCCATGGCCCCCATCACAGCTGCGGGACAGCGCCGGATTCGGCTCAGGACGAACCTGCACCCCACCGGACTTTCCTCGTTGCCTCCAGGGAGTGACCCGCTGGAACCGTTGCCTCCATTGTGTGGCGCCGTGGCCGCTTGGGCATTACTGGGGGTGGCGGATCAGCCAGCCCAGCATCAGCAGGGATGCAGCGGTGATCCAGCTGCCACCCACCCGCAGGCCGATGGCCAGCCAACGGCGATGCGGAGGGGCCAGGGGCAGGGAAAGCAGGGTGCTCAGCACCGCAATGGCCACGGTCTCCCCCAACAGGGCCGCCAGAGCTCCCGCATGGCCGGCCAGTGCCGAGCCCGCCACGAGGGCGAACAGCGAGGTCAGAACGGCAGCCAGAGGCAACACCACCACAGGCCGCAGCCGCACCTCCAGGGCCACGAGCAACCCAAGCCCAGCCACCAAGGCGGTGCACAACAGCGCCAGCAGCAGTTCCGAAGGCAGGGTCAGACCGATCAGGCCCCCCAGCAGCCAGGCCAATGGCAGCAGCAAGGGCAGGCGATCACCGTAGGGTCTGCCGGCCTGCACACTCAGCAGCACCAGGCCGATCACGAGCAGCAGATCCGTGGGCTCCAGGAACAGCCGGGCCATCCCATCCCCCCAGGGGCCCAGGCCGGTGGGCGCCAGATGGGCCAGCGGCAGATTCATGTAAAAGCCTGCTCCAGAAACCACAGCCCCACCAACGCCACGCAACCGCCGGCCCCCTGCACGAAGCGTCGTCCTCCAGGCCAGCGGCGCGTCTCGCCCAGCAGGATCCCCACCAGGTGCAGCAGGCCTGTCGCCATCACAAAGGCCAGGCTGTAGAGCAGGGCGTTGCTGCCGGCGGGCAGTTCAGCGCCGTGGGCATGGCCGTGGAACACCGCAAAGGCGGAGACGATCAGCGCCGCCAACCAGAGCGGCGGCTTCAGCTCGAACAGCACCATCAGGCCCATCACCAGCCCTGAGACGGCGATGCCGATCTCCACCCCCGGAATCGGAACGCCCAGAAGGCCGAGCAGCCCTCCGAAAGCCATCACCATCGGAAACGCCACCGGCAGCACCCACAAAGCTGGCGGGCCTAGCACTGCCCCCCAGAGACCCACGGCCACCATCGCCACCACGTGATCGAGGCCCGAGATGGGGTGAAGCAAGCCGGCAACGAAACCACCACCGGGGTGTGCATCGACATGGGCCCAGGCAGACGTCGGCACCAAGGCCAGGGCGACACTGGCCGGTAAGGCCCATCGCCTGTGGATTCGCTTCATCAGGCGCAGGCCGTTGCGTTTCATCCTGAATCTGCTGCCCTGCTCCAAGGGATGCCCCTATTGAGGGTGCTCGGCGCAGGGCATCCAGAGGGAGCCCATGGCATGAACGCCGCTGCAACCCAGTTTCCGGGCTTGCTCTAGTGCCTCCTCGCGGGTGGGGTAGGCCATCAGGTTCGGCGGCGTCTGGCCGGGGGAGCTGTGGTGGTGCTGATGCAGGGCACTGGGAGGAGCCCCCAGGCGCCGCGGGCCCATGCCTTCAAGACCTGCCCACCAGACCCCCATCACATTCACGCCCACCACCAGCACGCCCATTCCCACCACACAGGCGTTGAGCACACCCATCCCCACCACGCCAATGCTGATGACCCCCATCGGCACCACACCGATACTCACCACGCCCATCGGCACGATGCCGATCGAGATGATGCCCAGGGGCGCCACACCGAAGGCGATCCGCTTGGGCTTGTCGCCACATTGCGCCATGGGAGTGCTCGGCCTCAGTGGGAGGACCCGGAGCCGTGGCCGTCACCGTGCTTGGCGCAGGGCATCCACTGGTTGCCCATCTTGTGGGCGCCTGTGCAGTTGAAGTGGAGTTTGGCCGCCTTCTCCGCTTCTGCCTGGGTTGGATAGAGCGCTGGCACGCCGCCGGAACCGGTGGCTGGAGCGGCAAGGCCAGCGGCTGAGAGCAAGAGGTTGGCGCCGATCGCGGCTGCGGTCCGGGCTGCCCATGGACTGGAAAGGCTCGACATGGAACAGGGGGGAGGAGCGAGCGCAGGGATCCCTGCTGAACACCAAGCCTACCAAAAGCCTCCAGCAGAGCACACTTAGTGGAGAGTAGTGATTTGTGCGCCTCTTCGCCTGCCGATGCCTAAGCTTGCAAGGCTCCATCGAATGGAGGGTTTCCGCCGTGGCTCGCCAGGGATCGCTGTCATCGTCGCCTGCTCCCAGCCTGCGCATCGGCGAAGTGGCCAGGCGTACAGGCCTCCCGGTGAAGACGATTCGCTACTACTGCGACGAGGGACTGCTCCAGCCCAGGACTCGCTCCGCAGCTGGATACAGGTTGTTCGATCAGGAGAATCTCGCTGAGTTGACGATCATTCGAGCGTTGCGAGCGATGGATGTATCGATTCCCGAGTTGGCGAAGATTCTGGAGGTCCGGCGAGCCGGTGTCTGCAACTGCTCTCTCCTGAAAGACAGCATTACGGGCAGGATGGAATCAATAAACCTGCGCGTCTCAGAGCTCGTTGCCATGAAGGATGAGCTGGCTCGTCTGCTCGGCAGCTGGCAGGACTGCGGGGGCTCCAAGCTTCAACGCTGAGCCATGAGCTTGCGCTGTCGCTGTTCCGCTGAAGCGTGTGGACCCCATGCCCAGCAGGAAGGCGCCCCGTGGGGGGCGCCTTAGCACCGGTTGCGGATCATCGCCTTGGCATCTGGGGCCTGACCGATCGGGTGTCTGTGCTTCACGCATGGCCTGTCTGGGGCCTGGCAGGTAAGGGATGGGATCACGTCTCCGGGAAGAGTTGCTCGGGGCTTGACCTTCTCGGCTGTGATCCGGGCCCGGGTTATGCAGCCCGGGATTTGAACACGCGGGGAACAGAACTGGCATATCGCTCTCTGCGGTTACGGGATGGCGTTCGCGCTGCGCCATCAAGTTCACGGTTGATGCCTCGCATGTTGGGCGTACCTCCGTTTTGCGCACCGGCTCGGGTGATCCCTGGCCGGACTCTCTTGGAGGGTGAGGGTCGGGTTGGCTGCCGGGCCTCCCCTCAACTCCAAAGTACGCCTCTTTTCAGGCTGCAGCGGCTTCCAGGAGTACCGCTTCCCGTACCACTCTTGCGGCCTGTTCGGCGCAAGGACCCGCAGGCCTCGCCGTCGCCACTTGGAGGGGTTGGCTCGCGAGTCAGCGCTGACGGCTCAGCGGGAGGATTCGCACCCTCAGGTCAGGGCCGCCAACCGGCTGTCGCTCTGGATCCAGCTGGGTACGGTGCCGATAGAGGCGAACGATGGAATGCTGCGTGAGCTGGTGCTGGCCATCGGACTCCCCGTGGTCCTGCTGGTGCTGGCGGTGCTGGCCCTGGAGCACTGGGGCGATCGAATGCCGCGCTGGCTGCAACGCCTCTCCCAGCGGCCCTCCCTGCTGTGGAACACCGGCATCGGCCTGATCATCGGCCTGTCGCTGCTGCGCTGGCTGCTGCAGCGCTGAGGTGTTCAGGGAATGAACAGTTCCTCGTAGCCGCCGCTTTCGATGGCAGCGACCGCTGCCTGGAGCTCGCCTGTGACCTGGCGAATCCGCGGCCAGCTGGTTGTTGTCAGCACCAGGATCGCGATGCTGCGCCCGCTCAGATTCTGCTGATAACGCAGGTTGGTATCGGTGGTGATCAGGAGCTCGTAGCCCTCCTGCTCCGCCAAGCGAATCAGTTCGCCATTGGTGACGGTCGACCAACCCAGCTCATAAGCCGTGGCAATCACATGGCCGGTCAATGAACGGCGAAGAGGAACGGGTGTCCCCTGGTCAAACAGGATCCGCACTCAAGCCAGTGCGGCAGCTGCGGTGCTCCGAGCAGCGTGCTCCAGGACCAGCCGGGACTGCTCAAGGCTTACCCCTGGGAACAGTTCGACGAATTCAGCCAAGGAGACGCCGTCTTCCAGGTTTTCAAACAGAGCCGCCACTGGAATCCGGGTACCGCGGAACACCCAGGCGCCGCTCACGCGCTGAGGATCACGCTCCACAGCACTGCAGCCTGCCCAGCCCAGATCGGTTTGCGTGGTCATGGCCCTCAGGGCGGCCGGACTCATGAATGGTAGGCAGCACCTCCTACCTGAGCTGCCGGATGACTGGATCTCAGGCAACGGTCAGGTGCTGCACCAGGAAGGCCTCGATCCAGTCGTGGTGTTGCTTCTGGGTAATGCGATCCGCGATGGAGGTGGCCTCCGCTGGCACCTGAAACCGCTTGCGGAAGGCCTTGGTGAAGCCTTCCAGCTGGGGCTGAGGAAGGCTGCGAACGGTGGCGTGAATCTGCCGGATCGTGGCGCCATCGAGGGGGAGCAGGGCCGGGTCCTCGCGGGCTGTGTCGGCGCCATCGGTCGGTGCAGCATCGGATGGCGAACCTGCGGGCCGGTGGTTGGGAGCGTGGCCGTTGCCAGCTGCTGAGCGCCGCACCGTGCCGTTCCCTGCCGCGGTGCTGGAGGTGTTCCCGTTGGAGGGGCGCACGGTGGTGTCGCCCCGTGAGGAGGCCCCGGTGACGCTTGAGGTGACCTCTCGCTGCTGCTTGTCATAGAGCGCGAGTCCGAACGGGTTCCCGAAGGTCATCAGCGCCCGTTTCATGGCATCTGTCTCGGCTTCCTTGAGAGCGGACTCATGGGCTTGGCCCAGGTCGACATCGATGCCGTGGCCGGCGCCGCTGCCTTCCCGCACGATGGCGCCGACAATCACTCGCACCCGGGCGGTGTAGGTGACACCCCAGCCGTCGCGCTGCGGTGGATCGGAGGGCTTGCTCGGCTCACGGCCGATGCGCCGTTCCGCCTGGGAGACGCACCGCAGCGCAACCGTCTCGCGCTGCCAGCCGTCGAACCCGAAGATCCGGTTGGCTTCTGCGATCACCTGCCAGCCTTCGAGATAGCTGACCTTGGCGCGGCCCTGTTCGCGCTGCTTGACCTTGGCGCGATCGAGGGGAGCGGAGAGGGACTGGA
>Ga0247835_1004207_pt1 | contig 12901 bp, 3 predicted proteins | sample LaCtaG_3_FD_189912 | JGI IMG/M metagenome (GOLD analysis project Ga0247835, IMG submission 189912) | Freshwater microbial communities from meromictic Lake La Cruz, Castile-La Mancha, Spain - LaCruzMarch2015_13.5m | ecosystem: Environmental > Aquatic > Freshwater > Lake | place: Spain: Castile-La... | reverse complement strand
ATAAATTAAAGGCATTTATTGCACCTGCTTCATCACTGCCACCGTCTTCGATGCTTAGGTTTAAAGGCATGCTGCTGCCTGGTTTAAATGCTGCCTGGGCTAGCTCGAGGCCAAGCCGTTGATCTTGCCCATAAACATTGGCATTACCAGTGAGAGATAACACAGCCCCCACCGGTAAACCAGCTTTTAGGTTTACCGGTGCGTTGCTATTTGTGGTGCTACAGCTAGCCAGTAGCACCAGCAGCAATAGCCATTTCGGCAATACTCGCAAAACTTTGGCTGCAGGCATTGCTAAAGGCGTCAATATCAGCCAATAATAGACTGGTTTTTAGGAGTTATTGCAAATAACATATCGTTAAAATCACGATCACCGGCAAAGCCCATATCTTCAAAGGCAAAATAGCCGGTTCCCATTGACACCTGCTGTAGTTGCTGAGTTAAATTTGCATTTTTTACTGAAAACAGTATCTCAGAAAGGTCGTTAAGCTGATCCACTGAATTAAATTGTTTATCGGGCGTTATATATAGACCATACGAATTCCCCTTTGCCAAACTTACTGTAGATCTTGTGCTTGCAGCAAAATCACGAATGGGCAAACCAGTTATTCCATCTAGCCCATTTGATTGTGATCGCTTGAATGCCTCCTTGGCATATGCCGTGCTTCCTGGCCGCAAAGGCATGAATTTTCGACTCCCATCAGCAAGCTCCTCAACAAGATACTTATTATCAACAAATAGAAAATCACCGAATTGATTATCTACCCGAAATAAACCATACCCTGATTTATAATTACCAAAACTAGCAACATCAAGATTAAATTCAACTGTAGAAGCTCCTGCATTGCTGGGAGCATAATATTCCAATTCATCAACTACAAATAATTCTCCTTCTGCTGGTGCCAAAACTACTTGAGAGCCAGCACCAGAGGCGTTAAATACAACTGTATTATCAAGAAGTGGGTTTGTATTAATTTTAAAATCTTTAGTTGAAACACTAATGTTACCCTTGCTATCTTGTAATGCAAAGGCAAACCTATCTGCATTCGGTAACCTTGTACCAGCAGCAGAGCTTAAATCACCAATAGCTATACCTTCGCTAGCAAGAACAGCACTAGGATTGCTAAATGCAATTAATGCTTTATCTGAGCTAAAGGCGCGCGGATCATTTGCCATGCTAGATGTTGCTAGTAGATTAAATCCCTCCTTTGCCAGAGCTATATAACCAGCCTCTGATGGCTTAATATCATTAGTGCCCTTTGTAATTGTGCCATCAGAATTAACTTCAAACCAAAACAATTGATCACCAGGCTTTAGGCTTGCCCGAGGCATTAAAATCTCGAGTTGCTGAACCTGTGATTGATCTGGGCTATATCGATTATCCCATACTGATTTATTCGAATAAAATACACCAGGGGCTTCTTGATTAAGAGTAATAATATCATCTGTAGCATATAAAAATATATTTGCAGTTGGATCAACTATAGATGCATTCTTTGCATTTTCTAACTTAAAGTTAATTGTTTTATCTGGAATATTAATATCAGGTATGGCTGTTCCAAGCTCCAAGCTGAGTTCATTTACTCCTTTCGGGAAAAATAGTTGAATGCGGTTGTTATTTATACTATAGATCTTGTCTAATGGAGCTCTTGCGACTCGTATGTTTATTAATTTAGCGTAATCAGCTGGCAAGATAAGGTCTACTGTAACTTCCTTGTCTTTGTTGTCATTATTACGCTGCAAGGAAATTTCGATTGAGCCTGAAAGCTCTCTTTTTTTTCTATTTCTTAGGTTCGATATATTCTGAGGTAGCATGACATTATTTATACGTAATCCAGGCTCCATCGATTGGGCTAGCGCTAGATTTTTATTTGATCGATTTAACAACCATGCCCCTTGGGCCATGGTGCTTGCTACTATTACATCATCAACGGGATCGTATTCAAGATTTGTATTCCACATATTGAAATTGCCGCCTGGTTCCACCCCTTCCCAGTTTACTGATTTAAATGCGCTTAAAACATTATTGGCGCCAATAGATGCATTCCAAACGCCTCCATATCCACCTATATATATTTCAGCATTTGTTCCACCAGAAGATGCAGGGGCATAGATAACTTGTTGGAGAGTAGCAAATACTGGAATACCATTTTTCCCTGATTCTGCAATGGTTTTCCAGCTCTTGCCAGCATCAGGACTATAAATTAAATAAGAACCTTTAGCTGGCTTATTGTTATAAGTAAATATCACTGAACCATCGGAAACTGTTGCCCAGATTTCAGAGGGTTTGCTTGGATTATAAGCTATACCCGTGATTGTTTTGTTTTTTGTTTCTATAGGTAAATTAGTAGACAAATCCTTTAACATGTAATTATCTTTATTTTCAAACCAATCATTATTTAAGCCAGTTGATGCTTGGCGCCCATATAACTTAGGTATGGATCCAGTATTTGAAATTTCATTAAAACTTGTGTAAAGAGTATCCCAGCTAAAAGGCTTTTGCTTGCTAAAACTTTTTGCACTATCAGATCCAATTATAACATCAGTAAAAAATCGTGGATTGCCTGTTTCGCCAAGCAATGGCACTAGAAGCATTTCTCCTAGTGTTATGCTTTCACCGCTCCAATGGGGTATTACTTGCTCGTATATATTTCTCATGCCTGCAAAAACTATATCGCCAGCTCTGATATCACTTGTTTCTGTAGTTGAGTAAAAAGGATATCCAAATGCTTTACCAAGCGGTGTTTCTTCAAACCAAGCAATTTCATAATCTGCCCAATCTTGCGCATTTCTATGTTGATCTATGATGCTTAAATTAAGAACATCGCTAGCGAGAAGAGTCCCATTTGCATCATATGAATTTTGATATGTGACGCCTCCACCATATTTTTGGTAGGCAAAATAAGCGCGGCTAATACCATCACTTCCAATTTCCCCATCATCAAAGCGAGCAATAGAACCATCTCCACCTCCTACATTTAACCAGGTAGGTTTATTAGCATATCGACCAACAGCAACGGAATTATCTTGCATCGCTGTAATAGCAAGTTTGCCAATATTGCTCCAATCTGAATAAAATCCTTCTGTTGTTCTTAAACCTTCGTTTAAATTAAATTTCCATGGAGCCATTATATTAATATCTTTAATTGCGATACCACCGTCATTTGCCTGAATGATGGTGGTAGAATTTTTTTTTGTAGTAAGAAAAATTATATCCCTTGAATCTCCATGGGGTGCTGTTCCATCAGCATTCATGGGAAATTGGTTAGTACGAGCATGAGGTTCAAATTTTCCATCTTTTCCATCAAATGTTACTTCTGTAAGGCCACCAGCTGCTCCATCCAATTGATAAGCGCCAGCAGCAAAAACACGATATGGCTCTGTTGGATGAGCTGCTAAAGTCATATGAGATCCGTTAGATATATGCGTTGCTATCTGATTAGCTGTGTTTAGGGTTTCCCATTTAAGGGCTTCTTCACTATTGTAAACAACTCTTGATATAGTTGAATATTTATTTTCAACTCCAGATCCTAAATATAAAATATCCTTACCTGTTGCAGGATCACGCGATGTTGCCACCAGCATCATCTGTGTCTTAGCCGAAAGCTCTTCTGAGCTATTAATAAATGTCCATTCTTTTGCTGGGTTTATCTTAAGCTCAGCTACTGTTGTGGTGTAAATTCCTTTGCCTAGCACTGCTGCATAGAGCCGGCCTGATTCACCCTTGGCAATTGATGTTATATAATTGCTCGGTGTGCCATTTAAATTTGCAACAGCAACCACGGTAGTAAGCTTTCCTGCGGCATCAATAGATGATATGTATAGACCTTTTTTGCTGCCAACAATAACTAAATCATCTGCTGTTTCTAATGCAGTTATTGCTTGACCATTTATCTCATCTTGTATCTTTTCTCCATTGGCAATCCACTTAATGCTGCCATCGGCAAGCCTTTCTGCCACTTGAAGTGGTTTATCTATGTGGCCTTGCAAACTATTCCATGAACTAGTTGCCCCTTGGGCAGCTACCAACCACTTATTTCCAGTGGATACCTTAATTTTAGAAATTGATTGGGCGCCTTCATAGCCACTTGCGCTACTTAGCCATTTCCATTCACCCCATGAATCCGTAGCCTCTGTATAGGCTCGCCCCCAAACCCCACCGGCAGCCGCACCAGCATAAAGGATGCCATCTTTAGTTGTTTTATCTTGCACCATGCAAAGAGTATTGATTGCCCCCGTGGCGACCCCGCTACCCCAAGGGTTTGCAATATTTAACTCCATTCGAAATGTATCCTGAATTGGAGCAGGGCCCAGGGGCTTAAAGGTAAAGGAAGAAGTCAATTTAATTGCAGATAACTCTTACCAGTGTATTCTGTTTATTCTCCAGGGGGGGGGGGCTTCTTGATTCTTTATTAAATAATTAACCAATACTTGCAAAACTGTCACGGAAGGCATCAATAGTGGCATCAATATTACCCAATAATAGACTGGTTTTTAGGAGTTATTGCAAATAACATATCATTAAAATCACGATCACCGGCAAAGCCCATATCTTCAAAGGCAAAATAGCCGGTTCCCATTGACACATGTTGAAGTTCTTTATTTTGATTTGCATTTTTTATTGAAAATAGAATCTGCGATAAATCTGTTAATTGATCTGGTGAATTTATAATTTTGTTGGGGGTTATATATAAGCCATATGCATTCCCTGTGGCAAGCTCTACTGTGCTTCTAACGCTGCTACCAAACCCTGGTATCGGCAAACCTGTAATTCCATCAAGTGGAATTTTTTGTGAATTTAATGATCTCCTTAATGCTTCCTTTGCGTATTCAATTGATCCGGGCCCAATAATATTTCCTTTGAATATATTATTTTCAAAGGTGGGATTTGAGAAATTTCCGTTTAAATCATCAACTCGAAATATACCATAGCCACTTGAATATGATCCAATTCTTGTAACATCCAGGTTCATCAACACTGAAGGAGTGTCGATGCCATAATCGTCAGCACTTACTACAAGTAAATCTCCATCTCCTGGAGCTAAAATTATCTCTTTGCCTTTTCCATCTAATTCAAAAGATAATGCATTATCCATCACAGGATTTATTTCGCTAGCCATTGGCGTTGCTTTGATCTTTCCTGATTTGTCAATAATTGCAAAGGCAAATCTTTGTGTGGGATCTTTTATTCCCTTGTTGGCAAATTCTTCTCCGAAGTTTATGCTTATTAATTTGCCAATTTCTATGCCTTCGCTTTGCATTGCTAATTCAGGTTTTTGATACGCCCAATAGGCTTGATTTGGATTCAATGCATTGCTACTATTGCTGAGATCTGTTGTTGCGATTTCATTGAGATTCGGATTATCAGGTGTATTTAAAAAATCTAGGTAGAATGCATCTTTTGGCTTAACATTGCCTAGTGTACCATTGCCATCATTCACAGAATACCAATAAAGCGTATCTCCGGCTTCTAGGTTTGCTCGCGGTAATAGAATTGAAAGATTTTTTGCTATTTCTGATTGGGCATAGAATACACCTAGGCCTTCTTTATAAAAACTAATTGTGTCACCAGTGGCGTAAAGATATATCTGCCCATCTCCCTTTGCAACCTTAGCATTAATCGGATTTTTTAAGCTCATATTGATTGTTTTGTCTGGAATATTTATGCTAGCATTTTTAATTATGTAATTAAAATATCGATCGCTAACACCTTTTGGGAAATCAAGCCGAAAAGTGTTTTCATCAACATCCCCTCTTCCATTGCCGATTACCATCCCTATATATTTTTCCCAGCCGGCGCTTAATTGTAAGTCTACAGAAACATCCTTATTGATATTTTCATCATTCCGCTCAAGGCTTATTGCGAATGCTGGATAAACATTTCTGTTCTTCCGATTTCTATAATTTAACATATCTTGAGGCATTACTGAATTTGTTATATGAAATCCTGGCGAAGGAGTTTGTATTTGTTGACTCTCAAAATCAGAACGGCTTAATATCCAGGCTCCCTGCCCCATCATGCTTGCGATTATCACATCATCAACAGGATCATATTTGAGATCTGTATTCCAAAGTTCTAAGCCAGTATCGCTTGCTTGGCCTTGGAAATTTATGCCTGAAAAAGTACCAGGTTTTCCATCTGCTCCTATTGATGCAACCCATACCCCGCCATAACCTCCTACAAAAATTTGTGCACTAAGTTTTGAATTTGCCGGAGTATAAATTACTTTTTGTAAATTAGCAGTTTTTGGAATTCCGCTGTTTTCGCCTGCCTTTATTTCTTGCCAGGTATTGCCATTATCTAAAGTATATGCTAAATATGAATCAGCAATAAAATCAGCATTGGTTTTTGGATGTTTACCAATTAATCTATCACCTTTTTTGTTCTTGAATTCTTCACCATAAATCATTGACCATTTTGAGATAGTTGTATATATTTGTGATGTATCTCCAGGATTAAAGCTGATTCCAGTAATTAGATTGTCTCTGTCTTTGGTTTTTGTTACTGCATCTGGCGGGCTAAGTTCTTTGAGCTCTTTGTTGTTTTCAGAAAATTGTCGACCATATAAATGTGTTTTCCCTTTAGGGTCTGAATATGCTGTAAAAAGTGTATCCCAATTTGTTGATGAATTAAGTTTGGTTGGGATGTTAGAACCAATTGCAAGTGCGGTAAATATTCGAGACTCATTTGTATCTGGTAGTAGTGGTAATAGGTTCATTTCTCCTGCAGAACCAAGCCAATGGGGTGAGATTTGCTCATAAATATTTCTTTTGCCTGCCATTACGTAATCGCCAGCTCTATAGGAACTTGTTTCAACTGGCTGATAAAAAGGGTAGGATATACCTCTTCCTATTGCCCAGTTGTAGTCGTAATCTTTAAACTCTTGAATATTTCCATATTCATCTATAACATTTAGATTTAGATATTCAATCTCCTCAAGCTTCCCATTGGCGCCATATGTTGAAGCAGAAAGTCCCTTTCCTTCGTCATACATTTGTGACGAATAATAAGCGCGACTGCGATTGTCGCTGCCGATTATTCCATCATCAAATCTGGCGATTGAGCCATCACCACTGTAAACATTTAACCAGACTGGCTTTTTACTGAAACTGCCTATGGCAACAGAATTATCCTGCATGGCAGTGATAGCTAAATTACCAATATTGCTCCAATCTGATGCGTAGCCTTCCGCTGTATTCAATCCCTGGTTTATGCCAGACCATTTGCCTGATAGGTTATTTTCTTTTTGATAAATTCCACCATCATCTGATTCGATTATTTTATATCCATTTTTGGTTTTTAGGAAAATAATATCACGGGAATCTGCATGAGGAGCACTATCGTCTGAATTAAATTGAGCAAATAAGCGCTCGATTTTGGCATCTTCTGCATTAGCAAAGGTTACGGCTACAAGTCCCCCTTGAGATGCTAGCGGCCGAAAGCTATTACCTCCAGCTAATACACGATTATGATTGGTTGGGTCACTTGCAAACGAAAAGTTACCTGTTCCTCCAGCATCATCTTCTGCTTGATCACTGCCAATGAGTCCGCCTACATTTTGATTCTTCCAAATAATGTTTGAACTATTATTTTTGAATCGAGTTTGATTTATTGTGTCAATTCTGCTATTGCTTGATGTACCAAGGAAAATAATTTCTTCTCCTGTTGCAGGATCTGTGCTTGTTGCTAGCCGCAGGTTATCTTTTCCTAGGCTGAGCTCGTCTGTATCTTTCAGTAAAGACCAGGTTGAAGCTTTGTTATTAATTAGCTCTTGCTTGCTAATTGTATAAACTCCTTTGCCAAGTACTGCCGCATATATCCTGCCTGAGGCTCCAATGGCAATCGATCGGATGTTGTTAAATTCAGTTGAATCATCAGTTGCTGGGTCGATATCTAAATAGGCTGATGCGATCGTTTGAAGCTTGCCAGTGTTATCGAGAGAACCAATTTGTAAGCCTTTGTTGTATGTGCCAATTATTAATAATTCATCGACTGACTCAAGTGCCGTTACCGGGGCATCAAATATATTGGATTGTATCCCATTCTCATTGGCGATCCATTGAAGTGATCCATCAACTAATATCTCAGCTACTTGTAATGGATCTAAAATATTTCCTGAAGTACCAATAGAATTACTTGGTTTACCTCTGCCTGCAATTAACCATTTTTGGTTTTGTGTTATCTCTATTTTGCTAATTGATTGGGCGCCAATGTAATTATTGCTATTGCTTTGCCATTGCCAAGGATCAAATCCATCTGTTTCACCGTTATATTTACTAGACCAGAGGCCACCATTAACGGATGCTGCATAAAGCCAACCACTTTTGGTTGTGGGGTCTTGCTTAATTGCAAGGCTGTTGATAGCACCGCTAGCAATGCCGCTACCCATCGGGTTTGCGAGATTTAATCTGTCGCCAAAAGGATCCTGAATCGGCGCAGGGCCTAGGGGCTTAAAGGTGAAGGAAGAAGTCAATTTAATTGCATATAACTCTTACCAGCTTATCTCATTTTATCTTTCAGGGGGGCTTCTTAATTCTTTATTAAATATATAACCAATAATCGCAAAACACTCACGGAAGGCATCAATGGTGGCGTCAATATCAGCCAATAATAGACTGGTTTTTAGGAGTTATTGCAAATAACATATCATTAAAATCACGATCACCGGCAAAGCCCATATCTTCAAAGGCAAAATAGCCGGTTCCCATTGACACATGTTGAAGTTCTTTATTTTGATTTGCATTTTTTATTGAAAATAGAATCTGAGAAAGCTCTGTTAACTGACCTGGTGAACTTATGATTTTATTGGGGGTTATATAGATTCCATAATAATTCCCTGTTGCTAATGTTATTGATTCTTTTGTTGCTTTAGCAAAACCGGGAGTTGGCATGCCACTAATTCCATCTAACCCGTTTGATAAAGACCGCTTTAATGCTTCTGTAGCATAATCTAGGCTTCCTATTTGTATAGGGGTTTTAATTGGTGTGTTGTTGATAACATGAAAATTGCCATCTGGATCATCAACTCGGAATATGCCATAGCCAGTATTGTAATTGCCAAAACGAGCTACATCAAGATTGTATTCAAATCTATCTGCAGGTACTGTACCTAGTGCTAAGAAATTAATATCTGCTACAAATAGCTCCCCTTGAGCTGGTGCTAATACCACTTGAGAACCTATGCCTGCTTTTCCAATTATTAATGTGTTATCTAAAGCTGGATTTAGATCCAAATCAGAACCTTGAGTTGAAACGCGAATATTTCCATTGCTATCTTGCAATGCGAGAGCAAATCTATCTTGCGATGTCAGAGTATTGCCTGCAGTTGAGCTGATATCTCCAATTGAAACACCTTCGCTGCTAAGAACAACACTTGGATTATTAAAAGCAAGGGCAGCTTTTTCTGGGCTAAAGGCGCGGGGATCGTATGCCTGAGTTGAAGTGCCAATTAGTTGATACGGGTTATTAAATAGTTTTTTTGCAGCTTCTATGTAGTTTTGATCAATATTGCCGTATGGATCATATGGAGCAATAAATTTCCCCGTTTCATATTCAATTTCACCATTTGAATTTACTTTGAACCAAAATAATTGGTCACCTTTATTAAGATTTGAGCGGGGCATTAAAACTGCAAGCTCTTGAGCTTGGGATGGTTGTTTGTATGCTCTTTCTAATATTGTGCTATCTGAATAATAAACACCCACTGCTTCTTTTCTTAGCGTAATTGTTTCACCATTTGCATATAGATAAGCAAAGCCTGAAGGTGTATCAGTGGCTATAATAGAATTGACTGGATTTTTCAGGGTTACGCCGATCTTAAAGTCTGGAAGTGTTGCAACTGACTGCACTGTATTAACATAGAAACTTAATTGGTTTATACCTCGAGCAAAATTGAGCGGAATCGAATTTTTACCCTTTAGCGCGTCTAGGTTTGGTTGATTATCTGTAATTAGATTTAGGTACTTTTCCCAGCCTGCATCTAGTGTAAGATCTACGCTTACATTACTATTGCGGTTTTCTTCGTTTCGCTCTAAAGAAACTGTCATAACACCCTGGATGCCTCTACCTTTTTTCCTTTTTAAAAATATATTATTTTGAGGTATTACTATTGGGCTGATCCTAAGGCCAGGCGATGCGGCTGGTGCGGGTTCTAAAGGAGAACGATTTAGTAACCATGCTCCTTGCCCCATGATGCTTGCGATTAGCACATCATCTACAGGGTCGTATTCGAGATTTGTGTTCCAAAGATTAAAATTAGGATTTTCGCCCAAGCCATCCCAATTAACACTTTTAAATATACCTGGTTCACCATCGTTGTTTATAGTTGCTTGCCATACACCACCATAACCACCTAAATATAGCTCTGCTGGTTTGCTATCTCTTACTGGTACATATTGCACCTGTTGAAGTTGTGCATTTTTGGGAATTCCTTTTTGGTTAGATTCAAGTAAGGTTTTCCAAACCTTTCCTCCATCACTGCTATAGATTAAATATGATGGTTCTTGAAATTCCTGCGGTGTTTTGGGAACGGTGCCATACATAACATGATCTGTTGAAATACTTACCCATAGCTCTTTGCTATTGTTTGGATTGATACTGATACCAGTGATTACTTTCTTTTTTGCAATATCTGGTAAATTTTTTGATAAATCTTCTAGTTTAAAATTATTTATAAGTTCGAGATCGCTAGTTTCTTTTCCTGTTGCTTCTCCTGCCTTGCGTCCATACAAATATGTTTCAGTTCTGCCACCCTCTTTCTTAATTTCATGGAAACTTGTATATAGAGCATCCCAGCTATGCGGTTTACTTTTAGGAAGTGTTTCGCCTTTTTTTGATCCTATTTCCACTGCTGTAAATGTACGCCGTTTTGCTTTGTTAAAGTCAATATCTTCTATTAATGGTACCAACTGCATCTCGCCATAAGTTGGTAATTGCCAATGCGGAACTATTTGTTCGTAAAGATTTCTTTGGCCTGCTAGAACTATATCATTTGCTCTATATGCATTTGTTTCAAATGGCAAGTAAAAGTCGTAAGGCGAAACAGCTGGATACCCTGTTTTGAACATATCATAGTCCAAAAAGTTTTGAAAATTTTTAAAACTATCTAAAACTTCTAGTTCTAGCCTGTCCGTGCTAATTAGAATACCAGATTTATCGTATGCTGCTGTTTGTAGTATTCCATTGCTTGAATAACTCTGAGATCCGTAATATGCAAAGCTGATCCCACTTGGGTTGTCTTTTTTTGCATCATCAAAGCGGGCGATCGCTCCATCTCCACCTGTTACGTTTAACCAGGTTGGTGTTGTTTTGTATTGTGTTATTGAAACTGCATTATCTTGCATTGCAGTAATTGCAAGATTGCCAATATTACTCCAATCGGATGCAAAACTTTCCGTTGTTCGAAGGCCATCGTTTAAATTAAATTTCCATGGAGTAGTGAGGTTTATATCTTTTATTGCAATACCACCGTCATCCGCCTCAATGATTCGTTTGGTATTTGTTTTAGTTGTTAGGAAAGCAATATCTCTGGAATCTGCATGCGGTGCTGTTCCAGCTGCATTTGTTGGTTGATTTGGTGATGGAAAATGATTTTCTAATGTTGCGTTATTTCCATCAAATTTTATTGCAACAAGACCTCCGTTGAATCGATCTGGGTAGGTTTCGTAATAATTTCCGCCAGCAAATACACGATTTGGATCTGTTGGATCAGCTGCAAATGATGAGTGTAGATCTGCTTGATCTGTTCCTATTTTTCCTTGTACCTCTTTTGTTACCCATGCCTGTTTATCCTCTTGTTCGTCATATACAACTCTATAGATATAATCATAAATTCCACCATTAGGGGCTGGTGCAGCTGTTCCTAGATATAAAATATCTTTACCGCTAATTGGATCTTTGGTTGTGGATAATTTTAAGATTGTTTTGTTTTTTGCTTTTTCTGCAGAACCCTCTACAGCTTTCCATGCTGAAAGGGGATTTTGTTTTAGGTCTGATATTGTTGTTGTATATATTGCTCCATCCTTTCCTTCATTGGGATCACTAGTAGGCCGAACTGCTGCATAAATGCGCCCGGATGTCCCTATCGCAATTGAATCTACTTTAATTTTTTCACCAATAAATGTAGCATTAACTTTTTTTAATTGTCCATCGATTCCATCGATTTCGCCTACATATAGCCCCGTATCAGTGCCAATAATTACTACGTTATCATTAGTTTCAAGCGCTGTTACTGCTTTGCCTTTTATTAGATTTTGATTATTCTCTACATTTGGCAACCACTGCTTAAATACGCCATCTGGGCCTAATGAGGCTAGTTGCAAAGGTTCTTGAATATCACCTCTAATTGTTTTCGAGCTACTAACTGCTCCAGCTGCTGCGATGAGCCATTTCTTATCTTTTGTTACTTTTAATTTTGATATAGATTGCACACCCTTGTAATCACTTGAGCTGCTAAGCCATTGCCATTCATTCCAGCTATCAGCTGCACCGTTATATTTTCGCGACCACACGCCACCACTTACAGAACCGGCGTATAAGGTTCCGTCTTTCGTATCGGAATTTTGCACCAGCTCCAATGTGTTAACAGCACCCGTTGCCTTGCCGCTACCCCATGGGTCTGCCTTATTTAGCCTAGCTACAAATGGATCTTGAATTGGCGCAGGTCCTAGGGGCTTGAAGGCGTAGGAAGAAGTCAATTTAATTGCAGATAACCTTTATCAGTTTATCTCATTTTATTTTTCAGGGGGGGGTCTTCTTAATTCTTTATTAAAAAATTAACCAATATTTGCAAAACTGTCACGGAAGGCATCAATAGTGGCATCGATATCAGCTTCTGAGTGGGCAAGGGAGGTGAATCCTGCTTCGAAGGGGCTTGGTGCAAGATACACTCCACGCTCCAACATC
>Ga0247835_1004199_pt1 | contig 12912 bp, 9 predicted proteins | sample LaCtaG_3_FD_189912 | JGI IMG/M metagenome (GOLD analysis project Ga0247835, IMG submission 189912) | Freshwater microbial communities from meromictic Lake La Cruz, Castile-La Mancha, Spain - LaCruzMarch2015_13.5m | ecosystem: Environmental > Aquatic > Freshwater > Lake | place: Spain: Castile-La... | reverse complement strand
GAGCTCGCGGCGAACCTCCGCCATGATACCAACGAGCCTGAACTAATCCCGTTCGGTTTCAGGTATGTCGACGAGGGGCAGGCGAAATACAATCTCAACACCAATACCCGCGCGTCAGCGGTAGCCGCGCTGGCCGGCATCATCAACCGCAACCTTACCGGATTCGGCACCCGGGGAGGCGGTTTGCCGGCTGCAGACTACGTCAATAATTTGGCGGCCAACATCATCGACTTCGTCGACGCCGACACAACACCCGCGGCGGGGGTGGGTTACCGGGGCGTTGAATTGCTTCCTTTCCTCAACGAGCGCATGACTCAATTCGTGCTTCAGGGGCCGCCTGTGGATGCGGGACGCGGCCGGTGGGAGATCCGGTTCGCCACCACCGAGTATCTGGAATTCTGGAATCTGCACAACCGGACATCGCCCGCCGTTGCCTTGAACTTTTCTTTCACCAACCGTCAGCCTCTGAATTACAGTGGTTTGACAAATTTCAACATCGCCACCAATTACACAATCGACGTCCCGGCCATGCCGCCCGGAAGCTATTTCGTGACCAACTCGCCGACGATCACCAATGTTTTCGGTGTCACCGCTTTCGCCTCCCCTGTGACGGATCCGATTTGCACGCTCGTTGGCAACACGCGCACGATCGAGTACACCGTGGCGGCGGGAAGCGCAGTCTATGACAGGGGCAGCGGTTCGCACTACTCCGACAAGCCCTTTCGCCCGGGTGATTTGGTCTACTTTTCCGCGAGTTACCCGGGCCTGGGCAGCAAGCTGAACATCGCGGGGCTTGCCGATGCGGATTTTCTGAATTCGGTCGGCGATCCGCGGGCCACTTACTACATGACATCAGGCGGCAGCCCCAGGCCGCAGATCCAGCCGTCGTGGCTCAGCGGCAACACAAGTTTTGGCGGTCGCAACTTGCAGAGCGGCATGTCGACGGCACGACTTTCCCGGGAGGTTCGCATGGAGAACTGGGGCGATGGCGGGCACAGCGGGACGGCTGGGACCCGGGGGAGCGGCACCACGCCGCCAGCCGCCGGCCTGTTTCGCGCATCCGAGAACGATTATGCGCCGGCCCGGGCCAACCCCGCGACGAACGGGCTCCTCGCCAGGATCACCGACCTCGCAGGCATTTTTGATCCCCTGCAGTGGGGCGAAACCAACCAGTCGGCACCCTGGCCGAACGAGCCCGGGGCCTGGGCGAACCTGACCTCGTCGGCGACCAACAGCACAGCCTACGCGGGCGGGCATAGCCTGCGCCTCGGACGGCCCGAGTTGACGCGCTTCACCAACGACGGCACGCGGGCGGCGCAGTTGCTCGATATTTTCGCGGCTGGCACGAATACGACCGGGCCTGTGGCCAGCCGCCCGGCCGGAAGGATCAATCTCAACACTGCCGGAACCAGTGCCTTGCGCGCTCTGGCTGCAGGCGTGTTTTTAACCGGTGACGCGCTGGCCCTTAGCGCCAGCGGGAACGGCAGCAATGCCGTCGTTCCTGCCTCGGCGGTCGACGATTTTGTCCGGGCCGCGACCAATTTCCGGACGCAGAAGCCGTTTTATTCCCCATCGCAGCTCAACATGATAGGCACTGACAGCGTTGTGGTCAACTGGCCGACCAATGCGGTGTTCGGCAACCGCACCCGCCAGACTATCACCGCGGGCAACGATGCGTTGATCGAAGAATGGTTCGCTCGTGTCTATCCGCTGGCCACCGTGCGCAGCCGCAATTTTCTCGTCCATGTAATCGGCCAAGCCTTGCAAACAAACGGCCTCGGAGTAATCTCTACGGAACGCACCGCCGTCCAAATCTACTTGCAACCCATGCGTGACGGAGCGGGACTGACCACCAATAGCATCCCGCGCGTGATTCAGAGTTGGAATCTTTGACCCTGTGTGGTTTCAATACCTTTAGACATGAATCGTTTTTGCCGACTTCTCCTCCTTCTGGTCTTGATTTCTGCGGCCAGTGCCCACGCGCAATCCGAGGCTGGCGCGCAGACTGCGGATGTCTCTTTTTTCAACGCCACGATTGCTGAGGTGCCACTCTATCTGGACTGGGCCGGCCAGAGCGCTTTTCCGGATGGCTTGGCGCCTGGAAAGTCCATGGGACCGCTCATGATACCTGCAGAGGCGGCTACTATTGAGGCCAAAGCGGAGGGATTTCTTGCGGCCACGGGCGCTGTGAAGCTCGCCGGCGGCGAGCGCACCACACTCGTTTTTTTTGAGGGGCCACCGGAAAAGGACAAAGATGGTGAGAAGCCCAAACCGCGGTTGCGCATTTATCAAACAGCCGGGATTCCGGCTGCGCCACCGATGAAAGAATATTCTTGGCCCGTCCTCTATCTGGGCCCGGCAGCTTCCGTGCAGGTCGAGGTCAACGGTGAGTCGACCCAGCTTTCGCGGGGCAAGACGGTGGTCGTGGCCCGCGGAAAAAAGATCGTCCAATTGAGGCAAGGCGACCGGGAGTTGGCCGCAGTCGCCGTGGAGGAGCCATCTCGTCGACTCCTTGTTATCTACGGTCCTGCGCAGGAATTGCGCGGCGGGGTGGTTTATCAGTAGTGATTGTCTGCTTGCCTGACTAAACTCGGCGGGTCTAGGTCAGCATGTCGAAATTGTTACAAATGCTGGTTGGCTTTCTCCGGCCAGCGTGACACTTTTAGACTACAGCTGCCATCCCCAAACCATCATGAAAAAAATTCCCTTCCCACGTTCCTTCCCCCGTCTGTCGGCATTGCTTTGCGCCGCTGTTCTTCCCGCGCTTTTCGTTGCTCCGGCGCTGGGACAAGCCACCACAGTCGCTTCTTGGAATCTGGCCGGCCAACCGGGCAACCAAGTTTCGACGGCGGGTGATGGTGTAGCCAACGTGACCGCACTGGCGGTGGCGCGTGGTTCCGGCCTCACAACTGGAAGCGCAACTGCCAATTGCATAACTTCCGCGGGGTGGGCGGATGCGGCAACTTCCCAAGGCACCAAATATTTCACCTTTGGCTTTGCGGTTGCTCCAGGTTACGTGGCCAATCTCAGCCAGCTATTAATCGGCACACGAGCGTCCAACACCGGTCCGCGCGACATGGCGCTCCGCTACAGCGTCGATGGTTTCACTGCCAATCTTGCGACTTGGACCGAAACGGCATCGTTCGTCAACACCGCGGTTGATCTGTCCGCCCTGACGGGCCTCTCGGGCACTGTCGAGTTCAGGATCGTTGCGCTGAGCAACACATCGGCCAATGGAGGCACGATCGCAGCCGGGGGGACGTATCGCATCACGAATTACTTTGCCGGCGGTGACACTGGGTCATTTCGTCTGACAGGATCAGTCGAGCCCGAAGAAGGCACAACCACCATCGCGTCGTTCAGCCCGGCCTCCGGCCCGGCTGGTTCGACGGTCACGATTGCCGGCAGCAACTTCGGGGCGGCGCCGGCGGTGCGTTTCAACGGCATCGCCGCCGCGAGCTCGGTCAACGGCGACGGAACCGAAATCACCGCCACGGTGCCCTCGGGTGCCACGACCGGTCCGATCACCGTGGAAGCGGCGGGACAAACGGCGACCAGCGCAACAAGCTTCATCGTGGTCGAGCCGCTCGCGCCCACGCTCAGCACGGACGGCACGCTGACGGCCTTTACCGCCGAACTCGGCACGCCCTCCTCGGCGCAAAGCTTCACCGTCAGCGGTTTGAACCTCGTCGGGAGCGTCACCGCAACGGCGCCTGCCGGTTTCGAGGTCTCAGCGGACAATGCGACGTTCGGGTCGACGGCTACGCTCGTGCCGGCCAGCGGCACGCTGACCGCGGCTCCGGTCTACGTCCGCATCTCCGCGGCAGCGCCCTTCGGCAGCGTCTCCGGCAATGTCGCTATCTCCGCCACCGGGGCGATCACGCAAAACGTGGCGGCAAGCGGAACGGTCACCGCGGGTATCACCTACGTCTCCCTCACGAGCACCAACGCCAATTCGTACGTGCAAAACTTCGACTCCCTCGGGACAGCCACGATATCCAACGTTATTTCCGGCACGCCCGGCGAACAAACCAGCCTCGGAGCGGTCGCCAGTCCGGCTCTTGACGGCTGGTATGCCGCCAAGATCAGCGGCTCGGGAACGTCGGCGACGGGTATCGTAGCCAACGACGGTTCGGCCAACAGCGGAGCGGTCTACAACTATGGCAGCACGAACATCGCGGGCGACGTGAACCTCGACCGTTCTCTAGGAGCCCTGGCCTCCGGGTCGACCGTGGTCGGATTTGGCGCTCTGATCAAGAACGACACGACCAACACTTTGACCGGCCTGAGCATCACATTGACCGCGAAGTTTTGGCGTAGTTCCACGTCAGTGCAGAATGTTCTGACCTTCGGCTACGGCGTGGTTGACGGAACTGACGCCACGGCGACCAACTTCATCACAGCCAGCAATGGCGTGACGCCCCTCGCCGGGCTGAACATCGTGGGACCCAGTCCGGTCAGCTCCAACGGCGCCCTCGACGGAAACGATCCCGCCAACCAGCGTAGCCTCACCTCCATCGGTGTGCCTGTCACTCTGGCGCCGGGGCAGTCTGCCTTCATTCGCTGGCAGGACGCCAACGATGCCGGCAACGATGCGGGCCTGGCCATTGATGACTTCATCATCACTGCACTTGCGGGCGCTTTGGCCGCACCCGAGTTCGATCTTGCCGCCGGGGTCTACCTGACGCCGCAAACCGTGCGGGTCTCCAATTTCGCCTCCTACGGTCCCGGCGTGGAAGTGCGCTACACGCTCGATGGCTTGACACCCGGTGCCGGAAGCCTGCTCTACAACAACACCACCGGCATTTCCATCGCGCCCGGCAACGGTCCGGTTACCCTGCAGGCCGTCGCCATCGACACCGGTTCAGTCGCTACGAGTCTTGTCGCATCAGCGGTTTATGACATGCCAAAAGATGTGGCCAACCTCACGGCCCTGCGCGCCTCGCCGACCGGGAGCACCATTTACCGGGTGACCGGTGAAGCCACCTTCACGGCGGGCACGGGCTTCCGCAACACCAAGTTCTTCCAAGATGCCGGAGCGGGCATCCAGATCGATGACACTGCCGGAACCATTACCACCGTCTACACTGCCGGCGACAATGTTCAGAACATTTTGGGGCGCATTTCGACCTTCAACGGCCAGTTGCAGATGGTGCCGGTGCAGAACTTCGGCGCACCTGTTTCGAGCGGGAATACGGTCACGCCTCTTTCCCGCACCATCGCCACCCTGACCAATGCCGACCAAGCCATGCTCGTGACCTTGGACAATGTGGTCTTCGAACAAGCCGGGAATCCTTTCGGTGCTGGCGGTGCTAATACGCCGATTACCGACCCGAGCGTGACCGGCTTCACGGGCACGTGCCGCAACATCTTTGGGGAGTCGAACATCACCGGCTCGACCATACCTTCCGGTCCCAACACCCTGACGGGCGTGGTGCAGAGCGGCCTTGTCAATACAGTCCAGACCCTCACGGTCGGGCCGCGCAGTCTCTCGGACATCGTCTTCACTGGAACTCCCTCAATCAGCATCTCCACCGACAAAACAAATCTGGTTGCTGGGGTGACCGGAGAAACGACGGATGCCACGGTTACAATCTCCCGCACCGGTAGCACCGAGTCGGCGCTAGTCGTCAGCCTAACGCAAGATGTCGCGAACGCCCTAGCCGCAGATCTCGCCGGCGAGTTTGTCTACACGCCACTGCCCACACAATTTACCATCCCGATCGGGGCAGTCTCCCGCGTGATCTACATTGCGGCACTGGCCAGCGTTCCAAGCTTCAACGTTATCATGACTGCCTCGGCTGACGGCTTTGATCCCGTCACCCAGACCTTCTCGGTTCAAGGGAGCGGTGGCGGCAACGCCTATGACACCTGGGCCTCGGGCTTCGGTCTCGACCCGGCGACAACCGGTGCTCCGACCGCCGATCCTGACGGCGACTCGTTCAGCAATGCGCAGGAATACGCCTTCGGCACGAACCCGACGCAGGGCAACGGCTCAATCCTGAGCGCAGTGGGCTCCGGTGGCAACCTTGTGGTGACGTGGCTGGAGCGGAGCGATGTGACCTACAACGTGCAAAGCACCGGGAACTTGACCACGTCCTTCGCCAACGACGGCACGGTCAGTGTGCTCGATGGTCCGGTCTCGCCGACTCCGCCCGCCGGCTACACGCGCAAGCAGTTCAGCGTGCCGGCCAGTGGCAGCAAATTCTATCGTGTCACGGCGGCGACGCCGTGAGGCTTCGGCCCGTCACGGATTAACTCACCAAGCCCCGCGTCTCCAGAGGCGCGGGGCTTCTTGTTTGGTGCAGGTCATACCGCGGGTAACCATTCTCTGGCATCTTTTTCCATCGGTGGCTAAAGACTGGAAGGTCTATCTCTCACGGAGACACGGGGCGCACGGAGGGGGGGGGCTGAGCGCCCCGTGACGTGCGGCGGGACGAGAAGGATGAGGGAGCGGCCGTATGCCGCAGTGTTCAGTGATTCGGCGTTCAGTGGTTCAGTTGTTGGGAAACGGGGACGCTGATGGGCGTGGGTGAGGCTGGGGCGGCCTTGCGTTGGGCTGGAAAACGGATAGATTTTAGCGTGTCGGTTCGCCCCAGAATATTCCGTGTTTTTCACCCGCATTGTTTTGCTTCTGCTTCTGGCGGCTCAGATAGCGTCAGCTGCAACGATCCGATTGGCCTCGTTCAACATCCTGCAGGGCTTTGAGGCACCCGGAACGGACTCTTTCGAGCAGGCGGCCGCGGTCATGGCCCGTGTCGATGCGGATATTGTCGGGATCGTCGAGGCGCGCTCGGGCACCAATGAGGCGGTCTATTTCCGGCAGATGGCCGAGCGCCTCGGCTACCCTTACGCCGTGCTCTCGGGCACCACGCCGCTGGATACCACGTTGCGGACGGCGGTTTTCAGCCGTTTTCCCATTGTCATGACCAATTGGGTGCAGTCTCCCGTGGGTGCGATGGAAATGACCCGGCAGAATCTCGGAGTAAAAATCGATGTGCCAGACACGCCCAACGACCCGCTCATCGTGGTCGTGCATCCGAAGTGCTGTTCCTCGTCCTCGGGGCAGGAGAGCTTTCGCCGCGCCATCGAAATGAGGCGGGTGCGCGAGTTTGTGGAGTCCAACAGCATTCCGGCCCTCGACAACGTTTTTGTGGTCGGGGACTTCAATCTGGTGGGCACGGACGATATCGAATTCGGCAGCCTGCCTTCGGGTTTGCCGCAGCGCTACGTCTTGGGCTCCGATGTCGTTTGGCCGATGCTCTATCGTCGCGATCCGGATTTCTATTTTTCATCCCTGGCCATCGCTCGTTTGCCCATGGCCCAAGCTGATGGGACGACCAAGACCTGGAGCACGCGGGCAAGCTCTTCGTCGGTGCTTGATTATATGATGGCCTCGGCGCCGGTCAGGTCGCGTCCGTTCCAAACCGAGATTTACAACAGTGCTTTGGATGGTGAGGGGGTCGGGCTGCCAAAACCTGGCCCGCAGCCGGCGATTGATGCCACGAGTCGGGCGTCGGACCACTATCTGCTCTTCGGCGACTTTGATCTGGGGACGCCTCCGCCGGCGCCAGTCTTGGAATGGCCTGTGGCAGGTGATTTGGTCGAGGGGGAGAGTCTTGCCGACAGCACTTTGACGTATGGTGTGGCTGCCGTGGCTGGCACTTTTGGATTCGCGGACCCCGAAGTGATCCCGGCGGCCGGGGAGGCCAGCTATCCCGTGATTTTCACACCTGATGATACCGAGAACTACAGTGCGGTGACCAACATGGTGCCGGTGCTGGTGCGGGCCAGCGGGGCGTCATCCTATAACGCATGGCTGCAAGGCACCCTGCCGACCCGGGAAAATTTCGGCCGCTATGCCATCAGTGGTGCGAGCGATCCGATGGCGGACGGCATCGCGATGAGCAACACGGTGACATCGAGCCTTATCTCGATCATCGCAATTGTCCGGACGAACGACGCGAAGCTCACCGTCGTCGGCCAAGCCGCCAGTGATCTTTCCACCAGCTTTTGGAGCACGAACGGAGTGACCAAGACCAGCGCACCGGACCAATCGAACGTTCCAAGTGGTACCGCGCGTCAGATCTTCAGTGTCGAACGCGGAACGAACGCCAACCTCTTCCTTCGCATCGAGTCCATCCTCCAGCCATAAGCCAAGACCGCCGCGGCGGGCGGTGTTCAGTGGTTCAGTTGGAGGGAAACGGGGACACGGGGAGTGCGGAGGGGAGGAATGGAAAATGATGAGTTTAGAATGCAGAATGGAGGACGAAAAGTTGCGATAAGCGGAGCGCTGATTGATGCGCAAGGTTGCGGATTGAGCCCCGCCGAGTCCGGTTCTGAGTACGGAATTGTTTCCCGCGCGGGTCACACCGGGCGAAACCATCTTCTGACATCCTCTTCCATCGGTGGCTAATGCTTGTCCGGCTTGCTGCTGGTTCAGCTTTCAAACTCAGGTTTGATATCGCCTCTGGGCGATCCCGCTACATGGCTGTCGCTTCGCGCCAGTCTATCTGGTCGCCGCGGCGACCTATCTTCGGCTCCGCCTACGGTTCGCTCCGCTCGGTTCATCCTTTGCCACGGAAGTGGAGAGGGGATCCGCCTTCGCGTTTCGTGGCTCCCACCTTCTCTTGTTTACGGCGTGGCAAGACAGCGTGACAAGAGGGACGAAGGAGGAAGGCTGAAACCTGAGACCTGAAGGGTGGCGAGCGGGGAGTGGGGGGATGAGATCACGCACGGTAGATCTCGCGGCGGTGGCCGATATCGACGACCAAGACGAGCAGGCGATCGTCGATGACTTGGTATACGATGCGATGGTCACCGACGCGGACGCGGTACAGGTTTCTGGTGCCACTGAGCTTGGTGCACCCATGTGGTCGAGGCTCGCTGGCGAGCACGTCGATAGTTTCGCGCAGGCGGTGGTAAAGTTTGCGGTCGGTGAGATCGCGAAGTGCCTTTTCCGCGCGGCGCAGGATCTCAACCGTGTAGGACATCAAGTTCGCGCTTGAGTTGATCCCAACCAACGGTGGCGGTCGGGTCCTTGGTCAATTCGCCCAAAGCAACTCGTGCGGTGGCGAGGTCGTGGAGATCCTCGAGCAGTTGCACGAAATCGGGCGAGGGCAACTGTGCGGCGGCCTCTTCGATTTCCATCAAGGTGCTCATACTTTGACTTAATGTGCCGTCTTCGCGGCTGGATGGCAAGGGAGCGGCCGTAGGCCGCAGTGTTCAGTATCAGTTGGCTTGCAGACCGTCTCGCATTGCTCGGCTGGCAGTTTTGTCTGGGGGCCGTTTGCCGTTGGGCCATCTACGGCTTCGCCTCCGGTTCGCAGACTCGGCTCAGCGGGAGGGAAACGGGGCCACCGATTGGCGCGGATGGGGGCGGCTGGGGCCGCAGTTTGCAGTGTTCAGTTTGCAGTGTTCAGCCAGAGGCGGGGGAAGTAGAAGGGAAACGATGAATGAAAAACACAAAATGCAGAGTGGCAGGCGGGCCGCCGATTGACGCGGCTTCCTTCCGAGGGGAAGGGCTCGCACTGGGGTGAGCCCGAGCGCTCGCGGAAGTCCGGTTCTGAGCACGCAATTGTTTCCCGCGGGGGTCACACCGCGGGAAACCATCTTCTGACATCTTCTTCCATTTGCCTGCGGCCCTGCGGGGTCTCGGCTGTCTCGCAAGCTCGGCTCTGGCTAATGTTTGGACGGATTGCTGCTGGTTCAGCTTTCAAACTCAGCTCTCAACTGGCCGAAGGCCAGTTTGGCTATGGTCGAAGCGACTTGGATGGACAGTGGAAATGCGCTAGGTTTAAGGGATGAAGCTGGCGATCCACGATTGGGCGGCCAAATATATTTGGTGGCAGACGCCGGAGGAGGCGGCGCGGCGTCCGCGGCGCGTCATGGCGCAAGTCATGGACCTCGGCACCTTCGCCGATGTGCGCTCGCTGGAGAAGGCCGCCGGGCCGGACGCTTTGGCCGAGGTGATCCGCCAAGCCGAACCGGGGTGGTTTTCTCCGCGGTCTTGGCACTTTTGGCACCGCCGTCTCGGGCTGGCGGCGTCCGGCGCCGTGCCCGCCATGCCTGTTCGACGCTTCGCGTGAAGAAATTTCATCCACGCTTCGCGATCCTTCCCGCGTCTCAGATGGCGCTTTGGGCCGAATTGGCGCCGGTGCGGGATCTGGGTTTCGTCCTTTATGGCGGCACGGCTATCGCGCTGCGTCTGGGCCATCGTCACTCGGTCGATTTCGATTTCTTCACGCATCGTCCCCTCGAACGCACGGCGCTGACACGTTCCTTGCCGTGGTTGGCGACCGCCGCGGTGCTGCAGGATGAGCCGGAGTCCCTGACCGTGCTTTCGCCCGGCGGGGTTAAAGTTTCTTTTTTCGGCGGCTTGAATGTCGGGCGCGTGGGTGAGCCCGAGGCGTCCGAAGATGGCGTGGTCGTCACGGCCTCGTTGGAGGATTTGCTCGCTTTCAAGCTGAAGCTTGTCGTGCAGAGGGTCGAGGCGAAGGACTATCTCGATGTGGCAGCAATTCTCGGGACCGGCCTGCCGCTGGAGCACGGTTTGGCCGCCGCCGAGTCGCTTTTCGCGCCCGATCTGCCGCCGATGGTTGTGCTCAAGGCCCTGACCTACTTCGAAGGTGGGGATTTGTCTTCGTTGCCGGCCGATGTGCGGGAAATGTTGTGTGCTGCGGTTGCCGGGGTTGGCGACCTGCCGGAAATTTCGCTTCGAGCGGAGAGCCTGAGTTGAGCGGGTGTGGAGCGGCCACAGGCCGCAGTTGGCAGTTTTCAGTGGTCAGTTGGCGGGAAACGGGGACACGGGGAGCGCGGAGGGGAGGAATGGAAAATGATGAGTTTAGAATGCAGAATGGAGGACGAAAAGTTGCGATAAGCGGAGCGCTGATTGATGTGCAAGGTTGCGGATTGAGCCCCGCCGAGTCCGGTTCTGAGCACGGAATTATTTCCCGCGGGGGTCACACTGCGGGAAACCATCTTCTGCCATCTTCTTCCATCGGTGGCTAATGCTCGGGCGGATTGGCTCTCACGGAGGCACGGGGGGCACGGAGGGTTGAAGGAAGGTAAGTCCGCCGCGGCGGACGGTGTTCAGTGATTCGGTGTTCAGTAGTTCAGATGGTGGGAAACGGGACCACCGATTGACGCGGATGGACGCGGATGAGGTTGGGCGGCTGCGCCGTCCGGAACCCGGGGAGAAGTGCTCGCACTTGGGTGAGCCCCAGCGCTCGCCGAGTCCGGCTCTGAGCCCATAAAGCATCCATAACATATGGGAAACGGAAGACGAGGAAGGGACTGAGGGACAGTCGCGGCAACGCCTTGTGGGCTGCGCTGACTCAAGTAGTCCTCTCTTCCCCGAAAGGGTGGGTGTTTTGGTTGCGCTTGAATGCGGGTTTTGGCGGAGTACCGTGTCGCTGTGCGTGTTGAAGAAATCAAAAGGGGCATTGAGTCGCTGAGCGCAGCCGAGTTGGGCGACGTGGCTGCTTTTTTGTCCGATCTGCGACGCGAGGTTGCTGAGCCTATGGCGCCGGAGGAGCTCGGTAAGTTAGCTCACCGTTTGGTGGGGAACAAAAGCCCCTCCGAGACCGGCCGGTTGTCTGCGCAGATCGTCGACGGTTTTTACGCGGGCTCCTGATGCCGAAGGTTCGACGCAGCGGAGGTTTTCAAAGCAGTAGAGGCCCGGGGCGTTGGCGATGTTGCGGGGTAACTTGGCCGGGAAGGTGACAAAAGGTGACAGGTTCATGGGCCCTATAACGGGACTTTTGATACACCTCCGAATTTGAAGGAAACGGTCCCTGAAAAAGCTGATTTTCTCCAGTGGCTTGAGGTGGCGCCCGCCGAAAAAAGGTGGGTGGCCGACGGGATTCGAACCCGCAACAACCGGAATCACAATCCGGGGCTCTGCCATTGAGCTACGGCCACCATCGGCAAGAAGTGAATATTTACGGGAGGGGAGGGGCGGTGTCAAACAGCGGAAGTTGGGGGTTGAGGAATCAGGGTTTAAGGACGAACTTGGGCAGCTATGCGGATGGGTACGTTGAGGTCCTTGCTTATCTTGCCGTTGATCGCATGGGCGGCGGTCGGCTGCGTGCCGCTAAGTGAGACCACGGTGTTTTATACCCCGGCTTCCGACCGGGTTTACCCGCCCAAGGGCAAGCGTGAGCCAGTCCCGGTTCTGTCCGAACCTCCTGCCTGGCCGCATCAGGTCATCGGCCGCTTCGCCCTGCAGTCCGATCGTGGCTATCCTTTTGTCAGCAAAGCACTCCTCTACAATGCGCGCTTGCAGGGCGCGGACGCGGTGGTGGTCCGCAAAGTGGGGTTCGATGTGCGCCAGACCGTCAACCAGATCCCGGCCATTTGGGAGAGCATTCCGCAGAGCAACGTGATTTACCAGCGGGTGCAAAATGCCCAGGGGCAGTGGGAGACCGTGCCGCAGGTTTACACCACGTATGTGCCGGTCTTTCGCCCGGAGCGTACGGTAGTCAGCGAAAAACAGTGGACCGACGTGACCGCCGAGATGGTTGTGCGGCGCGGCAAAGTGCCGCTGGCGGCGCCGGGGACCGCACTGACCGTCATGCCGCGTTGAGGAGAAGTTGGGGGTTGAGCCATGCGGGTGGAGCGATGAAGGTGGAGAAATGGATGACTTAGTCCGACGGAAGAGGGGGTGTTTGCTCGGGGCGTTTCTGGGCGACGCTCTGGCCATGCCGGTGCATTGGTATTATGACCGAGGGGCGCTGGAGCGGGACTACGGGCGGGTCACCGACTTGGTCGCACCGAAAAGCCCGCATGCGGACAGCATCCTCTGGCGCTCAAGCTATACGGCACCGAATGCCAAGGGTGAAATTTTGCACGATCAGGCGCCGTATTGGGGGCGGCGGGGCGTGCATTACCATCAGTTTCTGGCCGCGGGGG
>Ga0247835_1004198_pt1 | contig 12914 bp, 21 predicted proteins | sample LaCtaG_3_FD_189912 | JGI IMG/M metagenome (GOLD analysis project Ga0247835, IMG submission 189912) | Freshwater microbial communities from meromictic Lake La Cruz, Castile-La Mancha, Spain - LaCruzMarch2015_13.5m | ecosystem: Environmental > Aquatic > Freshwater > Lake | place: Spain: Castile-La... | reverse complement strand
ACCGTTAGTGAATACAGGGTTATTTACCTAAACTAGTTGGTCATGCACCTGAAGCCCGAGGTTCGCAGCGTAGATGTTACGGACACGCGAGGCGATGAGCGTGCGGACGGGGTGCGTCACGAGGAGGCAGTCGGTGAAGGCAGAACGGGTGACGTCGTTGAGGAGACCGGTGGCTTCGAGGGCGGCGATGCCGTTATCCATGGAGATTACTGGCATGTCCACCATGCGCTTGGAGAAGTTCTGGCCATTCGATTGTCAATAACGTTTCAAACGAAGTTTGACGCTCAAATGAAGTTTGACCTGAAACGCATCAGCGTGGGACTTGGCGTCGGCTCCAAAGGAGTGGAGGACGGTGACGAGGATGGTGCAGCCATCGACAACGCGGTGGAAGCGGGAGTATAGATCGGCGATGCGTTCGAGGTCGAAGAGGAGGGTCTCGGGGGCATTCTCAATGCGGACGCAGGTGTTGCAGGTGACAAGCGACAGCATGGCGGTGGAATGCATCTTAACGAGCGTGGCATGGGTACCGTCGTTTGGGATTCCCGAAGCGGCCAGCCACGCCTCGGTGCGTGCTGTAGTGAGGGTGCCGGCGGTGAGTTTATCCTGGGCATTAATGAACATTGTGTTAATTCCACGCAGCGCCAAACTTCGTTTGGTTAATCCCGAAAGAACACTAATACAACATTTCGCGCAGCGAAACCACCTGAAACTTGCCACGCTCGTACTCGATGCCATGCTTGCGGATGACCGGGGCGATGAGGCGAAGGCGGGCGTTGGCGGCGTCGATACGCATGACATTGAGTGAGGTAAGCAGGAACTCGAGAGCCTTGGAAAAGGCGCTGGGGTGGTCGACGTCTGAAGCGGTCATGAGCGCCTCAATTACCGAGTAGTCTTGTTTGGTCTGGGCGTCGCGTTTGGGGGCCTGAACGCGCATGATGAGCTTGAACACACCATTGACAAAGGACTGACAGCTGGGCCATTTCTGGTCCAAGGTGAACCCCTGAAGACCAACGAGCGATTAGTATCAAGGGGTTATAGGTTTTACAAATGGCCATACCTTGGTCTCCGCCGTGAGCATGTCAATGTCGATGACTCCAGCAACGTCAATTAAGCTGCTAGCAAGCTCCTTGATTCCATCGCGCACCTCAGTGAGGACGCGGATGGCACGGGTGTAACAAGGGGTCTTCAAACGGAAATCGTCCGTCAGGCTGTTCCAGAAGGACTGTTTGGGTGCGAATGTTAGGTACAGCCGTTGGGTACATATTACACAGTATTATGTATAATACACCTTGTGGAATGAAGCACGGATCTTGTCGGCGATGGGATTGCAGATATTGCGATCGTCTTCGAGCTGATACCAAATGCCAATTAGGTGAACAAATTAGGTGAACAATTAGATAATCCCGAAACCTGAAAGGTTTCGTCGAAGAGCAGCTCGTGCGCCAGCTGTTCGTTGGTCATCCTGCCTGGAATGTAGATGCCAGTGCCGTTTGCATCACGCTCCCCCGCAACACGAACGTTGGACTGGTCGAACTTGACAAGGCTCTCTGGTCCACCAATTTGCTCTAGCTTTCCACGCAGGCGGTCGATCTGTTTGCGAAACTCAACCTGGGCGTGAACAGTTAAAAATAGCTTTCACATCAAGAGTACATTCGGGATTACCTTGAGCGATGAATCTTCTGGCTCATCTTTCGGCAGGTGTTCTTGTGCAGAGTAAAGCGCGCCGAGCGCATGCCCAATCCGAGTAACCAATTTCTCACAGTCTGGAATCCTCCATGCCTTGAAGCAATCCAAGTACTCCTGTACAAGCCCGTGGAATGATGAATCGCACCGCATCTTCTTCTTCAGGATGGCATCCCAGTTCACAAGCATTGCTGTTGCCGACCGGACCAATGGCGTTGAAAGGGAATCCATCTCATCTATCACCGAGCTTGTCTTGTATGCAATCATGTACGAGGCAATGAAAATGCGGATGTTGCATGTTCCGATCAACTCTTCAATGCACTCACCGGCAATTCGGATGGTCTCTGGCGTCTTCAGCATTGTCACGAGCGTATCAAAGTCCATCTGCACGACCTTTTCAATCGATAGTATGTTGAGGTACCGAGACACAGGAGTGGAGGTGGCAGTCTTTCGCTTCATCGTAAATTCAACGTCGCTCTGAATCTTCCAATTATATGTAACGGTTCGATGCTATAGTCGACAAAAAAAAACTAGTTTACGGTTTGGCAATACACTCTACATAGAAAAAAAAAAATAAATGATTCGGGATTCAATTTTTTTTTTTACTCAGATCAATTTGAAAATGCATGACACGATGATTTCAGACATCCTGCGTATCAGCCGCGCTGGAAAGGGATCTATCAAGAAGAACCTCATTGATCTGCTATTAGAAAACGAATTCCCCAGAGCTGATTGGACAGTGCAACAGGTAATCCCGAATGACCTGTTTTTAACTATTTATGCTAATTTTCCACAACAGGTGACGGAAATATTGATCTTGGTATGCCAAGAGTCTCCTGCAATGATCCAGTTCGTGATTGGAAAGGGGTGGGTGGATCGTGGAGACAAAGACAAGTGTATCTGGGCTATGGCAAAAAGCAGGCATGTCGTTGGTCTTCTGGACCTGACGAATCAAGAGTTGGTATGCAAGATGATCCGGATGCATCCCCTCACGATGAAGCATCTTCCCGTCGAGTCAATTGAAGATCATGAGGCTATGTTGGAGCACCTTGGGTTGCACATGCACGCCTCCTTATGGACCCTGGGGGTAAAAATCATCAATTTAAAGTTGGTAAGCAACGAGGCAGCCTGTGAATTCCTCCGAAGGGCCGTGCACGTTGTGGAGGCCAATCGGATCATGATGTTCTTCGCAGAGGTTCGGCATTACGACTTTTCCAGGTAAAACCACTGATTACGACTTCAACCGTGCGCACCTGATGTTGTTTGCATAGGAGTGAAATGATACACTACATGGCCCCCATGCTATGCGCGTATCTGGTGGACTTTCCATCACGTTTACATCGAGTCGAGTTCATCCAATCTTCTCCCATCATTATCGACGAGCTTCTCACGCGTTTCAGACGAAACTACCCAGAGTTAACTGGCTGCGCTAGAAAGCGTGCAATGAGCCTGCTGTGCGCCCTCAATTTCAGGAAACTTGTTTGCATACCCACGCATCTCCGATTCTTCGCCAGGGAATTTCCTATTCTGTGTGTGGAGAAGACGGACTTGTTTCGACAGGACGAGGAGATCATCAGACTCTTGATGTCTATCGAACAGGTGGTTTCGCTGCGCGAAATGCTTGCTAATGGTTTGTCCTTCATTTGCTAACTGTTTGCGTCCAGGATGTTTCGGGATTACTGGTCAAGAACCTGGATTTTGATTACATTGGCACCACCATGCTGCCGTCCCTCATGCAAACCGACGGTGCCTGGGGGATGCTGATGCGCACTGTCAATCGCCACCTGGTCTACCACTCGAGCGGCACGACGCTGCGGTTGAAGCTGCTCGAGTTTTTGATACAGGTAGATTTGATAGCGCGCAAGGGCGCGCCATCAAATCATTCTTTCAGACTTACTAACTTTGTTTGATGGTGCGCGGGAGCGCACTACAGCCGCGTTTCCTGCACAGCATCTTCCTGCATCCAACTGGCGAGATCAAGGCCATGACGGCAGACGGTGGGCGGCTGGTGTTGGTCACCTCGTTCAACATGATGATGGCTCGACCGTGGCCACCAACGCCTGTGAATATACATCCCATTGACATCTGGAGTTCGTTTCCCAATGGCATGTGCAACATCTCGCCATGCCTGGATCGTGTCCTGACCACCAACGGCAACAACCTTCCGCCGCGACGCGAGTTCTATGCTAATCGCATACGTGGTGGGTTATGTTCGAATTTCATTCTGGTCTTATTGTTTCAAGTCCAAACTTACTCTATGCACGTTTAATGGCGTCAAACTTCGTTTGCCTGCGCGCTATTAAACCAGGGTCATGGGAACATGCCGCCATGGTCAAGTCCACAATGCAGCGCCTGGCGACGATCGACTTCACTGGCATGGGGGTGTCGGTTGGACCCATCTTAGACCTCGAAGGCATCCCGCTAAACTTCCACGCCCACTCAAACGACATGGTCCTCGTCTTGTGGCCAGCAGGGGTGGTTGACTACAAACGGGTCAACGCCGCCATCAAGTCGGTGATGGGCGTCTCCATCATTGAAGCCCTGATGAGTCGCAACATGTCGACGACGTGGGCTTGGCTTGGCTTCAGGGCGCAGCCGATCTTTGACTGGATATGCCCTACGTTTGAACGCGCTGGCCGTCAGAATGACCCTCATAATATCATCCAGGTTTTTTTTATATCATGTATTGATGTTATCCATTTGAACTAAGATGTGTTATTAGGTCAGCCAGCATGTGCATGTGCCTCATCTTCAAGCCAGGCAAACCACTCGTTTCAGCCACTGGCTCATTTTCGATCCGCTCAACAATAGTCCCGTTGGCCCTCGATTGATGACCCAGAGTCAGTATATCCAGATGCCTGTTGCTTTGAACTTGTTCAGCAACGCAACTGTCTCCTCAGGCAACCAGATGCTGGTCGCCTATCAGCACTTTGGGAATATGCGGTCCCTGATATCGACCATCCTACGCCCTGAGCTTGATATGGAGGTTCAATGGATCCGAGCATTGACCAATACCAGGTGAGTTTGAGGTTGGTGCTTGAGTTTCGGGATTATTCACTAATTATTTGGATCAAATCAGACATGCCGAGAATCAGAAGGCCTTCGCCATGAGAGCAAAGTTGAGCGGTATCCAACCCACCTTGTCCTTTGAGCCTCCCTCGTTCGTAGATGCCGACATGGGACCTACGCTGGGATATCCATGTCTCCCAATTGTTGTGGGACACATGGAACAGACTGAACCAGTCCACACAGCCCCCGTGGTTGGTCGGGGTACGCTGCTTCTTTCCATGCTCCAGAACTTCCCACCCGAGATCATTCTTTCCATCTACAAGTTCCTGGTCTTGGGGATCATGGCCTCGAGTTCCATCCCTTCTATCCGCTATGTGATTCCCGATATCTGGTGGACTTCAACCAAGCAGCTCCTCTTCTTGTCCGACGGGGTTTTCTCAGTGACGAATCCAATCGCAACTATCACCAATGGTGATGGCGTGCTCCTGCCGCGCTTCCAGAAGGAAGTCCGCGTTTTTTTCCATGGTTTCAAGTATGGTTATCAGGATCACTCCAACATCCCGTTTATGGACTGGGATCAGGAGACCTTCGACAACATCCCTCCGTCGACGTCCTTTAGTCTCCCGGGGAATCTTTTTGTCGTCCGGTTCAAGTTCAGCCGCTCAGGATACTACTTCACCATCGAGCCCAACCGCGACGTCTACAAGCTTCATGATCTCAACCATCACGACGAGACGTTTGGTTGTTTTGATGAGGTTTAAAAGCGACCTGTCTGATTTCTGCACATGAGTTTCAATGAAGTTTGCATCATCTCCCAATGTAATCTCTTTGTTTGGACCGTTGCATGCGCTTGCGCATTTACCTTTTATTACTGTAGTGGCTGCAGGAATAACCCATTATGCAATTATCAGCTGCGCTGCCCTTCTGGTATCATGTGTTGCAATCTCCCTCTGTTTGGAGTTGTCATGAGTGGATTCAGCGCCGCCGCGTTGTTGGCTGTGGGCGTCCATAAGGAAACCGATGCTCCAGCGTTGGGCTGCTTCCTAGCTGTGTTTTTCTCAATGATCATGCTGATTCAGTTTGATATTGAACAGCATCACTTCATTCACATTGTATCGCTTGTCATGCTTTTGGCAACCGTTACTGCATTCGTCACTGTTGTCAATCTCAAGCCAGATATCGTCTTCATCGTTTATTTCGTCGCTACAGCTCTGTTTGTGTTCATCGTCCTGCTCAATTTTGCATACACAGACTGGTTGCCCCCATTCATGACGCTGCAGTCACTGGCCGAGATCCTGTGGCTTGACGTGATGATTGCCGTTGTGATTGTGTATGTTGTTTCAGATATATAAGTCAACTGTACATCGTTGACATTTCCTGATTCATGTTTACAAACAGTGTTACGCTTGGTCTTGGACCTTTCTTCCGTGTCAAGATGAATCTGATCCCTTGCCTGTTTTTGAACAAATTGTGCATCGAGCATGGGTTTCCGATTTCGGACATCACCATTTCATACGGTCCGTCCAAAGACCGAAAATACAACAGCGAAACCAAAGAATACGACGAGATCTTGCATGAGTTCGTTGAGGCGCGCATCGCTGGGCTTGCTGTTCGTATCGGCAAGATCGAAGAGTTTTTCACCGTTGATTGGTTTGTTGACGTTGCACTTGAATGCGGCTCGCGTGTCAAGATTATGGCGCTCTCAGACAACACCATCTTCCCTATCTGGGATCCTGTCTCTGTCTTCCGTCGGGATGCAGAGCTCACGTTGCTTTCCAACTGGTGATTTTGTGTCCTGAAGCTGTTGTGAGCAATGTGGCTCGCGTGTCAAGATCAGACAGCACTGGCGGAGATCCTGTGGCTTGACGTGATGATTGCCGCAGTGCCCTCTTTAAAGTTTTTTTAATTGACAGTAATGACAACACATAGTAAAATATTGCTGTAAGACTAGTCTCTTGAAATTATATAAATGGTCTGTCAGAGAGAGAGTGATGCCTGACTTGTTTAGTATTGTTAACGAATTGGTAGTAGACGTGTGTAAGACACACGACGGTCCGTTAGATATATTGAAATCTAAACCAGACAACAACCATATTTATCTTGTTGATTCATCAATGTCTTTTTTTCATGGGGGGTCTCTACATATAGATTCATTAAAAGGTTTTGATAATGCAGTAGCACATATTATTTCGTTGAATGTCGGCCCCAATACTGCAAATCCCACACTAACTGAACATAATTCCCGTATGATTAAATTTTTGGTCAGGTTGTTTTTACTATACACTAGTTGTAGACAGGCATGTACAGAAACTAAATCAAAATGTACTATGACTGACATAGAGAGGCAGACTTCTTACATAAAATCTTTAAGAATACATTGTTGGAACGAAAAACACGTAAATACTGTTAATTTCACGGTTATATTTGATCACAAAATAACAGTGCATTACGAAAAAATTGGTGATATCCTTGGACTTCAAAAAACCAAGACATTGTGTGATAACACACACATCTCCAAATTTTATAGTGAATTGAAAGATCTTTTGAAGGAAACTGCCGGAAACACAATGAGTGGTCTTGCCAGTCAAGAAGAAGACATTACAGCATGGCATGCTCTTTCCAGACTGCTTGACATGTTTTTGACTGTTCATCACGTGCGGTTGAACTGACAACAAGTGTATGCAGTTTCGAATAGCTGATACGTTGTGAGCAACTGGTTACAACACACAGTCATGTCATCTGATCCCATTCAAAAATTCCTTGAAATCATCAGAAACAACAACACACCAGTTCGTCGAACTCCAGACGGACGTTTGTATGCTGCTGATCTGGTGATGGGTTCCTGCATTCAAATGTATCTAAACCATTGCATCAACCTTTCGGTATTCAAGTTAAAACCCAGCCAACTGGTCTTTGATTATGACAGCTTATGCTCTAGCAACGCACATATCTTATTGATTGCATACCAAAGGTGTGCTGAATCTCCAACATTCTGCATGGATGGTTTTTGCTGGAACTGATGCATATTTGCCCCAAATCCATGACAGATAGCTGTTAATTCACGCAGGTCATTGAATTGATCGAATTCATTTGAATTGGTAGTGGCACGATTGAATAATGCATACGTGATTATAGATCCAGTTACATCTGCACTATCTAGCGTTACATTTTGTGCAACAGTTATGGCAGCCATTAAGGCACCGTCGATATAAACATCAAATTTAAGTTTTGATGCATCTATTTGAAACGATAATAATGCTGTGGTGTTTTTAAATCTATCTAAGAATACAATTACAGTGTTTGATGCCTTCTGCAAACTTTTAAACTGATCTATCAAATATATCATCAATTCACCCTTAGCAACATCACGTGTCTCTGCAACAATATCATATTGATGTCTGACTACACGTAACGGTCCAGTATTCGACCAAGTCACAGAAACCTTTTTATCTGCAGGGAACTGAGCATGACGCAACAAGAAATGTAATTCAAGCGTTGGATTGCCTTCTAACAACGTCACATCGGACATAGCAGGTTGAAATACAGAAACACAGTTTTGTAACTGACGCTGAACTACACGCATAGTAGATCGAGTTTCTTCAAATGTCATTGGCCATTGCAAACTATTGACATATATACAAGGCATGACCAAGACTCCTGCAATCAGTAACATGACCTACCGTTCACTGGTCCCACTGACGTCCTGCAATCAGTAACGTGACCTACTGGTCAGCAATGAGTCAGCCGTCGTCATGATCACAATGATTTAATAACACGACCTACTGGTCAGCAATGAGTCAGCCATCGTCAAATAACGCGACCTACTGGTCATCATTTAATGATCTCAATAACAGGCCAAATGCAAGAGATCCGCGAGTTCGTCATTGGTCTCATGCAGCTCGTCAAGAAGATGAAGCGAAAAATGATCTCGAAGGAAATGGTCACCCAGACCAGCAAGATCTGCTTCTTCAATCGCATCCCAAGTGTTATCAGAGCACAGCTGATGCATCCCAGTGGCAATGAAAGTGGCACGCGTCTTCAACAGCGGGTCACCGCTACAAGCGGCAATCTTAGCATAGATCTTGTAAATCGTACGCGCGTAAAACATTAAATGAAATTACAAATGAAACACCAGATTTATATACTGGTCAGCCAAACTTGTTCAGAGTACAGGAAATGGAAGATTTCGCCAAGAATGGCTGCATGATCTCGAGCATTCCCTCGCGAAACCCATCTGCGTCAAACTCGGGGTTGCCGTTCATGACGTTGACGACCGCCCCGTGCTTCAAAAATAGGTTGGGGTGCGCGATGATCCTGGCCTGCGTGTGACGGGCTTCGGCGGAAAACAGGAATTCTTCGTATGAGACTGTGTTCACTGGGTGCGACGGGAACTTGTCATGCACTTTGTAGGCCCCTGCCGTTCCATGCACGGTCACAGGCTTCCCATAGTGCACACACGGGTACACAAACTGATGCAATGCTGAGGCTGGAACGCAAATCTGAAGGCAGTTCCCATATCCATTCGAATGCTTCTGGTAGAGTGACTCCATCTTGAGGCAGATCCCAGAGGCTGATGCCTCTGACATGTTGGTCGTCAAAACCTTCCTGATGTTATGCTGCCAATACCCAGGCGTCCCATCATACCCAACAAAGAACCTGATGGGATTTGCTTCGCAGATGTGATGCCCGTCATATACGATATGATTGTTTCCAGAAGGAAACAGAGTGCAGTTCACTGACACCACAGACGACAAACATTGGTCATCTAGATCAGATCGGATACATTTCGTCTTGAATAACCCCATGAGCGTTTCCATAGAGTCTGGAAAATCACAGTCGTTGACGCTGGGCGTAACCAGCAACCCCTTCCCAGCATACAATCCAGCTGCTTCGAGAATCAACGTGTTGAATTGGTAGAGCGTATACTTGTCATCTACGACGCGATAGAATACGAAATAATTCAAACCAACAACTCGCTGTTCAATCCAAATCATCCTGTCAATGCAACGATGAACATGATGACGCATTGGCTCACACATCTCGTCCATATCAGCGTAGGTTTCTTCGTAGACATGATAGGTCATGCTGCACATCGCCTGCTCAAGCACACTTGAGCCTTTCTTTGCCTTTCGGATGAGGCTGCACAATGATTGGAACATAAGCAACTAGTGAAAACTATAGCACTACACGTTTATATATATATAAACAACAAACCGGCCCGTGCAACATTACGTCATCAATGGATACACTCTTCGAAGCCATCAAGAAATCTGGCTCCAAATGCAAGGTGCTCAAGGAATTGCTGGAAGAAGATACCTACCGCAACCTCTTGAAGGTGATCGATGAAGACTCAGGTTTCACCCCGGTTACATACGCAACCAACATTGGAAATGTCGCTGCACTCAAAGTCGCGCTCGAGAACGGTGGAGACGTCAACTACAAGGACGCCAACGGCGATACCCCACTCTACGTTGCTGTGGCCAGACGCCAAATCAAAGCGACCGAGTGTCTGCTCGAAAACGGAGCCAGTATTGGTGCTGCCCATCCCAATCTGCTCAGGTACGCTGTGGAATACAGCTGCGTACCCGTCGTCCAGGCGTTGCTCAAGGCGGGGGCTGACCCTGAATACAAAGAGTCTGATGCTGCCGTCACACCGATGCAGTTCGTCAAAAACTCTCTCGAGCGTTCGCAGGCTCTGGGATTCAAAAGCAACCGCTGGATCGAACTGGTCCGTGCGTTTGAGTGATGACCTGCTGCTGTTTGATTGAAAAAAGTTCTTATCTGACTCTTGTATATCAATTGTAACGGCATTTCATCATGAACGCCAAACGCGCGCGTCAGACGAAACGCGTTGTAAAAAACAACCCAAAGCCAGCCATCAGAACAATCCCATATTCACAGCTCCACTGGGAAATCATACTCTCACACCAGCAGACCATTGTCACATTGTCTGCGTGGCGATGGATCTGGACACTGTCTCAGGTGAACAAAGCATTTCAAGCTGCCTTGATGCGCGTTGACTTCCTCAAAGCCATGTGCGCCAATGACACCAAACCCTTGATTTGGAAACAAAAGGCAAACGATCTGTTCGCATTGACTGCAACCCAGCTCCAACACATCCCATGTGAACTTCACTGGGGATCAGGCTACATGTCCTTCAAAGAAACCCATCTCATGCACCGAAGCGCAGTCCTAGAGCTGGCATTGGCAAAGCACGCTGGCTCATTTGACACCATCAACACTGTCTTCCTACGCCGCAAGAAACAGAGAGAGTCTAGAAAATCATACCAAACGAGAAAGTTTTACTGGTAAATTACTCGTAGCCCGGGTTCATAACGTGATAGCACTTTAGCGGACACGGCTTCTCGCATTCGCATCTGTATGTTGCGTCTTTGCCATATAATTTCTCCGCCTGCCCTTCGTATTCTTCTTCAAGCCAGTACTGCAGATCGCTTGGAATGCCGTTGTTGTAGTTGATGGTGATTTGTTCCTTCGCCCTAATCTTGCGGAGCGTTTCACACACAATGAATGGACACTTCCCCTTCCATACTGTCACCAGCTTGCAGTTGTACAGCCTGCAGCTGTGATTGATGTACCCGATGTTCCAGTGCTCGATTTCGCCCATTTTTATCCGCTTTTGCCCGTCGAGAACCATCTTCTCTTTGAAGTAAGGGAATCCAATTAGGTAATCACCCGACGTCCCGCGCGTCGCCTCGTCGTCTGTAAGCTCACCCGGGTACAATCCAAATCGGATGCCTTTTTTGGGAATCCCCTTGCTGCTGAAGAGGCCTTTCCCCATCAACTCCCCGATTTCACGCACCCGCAGCCCGTATTTCCCAGTGTTCTCGATTGTTTTTCTCACGAAACTCTGCGCATCGCTGCTATTCTGCAGCTCTGTTATTTTACGGCTCAGTGCACTGCCGCGGTACTTTCGGATCGTGTCATAGATCTTAAGTCGTTTTGCTCGCAACATCGCTGAAAGATTGCTCTGAGAAACAGATGCTTTATATATCACATTATGTGATCGACGGTTACATATAACTGATTGATTTTACACCTATCATGATGCGCCCTCAAAGTCATGTGATTGCACACCGTTTCATTTTCGTTTTCGCCACAGAGATATAAAAACAATCAAATCAGCATATCATTCACACCCATCATGAATTCTGAATTTTTAAAGACGCTTGAGTGCCCGATGACTGGGCAACGCTTTGTTGATCCCGTGATATTCGCGTCAACCGGCGTAACCTATGAGCGCGAAGCAATTCAGAAATGGATTGATGATCACGGAGGCGATTTCAACTACGTTCTCATTCCAAACAAACCGATTCGCGACATCATTGATGCGCTCGCCAACGTTTGACAATAAACATCATTCATTCAGTGTATAACTTCAACACATCCTGCACACCCACAGTCTTCCTGACAGCACAGATACTGGCAACAGTCGTTATGTTTAGGCCTGAGTTTGATTCTACCGGAGTTGACAACTATCTCATTTCGAATCTGTGCCTGCACACACGGAGTACACCATAAAACCTCACACCAAGAGAAACACAGCGTACAGCAATTACCAGCAGGAATCCCAATGCTTTCTCCAGTGGCTAGGCGCTGCTGAAACACAAGCAGCACATACAAAAACGATAGATCGTTTCCTCCGCGATTAGATAGCATCCTAGATCCCTGCAGAGCAGAGACCATAGTTTGAATGACAGCATACAGACAGCATGGACCCACACAATCCAACACACCCCCTTTCACTAGGCTGCTGTAGTTGACACCATATGCGACACAAGGCAGCATAGCTGCCAGACAGCAGAAGGCAACCCCCCCCTCAACCAACGCACATTCAAAGAGACCAGTGGACCAGCTTGTTCTTTTGTAATTTTGTTGTGAATTGATAATATCAGGCGGAATTTTCATTGAATTCATGAATGCAGTCAAGTATGATATTTATATCCAAATGATTGGCAGCTCTTGGAGTGAACAGTGCTGTTTCTCACGCTGACTTGGAGCCGCATCTTTTGTAACCGGTTGATTTTACACCTACTGCATCAAAACCGCAAGAGTCTCTCGCTGTCTCCATCTCTCATTGGTAGCAAACCTACTGACATCAATAAGCTTTAATGAAAATTAGAGCCACAATTTGCCTTATGTTTAGGGAAATCGGCGATCTGACAGTCTTTGCAGCAGTAGCGGACGGGAAAGCAGAGCTCATC
>Ga0247835_1004183_pt1 | contig 12932 bp, 20 predicted proteins | sample LaCtaG_3_FD_189912 | JGI IMG/M metagenome (GOLD analysis project Ga0247835, IMG submission 189912) | Freshwater microbial communities from meromictic Lake La Cruz, Castile-La Mancha, Spain - LaCruzMarch2015_13.5m | ecosystem: Environmental > Aquatic > Freshwater > Lake | place: Spain: Castile-La... | reverse complement strand
GCGCAGGCGCATGGCTGAAACCGGACTAGATGACCGTGAATTCCTACCCCTATGGATGCGCAGCATACAGGACTCCGGTTCATATGAAACTGGTTATGTCAAAGCTCTACCCCTGTGTTACTGCAATCCCGGCGCAGCAGTCAATGTTTTGGCCAGGATACGTGCCAGCGGGTTCGATTTCAAGACCATTGATTTCGTAGCAGATAGATATGTCATAGATATCATAGACGGAGAAATAGAGGATAAATACCTTGCATTTCCGCAACGTGGAGAAAAATTACCTTGACAAGCCTTATTAATTTCGCAGCAATAAATGAAAACTTTCCTGTAGCTGGGCAGGATAACGACACACAGGTGTTCAGAGATAACTTTGACACCATCAAAACTAACTTTTCAGCAGCCAAAACTGAAATTGAAGATCTGCAGGACAATGTGGCCCGCACTGACGTTGACAGTGATTTCAACTATAATGTGGCCACAGCCGTTACTCTGCAGGACGCATACTTACGAAAGAAAGATTATGGTGCTGCTATAGTGGTGGGTACCCAGGATGTCAGTTTCAAACAGGCCATGTATCATATCATCAAGTTTGGAACTAACTGTGCTATCCAATTCACAGAGTTTCCTACCACAGCGGTAGATGTCACTGGGCTTGGACAGATGGGCAAGGCCACTCTAGAGCTCTACGGTGATGGTACCGCAAGGACCATCACATTCACTCTAACAGGTAGCACTGTGTTGAAAAAGTCCCCAGGATTTCCTGGCAGTCTCACTGTGACTTCAGCGACTAATCCAGTGATCATTGAAGTTTGGCAACACAGTGAAGCCATCATATTTCTAAATTACCTAGGTGTGTACAGCTGATGTTCCATCCCCTAGAAGGTGATTTGAGCACATTGAAAGATCAGGATGTGGAAAACAAACTGATTGAATTGAACAAAAAATACCACGCAGCAGCCCGTTTGGGCAGTAGAGATCTCTTGACACAGCTGTCAACTTTCATTACAATATATAGACAGGAACTTGCTAAAAGGCATGCAGAAAAAATGAAAAGCACAGACGGCGACCTAGGTCAATTGATCAATGTTGATTAACAACTCTACCGAACAACTCGTACAAGGCGTTCTAAGGCACGGACCTCACATACTAGAACACTGTGTGAGCCGCGATGATTTAACCCAATACATAGATCGAATCTATGCAGAGAGATTACAGTATCCTATTCCCCCTACCACGATAGATCACGCCGATTGGTTCATTCCCAAAGAATACAAGACCTTGGACATAGAAGAATTTTTACATGATCAGTGTCCTGTCCAGCACAGAGATAGATTAAACAAAGAACTAGCACTGTTTCGCCAACACGATATGATTTCTATGCTGCGAACAATGAAGTATATCGTGGATACTCTGAGAGCCAATAACATAGTTTGGGGTGTAGGTCGAGGCAGTTCAGTGGCCAGTTATGTGCTTCATATCATAGGGGTACACAAGATAGACCCGATTAAATACAGCATACCAATAGAAGAATTCTTTAAGGAGAAACAAAATGGGTAGAACATATACCAGCGTGAGAGGCAAAGAAATTGACATGGAGAAATTATCTCTACGTAATGAAAAAACACCAGCTGTGGGCAACATGCGAGTTAATGCTCGTGGCGATGAGCTAGGTGAAGGTGGTAAAATCATACGAACCAGAGAACAGGTACTTCAGGATTTCTATGCACATAATCCCGGTGCCATGCGTGAAGAAGTAGCTGTACGCGGTAATAAAAAGTAATCTATGATTACATCATTCGAAGCACGAAAAATGCAGGTGCGGCCCTTGGCGCAAGACATATTGGTGCATGGCATGGACATGGGAGAGCAGACCACTGCCGCAGGTATAGTGATCCACAGCGACGATGGCAAAGCCCATGGAGTTAAACCACGCTGGGCACAGGTCTATAAAGTAGGTGCTAGCTGTGAACTAGATGTTGAACCAGGTCAATGGATACTGATTGAACACGGTCGCTGGACCCGCAAGATCAAGATCGACGACGGTGAAAGTGTCAAAGAAGTTCAAAAGGTAGAAGTGTCAGCAGTGATCGCTGTCACTGATCAAAAGCCCAACGATTTCTATATAGGTCAAGAATTTTCCAATGGATCTAGCATGAACATCAGCCCACAAGATTTCCTACCTGGAAACATGTCTAAGATCAGCTAATGGGTTTCCGAAAAAGTTGGGATGTATCTGATATCTCAAATCAACTTAATGCCTTGGCCAGAGAATGTAGCAGTCCTTACAATGACGGATTCACTGCCTTCTATGCCAAACAGGATCTATATCAGGTCAAGGCTCTGGTAGATGCTGCACTAGCAGATTCCCCAGACTTCGGGGATTTGGAGAAGGACTGGTTGCAAGAACAGGAAAAAAAGCGTATCATTAAGATATTAAAGTCTTAAGGGGTCGCGATGAAAGAACTATGGGTTGAAAAATACCGTCCGAAAAAAATCAGTGAATATGTTTGGCGTGATGACAATCAGCGCAAGCAGGTAGAGGCATGGATCAGAGAAAAAAGCATCCCCCATCTACTGTTGAGTGGAACACCAGGCATAGGCAAAACCACCATGGCCAAACTGCTGATCAGTGAGATTGGTATCGAGGACTACGATGTTCTAGAGATCAATGCCAGCCGGGAACGTGGCCTAGATCTCATGAAAGAAAAGATCACTAACTTTGTCAGCATGATTCCATTCGGTCCTTTCAAAGTGGTGCTACTAGATGAAGCAGATCGACTGACACCATTTGCGCAGGATGCTCTCAAAGGTGTCATGGAAGAATACTCCAACTTCAGCAGATTCATATTGACCTGTAATACGCCTAACATGATCGTGCCCGCGATTCATAGTCGTTGCCAGCAGTTTCACTTTACCAAACTGGATCAAACTGAGTACACAGCTAGAGCTGCTACTGTGTTGGTGGAAGAAGGCATAGATTTTGATCTCGACACCTTAGACAACTATGTCAAGGTGGCCTATCCCGATCTGCGCAAATGTCTAAATCTGCTGCAACAACACGCCACCCAGGGCAAACTGACCATGCCCAGTGACAGCGACACAGGAACTTTGGAATGGAAGTTCGACATGGTGGAATTGTTCAAGGCCGGTAAGATCAACGAAGCTCGCAAGATGCTGTGTGGCAAGATACAGGCCGATGAAATGATCGAAGTGTATCGTTGGCTATATACCAATCTTGAGATCTTTGGCTCTGAGGAAAATCAACACAAAGCTGTGTTGCTAATCAAACAGGGACTGATAGATCATGTGGTCTGTGCCGACAGCGAAATCAATCTGTCTGCTACCTTGATTAGACTTGCCAAATTAAATGGCGGATGAAAAATCAAACTTGGCCAAAGGCCGAGACAGTTTTGATGCTCAGATAGATAACAGTCTAGTTGCGTTTTTTAATAAGAATGTTACTCCGTATCCCACAGAAGTAGGTTCTCCAGCTTTTGACCTGATTCCCATCGAGAAGCAGAAAGACGTGATGGTCAATGTGGCCCGCATGCACGGACAACAGGAATACAGCAGGATCATGCAGTTGGTGGCTGTGTTACAGACGCAGGCTGCAAGTATCAAGCGTAGATTAGAAATCACTGATTGGGTTCATGCCGCCAAGTATCAATTCCAGACCTATCATGGCCAGATATATTGGTTGGCGCATGATACTCGTCATGGGGGAACAATATTAGTTCATCAGGGCCCCGATGAGTGGTGCACTGGTGCTCCTGAACACTATGACTATATCTGCCGTGTAAAATGGCTGGGAGACTATACCTGGCTGGAAGTTGACTCTGAAGGCAATGCTGTAAACGACTAAGGGGTCCTAGGACCCCTTGTGTCTCCTTATTAAAGTTTAAGCGTCACCGTAGATAGACAATATCTCTTTGACTGCTTCATGACGTTCCACATCCTCTATATCAAACTCTACAAGATCAACATATCTATGACCTTGGAAATTGTTGTAGAGCTGTAAAAACTCCAAAAGTCCGTTGGTGCTGGGACGATCTGCCTGTTGTAGGTCTCCTGTTACAACCATCTTAGATCCTTGCCCTAGCCTAGTTAGCAGCATCTTCATCTGGCTAGGTGTGGCATTCTGCATTTCGTCTGCGACAATCACTGCGTTTTTAAAAGTTCTTCCACGCATATAGGCCAAAGGACTGGTTTCGATCACCCCCTCTTTCACAAAGTTTTCTATCTCTCTGGCGTTGAAATTTTCCGTGAACACATCAAAAATAGGCTTGGTCCAAGGTTCCATTTTTTCATTTAGATCCCCGGGCAAGAAACCGTGTTGCTCATCAACACTCACAGCAGGCCGCGTGATGATGATCTTATCAGCTGACCCGTATTTTAATTGATCCACTGCCCACTGAACACCCAGCATGGTTTTACCCGTACCGGCTGGACCGATAGCGAATACAATCATTTTGTTGGGATCGTTTAGTTTGAGTAAGTAAGTCTCTTGACTTAGATTCTTGGGATATATTTGAACTCGTTTGCGTTTCTCGTTCAATCTCTGATCAATATTTATAACGTTGCTGGGAAAACGTGGATCATACTGCGGTTTTTGCTGTACTTGCGCTCTTTTTCGCTTCATATAAGGTTAGCCCTCCTGTAAGTGTTAGGCACGGACCTCTAACCGTAGTGTCCGTAGCCGAACACAAGTGTATTTAACCAATGGTGGGAAAAGTAAAGTGTTATGTTTGATTTTTGGCGATAAATACAAAGGGAGATACTATGGCAGATATTAAAGACGTTATAGCTAACATAGAACAGGTTTACGGTTCTAATAACAGCTTGAATTTACTCAAAGACTTCGAACGTGTGATCGATGAACTAGATGTCTATGTCTACGACAACTGGCTGGACGGAGAACTGGTATCTGGTCCTAAAGAATCCAGATATTTCGTGGAATGTACATTTATGTGGCCCGAAAAAGACATGCCGGAGCCTGCAGGCGGTCAACGACTGTTGGAGTATGGCTGCAAGGTACAGGTAGCTGAAACTGCCATATCAAAAGTGCGAAAGATCAAAACACCGGACGATATCCGTCCAGGCACACGCAAGGGCAAGATCGACCAAGAACCTGTGTGGATGATCAAGATCACTATGCCTAAGAAACTGATGAACGACATCAATAGAGGCTACACAGAACTAGACAAAAACAAGATAGAGGACATAGTCAGTGCATCAGGAGTTAACGCACAGATTGATCCTGCAGAACAACAAGCACAGGAAATGGCAAATGCACAACCAGCACCAGCACCAGCAGCTTAACGAAGGTCTCAGAGCCGACGATCTCAAAGAGATGGTCCATCCAACCTTCGAGGTAGATTCTTTTAGATCCAAGATGGGTGAAGATCAAGACGTATGTGTGATCAGTTTCAAGGTCAACGATCGTTCACCGGCCAAAGATCTAATGGAGTTTATTGAAAAAGGATATTCATTTGTCCTAGACGCAGATGTCAGCAGTGGAGAAGACAACCGTGGAGAATACTCTGTGTTTGTGGAAATAGCTCGCACAGCTAAATTGTCTGAGCAGATCAAAGAACTCACCTACGGTGTAAAAAAGCTCACAGGCCTAGATGATCTCAAATTCAAATACTACAAAGAAAACCAAGTACACGAAGCCACTGAAGAAAATCTCAAGAAAAAGATTCCTGACAATTCTAGAGCCTATCAAGGACTGATGGATCGCATGCGCACAGAAAGTGTGCGTGACTTTTTCACAAAAACTCTCATGGATGATCTCACGCTTGATGGTGATGTCATAACCATACACAAACCATTCGATCGAAAGATAAAACTTCAGATCGTCAAAGACGGTGCCACTGAATCTATACTAGAAGGCATAGATGACGGATATACCGTAGACGAAACAGCCAGCAGTGAAATGTTTTGGCTTACTAAAGTATTAGGTGACTACCATATAAATAAAATTGGTGAAAACTTTGTTTTCAACAACGGCGCTAGGTCTATGCTATTAAAAAGGACAGAACAATGAGCTTTACATTTAACTTTACTCAACAACAACTTAAAGAAATGATTCCACGGAATCCCTATGTACCACAGTGGTATGAAGCTGTTTCAAGCATTCTTCCAGAATATGAAATCAATACACCACAACGTGTTGCAGCCTTTCTGGCACAGTGCGCACATGAAAGCGGTGGATTTGTTTTCCTCAAAGAAAATCTCAACTACAAGGCACCTAGTCTGCGCAAGGTGTTTCCTAAATACTTTCCGGACGATGCTACCGCAAGCGCATATGCTAACAAGCCAGAACGCATAGCCAACAGAGTCTATGCTAACAGAATGGGCAATGGCGACGAATCATCGGGTGACGGATGGCGCTACTGTGGTCGAGGTCTGATACAGCTCACAGGCAAAGACAACTATACATTTTTCGCAGCCAGTCTAGATATTCCAGTAGAAGAAGCTTCAGAGTATCTGCAGACATTTGAGGGTGCAGTACAGAGTGCTTGTTTCTTTTGGGAACAGAACAATCTCAACAAGTGGGCAGATGTAGGTGACATACTTACCTTGACCAAACGTATCAATGGTGGCACCATTGGCCTAGAAGATAGAATCAAACACTACGAACACGCACTGCATATCTTTGGAGACTGATAAATGAGTCAGTTGGCCTGGATGCTAGGATTGATTCCAGATAGTTTTTTTGTTTGGGTAACCTATGTGTTGATGATACTGGGAGCAGGGCTTTACGTGGCCAGCAAACTGGTAGCATGGATTCCCCTGATGTCACAGTACAAGCTACCGTCGGAACTGATGGGAGTAGGCGTATTGATGATAGGAGTATACATGTTTGGCAGCTACGGTACAGAGATGCTGTGGCGTGAACGTGTTAGAGAACTAGAAGCAAAAGTAAAGATCGCCGAAGAAAAAAGTCAGCAGGTCAATACAGTAATAGAAACACGAGTTGTTACTAAGATCAAAGTGGTCAAGGAAAATGTTTATGTCAATAGAGAAATCATCAAAGAAGTTGCAGGCAAGCAGCTGGATGCTCAGTGTACTCTGCCTCAGTCTACTGTCAGCTTGCACGACAGCGCCAGTCGTAATGAAGTTCCCCAGCGTGCCTCCGCAACTGATGGAACCCCCTCGGGAATTGAAGCCAGTAGGCTCCTCGATCGAGTCGTCGAAAACTACGGATCCTGCCACGAAAACGCAGAAAAACTAAGGGCATGGCAGGAATGGTATCGAGATCAGAAGAAAATTTTCGAATCAGTTAAATAATACATCAAGGAGCGAACTATGTTAGATACATTACTATGGATAGCAGTTGGAGCATTTGTAGGTTGGAATTTTCCCCAGCCATTTTGGGCTAAAGCTATACAGGAAAAGATCCAGGCTATGTTAGCCAAAAAGCAGTAATTACAATAGGAGCGAATAACATGGCAACCCAAGAAGAATATGAAAAAATGAGTGCAGCTGAAAAGAAGAAAGAAGATTGGATGAATTCAAAATGGCGTCCGATGATGGGCTGGATGTATATGGGCATCTGTCTATTTGACATGGTAATATTTCCAATTCTTTGGAGCCTGCTACAAACTATTACAAGTACACCTATTACACAATGGAATCCATTGACACTGCAAGGTGCTGGACTATTCCATATAGCCATGGGAGCAGTACTAGGCATCGCGGCATTTGGACGCACACAGGAAAAGTTAAATGACAAAGCAGGTGCAACATTGGCGCCTACTACATTGGCGCCTACTACATCAGCACCTAGTTTTGGTGCACCAGCACCAAGTTTTAGTGCTCCTAAACCTATGCCAAGTTTCAGTGCGCCGACACCAACAACCAGCTTTGGTGGTAATACAAGTCAGTTTACAACAACTCCGACTATGAGTAGCACAGGCAAGCCAATGCCGGTACAGCCTGATCAACCAGAACTATAAGGAACACATATGAAAACAATTATGCTCACACTAGGTCTTGCACTTACCATGGCTATGCCTGTGTATGGTGCTGAAGATAAAAAACCAGAAACGAAAAAAGTCTGTGTGGATCAACAGGGAAAAGATGGTAAGCCTGTAATGGACCCAAAGACTAAAAAACCTAAACAGAATTGCAAAGAAGTCAAAGTGCATAAAAAGCACGAAGGCACAGCAGTACCAGTAAAAAAATAATTCTTGCTCAGTAAAGCTGTAGTAAATACATAGGACTACTTGACGTAGTCCTATTTTTATTGTATACTATAAACATGGATTATTACGCTACCCTAGGATTAAAACGAGGCGCCACAGACGCTGAAATCAAAAAAGCCTATCGATCAATGGCTATGAAACATCATCCCGATCGAGGTGGCGATCAAGCCAAATTCAAAGAAATCTCCACGGCCTACGAATCACTCAGCGATCCGGACAAACGCAGAATGATTGATGCGGGCATGGATCCCAATCAACAGGGATTCCATCATCAAGGTCAACAGAATCCATTCGAGTTCCATTTTGGCACAGGTAATATAAATGATCTGTTTGGAAACTTTGGCTTCGGTGGTGGGTTTGGCCGAGAACCTTTGAGAAAAAATAAAACCCTAAACATCACTATAGAGATTTCTCTAGAAGATGTCTTACAGGGCAAAGAACTAAATGCAGAAATAACCATCCCCAACGGCAAGAACAAAATGATCAACATTGTGATTCCTGCGGGGATAGAACATGGTCAGCAGATACGCTACGAAGGCATGGGAGATAATTCCATACAGGGTCTAAGGCCAGGCGACCTCATAGTAAATGTATTGGTCAAACAGCATGCTCGCTTCCAGCGAGACCGCACATCCCTGATCCTAGAACAACAGATTTCTGTATGGGATGCTGTGTTAGGCACAAACGTAACCATTGAGACCTTAGATAATAAAACACTCAGCATCACTGTGCCAGCAGGCACACAGCCTGACACTGTGCTGAGCTGTAGAGGAGAAGGGCTGCCCAATATGAGAAACAGACAGCGAGGAAACTTACTGGTAAAATTAAAAGTGCATGTGCCACAGAACCTCAGCGAAAATCAACGAGCACAGATCAAACAATTACAACAACAGGGAATATAAACAGTGATAGAACCCAGCAAACACCTACAAGACATTTTTGAAAACTCTATCAATTTGGCCAAAGGACTTGGACATGAGTACATCACCATAGAACATATTGTATATTCTATGATCAGTGATCAAGAAACCTATACTCTGTTAGAAAGTTTTGGCGCAGATGCTGCCTTTGTTAAAACCAATCTGGATCATTATCTAAAGCACAGTCTCAACGATATCAAGACCGCAGAAAAAAACTATAAGCCTAAGAAAACAAATTCAGTAGAACGTGTGCTGAATCGTTGTTTCACCCAGGTGCTGTTCAGCGGACGACAGCGTATGGAAGTGGCAGATGTCATAATCAGTGTGCTCAGCGAAAAGAACAGTTTTGGTTTTTACTTTCTACAGAAAGGCGGAGTCACCAAAGAAAAGTTTGTGAAATTTTTCCAAGAAAATGTTGTGCAACCAGAGTCTGTGGATGTTGAAGGAGAGATCAAACAGGTCACAAGTAATCAGATCGATAGGATTCTAAATCAGTTCTGTACCAACCTCAGCCTCAAAGCCAAACAGCGCAAGCTAGATCCTGTGATAGGACGTGATGATGAAATAGAAAAGATACAGTTGGTATTGGCTCGTCGAAACAAGGCCAATGTGCTGATGGTAGGAGATCCAGGAGTGGGCAAGACTGCGATCGCAGAAGGTCTAGCTCGCAAGATACATGAAAAGAAAGTGCCCAAGTTCATACAGGATCACCAGGTCTATACCTTGGATATCTCAGCCATGCTGGCTGGATCTAAATATCGCGGCGACTTTGAAGAACGTGTCAAAGCAGTGCTAGGTGCGTTGGAAAAGAAAGGCAAGATCATCCTGTTCATCGATGAAGCACACATGATGCAGGGCGCAGGTGCAGCTAATCAAAGTTCAAACGACATGGCTAATATGCTGAAACCCATACTGACGAAAGGTGTAATAAAACTCATAGCATCTACAACCTGGGAAGAATATCGCAAACATTTTGAAAGTGATCGTGCTTTGATGCGTAGATTCCAGCGGGTCGCTATTGAGGAACCCACAGCAGAAATGGCAGTTAAGATTCTCAAGGGCCTGAAAAAATACTACGAGCAGCATCACAATGTAAAGATATCAGATGCTGCCATTGAACAAGCAGTCAAGCTCAGTGTCAAGTATATGGCAGATAAGAAACTGCCTGACAAGGCCATTGATATCATAGATTGTGCAAGTGCTAGATACAAGCTCAAAGATGATGACGGCATGGAAGGCATACCTCAGATCGTAGACATAGAACAGGTTACTTATGAATTAAGTAAAATGATCAACATGCCGTTGGAAACCGTGGCGCAAAAAGAATCAAAGAATCTCAGCGATCTAGATTCACAGATGAAGGGTGTGGTCTATGGACAGGATCGTGCAGTAGAAACACTGCTGGATAAAATCTTTGTTAGCCAGGCCGGTATGAAAGCTCCCAACAAACCTATTGGTAGTTTCTTATTCTCTGGACCAACAGGCACAGGTAAAACAGAAACTGCCAAACAGCTGGCAGAAAAGATGAGCATGCAACTGACTAGATTTGACATGGGCGAATATCAAGAGAAGCACTCAGTGGCGCGATTGATTGGTGCTCCTCCGGGTTATGTGGGCTATGAAGATAATGCGGGGCAGTTGATCACTAAACTACAAGAACATCCCAACAGCATCCTGTTGCTGGACGAAGTAGAAAAAGCACACCCAGATGTGATGAATATCTTGCTGGCGTTCATGGACAACGGATTCGTTACAGGATCAAATGGCAAACAGGCCGATGGTCGAAACTGTATCCTGATCATGACTTCGAACCTAGGTGCCGCAGACAACGAACGTAACTCCATAGGTTTTGGCACATTAGAACGTGACGACGAAGATGACAAGGCCATCAAGAAATTCTTTGCACCTGAATTCCGCAATCGACTAGATGCAGTGATAAAATTTGGCAAGCTAGATCACAAAGTGGTCGAACAGATCGTCAAGAAGTTCGTAGGAGATCTAAACTCACAGCTCAAAGACAAAGGCATAGAGATAGTGCTGTCTACAAAGGCAGCCAAATATCTAGCAGAACGTGGCTATGATTCCAAGATGGGCGCAAGACCTCTAGCAAGATTGATAGACAATGAATTGAAATCTCCTCTGAGTCGTAGAGTGTTGTTTGGTGATCTTGTGAACGGCGGTCGTGTTACTGTGGATATCGTAGATGATCGTCTAGACTTTACAGTGACCGAATTGCCCAAGCCCTTGACCAAGGCTGAACGAAAACTGCTGAAAGCTCAACAAAGTGTTTCAGAGGATGATAAAAATGCAGAATCACAAAATCAAATACACCAATCGTAAATTCTACGGTAAGTGGCTCTACAAGGTCACCCTCAACCTCAGAGGCTGTGTGATGCTGCGCATGCATACCATTGATGCTGTCAAAGAATTTTGTCTGGGACCTGAACCCATAGACAATCAATACCGATACAAACTAGAGCATTGGCGCAATCGTGATGAAATTCTAGCACTGTGCGAATTTCTAGAAAGCTACGACAAGTCTCTTTACTCTACTAGAATTGAACGCAACAGCATTGATCTGTATACCAATGATTTAGAATTCTACAACACAGCAGTGATTAAATTTACTCAACAGTTGAGACATTGTTTTGAGCCGTCTGATGCAACAGCTGATCTGTTAAATCTCAACAAAAACTGTATCACAGTGAAAAAGCTGCCCAAGGATAGATACAACTACAGAGTGTATCTGTTACCACACAAGATGGCCAATGATCGACTAGGCAAAAAACGCTATATAGACTGGTTGAAAACACAGGTGCCCCGGGTGACCTGTACGCCTGCTGTGGAAAAATGGTTTTTGGCCACAGATTGGAACTGGGATCGTAGGTATATACTAGTTGAAGACGATCAAACAATGTTGATGATGAAACTGCGTAACGCAGAAGTAGTGGGCAAGATCTACAACTTTGTGATCTCCGATAAATAACTGATGTCCAATCAAACTCGTGTACTGCTATCAAATGCTGCTGATGACAGCCAGTATCCTAATTATCAATATTCTGCTAAAAGTCCAGCTGCGGGCTATTATAAAAACAACAACGGCGTACACACCGCGGTATTTGAATTCGATAATTTCAAAGGATCTATAAAGATACAAGCTACTCTAGAACTATACCCCGGTGATTCAGACTGGTTTGATGTTGTCTATGATAGTGCTGACGTAACTCTAACTGCCATTGACAGCACACCCTTAACAAACAATGCTGCCTGCACTTTTACAGGTAAATTCGTGTACATACGTGCTGCTTATCAGCTAGAAGAAGGCACGATCACAGAAATCCGTTATAGTTATTAACAATTCAGTTTCGATAAATATAGTATGACCTTACGGAACATACTATGAGAGACCTAATATCAAAGCTAGACGCTATTGTCAGTGAAACTGCTCTTAAAGATCAGGACGATCTTAAAGCCAAAAGACAAGCACTAGACGATCTAGAATCAGACCCCACAGCCAGCAAAGATCCAGAAATTTCAGCGGCTATTGATCAACGTCGTGCAGATCTAGAACGAGAAGCCAAAGCCAAGGGATTTTCTGAATCTTTTGAAATAGGTGATGCTTTTGGCATCAGCTTTTCACAAGATCACGAAATCGCCACAGAGATCGTAGATATACTTGAAGATGGTATAGTGATTGAGCTAGATGACATTGCTCTAGACATGTTGACCAACGAAGGTCTGGTATTCCTAGAAGGTGAACTGGTCAACGAAGAAAAACAAAAAGGTGTAGACGGTAAGGTAT
>Ga0247835_1004156_pt1 | contig 13017 bp, 17 predicted proteins | sample LaCtaG_3_FD_189912 | JGI IMG/M metagenome (GOLD analysis project Ga0247835, IMG submission 189912) | Freshwater microbial communities from meromictic Lake La Cruz, Castile-La Mancha, Spain - LaCruzMarch2015_13.5m | ecosystem: Environmental > Aquatic > Freshwater > Lake | place: Spain: Castile-La... | reverse complement strand
GGCTTGGCCCCTTAGCGCTTACCGATGGCTGGGCCACCAGCAAACCAGCTAGCCATTGGCTGCCTTGGCCTGCCAGCGCCGCTACGGAGCTGTTGATGCCAGAGGCCCAGGCCTTGCTCCCCTGGGGGTTACCTGTGGCGATGGGCCCGTGGCTGCTGGTATTGCGCGATCGCCCTGATCTGTCGCAATCGATTGCTGATAAAGCTGGATGGCAATTGTTGTTGCATCCCAGTTTGCGGGGGCAATTGTTGTTGCCGGCAAGCCAAAGAGTTGTTTTGGATATTGCCAAACGCATTGGCAACCAAGCCGAAATAATGGAACAGCTAAAGCAACAGGCCCTGGGATTTAGCGATGTTGACGCCTTAACGCTGCTGCTTAATGGTGAAGCGCAAGCGGCGGTGTTGCCCAGTAGAGCGGTAGTGCCATTGCTAAGAAGTGATAGCCGCTTAAGGGCATTTCTACCAATTCAAGGTGCGCCGCTTTGGTGGAATTTGCTGGTGCGGCCTGCTTCTGCAGCTGCTATCCCACCCTTGGAGTGGTTGCTGGCGCCAAGTAAATCACCATTACTTGATCAATTATTGCGGGCTGGTTTTACACCGCCTTTGAAGTTGCCACTATTAGCGGCAGCCCTATCTCGCCAACCCCAGGCGCAGTTGTTGCGTCCGTCTGCTGAATTGTTGGAGAGATGCACCACTATTATATAATACACAGAAAGTTATAATTATTTGAGTTCACTCGGGTTTGAGTATTCCAGTCGTTCAGCGAGCCACACTTTAATAATGGATTGTCTTGTAACGCCAAGGCGTGTGGCCTCACGATCGAGCAGCTCCACCATCCAAAGAGGAAAATCAACATTTACGCGTTTTTGCTGTAGACGCGGACGCGTGACTGCGTTGAGATCAAGTGCGCCGAGAACGGCCTCACCAGCATCAAAGCGACGATCAAATTCAGAACTGTTCATAGAGCTTTATCTCTTCTAGACGTGAGCGTCGGACAGAAATCAGACGGATGGCTTGGCTGCGATGGGTAATCACGGCTGACCAGTGCTTGCTATGGATCTGAGCAATTACAAGGAACCGCGGCTCGCCAGTTGTGCGGGCTGGAATCTCCAGCAGATCGGGATCATTCCAAAGAGCCTGAGCATCAACGAAGTTGATGCCGTGCTTCTCCTGATTGGCCTTGCTCTTAAGTGGGTCGAATTCAAAGTCCATAGAGATCTAAATCTATACCTTTTTGACTCAGATGGCGTGCCTTCTCCGGGCCACCCCCTAAAAAGCTCTTCGGTGGGGCAGGCTGGGTGATTAATAGCTGCAAAGATGTAAGCAGAGCTTTCATTGATATTATTTACAGTTAATCGGGTTGCAGTATTGCAATTTGTTAAAAAAGAAGCTTGAGAGTAAATATTGTAAATCGGACGAGGTTTTCCTTTTGATTTTGTTTTTTGAGGGCTTAAAATGACGTTGTATTATTCAACTCGCTCCAAAACACAAAAAAACTGAATCGGATTTTGTGAGGTAACACTTTTAATTGGCGGCGAACTTATTATGAGTTTTGTTCCTTCTATTCTGGTAAATCTAATCTGATCTTTAGCCATCCAAGTGGGATCGGCAGCCACATCAACGCGATGAATAACACTATTGTTGGGGAGGATCGCACTCATGCGGCCGCCAGCGTTGTGCGCAATAAAACCGAGTAGGTTTTTCCCAGATGTTTTTTCTGCATCAGTAATTATATCTCGAGATTTCATTGTTGTTAGCAGCTAAAATATTTGTTGCAGATTGCATTGAAAAACAAAGAATGGGCGAGAATCGTCCGCAACAAACAACTTCCCCGCGGGAGCTCCCATGGCTGATCACGAAGGGCGAAAGCTCAGCGTTCGAGAAATGATCAACGCTCATCTTTTTCCAGTTCTCGCGCTGGTGGCAACAGCAAGCTCGGTTTCTATTGCTTTGTCGCTTGGCCCCATTGCTGGCCAGGCTTCAAGGTGGAACCAGTGTTACGACGGCGGCTTGGCTTGGTTAGATCGCAATAGCCCAAGCATCAAGGGTGGAGATCGCCTGTCTATTGCAGCTAATTTTTGCAATGGTGGATCGCCAAATAAACCGGCTCGTTAATGGCTGGTTTATTTACTTCATTGGTTTGAGTTAGTGGCTATTAATCCCAAAGGCGCCTGCCGGGTTTGCTGGCTAGTAGTTGATGGGTTTCCGTGAGCAAAGCCGGAATAGGCAAATTTAAGGGGCAGCGCGGGATGCAATTGCCACATTCAGCGCATGCACTGGCATTGTGTTGTTCAAACCAATGGCCGGCATTACCTGCCATTGCGTAGCGCTCTTTGGCATGGCTGAGCATGTTGTGGCCAAGGGCCAGATTGCGCAGCCGCAACATTTCAGGAATCGGCACTTGATTCGGGCAGGGCAAACATTCGCGGCATTGGCCGCAATGGCTATCACCCAAGCGTTGCCGCTCTTGTTGATGCAGGTTTTCGATGGCTCTGCTTTCCTCAGCTGTTAGGGGCCCATCAGCGTTGGCCAGCTTTTCTGCCCAATTCAGATCGCTTGGTTTGGCAGCCCCAAGGCTGAGGCTGCTGATCCCTTGGGCCAATAAAAATCGATAGGCCAGCTCGAGCGGCTGAAAAGGGGCGCAGTGTTGCAGCAGCAATGCTGGTGGCGCATAAAGTTGCCCGCCCTTATCGGCCGGAGAAATTGCAAGCACTCCCATGCCCCTAGCCAGGGCCATTTGGGCTAGCGGCAGCCGTAGGGGATCAAATAAATGCAAATGCAGGTTTGCAAAGGCAAAGCAACCACTGCTGATGGCAGCACTAATTAATTCCGGGCTGCCATGGCTGCTGAACCCCACCTGGCCAACCAACTTCTCCCCCAGGGCCCAGGCCATAAATTCAGCGCCGGGGCCAGCTAGGGCCCAAGCCAAATGCTGCTTGAGGTTGATGCCATGTACGGCAAGATTGTTCAGATGGGTAATGCCCAAGCGTTCCAGGCTGCGTTGCAATTGCTCTTTTGCCGCTGCCAAGTTCATGCCAGGCAATATTTTAGTTGTGATTACTAGCTGTTTTGGCTTGATCGCTAAGCGTTTAATTGCAAGGCCTAGATAACACTCACTTTGGCCGTAGGCCGGTGCCGTTTCCAGGTGGTTGATGCCAATGGCTAGGGCCGCTTCCAGCACCTCCTGCAACTGGCTGGGCCCACTAAGGGCCCGCATGGTGCCAAGGGTGAATAGGGATACAGCTGGCCCCTTGCCAAAGGGGCGTTGGCCTGGGGATTCAGCTGCTTGGCTTGGAATTGGCATCACTATCGGGCTGGGCTTTGCCCTGTTGGCGAATCAATTCAGCGGGGCTTAAGCCATCAACAAAGCGGCGAAAATCGGCGATTTCTTCAGCATCAGCTTCGGCATCCACTGGAATCGAGGCATCACTAACAACTTCCTCCAGCATCCATAAACCGCTGCCGGTGCGCAAAGCAAGGGCGATGGCATCGCTGGGGCGACAGTCGATTTCGTGGTTTTCACCAACGGTGTCGGTAACTTTCAAAACAGCCCGAAAAGTGTTGGCTTCGATGCTGTGGATAATCACCCGTTCCAGCTCCAAGCCAGCCACGGCCATCAGATTTGCCATTAGGTCGTGGCTGAGCGGTCGCGGCGGCGCTAGTTCCTGCAACCCGGCCACAATATTTTGAGCCTGGGATTGATCAATCCAGATCGGCACTTGCCGCCGGCCGGAGGGATCACGCAAAAGCACTATCGGGCTTCTACTGGCGGCATCAAGGGCTATCCCAGCCACCGTCATTTCCACCATGGCAACGGTGCGGTGTGCTCCCATGATTATGGCTATGTATGCACTGCCAGGGCCATGTTTACCGGATTAGTGCAGGCCATCGGCCAGGTGCACCCCATAGCCGGCGGGCTGCGGGTGCAATGCCAAGGGCAACAGCTTGCCCCTTTAGCCCTTGGGGACAGCGTTGCTGTGGATGGGGTTTGCCTAACGGTGCGGAAATTAACCAGTGATGGTTTTGAAGCTGATGTGAGCCCAGAAACCCTGAGCCGCACCACCCTTGCCCAGGCGGGGGGGTGGGTGAATCTTGAGCCGGCCCTTGCGGTGGGTGATCGCCTCGGCGGCCATTTCGTGAGTGGCCATGTGGATGGCCTTGGTGTGGTGCGGGCAATCCAATCCCTCGGCCATTCCTGGCGCCTTGAATTGGCATGGGAAGATCAAAGCTTTGATCGCTATATCTGCGATAAGGGCAGCATTACTGTGAATGGCATCAGCCTCACCATTGCTGGCACTGGTGCGGGCGCTAGTTTTTGGCTGGCGGTTATTCCGGTGAGCTGGGAGCAAACCACCCTTAAATATCTAAAAATTGGTGATCGCGTTAATTTGGAAGCTGATTTATTAGCTAAATATGTGGAAAAACTACTGCGATCTCCCGCCTCTAACGCCATTGATGAACATTGGTTGCTTCAAAATGGCTGGACTGTTTAAATCATTATTGGTTGCCTTTCCCCTTCTGAAACCATGTTGAAAACTTTCACGATCGCCGAGGGCATTCTATTGCTCGTTTTAGGCTTTTTAGCCTTGATATTTCCGGTGGTTGCCTCTTTTGGTGTTACGGCAGTGGTGGGCATTGCATTTTTGCTCGGCGGCATTATTGGTTGGATCAATAACATCAGTCGCCGCCATGATTTAAAGGCATGGTTAGTGTTTTGGCGTTTGGTGGTTTCCACCCTATTTCTGATCGCTGGCTTTTCAATATTGCAACAAATCTCCAGTGGCCCATTTGATGCAGCCGCTCAGGTGCTGGCCTTGGCCGTGGCTATAGGCATCGTATTTTTAGTGGAGGGTGTTGTGGCAATCGTTGCTTCCCTCAACCACCGGGAAATTAACGGCTGGCGCTGGGGATTGGCAAATGGGGTGGTTACTTTGATCCTTGGAGCACTGATTATTTCTATGAAATTTTGGGGGCTGCTATCGGTTTTGGGAATTTTAGTTGGGATTAGTTTTGTATTTTCAGGTATTGATTTAATTGCTTTTGGTAGTTGCTTGCATGGCGATAACAAATCAAAAAAAGCTTGAATTAAAAACTATTCAGCATTGCTGATTTCTTCCGCTTCAGTTTCCCCCTCATCCTTAGCGGTGAGGGGCCTAAGCCAAATGGTGCCCGTTTCTTGGTGCAGTTCAATGCTGCATTCTTGGCCGGGTTCTAACCCCAAGCGTTTTGTGTAGGCATGGCCAACCAAAAGATTGCCATTGCCATGCACCCGGGTGCGATATTCAGCCTGCCTGCCGCGAAATCCATCGCTATCAACTTCTGGTATGGCAAACCCTTTTGCATGTACTAACGCTTTTAGGAATGCTTTTTTTAATACCCGTCCGCCAGGCCCCACATAACCGCAAGCCTTTGCAATTTGCTCAACGCTATTGCTGCTTAGATCCCTGGTTCGATTCAATAGGGCTTCGCCCATAAGTTGTTCGCTGGGGATCATTATAAAAATCAAAGCTCAACTGATTCTGACGCCCTTAGGGTGGTGCTGGCAACCGCTTTTCAAAGCAGATAAAGAAGTCCGAACAGAACCACCCAAATCACATCCACAAAATGCCAATAAAGTTCAACAGCAGCAATGCCGAAATGTTTTTCCGGGGTGAAATAACCGGGCCTGGCAGCCTGGGCCCAAACGATCAGAATCATTAGGGCTCCAAGGGTTACGTGGAGGCCGTGAAAGCCAGTGAGAGCATAAAAAGTGCTGGCAAATAGGTTATCGGTTAAGCCAAATGGCAAGTGGAAATACTCATACATTTGGCCGCCTAGAAAAGCGATCCCCATCAATGCTGTGGTGAGCAACCAGGCTCTACATGCGCCCATATTGGCTTTCATCAGCTCCTTGCTGGCCCTATGGAAGGTGAAACTGCTGGCAATCAAGATGGCGGTATTAATTGTTGGTAGCAGCAGCTCAAGTTCGTAGATGGCTCCCGCCGGCAGGGGATTAACAGCCCTGAAGGTGAGATAGGCGGCAAAAAAACCAGCAAAGGTCATGCCATCGGCCACCAGAAAGGTAGCTAAACCAAACATCCGTAAATCCGGATGCTCGTCGTGGCCGTGTGAAGAGTGTTCTGTTGAAAGAGTGTTGGCTTGTTCAGCACTTTCAATAGCAGGTTGTGTTGTTGTCATTGGGGGTTCCTCCAAAGATCACTGCCGGTGGCAACTTTTAAATCAATTACGCCCAGTTCAGTGCCATAGCCGTAAGGTTCATGCACCAATGGTGCCGCCCCCTTCCAATTCTCCACTGGCGGGGGAGAACTGGTAAGCCATTCAGGTGTTAGGGCTCTCCAGGGGTTGTCGCCGGCTTTGGCGCCCCACCAGATGCTACCGATCACATTAATTAGAAAGGGTATGGTGCTGATCGCCATCAAAAGGGCACCCACGCTACTAACTTGATTCATCAAAGTAAATTGGGGGTCGTATTCAGCCACACGCCTTGGCATGCCATTGAGGCCGAGCCAATGTTGGGGACCAAAACAAAGGTTGAAGCCAATAACAGTTAAAAGCAAATGCAGGCGGCCCAAATGTTCATTTGCCATATGACCTGTGAATTTGGGATACCAATGATAGATAGAAGCAAATATCACAAATACTGTGCCTCCATAAACAATGTAATGGAAGTGGGCAACAACAAAGTATGTGTCGTGAACATGCACATCAAATGGCACCTGAGCTAGGGCAACTCCAGTGATGCCTCCAAATACAAACTGAAGGATGAAGGCGCAGGAAAATAACATGGCACTATTTAGGGCGATGCGACCCTGCCATAGGGTGGCGATCCAATTGAAAAATTTGATTCCAGTTGGAACTGCAATAAATGCTGTGGCAATCGTAAAAAAGAGCCTCATCCAAGGCGGTGTGCCACTGGTGAACATGTGATGGGCCCACACAACTAAACCAAGCACAACAATGGCAAGGATTGAGTAAACCATAGTTACGTAGCCAAACAATGGTTTACGGGCATGAATTGGTAATATCTCGCTTACCAAGCCAAAGGCTGGCAACACCATTATGTAAACAGCTGGGTGGGAATAGAACCAGAAAAGGTGCTGGTAAACAACAACATTGCCACCTTGGGAAGGATTGAAAAATCCTGTGTGGGCAACGATATCCATACTCAACAGTATTAATGTGCCTGCTAAAACCGGAGTTGATAGCACCACCAAGATGCTTGTGCCAAGCATCGCCCAGCAATACATGGGTAGCTGTAATAACTTCAGGCCCGGCTGGCGGAATTTCAAGATGGTTGCGATGAAATTAATACCACCAAATATTGAACTTCCCCCCAAAAGCAGCACACTCACAATCCAAATTATTTGACCCATGGCTGGGGTTGTAATACTCAGCGGTGGGTAGGCTGTCCAGCCGGATTGGGCTGCCCCACCAATGAAGTAGCTGCTGATTAGTAATAGGCCAGCCGGGGGGATCATCCAGAAGGCAACTGCATTAAGCCTTGGGAAGGCCATGTCGCGGGCGCCCACATAAAATGGAATTAGGTAGTTGCCAAAGCCACCATTAACCACTGGCACTATCCAGAGGAAAATCATTATGGTGCCGTGCAACGTGAGCACTTGGTTATAGGTTTCTCTGCTAACGAAATCAGATATTGGTGTGGCTAATTCGGTTCGGATAACCCCTGCCAGTGCACCACCCACAAAATAGAAAAGAAAACCACAAACTATGTATTGCAAACCGATTACTTTGTGATCAAGGCTGAAGCTGAAATAGCGCAACCAGCTGGTTGGTTGCAGGCTGCTGTGGGCCTCTGGGCTTTTAATTGGCGGTAGAGCAATTGTCATGAGAGGGTGGCGGGGGTGTTTTTCTCTATCCAGGCATCAAAGCCATCAGGTTCTTGAACAACCACGTGGGATCGCATCCCGCCGTGATATGGGCCACAGAGTTCAGCGCAAACAATTGGGTAGTCGCCACTTTTTTTAGCGGTGAAACTTAGAACCGTTGTTTGGCCAGGGATAATATCTTGCTTGATTCGAAATTGGGGTACCCAAAAAGCATGAATAACATCGTTTGCTTTCATGCGTAATTCCACCATTTGACCCGTGGGAACGTGAAGTTCACCACTGGTGATGTTTTGCATTGGATAGTGGAAGATAAAAGCAAATTGCAGCGCTGTTACCTCAACGGGTAAAACATTGCTATCGCCGGTGGGGGCAATCCCTCCCCAGATGCGCTCTTGGTCTTGGGGGCCACTGGTGCGCACGGAAGCCAATTGCTCAGAGGCATGCATTGCCCCGTGGCCATTTAGATCAGCCATGCCGCCCATGCGGTCGTAGATGTCGTAGCTGTAGATGCCAATAAAAAGCACCACCACCGCTGGAATTACGGTCCAAAAAAGCTCAAGCGAAAGGTTGCCTTCGATTGCTGGGCCATCGAGGGTGTCGCCTTCTTTGCGGCGAAAACGCACCAAGCTGAACACCACAAGGCCGGTCATTCCCAGCAATAAAACCGTGCCGATCGCAAGTAAAACCTTGAATAGTTCGTCGTAAACAGGCGCATTAATGCTTGCGCTTTCAGGTAGCAGATTTGAGTAATTAGCGGCCCAGAACCCTGCAAGCACTAAGGCCATGCCAGCAACCAGGGTGATAATCGAGGCGGGAATGCGCATGGGCGCGTTGATAACAAACCATTCCTTTCACCCTATGCAATTTGAATGGCTCAGCAAGGATCAGAAGGAAAAGATTTCCTTTCAGATGCTGAAAGCCTCACCGGAACCAGAACACAACACTTGCTTAAGCCTTGCAGCGCTTCAGCATCGCTAGCGTTCAAGCGGATTGATCAACAACGCGGCTTGACACCTTTCACCCTGCCATCCCTAAACCCTTTAAAACTTTCCCGCCAGTTGGTGGTGGCATTGGTTGCGCTGGTGGTAATTGGTGGCGCCACCAGGGTTATGGAGGCAGGTTTGGCCTGCCCAGATTGGCCCCTCTGCTACGGCAGCCTCTTGCCTAGCCGTGAGATGAATCTCCAGGTGTTCCTGGAATGGTTCCATCGCCTTGATGCCTTTTTCGTTGGCATCGGCCTGATTGTGTTGCTGGTTTCTTCGCTGATTAACCGCGCTAGTGGCCCCCGATGGCTGCCCTGGTTAAGCGGTTTAGCCCTGCTGTTGGTGGCAACCCAAGGGGCCCTAGGCGCCCTCACCGTTAGCCAATTACTGCGCTTCGACATCGTTACCGCCCACCTAGCAACAGCGCTGCTTTTAGTTGCCTTGCTAAGCGCCATTGCCCAATTGCTAAATCCAGCATTGCCTGGCCCGAGGCCCCGGGGTGCAGGCCTTTTAGCTGTTGTTGCCGGTGTGTTGGTTTTTGGCCAATGCGTTGCCGGGGCATTGATGGCAACCCAATGGGCCTCTGGCCGTTGTTTGCGTTTGGCTGAGGGCTGCGCTTGGCTTTCGGCCCACCGCAGCCTTGCTACCCCTGCCGCCAGTTGTTGTGCCCTGTTGGCAATTCTGCTCTTGGCTTTCCCTTGCCCCATCGCTGCCCGCAGGCTTGGGGTGGCAGCCGGTGCCTTGGCTGCCTGCCAAGTGGTGCTTGGTGTGCTCACCTTGAAGCTCGCCCTAGCGGAGCCTTTAGTAACCGTTGCCCATCAATTACTGGCTGCACTGTTAGTTGCCACCTTGCCCGCCGTTGCCTTGGCCCTGAGGCCCAATTCACCTTTGGAGTTATCCCATGGCTGAAGCCGTTGCCATTGCTGTGCCTCTTTCAACCCGGGAGCAGGTGGTTCCCAGCCGCGCCAGGTTGAAATTGCCCCCCTGGCTTGAAATTGCCAAACCGCGCCTCATCCCCCTACTGCTTGCCACCACCCTTGGCGGCATGGCACTAACGGAAAGTTGGCCAATGCCTGCCCCCCGTTTGGCCTGCACCCTTGGCGGCGGTGCCTTGGCAGCAGCAGCAGCCGGAGTGCTGAATTGCCTTTGGGAGGAACAGCTTGATGGACGCATGCTGCGCACCAGCGGCCGCGCCCTTCCCTCCGGCCGCCTTAGTGCAGCTAAAGCGTTCAACATTGCCGTTGCCCTTGCCTGCAGTGCTGGCTTGCTTCTGGTGATGGGGGTGAATTGCCTGGCGGCGAGTTTGTCGCTTTTGGGGCTTTGCAGCTATGTGTTGCTCTACACCGTGGTGCTCAAGCCCCGCACCACCCAAAACATCGTTATTGGTGGTGTGGCTGGAGCGATTCCACCCTTGGTGGGAGCGGCGGCGGCCACGGGTCACATCGGCCTTGGCGGCTGGTGGTTGTTTGGCCTTGTAATGGTTTGGACCCCAGCCCATTTTTGGGCCCTTGCCCTGCTGCTGGAAGACGACTACCGCTCCGTAGGCATCCCGATGTTGCCTGTGGTTAAGGGCCCTTTTGTGACGGGTAACGCGATTATTCGCTACGCCTGGGCAACCATTGCTGCCAGTTTCCTCGGTGTTTTTATCCTCCCCACCGGTGGTTTGTTCTATGGCTTGATGCTGCTGCCATTTAATGGCCGCCTGCTGCAGATGGCTCAGCAGCTTCATCAAGATCCCTGCGATCGCGTGCGGGCTAAGGGTTTATTTCGCTGGTCGATTCTTTATCTTTTTGGCATTTGTTTATTGCTTTTGCTAGCGAGAACCACCGCTGCCGCCCAATTCAACCTTCAGTTGCCAAGCCTCTTCAACATGTTTAGTGGTGCACCTTTTTAAGCTGCTATTGAAGCCAACACGTCTGTGATCACCCTCGAGCACATCAGCAAGCGCTACGGCGGCATTACGGCCCTCGATGGAATTTCCCTTGAGGTTCCAAAGGGTTGCCTCTATGGCTTGCTTGGTCCTAATGGCGCCGGTAAAACCACAGCCCTACGCATCCTTTGCACCCTGCTGGCGCCAGACCAGGGCAGGGTTGTAATCGCCGGTGTTGATGCCTTAGCCGATCCGCGCGGGGCAAGGCAGCAGCTGGGCTATGTGGCCCAAGAGGTGGCGATCGACAAAATTCTCAGTGGCCGTGAGCTTTTGGAGCTGCAGGCCAGCTTGTATCACCTGAGCGCCGCCAGGGCCCGGGAGCGGATCGCCATGCTCACGGCCTTGCTTGGCATGGATGAATGGTTGGATCGCCGATGCGGTAGCTATTCCGGTGGCATGCGCCGCCGTTTAGATCTTGCCTCTGGTTTGCTCCACAACCCTGCTGTTTTAGTGCTGGATGAGCCCACCGTTGGCCTCGACATTGAAAGCAGGGCAGCCCTTTGGGATGTGCTGCAGCAATTGCGGGAGCAGGGCACCACGATCCTGTTGAGCAGCCACTACCTGGAGGAGGTGGATGCCCTGGCTGATCGCTTAGCGATTTTGGATCGCGGTTCTGTGATTGCCGAGGGCACACCAGCTGAATTGAAACGGGAGCTCGGCGGTGATCGCATCACCCTGCGGGTGCGGGAATTCGCAAGCCATGATGAGGCCCAAAAGGTGCAGCAATTGGTTCAGGGCCTTAAAGGGGTGAGCCAGGTGTTGATCAATCGTGCCCAGGGCCACGCGATTAATTTTGTGATTGAGGCGGAGGGCTCAGAAGCTCTGTTGCAACTGCGCCAACAATTAGATGCTGCCGAGGTGCCTGTGTTCTCTTTGGCCCAAAGCCGCCCCAGCCTCGATGACGTTTACCTGCAAGCCACCGGCCGCACCTTGATGGATGCCGAGTTGGCGGCCGTTTCTAGCCGTGATCCCAAGGCGGAGAAAAAGCAGGCCATGCGTTGAACCAGCGGCTTGATCTTTTCAGCTCATTTTCCTATTGATTTTTGCCCGTGTTTGCCTCCACTGCCATTGCTGAACTAAGCCAAGAAACCCTCGCCTTAAGCAAGCGTTTGTTTCTACAGCTGCAACGCAGGCCATCCACCTTGGTGGCTGGAATTTTGCAACCGTTGATCTGGCTGGTGTTGTTTGGTGCCCTATTTGCTAAAGCTCCCATGGGCCTGTTCCCCGGTGGCGGCAGCTACGGCAAATTTTTAGGGGCTGGAGTGATTGTTTTCACTGCTTTTAGCGCTGCCTTAAATGCCGGCTTGCCGGTGATGTTTGATCGCGAATTCGGCTTTTTGAACCGTTTGCTGGTGGCACCGCTGCGCTCGCGCTATTCAATAGTGCTGGCTTCTGTGCTCTACATCACCAGCCTGAGCTTGGTGCAAAGTTTGGCGATCATGGCAGCGGCTTGGGGTTTGGGTTATGGCTGGCCAGGTGGCACAGGGCTGCTTGTGGTGCTCGGCACTTTGCTGCTGTTGGTGGCTGCCGTAACGGCATTGAGTTTGGCTTTGGCTTTTGCCTTGCCTGGTCATATTGAGTTGATTGCAGTGATCTTTGTTGCCAACTTGCCCCTGCTGTTTGCAAGCACCGCGTTGGCACCAATCAGCTACATGCCTGGCTGGTTGGGCTGGCTTGCATCCCTAAATCCCCTTACCTTCGCGATTGAACCGATCCGAGCTGCATACCTGGGCCAGTTTGCCTTTGATGCTGTGGTGCTTGAGGCCCCCTATGGAGCCCTCACCGCCGCCCAATGTTTACTGTTGCTTTTGGTGCTTTCTGCCGGTTTATTTGTGTCTATCCGGCCCCTTCTCAGCCGGAAATTGAGCTGAAACCGTGGCACCCCATCTGCTTTCTTTTTCCGCCCGCGCCCGCCAGGAGCAGGAGGCTTTGAAAGTAGCCCTGGCAAATGGCGATGGAGCCAGCCTTAAAAGCATCAGCGAACGGCTAGTCCATCGCCAAGGGCCAGGGGCTTTGCAGTTGCTGATGCGCAAACTTGCCAGCAATGCAGAGGCGCTTGCTTTTTGGCAGCAGCAATTGTTGCCAGTTGATATTTTAGCGCTTGAAGCTATACCTATTGAAACTATACCTATTGAAAGTATATCTATTGAAACTAGGTTAGTTGAAAATATGCCAGTTCAACAAATTTTAGCCGAATACTGTGAAGAAGTTAAAGAAGCTAAAGAAGTTAAAGAAGTTGTTGAAAGTTTACCGCCCGA
>Ga0247835_1004155_pt1 | contig 13029 bp, 16 predicted proteins | sample LaCtaG_3_FD_189912 | JGI IMG/M metagenome (GOLD analysis project Ga0247835, IMG submission 189912) | Freshwater microbial communities from meromictic Lake La Cruz, Castile-La Mancha, Spain - LaCruzMarch2015_13.5m | ecosystem: Environmental > Aquatic > Freshwater > Lake | place: Spain: Castile-La... | reverse complement strand
AAAAGCATCACCGCCGTACTTAAATGATCGACGACCGTTTGTTCAAGTGGAGAGGGAGTGACGCGATTTATACTCATTCTGAATGCCGATAAGGATCCATGACACACGCCGGTAACCGAGGCAAACCAAAGAAAAGTTCAGAGAAGAGAACCGCGTACCGGTTTGCGCGGCTGTTCACGATAAGGGCGTGCCTGGAAACCCTTGAACGGGCGATTGAGAAAGCAAATGCAAGAAGCTCGCCAGGTAGCCTGAAGCGATCGAAGAGAGTGACAGCCCCGACGACAGGCGATGTCCGAGCGGTGAGAAACAGCGAAATCGGGTTAGGGGAGTACGCCGGGGGGAAGGGGCTTGCGTAAGTGAAACGTCACCGGAGGAGTCCGGGCAATGGTATCACCCTTGGAATCGCGGATCTCGGCAACGACTTGATGGCTTCCCCAAGGGACCTCGGTTAGACTCATTTGCGTTGCGGCGGCCTGATCGACAGCAATAGGAACACTGTCCATCACGAGGTGGAGCTGATGCCCAGGCAACAGAGGGGGGTCGATAATCAAACTGACCGGCACGTTTCTCTCTGCTGGACGTAAGGTTTGATTTTTTTCGGGGGAGACGACTTCGAAGGCCGCGTAGGGGCCAAGCAGGACGCCCTCGACGCTCGCTGATTGCTTGGTGCTTTCCGAAGGACCCGTGTCTTTCAGGTCGATCGCGATCGCTTGCGCATCTTGCCGCGGACGGTCAGAAAATTGGGTATAGCCTTCGGAATCGACCCACTTGAAAATCTGCCCGAATGCCGACTGGGCAATCGGGAAGATGACAGCGGCGACCAGGATGATGTGCGTAACCCTGAACATACCCTAAGCATAGCCGAGTCTTTGTGCCGACTCAACTCGGCAGCGACGCCTTAAGCGATTTCTGTCCAATCCTATATCACCTCGCTCGGCTGTTCGCCCGCCTTCCGCGTCGCGTCGACAGTCGCATAGCCCCGCTATGCTCCTGTCGGCGCTTCGATAAGGCAGAAGAAAATCCTCCGCGACCTGGTACAGGCTTCTCCGGCAATCACCTCAGGACGTCGCTGACCAACAGCCTTCAGGTCAGAGGCTGTAGTAAAGATCGAACTCAACCGGATGCGTCGTCATCCGCAGCCGGGTGACTTCCTTCATCTTGAGACCGATGTAGGCATCGATCAGGTCATCCGTGAACACACCGCTCGTTGTCAGGAACTCCCGATCCTGATCAAGCGCGGTCAGCGCCATGTCCAGGGCATGACAGACGGTCGGGATCGCCTTTTCCTCTTCAGGAGGCAGGTCATACAGGTCCTTGTCCATCGGGTCGCCGGGATGGATCTTGTTCATGATCCCATCGAGGCCGGCAAGCATCATGGCGGAGAAGGAGAGGTAGGGATTGCCGGTACAATCCGGGAATCGCACTTCGATCCGACGCGCCTTAGGACTGGACACGAAGGGGATACGAATCGACGCGGAACGGTTGCGCGCGGAGTAGGCGAGCATCACCGGCGCTTCGAAACCCGGGACCAGGCGCTTATAGGAATTCGTCGAAGCATTCGTGAAGGCATTCAAGGCCCGCGCATGCTTGATGATACCCCCGATGTAGTAGAGCGCCGTCTCAGAAAGGCCGCCGTACTTGTCTCCGGAGAACAGATTCACGTCGTCTTTCGCGAGTGACTGATGGACGTGCATGCCGGTACCGTTGTCTCCGACCATTGGCTTCGGCATGAAGGTCGCCGTCTTACCGTAGGCGTGAGCCACGTTCCAGACAGCGTACTTCTGGATCTGCGTCCAATCCGCACGCTGCACCAGCGGCGCAAACTTGGTCCCGATCTCACACTGCCCGGCGGTCGCGACCTCGTGATGATGAACCTCGACGGGGACGCCCATTTCCTCTATCGCAAGGCACATTGCGGCACGCAGGTCGTTAAGCGAGTCGACCGGCGGAACCGGAAAATAGCCGCCCTTGACGCCGGGCCGGTGGCCCATATTCCCATCTTCGAAGACACGCTCGGAGTTCCACTCGGCCTCGTCAGAGTCGACCTTGTAGAAGCAGCCGCTCATGTCCGAGCCCCACCGCACGTCATCGAACACAAAGAATTCGAGTTCCGGGCCGAAAAAAGCGACGTCAGCGATCCCAGTGGACTTGAGATAGGCCTCGGCACGCTTGGCGACGGATCGCGGATCGCGCTCGTAGCCCTGCATCGTGTTCGGCTCGAGAATGTCGCAACGAATGATCAGCGTATTTTCGTCGGAAAACGGGTCCATCACCGCTGTCGCCGCCTCCGGCATCAGGACCATGTCCGACTCTTCTATGCCTTTCCACCCGGCGATCGACGAACCGTCGAACATTTTGCCGTCTTTGAACATGTCTTCGTCGATCTGGGATACAGGCATCGACACATGCTGTTCCTTGCCTTGTGTGTCCGTAAAGCGAAGATCGACGAACTTCACTTCGTGTTCTTTGATCATCTTCAAGACATCTGCCATGGATTTCTCTCCAGTGCTGAAAAATGGGCACGCCGTATGGGTAGCGTCGCGTCGTTTCGGTTTGGCGACTGCCGCATCCCCCAACAGCGGAGCGTAACAGGTCAGAAGCAGCGCTGCATGCTGGTCCCGTCCGGCGGCCCTGTCCGTTGCACGAGCCAGGAACATCGCTCAGGGTTGTCATGTGGGGAAGGTCGACAGGCGTGCGATTACATGCATTTATCGGGCCAGGGGGATCTAACCGCAACATTGCCATGGAACTAAGGAAACAGTAGGTTTTGCAGCTGATCGTGCGGGTTTGACTAGAACCCAGGTCGAAACGATACCGACAAGAGACTGTTTTAGCGTTAGGCGACGGAGGTTGTGACCGACTGCTTTCTGGCGCAGGTCGGTGTTCGAAGCGTCAACAAGGCAGGTTTCTACCGTTGGCGCACCAAGCTGGACGATTTTGGTGCGGACCGCCCCATCTTGGGGCGTTCTGGTCGACCAAGAACGGACCTTTCGGCGAAGACAGCTACACTATTTTCTATGTTACAGAACTGATACGCCCGGTTCTCGCCCACCTGGATGCCGCTTTCGCGAAGCTGCCGGAATTTCGATCGCGAGTTGGAAAACTGGTTCTGGGATCCGGCTTACAGATATACTTCCGCTCTTCGCAGTTCGGTAAGAAATGGTGGTTTACCTTGAAGTTGGAGTCAGCAGATGTTTCCACGTTCCAAGGCATGATTTTTGCCCTTGAGCGGTATTGGGCCAGCTTAGGATGTGTCGTTGTCCAGCCATTCGACATGGAAGTTGGAGCAGGTACCTTTCATCCCTCGACCTTCCTGCGCGCAATCGGCCCGGAACCTTGGCGGGCGGCATACGTTCAACCGTCACGACGGCCGACCGACGGGCGCTACGGAGAAAATCCCAACCGTCTACAGCACTACTATCAGTTCCAGGTGTTATTGAAACCGTCACCCTTGGACATCCAGGACCTTTACCTCGAGTCGCTCAGGTATCTCGGTATCAATCCACTCGTTCATGATATCCGGTTCGTAGAAGATAACTGGGAGTCACCATCCCTTGGTGCCTGGGGCCTCGGTTGGGAGGTCTGGCTGAACGGCATGGAAGTCACTCAGTTCACCTATTTTCAGCAAGTCGGTGGTCTGGATTGCCGACCGGTGAGCGGCGAAATCACCTATGGTCTTGAACGACTTGCCATGTACCTGCAATCAGTCGAGAGCGTCTATGACATCGTTTGGGGGCGATCCTGTGGAAGCGTCGTGACCTACCGCGATGTTTTTTATCAGAACGAAGTGGAGCAATCCAACTACAACTTCAAAGAAGCGGACATCGACACGCTGTTTGCGGCTTTCGATGCCAACGAACGCATCAGTCAGCGACTCGTCGATGCAGAACTCCCGTTGCCGGCATACGAACAGGTACTCAAGGCGTCTCATGCGTTCAATCTGCTGGATGCGCGCGGAGCCATTTCGGTGACCGAGCGCCAGCGGTTCATTCTGCGGGTCAGGGCCTTGGCCCGCGCCGTAGCGCAAGCGTACTATGCGAAGCGGGAATCGCTCGGATTCCCAATGCTCAATCAAGAAACGCGGGATGTGACCCGATAATGATGAAGGAACTGCTTTTCGAAATCGGTACCGAGGAGTTGCCGCCTACGTCTTTGCGTGAGTTGGCAGGCGCTCTTGCCGCGGGACTTTCGGCAAAACTCGATGAACAGGGCATCCATCATGGCAAGTTACGCCAGTTCTGCACGCCCCGTCGACTGGCTGTCATCGTGGAAGATGTGGCTGTGCGGCAACCGGAGCAAGTACGCTTTCGTAGAGGTCCGTCAGTCGCCTCCGCATTCGACCGGAACGGAAAGGCAACCAAGGCAGCGATCGGATTCGCGCAATCATGTGGCGTCGAAGTCGAGGACTTGGAGAGAGAGCGCTCCGACAAAGGCGAATGGCTGGTCTTCAAGAAATTGGATGAAGGTCAATTGACTGCGGTGCTATTGCCGCTAATGCTGGAAAAAGTCCTGAACGAACTGCCGATCGCAAAGCGCATGCGTTGGGGAGACGGGAGCGCCGAGTTCGTACGGCCCATTCATTGGGTTTGCATGGTTCTTGGAGAGGAAACCGTCGTCGGTGAGATCTTTGGTGTCACGATTGGGCAGGTCACCTTTGGTCATCGATTCCATGCCCCGGGGCCGCTGCGCGTACCTGCGGCATCTCAGTATTCTGCACTATTGAGGGAGCAAGGTTATGTTGAGGCTTCGTTTAGTGACAGGCGCGCGGCAATTGAAGATCAGGTTGCAGGTTTAGCGTCCGCACACGGAATGAAAGCAGATCTGGGGGCGAGTTTGCTGGATGAGGTGACTGGGCTGGTCGAATGGCCGGTAGCGATCTTCGCGTCATTTGATTCTCAGTTCCTCTCGGTACCAGCTGAAGTGTTGATCGAAACGATGCGGAAGAACCAGAAATACTTTGCGCTGCGCGATGACAGTGGCCAACTGCAGGCGAACTTTATTGCTGTCGCGAATATTGTCAGCACAGATCCTGAGCAAGTCCGGTTAGGGAACGAACGCGTTATACGACCAAGATTCAGTGATGCAAAGTTCTTCTGGGAACAGGACTTGAGTCGACCGCTTCAGGACCATTTCGAACGACTGAAGACGGTCGTCTTTCAAGAGCGCCTCGGCTCCATTGCTGAAAAATCGCAGCGCGTTGTCAGGCTGGTACGGGAAATCGCCATCCTGCTCGATGAAAACCCAGAATCGGTAGAACGGGCTGCTTTTCTTGCCAAATGTGATCTGGTGACATCGATGGTCGCTGAGTTCCCTGCGCTGCAAGGGATCATGGGCAAGTATTACGCGAAAAAGTGGGGTGAAAATCAGGAAGTTTGCGACGCGTTAGAGCAGCAGTACCTTCCGCGGTTTGCTGGAGACTCGCTCCCAGCCAGCCGCTGTGGGATCACTCTTGCGCTTGCGGATCGGTTAGACACCTTGGTGGGGATCTTTGGAATTGGCCAAAAGCCAACCGGAACCAAAGACCCCTACGGTTTACGAAGGGCATCGATCGCGGTACTTCGGATTCTTATAGAAACACCCCTTGATCTGGACCTGGGTATACTGCTCAGGACAGCGGAACAAGGGTTTGATCAAACGACGATCGCTCCAGGTACGGCGGATAGCGTGCAAAAGTACGTGTTCGATCGGCTTATCGGGTTCTATCAAGAGCAAGGGATCAGTCAGGATACGGTGGATGCGGTTATCGCGACAGATGAATCTGTTATCAGCCAGTTAGATCTTAAGGTCCATGCTGTACAGCAATTTCGCCATGCAGCCGGATGTCCATCACTCGTTGCCGCGAATAAGCGTATTCGCAATATCGTGGCTAAGAGCGGGATGGTCGTCGATGGCTCTATCGCGCCCGACACCGCGTTGTTTGCGGCGCCGGCTGAAGATAACCTATGGCGACGGGTGGCTGCGGAAGAGCTGGAGATCCAACCGCTGATTGAGAGAAGAGAGTATAACGCCGTACTCCAGAAACTTGCGGATTTGCGTGATGACGTCGATACGTTCTTCGATCAGGTTCTCGTCATGGATGGTGATGCGACAATCCGGGAAAACCGTCTGCGCCTGCTGATGCGGCTCGAGGGGTTGTTTCTTCACGTAGCAGATATTTCCTTTCTACAGTAGAGCATAACAGTGGAACGCTTCGTTGCGATAGATCGCGATGGTGTGATCAATGAGGACTCGGATCAGTATATTAAGTCCGAGTCTGAATGGATACCGATCGCCGGCAGTATTGACGGAATAGCAAGGCTGACCCAGGCCGGGTTTCGAATAGTGATCGTGACGAATCAGTCAGGTCTCTCTCGTGGGCTTTTTGATCTTTCCGCGCTGAACGGAATTCACAAGAAGCTCCAGGATTGCTTGTCCCGTAACGGCGGTCGGGTTGAGATGATCTTTTTCTGTCCACACGCTCCGACAGATCACTGCAACTGTCGCAAACCAAGCCCGGGGCTGCTCCTGCAAATCGAGGATCGGTTCAACCTCGACCTGACCGGATTGCCGTTTATCGGCGATTCGTTTTCAGATGTTGAAGCAGCGCGAAAGGTTGGAATGGAGCCGATACTCGTACGGACCGGAAAAGGTGAACAGACTTTGAGTGATCATCCTAATCTTTCCGATGTTCGGATCTTCAGCAATTTGAATGAGGCGGCGCATGACCTGTTGGATCGTTGGAGGAACGCTTGACTATCTTGAGGTCGTTGATCTATCTGGTCTATCTCATCCTTTCAGTTCTCTTTTTTGGATCCGCCATCGTGGTGGTAGGTCGCTTTCTCTCATACCGACGCCGCTCCCGGCTTGCGCAGCTTTGGGCTAAGTCCAATCTCGGAGCGCTCAGGCTCACTTGTGGCCTCGGCTATCGCGTCAGTGGATGGGAACTATTGCCGGCGACCAATGCGATCGTGTTATGTAAGCATCAATCCGCATGGGAAACCATCGCCTTGAGGGCGCTCTTACCGGTTGAACAGACCTGGGTTCTTAAGAAGGAACTGCTCCGGTTACCGCTGTTTGGAGCGGCGCTGAACAGTTTCTCGCCCATCGCCATTGATCGTTCTGCAGGGATGATGGGGATGAAGCGACTGCTTAAGGACGGAAAAAAGTCCTTAAGCTCAGGGAAATGGGTAATCATTTTTCCTGAGGGCACGCGCGTCCGATCGGGCGAACGGCGTGCCTACAACATTGGTGGATCTGTTCTTGCGGAACGCAGTGGGTATCCTGTCGTGCCGATCGCTCACAATGCCGGAATGTTCTGGGGACGGCAAAGTATTCTTAAACGACCAGGGAAAATCGACCTGGTCATCGGCCCGGAAATCGTGACGCAAGGGAAAGCGGCGTCACAGATCAATCGTGAAGCCGAGGATTGGATTGAAACGACCACATCAGCCTTGGAGCGGAAAGGACTCATTGCCGATCCACGCAATCCTGGTTCGCCCTCCGCTTGATATGATACCCCGCGTGCAGAACTAGCCCGACTTCGACTATTCGACCCAGGATTCCGCCGTTTTGGCTCCCGGTGGTAGGGTAAGTGTCTGAGCAAGCGAGACCAGGGCGCGCGATAACGGCTGTAGTGCCGACTTTGGTCCTTGATCCGGGCGGCGGTTTTTCGGACACTATTCGGCATGTTTCTGCGATCCAAGACCCGCAAGAAAGACGGCAAAGCGCACCGGTGACTTCCGCGTGGTGGAGAACCGCCGCGTGGCGGACGGGCGAGTGGTACAGCGCCACGTGTTGTACCTCGGGGAGATCAACGACGCCCAGCGGGCGGCCTGGTGCCGTTCGATTGCCGTCTTTGACGAGGACGCGGGCGCCGCCACCCAACTGGCCCTGTTTCCGGAGGATCGCCAACTGGACACGCGAATCGAAGCACATAGTTTCGTTGCGTTCTTGGCCTATTGCCTCCAGGTCACCCAGAAAGCGCCTCTGCGCCCCCTCGCGCCGGGGCTGACCCCGCGGTCGGCCTTGGAGAAATTCGCCGCCATCCAGATGGTCGATGTGCACCTGCCGACCACCGACGGCCGCACCCTCATCTTGAGTCGTTACACCGAGCCCGAGCCCGACCAGCGACTGCTGCTCGACCGGCTGAATCTGCAACTGCCCGCGCAACCGCCACCGAGGATCACCGCCGCGCTCCAAGCCAGCATACACTAATCGATTTGTAGTGCCGACCTTTGACCCTATGGTTTAAGCAACACAATGGCTTATGCGAAAAATGGGCGCGAATAGTCGAAGACGGGCTAACCGGGCACCGCGGCGGTTTCCCCCGTTGGCATTGCCTGCCCGGACCGACTCAGGACCCTGTTCGCACGGCGGGTCAGGTGAGTATGACCGAACTCGCCCCGATCGCCCGCGTCGTCGCGCCAACTTCACAGACGGTGTCGCCGTCCTGCTGATCATCGGCGCCCTGCGTGGCGGCAGTTGGGTGGCCGGACTGATCGGCGTGGTCCTGCTCGCAACCGCGTACGTCCGTCTCTGCCCGGCCTACGCGGCACTCCGCTTCTGCATCAACAAGGACGAGGTTCCCCAGGCGAAATAGGCCGAAAGCACGCCACGCGGCCGGTAAAACAGACATGGTCGTGGACGTTTTCTAATGCGTCATTCAGTGCATGCTATCTGTTCTCCACCACCACCAGCACCACCTCATCATCGCCGCGGTTGGCGGCGTCCTCGCGCGCGCGAGCTTCAGCTTCCAGCGCGTTAGCCTCGGCTTCACGGGCATGGGCTTCAGCCTCACGCGCGTGATTCTCAGCGATTTCTGCGGCTTTCCTTGCTTCTTCCGCATCACTTGGCATTTCAGCGGTTGACATTGTCTTACTCCGAAAATAGAAACGACACAATTGGTTCAAAGCAGCATTGATAGACAGGTGTCCGGCATTGTCCTGCTTGAAACCATCTTCAGCTGGTGCCCGGATTACGCCGGCTAGCTTCCCAGCCATTCGTTACTGGCGCTGTCATAGCGGTCGCCGCTGGTGTAGCCGGTGCCGTTGCTGTAACCGGAGCCATTGCCCTGGCGACAGCGGCTGTTATTGCCGCAGCGCCGTCCTTTGTCATGGCCGTTGCCGGGATACGGATCATTCCCACGTACGTCCTTCTTGGGAGTAACCAAGTGACCAATGATACTTCCGGCGACGGTCCTCCCGAGTGCTCCGGAAGCGCTTCCCTTCGTGAGCAGGGCGCCCGCCATGCCGCCGATGTCCGCACCTGCCAAACTGCTCCGGTCCTGTTGCGCCATTCCGGCATAGCTACCCAGACCGATCGAACCGGCGAAGGCTGCCAGCCACGAGTTCAATCCCAGTTTCATGTTCATCGCTTGCTAATGCCTCTTGGTCAGTCTCTGGATTGCCGGAATATCGATATTGTGCCGAGCCAGGGCGTGATCGAGGTGCGCCAGCTCAATGCGCCGAGCTTCGCTTCGGGTGCGACGGTAGGCCAAGGCTATTTTTCTGCGTTTGACCAACAACTCAGTGACCTGCGCGGCGCGCTCCGCCACCGCAGCCGCAATCGCGCTTCGCGGCAGCAAATGTTCCCGGATGAGGGGTATCTGAGGTGTATCAGAGCGCATAGCGGTTCTCCTCATATCATGATAGCGTGAGATTTTTCCTAGCGAGCAAACGCGGTCCGGCGTTGATTCGTGAAAAGACCCGACGCTTGGATGCGACCCGGTAAGGGCAGGGCGAGCAAGCGCGGATGTGATCGGTATCGTCAACGAGATCACCCTAGAGTGATATTGCGGCTTGGTGTCGAGACTAGCGACGAGCGCCGTTGCGGTCTGTGCGGCATCACACCTAGCCCATCTTTAACATGACGCCATTGATAACCAGCCCTAGATGGTATCTAACCATCTGATCCTTATGTACACGCCTGCCGAGAATCGCAATTTAGTGCCCAGTTATTCAATAGGGGCAAAGTAAAATCGGTGCCGGGTGTCGTAGCGTACCGGGATGTACATCCGTCGCACCCATACCATTTTCGAGGGGGCGGCGGCCGCTAACCCCAAGGCGCAGCGCGGACACTCCAAGGAGAAGCGTAGCGACTGCCCGCTGGTGACCCTGGGGCTGGTGCTCGATGGCAGCGGCTTTGTGCGCCGCTCCCAGACCTTCGATGGCGCGGTGAGCGAGGGCACGACCCTGGACGGGATGCTGCGGGGATTGGGGGCGCCGCGTGGCGCCTTGGTGGTGATGGACGCCGGGATCGCGACCGCAGAGAACATCCGCTGGCTGCGCACCCAGGGCGACCGCTACCTGGTGGTCAGCCGCGAGCGCCAGCGGCAGTTCGATGCCACCGCGGCCACGTCGCTGACGACGGCCAGTGGTGAGGCGCTGGCCATCCAACGGGTGCTTGACGCCGACGGTGAGGAGGTGCGGCTGTTTGAGATCGATGCGGACGCCACGGGCAAAACGGCTCAGGCGATCCGCTGGGAACGCCAACCGGTCGCCGGGACCATGCTCACCCACCCCGGGGTCTACTGCCTACGCACCAATGAATTGACCTGGGACGCCGAGCGCCTGTGGCGGACCTACACCATAGCTCACCGACTTGGAGGCCGTGTTCCGCTCGCTGAAATCCGAATTGGGCTTGCGCCCGATCTACTATAATTATCGGCAGCTCGACGGCCTCGCTGAGGGCGCGGAATAGCGGCTTATTGCGATTAAATTTCAGCGACTTAACAGTGAATGCGGACTCTATTCAGGGTCTAATCGAAGGTGCCTAAACCGTTGATTAAAAACTAAACGAGCCCGCATTCCATGTCGATCTTACCCGCTCTTGCCGTGCAGTTCCAAGCCCTCTTTCCGGCGACCGCGCATGGTGCGCGGCGCAGTCGCTGGTTCATCCTGACACTCCAGGCGATCCTGGTCCCGATCACCGCCTCGCGCACCTCCAACTTGCTGCGGGCGATTGCCACCTTGTTTGGCGTGGTGATCGCCCAGCCGCGGTACTACACCTTCATGGCGTCGGTGAAATTGCCCTGGACGCGGGTCTGGGAGACGCTGTGGCGGGCCATCCCCGACCCGCTGACGGCGGGACGCTTGCTGCTGGCGCTGGATGATTCGCTCAACCCGAAGACGGGGCGTAAGGTGTTTGGCTGCCAAACCACCTTTGACCCCGCGGCCAAGGCGAATCAGCGTCGGTATCCCTGGGCCCAGACCATGGTGACGGTGGTCCTGCTGAAGGTGATTCACGGCCGGTGGAGTGGAGTGGAGTGGCGTGCCGTTGGCCTTCGCGTTCTATTTGCGCCGGATCACGCTGCGCGCTCACTGCGTTCGCGTGCGCGGCGACGCCCTGCGTTTTCAGACCGCAATGGTGCGTGACAGCAGCAACGTCTACCGCGAGTTCGGACGCGCGCACGCCGGGCTCACGCAGACCCGCGCCATCACCGCGTCCTTCACCTGCTGGCGGAACCACTGGATAACCTCGGGGTCGAGCCGGATCGTGAGTTGCTCCTTGCGGGTGTTGCTGATCGGCCCTCGCTGGACATGCCGGCTTTGTGGTAAAACCCGCGCATGGCAACCGCAAATCCTCTGATCTTGACCAAGTTCCGTGCTGCGCTCCAAGCGCTTTATGGCGAACGGATCGAGCGCGTCGTGCTCTACGGTTCACGGGCGCGGGGGGATGCGCGAGCCGATTCGGATTATGACATAGCGGTGTTTCTGAAGGACCTGGGGGATCGCTGGAACGAGATTGATCGAATCGTCGCCCTCGAAGGGGAGATTCTGGATGAAACAGGAGCGGTGATTAACGCGTTGCCGTTTGGCGCGGGGTCCTACAACGAACGCACGCCCTTGATGCACGAAATTCGGCTCGAAGGGATCGACGTGTGACGCCTGAAGCCGCCCGCTATTTGGAAAAGGCGCGTAAATGCCTCGCTCATGCTCGCGCGACGCTCGGCATCGGACTGAGCAACGATGCGGGACGCAATGCGTACCTCGCCGCTTTTCATGCCGCCCAAGCCTTCATTTTCGAACAAACGGGAAAGATCGCCAAGACGCATAGCGGGGTGCGCAGTGAGTTTGCCCGGCTCGCGGAAGAGGCCCCTGTGTCGATGGCTGCCGAAACCTGCGGATAGCTGGCGGATAGCGCGGGCAATCGCCAACGAGGGTGGTGAAGAGCGGTCGGTCGCTGGGGGAAGAAGGGGGCGCCAGGCAGGGAAAGGGCGGAGGTATAGTCCTGCGGCGGCGTGGCTGCGGCTCTGCGCCGGGTGTCCGTCCCCGGCTGCGCTACGCTCCGTCGGGGACGGACCCGGCGCAGAGTCGGCGCTTGGGGCAGAGGGCTGGACTTTAGCCCGACTTCGACTAGGTGTCCGACAATCTTTGGGACGGAAACGTACGCTAAGGCGTAACAGACAGATTTTTAAAGCTGCTTTCTGTCAACAAGCTGGTGGCAGCGCCGGTGGCGAACGGCCCTCACGTGTGCGCCGGTTTGCGTGCTAGCCAGATGGCGCATATATTTTTGCCATGTGGCGTTATTCACTTAAGAGGTGTCTCCATGGCACAGGCCGCGATGCGCAAAGAAACCTCCGGCGGAGCCGACCCGCTCGCCGACTACCTCGGCGTGCTGCAGATGCCAACCGAACGCTTGGTCGAGCGGGTCCGTGCCGGGTTTCCCTTCTCCGCGTTGGAGGCGTTACGGGTGCGACTGGGGATGACGCTGCACGAGGCCGCCGGCCTGGCCGGGATACCAGGGCGAACCCTGGCGCGCCGCCGACAGGCTGGGCGGCTTGACCCGAGCGAGTCGGAGCGGGTCTTAAGGATCGAGCGGTTATTCGCCCTGGCGACCCAACTGCTGCGCGACGGCGACCGGGCGCGTGACTGGCTGAAGTCGCCCAAGGCCGCGCTGGCGGGACAAACGCCCTTGGACTATGTAGACACGGAAGTGGGTGCGCGCGAGGTGGAGCACCTGATCGGTCGGCTGCGCCACGGGGTCTTTGCTTGAAGTGTTTCCGTCTGGTCGACGAGGACTATCTGGAGTCGGCCTTCAGCGGGGACGGTG
>Ga0247835_1004150_pt1 | contig 13051 bp, 6 predicted proteins | sample LaCtaG_3_FD_189912 | JGI IMG/M metagenome (GOLD analysis project Ga0247835, IMG submission 189912) | Freshwater microbial communities from meromictic Lake La Cruz, Castile-La Mancha, Spain - LaCruzMarch2015_13.5m | ecosystem: Environmental > Aquatic > Freshwater > Lake | place: Spain: Castile-La... | reverse complement strand
CCAGGCTCGCCTGCAAGTGCAGGTCGTCCTGCCAGCGTTCGTAGGCGGCGCGCTCCGCGGGCGCGAGCTTCAGCACGTCGAGCTTCTCCTTGGCCTCGCGCAGGCCCTTGGCCGAGAAGCCGTCCTGGATCGCCTCGTGCTTGAGGAAATAGACCCACTCGTCGAGGGTGTCGCGGGCGCAGTCGTCGAAGCGCTCAACCTTGATGAGATAATACTCCGGGAACAGCTCGTGGGTTCCCTCACGCCCCGGGAACAGTTGGCGTTGGGCGCGGCTCAAGGCCAGTTCGTCGTGCTTGTGCAAACCATGGAAGCGCGTGGTACCCCGGTAGATATAGTCCTCCCCGTGGCCCAGGTCGAAATAGAGGATGTTGACTGAGATGACCTTGACCAGGTCCGCATAGGGCTCACCGGCATCCAGGTGCTCGACTAAGGTCCGGGCGCTGCCGTAGAGCATCCGCGACAGATAATCGTGTTGGCGCTCGTATTGAACCTCGATCAGCACCAGCTCGCCGCGGCGGTTGCGTACCTTGAGATCCAGGCGGTTGGAGCGGTCGTCGGCCGTGTCGCGGTTCGACTCCGATTCCAGGACCTCCATGATCTGTACGTCCTCGCGCAGCAACTCGCTCAAGAAGCCCTCGAGGATGCCGAAGTTGGCCTTGCTGCGCAGCAGCCGTTTCATGGCCCAGTCGAAGCTGATGAGCTTGCGCGTTGGCATGGTCGTTGACTCGGCGGGATCAGGGTACCCGGCGCACCAGTATAGCGCGTGTCGATGGCAGGCGGGGCGGGATCATCCCGTCGTGCGGCATGGCCCTGGCCACCATTTGGGACCCCGGTTTGAATTAAATCGAGCGTGGCCCCTGTTGCCGTCAATGGCGGCGCGAATCAAGTAAACTGTACCAGGAATTTCCCCCCGTGCTGAAGTCCGTGTTCGGACGCCAGGTCCGAACCGCCAGGTGGCCATGAGCACCCCCGCCCGGCTCGGATCTAACGCAGGATCGCCCGCCATCCGCCCCGGTTGGGCAGACACTCCCAGCAGAACCATGGCGTCGGATCGCACGCATCGCCGATGCCGTCGCGGTCGTCGTCCGCCTGGGTCGGATTGGCCACCAGCGGGCAATTGTCGCTCGCGTCCAGTATCTTGTCGTTGTCGTCGTCCGGGTCGCTCGCGTCCGGGGTGCCGTCGTGGTCGGTATCCAGGGCTGGACCCTCACAGACATCGCCTGCACCGTTACCGTTGGTGTCGGTCTGATCGGGATTCTTGACCCCGGGGCAGTTGTCCAGGCCATCCGCGATGCCGTCGCCGTCCCTGTCTTGGGAGGCGGCCACCGTAAACTCGGCGGTGACCGGCAGAAAGCTGATCTCCCGCTGCGCGGAGCGCGACCAGAATTTCCCGGACAGCGCGATCACCTGGGAGTCGGCCGGGACGCTGCCGACTTGGGGCTTGGCCCCGGCGGCGACCTTGAAGGTCACACCGCCGACGGCACCCGAGCCCGCGGTTGGATTGAAGCCGTCCAGATAGACACGGGTGCGGGCGGTGCTGTCGATGTAATAGTTCAGTTCGGCAACGGGGGCCGGTCCGAAGGGTCTCGAGGGGAAGTAGCCGCCGCGGGTGAACCAGCCCGTGCTCGCCAGGCGTAGGGTCTGACCGCTGGCGAAGCTCAGTTCCAGGCTGAATGCCTCCACGTCCGCGGGGTTCTGGATCCTGACCACGGCGGTGGCGACGCCATCAGCCAAGGCGGGGCTGATCCGCAGTGACAAGGCCTCGCCCGCGGCCTGCGCGGCGGTCACGCCGGCCGCAGCCAGGAGCGCGAGCCCGGCGATGAGAAGCTGTCTGATCCGTTTGCCGTTCATGGTTCTTGCCTCGTGGTCGCCGTGGGCCGTGGTCTGCCGTCGATCGGGTGCGCGTGTTGCCGCGCCGCTAGTGCTGGGCCGCCTGGTATTCCCGCAGGGCCTCCTGCAGCCGTTGCTCACCGTTGGTGCAATTGGGACCCGGCGGGTCCCCGACGTGCAGGCTGGCCCCGGTCTGGTGGAAGAGATTGAGTGCGGCGCTGAGGTCGCTGAACTCGATGACGGCGGGGTCGCTGCCGCCGGCACGGATCTCGGCCAGGGTCAGACAGCCATCGCCGTTGAGGTCCGCCGCGGAGGCGGCGGTGATCGGCAGGGGCTTGGCGAGCATGAAGGTCCCGCTGATGACCAGGCTCTCGGGCGTGAGGCCGGTGACGGTCTCGGTGTAGCGTCCGGAGAGGGAGGCCCCGCCGTTGCCGACGGTGGCCTGATTCAGCACGACCCGGCGGTTGACGGTCTTGCCGCTGACCACCGACTGGAACGACTGGGAACTCAGGCTGAAGCCGGTGGGACCCAGGCTCCCGCTGACCCGAGGACCCACGTCCTTACCGCCGATCGGGGGCGCGACCGCGGGAAAGAGCAGGGTCTGGGCCAGGTCGATATAGCTCCCCGCGTTCTGGATGGCCGAGCCTGTGACATCGAGATAGAAGGCCAGGTCGATGGTACCGATGCTGGCCGGCTGCTCGATGGTGGCGGTACCGTAATAGAAGCCAGTGAGTGGATTGGTGGCGTCCGCCGCGGCCGGGCATGAGGCGGCCAGGGCGCAGCAGGCCGCCAGCCAGTTCAGTGTTCTCGTCGTCATGGTCACCTTGCCTGCCTTACCGTTGTTGAGCTGCCTTTCGCGTAGGTTGGGGTGAGGAACGAACCCCAACATTGGCATTCACCCCAACCCCCGATGTTCACCGAAGTCACCGTCCAGCACCCCGGCATATCCCCAGTCTTCCGATAACCATCCGTTGCGAACATGGGCGTGAAAGGACGAATAGGGCCAATCGCGAACCGCCTGTACATAGCCATGCTTCACCGGGTTGAAGTGCGTATAATCGATGTGTCGCTCAAGATCACGGTCATCTCTGATCGCATGCTCCCAATAGCGCCGTTGCCAGATCCCCCGCTCCCCTTTCGCCAAACGACTCTGACGGATGTGCTCACCCTGGGCGACGCAGCGGGAAAAGCCCGCCTTGATCAGGCCCCAGCGCAGCGCATAATCCGCGTCACCGGGCGGCAGCGTCCAGACCGCGTGCAGATGCTCCGGGAGCACGCACCAGGCCAGGATGTCAAACGGATGGTCCCGGCGCACGCGCCGCACCACCTCCCGCAAATCCGCCACCTGCTCGACCAGCAACCGGCGTGACCGATCGGCGAGATTGACCGTAAAGAAATAGGTCGCGCCCTCGATGATCGCCCGCCGGTATCGCATCGTTCTTCACGCCTCCGATGATCTGTTCGTCACCCGTTGTAGGTTGGGGTGAGGAACGAACCCCAACATTGCCGGCCACCGAGGGTTGATGTTGGGGTTCCTTCGTCACCCCAACCTACGTCCCTCCGATCATCGCCCGGTCGGTGTAGGTTGGGGTGAGGAACGAACCCCAACATTGCCGCCCGCCGATGGTTGATGTTGGGGTTCCTTCGTCACCCCAACCTACGGTCCTCTGACGGATGTGCTCACCCTGGGCGACGCAGCGGGAAAAACCCGCCTTGATCAGACCCCAGCGCAGCGGATAATCCGCGTCACCGGGCGGCAGCGTCCAGACCGCGTGCAGATGCTCCGGCAGCACGCACCAGGCCAGGATGTCAAACGGATGGTCCCGGCGCACGCGCCGCACCACCTCCCGCAGGTCCGCCACCTGCTCGACCAACAGCCGGCGTGACCGATCGGCGAGATTGACCGTAAAGAAATAGGTCGCGCCCTCGATGATCGCCCGCCGGTATCGCATTCTTCGTCACGCCTCCGATGATCTGTTCGTTACCCGTTGTAGGTTGGGGTGAGGAACGAACCCCAACATTGCCGGCCACCGAGGTTGATGTTGGGGTTCCTCCGTCACCCCAACCTACGTCCCTCCGATCATCGCCCGATTGGTGTAGGTTGGGGTGAGGGACGAACCCCAACATGGCCGACCGCCGATGATTGGTGTTGGGGTTCCTTCGTCACCCCAACCTACGGTCCTCCACCAACAGCCGGCGTGACCGATCGGCGAGATTGACCGTAAAGAACCAGGTCGCGCCGTCGATGATCGCCCGCCGGTATCGCATTCTTCTTCACGCCTCCGATGATCTGTTCGTCACCCGTTCATGTAGGTTGGGGTGAGGAACGAACCCCAACATGGCCGACCGCCGATGCTTGGTGTTGGGGTTCCTTCGTCACCCCAACTACGTCCCTACAGCCCTGCGCTCCTATCGTTTTGCGTTGTTGCCACTTGCACCCAAACTAAAGATTGAACTTACGGCTTCTTGTACCCCGCGAACAATCGCGGAAAATATAATACCATTCTTTCCTCCAGCGCTTCCTTCGCCCAAGAATTCAATACGTGACATCCAGTTGTTTGCTTTATCGATGCTTTCGTCCTGAGCAATTATGCCAATGGTGTCTGAGATGGTAACAGAGGACGGGATGCCAACCGCAGAAATAGCAGATCCGATCGCGCCAATAGTTAACTCAAACCCGGTGCGATTGACCTCACCTGCTGAACGAAGCGCTGTATCTTCTTTCGGCGTCAGCTTATTCTGGGCTACTGCTTCGGAATACTGAGCATTGTATGGATCGCCATACGTTATTGGGCTGACCTTTTTCTGGAACATGCTGTCTATTCCTTGCCAGAAATCAGACGGACCACCACAATAGCCATTGTATCCCTGGGAGCAAAGGTCCGCATATCCCTTAGCCAAGTTATCATCGTTCTTATATACCTTGCTATATCCCGAATTAAGTTCTGATTGATCTATTGATGCGAGACCGGTAGGATCATTATACCGAAGGGGGCTACCTTGACCGTAGGAGTAGGCGGGACTGTCTCTTCCCGTCGAAATTTGTTGCTTATCTTTATCAAGAACTGCCGGATCCACGCTGGTAAAAGATCCAGCTGTGGAGTCATAATACCTCGCCCCAAAATATGTCAGCCCCGTCTCCCCATCCAACTCCTTCCCCGTAAACCGATATTCACTCTCATACCCCCCCGTCCGCACCCGATCCTTCCCATAAGGATAGAACACGGACTCCTCGACCAACCCCCCACCCGAGTCCATGACCGCACTGGCACTCCCCAAATGATCCGGCAGATAAAACAGCGTCCGGCTCTCCACCGGCGGCGGCAACACCCCCTGCTCATGCAATGCAGCGGCAAGCGTGGCAAAGGTCAGCAGTCCGGGATTGCCCTCGCGGTTCAATTGATAGATCCGCAAAGCATCGATCGCCTCCCCCGGCTCGACCACCGCGGGGTTGGCGCCAAGGGCACGGAGTTCGTTAAGGCTGATGACACCGTCCTTGGGATTCACATCCAGATCCAGCGGGGTCCGTGGCGGCGTCCAACCGGCCAACATACTGGCACGGAAGGGCGCAACGCTGACCCGGGCGACCAGCCGATCCCCGGCGAAGACCTGCTTGTTGAGCCGGTCGCCGCGCAATTCGGTATAGCGATCGACATAGAGCGTGGTCTGGGACTGGCCGCCCAGGGTGACGGTCTTGCGCTTGCGGTCGAATCCGGAGTCGTAGGCATAGTCGATGACGGCACCGTCGCCGGTGCGGTCGACCCGGGCGAGCCGGTCGCGGTAGTCGAACCGGTAGGCGAAACCCTGCTTGGCGGCCAAGTTGCCGTTGGCGTCATAGCCGTAGCTGATGCCGGCGGCGCCGGTCAGGGCGTGGGGTCCGGCGCTGCCGGCGCCATAGGTCATGGCACCCAGGTCGGACTTGAAGGTCATGTTGCCGATACTGTCGTAGCGGTAGGCTTCCGTCCAGGCGGGGGCGGCGGCCTGCGTCAGGCGGTAGAGGTCGTCGTAGCCATAGTCGGCGCTGCGGTCTTCGGGGGTCTTGGCGGGGCGCCGGTCGGTGATGCGGCGGATGTTGCTCGCCCCGTCGTAGTCGTAGGTCAGGTCTTGCAGGACGGCGGCGCCCTTGGTGCTGCGTAGTTGGGCGAGGCGCTGGCGCTCATCATAGCCATAGGTGCTCTGCACGCCGTTGGCGAAGGTGAACGAGGACTTCTGGCCGGTAGGGGTATAGTCGATGGCGGTGACGAAGCCGGGTATGGCAGCGAGTTTCCCCATGGCGTTGTAGACATAATCGACCGCCGTGCCGTCCGGGTAGGTGAGGCGGGTCAGGCGCTCCTGAGCGTCGTGGTCCATGCGGGTGATGAAGTCGAGCCCGTTGAGGCGCCGGACCTGGCTCGCGACATTGCCGCGGGCGTCGTAGGAATAGGCCTCGCGACCGGCCTGATCTTCGATCCAGGCGAGGCGGCCCTGGGTGTTCTGCAGGGCCGGGCCGCCTGGGGGCAGGTCGGCGTCGTAGTGGTAACGGACCTGGACCCCGGCGCCCGAACTGGTCTCGGTGAGGGTACGGTTGGCCGGATCGTAGGTATAGGCGATGGTCTGGCCCTTGGCGTCGGTGGTGCCGAGTAGGTTGCCGACGCCGTCGTAGGCGTAGGTCATCAGGCCCTTGTCCGGGTCCACCATGCGGGTCTTGCGGCCCATCCCGTCAAAACTTAGAGTCTTGACGTTGCCCTGGTCGTCCTGGATGCGGGTCAGGTTGTTCTGTCCATCGTAGCCGTAGCGGGTGCTATAGGTCGCGGCGCCGTTGACCTCCCGGACCTCGATCAGGCGCTGGCGGCCGTCGCTGATGGCCGTATGCGGGGTGCCGGCATGGGGGCCGCCCGCGAGATTGTCCTCCTCGTCTGACGCGACCTTGGTCAGGGGCAGGTAGCGGGTGGAGCGGAAGGCCCCGTCCGGGTTGGTCTCCCGAATGGAACGACCGCGGGCGTCGTACTCCAGGTCCGTATGGGACAGCGTGGCGGCCGGGTCCGCATAGTCCGAACTCGCGGCAAAATGCGGCAGCCACTGGCGGGCGATCCCGCGGCGCTGGTTGAAGACCGCCGCCTCGCTGACCACCCAGTCGCCGTGCTCGCCCTCGGAGCGGGTCTGGAGCTTGCGCCCCAGTCCGTCAAACCAGGTCAGGCTGTCATAGGTGCCGGGCTGGCCGGACTGCTCACGCGAGCGGGTCACGATGGCACTCACCGGATCGGCGAGCCGGTACTCAAAGGCTTGGGTGGGCAGCGCCGCACTGTCGCCCGGCTTGACGATGCGGGTCAGGCGCCCGAAGGTGTCGTAGCCGAAGCCGGTGGTCCGGCCGTTGGGGTCCGTGAAGCCGGTCATGAGGCCGAGACCCAGGTCATAGTCCGCGGTCATAGTGAGTCCCAGGCCGCCGATGGTCTCGCGCACCGGCAAGGCGTGGAAGGTCGCGTCATAGTCCAGGCCGCGCCAGTGGCCGTTGGCGTCCGTGATCTTCAGAACATTGCCGAAACCGTCATAGGTCTTGGCGGCGACCGGGATGAAGGTGAGGCCGTCCGGCGAGCGCTCGTCCAGGGTGAGGTTGCCCTTGGTGTCGTAGGTCAGACGCTGAAGGCTGACGAAGCCACCCGTCAGACCCGTCTTGCGCACCCGGCTCGGGCGGTCAATGATCCAATTGGCCGTGTCGATGCGGTAGTCCGTGTAGGTCAGCAACTCGTCCCCGCCCGCGCTGAGATCGGTGCCGGCGACGATGCCATAGTCCAGGTCCTGGGTCGTGTTGCCGTAGCCGTCCTGGTCCCAGGCGTGGCGCAGGGTCACCGGGTTCGCGGTGCCCTCGAAGAGCCGGGTATCCGTCTGGTTGGTGAAGGAGTAAGTGACCGGGACACCGTTGGTGCCGGTGGCGAGCGTGCGGGTGGTGAGGCCGTGGTCGGCGACCTCGAACAGTCCCGCCGGGGGGCTCAGGGTGCCGCCCGTCTCCAGCACGACCTGGGACAGGGCCATACCCTTACGGCTCTCCTGCTGGTCGCCGACGTCGAAGCTGTAGCTGGTCTGCACCCCGGGCGCGCCGGGTCCGCCCTGCTCCACCTTGGTGACCTGACCGAAGCCGCGAAACTCCTTCTCCGCGCCGTCATAATAGCCGTCCCGGTAGCGGTAGTCGGTCAGGTACTCCTGGCCGCTGTTGTTGTCGCGCACCATCACACGGCTCACCACTTGGACCGGGAAGGGGAGCTTGCGTGACCAGGGGTTGCCCGCGTCACGGTCGCGCAGATAGTCCTCGATGGATGAATGATAATCGATGCGGGTTTCCTGGCCCAGGCCGTTGCGGATTCGGGTCAGCAGGTAGGGGTGGATGCCGGCATTGAATGAGACGGTTTGATAGGGGTCGCGGGCGTCCTGGTTGGTGATGAGGAGGTCGCGGAAGCCGTCGCCGTCGATGTCGGCGAAGCGGTAGCCGGAGTTGCCCGCCGTCGCGGGCGTGTCTTCAAGCAGGATTTCCGGCTTGAAGGCCCCGTTGCCGCCGTTCCGCCAGACCCGGACGTGCTCGTTGCCGACCACCACCAGGTCGGCGAGTCCGTCGTTGTTGATGTCGGTCAGGGTCGCCTCGGCCGGCAGGAAGCCGTCGGGCGGGTTGCCCATCTCGACCTCGGCATCGAACTCGCCCTTGCCCTTGCTCGGGAAGTAGGAAACATAGCCGTCCTGCACGAAGACCAGGTCCTCCATCCGGTCGCCATTCATGTCCCCGAGCTTGGTGCCGGGGCTGGTCAGTGAGAGGTGGGCGCCGCCGGGCAGGGTCGTCTCAGCATCGAAGGTCTGGCTCCAGGGGCCCTCGCCAGGGTTGAGCCACACCTGATAACCGGTGCCGTTGTCGCGCAGCACGTCGATGAGCTTGTCATTGTTGACATCGAGCATCCGGACATTGGCGTCCTGAAAGCTGAACCCGGGCATGGGTGAATAGGCGTGCCAGTTCGCCTCCTCCCAGGTGAGTCGGCCGCGGTTGCGGAAATAGCCGAAGTCGGAAACTCCCCGGATGAAGAGGTCCGCCAGACCGTCCCCGTTCATGTCCGACATCATCACGCCCTTGGTGTCCAGGTAATACTGGGGGGAGGCGACGGGTGCGATAGGTTCAGCCGCGAGCATACGGCGACCCCGGTTGAGATAGAATCGGTGGCCGCTCGCGAGACGGTCGGTATGAACCAGGTCGGGCAGTCCGTCACCGTCAATGTCGATGAGGTCCAGGTTCGGATTAGTCAGCGAGACACCGAAGGGCGGCGGATTCGCCAGTGCCGCGACCCGATAGCTCGTCGGGTCGAACCCACTGTAATCAAACGACATCGGCGGCAGCGCACTGACCCCGTCGGCACCGATCTGGACCACGCGGGCCAGCAGTGAAAAAGGTGCGGCGGCCTGATATTCAAAGCGATACTGACGCATCAGCATCCCCTGGGCACGCATCTCCACCGTCGCGAGGCGCCGGGCCGTCAGCACCCGGGAGCGGCTGCGATAGTCGGTGAAGGCGTCCGCACGATCCTCGTAGATGAGCTTTACGGACTTGTAGACCGTCGGCGACATCAGGCCGTAGCGGACCTCGGACAGATAGACCTGCCCCCCGTGTTGCTCGTAGAAATAGCGTGTCTCGTTGCCGTTGGTGTCGGTCGAGCGCTCCAACTGCCAGGCGAAGATGCCTTGCGGCGTTCCCAGTCGCGCGGCGGGGGTGGTACCGAAGTCAAGCCGGGTGCCGTTGCGCTCCCAGACCTGCCAGCCGTCGGCCGCGCGCTGGAAACGCATGAACTGGCCCTCGATCTTCGGCCGGAAGAGCCCGCCCCCCAGGGGCACCAATTCCCCGGCATCCGACTCAATGAAGGTGTCTGAGTCGGTATAGGCCGGCAGCCCCTTATCCGTCTGGCGCTGAATCCAGGGGACGTTCAGCCGCCAGCCGATCCCCAGCGGCGAATTTCCATAGCCGCTGTTGTAGACCAAGGCCAGGTCCGGTTGCTGCTTGTTGACGCCGGGGGACACCGCGAGTTTGACCCGATAGGCCGCGGTGCCGGTGTTCAGTTGCGGCTCGAATGATTCGCCCAGGCCCTCGATCGAACCCGGACCCTTGGGCAGGGAAAGCACCTGGGGCGCCACGCCGGACTTGTTCTCGCACACGGCCGCAACTGGCAGGAGCAGGATTGCAAGGGCGATGGTCAATGCTGGCGACTGTTTCACGGGATGGTCCGAAAAATGGTTCCTGGTGCCAATAAACCTAATTATTCGCCGATGATGTCCATATAGATAGATACATCAGTAATCTTGCTCAGGTCCATTTTCTGAGCGTCTGACAGATCGCCATCGATCAGCTCCATGTCCCAGCCGGGAGACACGATACTGCGGCCCTTGAACGCATCGGTCCAGCGCTCGCCCGACTGCGTGGCCGGGTCTGTGTTGAAGAAGGCTGACCAAGTGCGCTCGCGATAGTCCTTATAGCTCGCCTGCCACTCGTCGGAAATAACGAAATATCGGTCATTTACGGGAATGTATTCAAAAAACTGCCCGGCCGCATCCCGTAGCGTGGAATGTCCTGCTTGCTTGAGCCGAACGAGTGGGTTAATTTTCCCGGTCTGGCTCGTTACAACGTTGACGGCGACACCCAGTTGGGAGTTCCCAAAGGCGTCACAGCCGGTAGGAGCCTGGCCCGCCCATAGCTTCTGGTTGAACCAATTAAAGCCTGAAAAATAGGGGGCGCCTTCCGGAATAATGAACGAAAATTCAAAATTGCCTTTGAGATTCTTGTTCTGATGGATGTATGCCTGAAGGAGCTCCTTGCGTGCCTGCACGACGGTCTTGCCATCGGTCGTCATCCCGTCGCCGTCCGGATCCAGATAGCCGTTCGTCAGCCCAAGGATATGCTTGGCCAATGAAATCATCACCGTCCGGTGGGCAACATTGCCCCAGGCACATCCGGTGGTTGCCTTGGCTTTCAGACTCCCAAGTACGTCCCCCAAGTCATCCGCGGTCTGCGCCCTGAAAAGGTCCCGATATTCGCTCGTCAGCGGCTGCAGGTGCTGGTATTCTAACGCCTTAGCGGCCAGGTAGATGTACCGCGTGGTATTATTCAGGTGCCGCGACAGATCGATGGCAGCCGCGGACATGATGATCCGTGACGGCGCGGACCGCTCGGCGGCATCATTGAGCTGCTTCAGGCCCCGCTGATACAACTGCCAGAGATTCTCTTTTTCCTGTAGTACATTGTCAAAATCGGCAATCGCCGAGCTTTTCTGCTGAACGGCAAGTTGGATGGCATCCTCGGCCGCAGCGGCAGAGAGCAGGAGGTTCTTGACGGTCGCCGCGCTATCGGCGTTGATCCCCTGGATCTCGTAATCCGTCGATTTCTCCAAGAGTTCTCTTTCTTTCGCGGCCTCCAGGCCCAACTTACCGTCAGAGATGGCAAAGGATGTAGTCGTCATATGATCCCGAGTGACCGCCGTGATGACCCATTTGCCGTTCTTGCGCTCCCGCTTGGTGGTCTTCTGCTCCGTATCCGTGATCGTTCGCGCCTTCTTCAGCTCACTGTAATAATGGTCAAGCGTCACGGCCTGGGCGCCGGCAAAGCTGCGCTTGATCCCGATCTGGGCACCGGCACGCTGATTCTCGATGTCGATCCGCGCGAAATAATTGTCCCGCTGCCTCATCGCCTCGGCGAGCCGGGTGTGGGCCGTCAGGACCTGCCGGTGCCTTTGGGCCAGGGTGCCGGTCGTCTTGCCCGCGAGGCAGGTCTCAAAGTCCGTGGACGACATTGCGAGCCGGCAAGCGAATAGGTCCGGACCGGCCGCGCCGGTACAGTCGATTAACGCTTGACTCTGCGTGGGGTCGGTGAAAACGCTCGGCTGCTTGCATCCCGTCAGGGCCGTGAGGCTCTGCACGTATCGGTCGATCAGCGCGTTGAGCTGTTGCTCAAGCGCATTCTGTTGGCTGTCGAACAGCCGCTTCTCATCCGTGAGCGTCGCTTCCGCAGTCCTCGTATCGGCAACGCCACTGGTGGCGAGCGAATGGAGTGGATCGAAGTCGAGCATCGGCACATAACGCTTGTCGTACCCCAGTGGGTTGAGGCCCAAGATCAGGGCATTGGCCTGATTGCGCAGCGCCGCCAGCGCACCGGCAATCACGCCCCCGCCGCCCGCGGTATCGAATACTTCGCCCTGCGTCTTGGCGATGGCCGCGGCGGTCAGATACGTGGCCGTGTTGGCCGACTTCAATGCTGTCAATGCGTCCTTACGCGCGGCCGTCCAGTCTTGTGCAGGATCGGGCGCCATCTGGCGTACCAGCCGCTTGGATGACAATTCGCGCAGCGTCATGCTCAGGCGTTCGACCGTGGTATCGAAGAGGCTGAAGACCGCATCATCAAATTGACTCGACACCCAGAGATTGGTGCCAACGGCGGGGCTGAATCCTGAAACGAATACATCGATGGCCTTCTGATAGTAGCCCTGGGCGCTCTGTAGCAGGCCGATCTGCTCATCGAGTTTTCCATCCATATTGAGGATATCGCTGGAGAATCGCCACTCCAGCGCGTCGATCAGGAACTCATCGGCGATCATCAGATAGATGTTGGCGAGGGTCTTGATGGTGTCCAGCAGATTGGCGCGGGCGCTGTCGTCGCTGGGATAGTGCCGGTACAGAAGGTAGGCGTAGGCATCGCGTGCGCTCAGCAGGCTCGCCTCGGCGTTAGGCAGGTTGTCGAGCAAGTGGAATCCGAGACTCTGGTAATTGAGTCTCGGGTCATTCAGCATCTTGCCCCGGTCCGTACCGTCATTGGCGGTAGCCCCGGTGAGCAGAAGTCCGTCCCGGAAATTCTTGCCGGCGGTCAGCCCGGCGTCCGCGGTGTCCTTCCAATAGGCAAGATCGGCCTCAGCACCCTGGCGCTGAAAGGGATCCATGTTGGATGCCAGCACCCGCTGGGTGGTGGTCACCAAGTCCCCGCCGACGGTGCTGAACCCGGCGGCATAGAGACAGTTGCCGGGGGCCGCGATCGTCGCACCGGGACAGGCGGCGCGAGCGAATCCAGTCGCACCGAGTGCGACCAGCGAGAGGACAATGAGTCCAAAGCGCCGCGTAATTCTCATCATGACGACCTGCCTCGTTAAGACGATCCGTTGCGGTCTCGGACCCGTTGCGGACGTAGGTTGGGGTGACGAAGGAACCCCAACGCGATGGCGCCGACCGTGGCGTG
>Ga0247835_1004147_pt1 | contig 13064 bp, 8 predicted proteins | sample LaCtaG_3_FD_189912 | JGI IMG/M metagenome (GOLD analysis project Ga0247835, IMG submission 189912) | Freshwater microbial communities from meromictic Lake La Cruz, Castile-La Mancha, Spain - LaCruzMarch2015_13.5m | ecosystem: Environmental > Aquatic > Freshwater > Lake | place: Spain: Castile-La... | reverse complement strand
TGAAGGCTCAAGCCTGAGAGCCTCGCCAAATCGGCTTGGGACACCCCCAATTCGCGGCGTCGCTCTCGTAATGTTTTCGAGATCTCTGCAAAGCTAACATTCATTTAAATGAATAATCAACCATTCTCACGGCGGTTGTCAATTGTAAACTTGTAGGATATTCACTAAAATGAATATCTTTAGAGGGGTCGTCTATTTTTTAGAATGGGAGCGTCGCCTTCCCAACCCTTCGGATTGGCCAGTTTCGGGGGATCGGAAATAACCCCGAGGAGGTTTTCGTTTTGAGGTTGGGAAAGAGAGTAGTGGCGTTTGTCTCGAAGGGTCTGGATACCCTCATCCCATGCCAGAAGCATGTGTTTTCCAAGATCGCGAAAGCCGGCGTGCTGCCGGATGGCTGCATGGACATAGGGGGCAGTGTCGGTGATGGCCTCGCAGATTGATTCGAACAGGGGAATCTGCTCCCGAAGGGGGATTCCGAATTCCAGAGCAATGAAGTTTTTGAGGTTTTTTCCAGGCGCCCAAGTCTTCTTGCCCATGAAGGCAATGCCCGGCGGCTGGTTTTGATAGCCTGAGTAGACGACCGTGGTCAGGAGATCGTAGGCCGGTGAGAGGCGCACATCGGCCTTGCTCGTGTAGAGGAGTGCGAGATTTTTCGCATGGCAGTCCGCATTGCGCAGGGCGTAGGTCAAGAGAAGCATGAGGGTGAGTTGACGGAAGGCCTCGCGCTGGGTTGGGCCGGGAACATGGTGGCGGATTGCTTTCGCGATACGCTCCCAGGTTGTGTCGTATTTTTTTTCCGGGGAGAGCCCCAGTAGGCAACAAAAGTCCTCCATGCCCAAATGGGGACGGCCCTCCTCATCGACATCGAAGCGGTGCGCAATGAGGGCTTTGCCATCCCTGGAAATCTCGGTCCTGGCAGCGGGGAGAACTTTGGCTGCGACCTGCATGCAGAGGTGTTCATTGAGTGCCGCGAAGGGCAGATTGCGGGTGGAGCCTTTGACGATGTGCTTGCCAGTGAAAAGGGTGGTTTTGTTGAAGGCTTCGATGCCCGTGTCGCTCCCGTCGAGAAATTTGGGGATCACTCCCGAAACCCCGCTTGTGGCGTGCTGATAGACAAGTTCCGCAAAGGCTTCTTCGGAGTTGTCTCCCTCCAGGACTTCAGCGACTTCAAAGGCCTGTGGAGGGATGGTGAGGTCGGCTCCGGGCGCTGCAACCCGAATGCGTCCGACCATGTGGCGTCCCACCACGGAAAGAAGTGCAGTGGGGTCTGAGCCGATAAAAGGTCCGAACCGTTCCTGGAGCACCTTGAGCAGATAGCCCTCGGGAAGGTTCATCTGGAAGATCGGATGCAGCGGGGCATCCCACCCGTAGGATTCCGTCCTCACGGGCATGGTGAGTGAAACAAAGTCCTCCGCAGCCACACGCAGGTGGTAGGTCATCACCGACTTGAATGCACCGACCGACTCGAGCGTTCCGACCTCGCGACCGAGTGTGTGGACAGCGAGTTTCATGAGCCTCCGAGCTCCTTGCGGAGTTCATCCAAATTGCCCGCCGCGCCAGCAGGGCGCACATCCAGTTCGAGCCCGAGCACGGTCAGGAGGGATGCCAGCTTGCGAACGCCAAATTCAGGGAGGCGTCCGTTCTCAAGTCGTGAGAGGGATGCCCCGGGTATTCCGGCCGATGCGGCCAAATCTTTCTGCTTGATGCCGAGTTTTTTCCTTCGGAGTGCGAGAACTTGACCGATTTCAGCAGTGGTCTTCATGATTTGATAAATAAATCAAATATATGCGTATTCAATAAAAAATATTACAAATAACGCAAATTAAATTGATGCTGATATCCTCTCTGAGGCGGGGTCCAAGTCGGATAGCGTCTCTGGGAGGGACAACCTTTGCCTTGCTCACCCCCTGCTCGCTGCACCCTTCGGGCTATCGGTGATGTGGTTCCTTCGCACTTCCCAGTGCTTCGGTTTGCATGGCCCATGTTTCAGCCGCCGAGCGGCGTTGAGTTGGCATTTTGTTATTCGGATGGGTTTCACACGGGGAGTTGTCTGGGTGGTGGCGCTACGCTTTCCGTGTTTGATATTTGGGTCAGGCGAGGACGATGACCCTCCCATTGGCACGGGGTGCGCTGCCGCGCGGATTTTACGGCGGGATGATCCAGTGGTTTGCGTGTTTGACCTCGTTCCGAAGGAGGTTGGCTTCGTTCCGAAGGAGGTTGGCTTCGTTCCGAAGGAGGTTGGCTTCGTTCTGAAGGAGGTGGGCTTCGTTCTGCAGGAGGCTGGCTTTGTTCTGAAGGGGGTTGGCTTCGTTCCGAAGGAGGTTGGCTTCGTTCTGAAGGAGGCTGGCTTCGTTCTGAAGGAGGCTGGCTTCGTTCCGAAGGAGGTTGGCTTCGTTCCGAAGGAGGTTGGCTTCGTTCCGAAGGAGGATGGCTTTGTTCCGAAGGGGGTTGGCTTCGTTCCGAAGGAGGTTGGCTTTGTTCTGAAGGAGGATGACCTCGTTCCGAAGGAGGAATTTTAAAGCTTGCAGAGAAGGAAAAGGTGAGGAGACATTGTTTGCAGAAGCCAGCCTGGGGCAAAAAAAACCGGGCGCCCGTGTCGAAGACGGACGCCCGGAACTGAAGCCCTTTCGGGTCTCCAAGTTTTTAGCGTTACTGCAAGAGTGGCGTCTTCGCCTCAGGCTGGCTCTTCTTTCTCGTCACTTTGAAGCGCTGCTTCATGACGGCCTGCTGTTCCTGCATCTTCGCCTTAGCAGCATCGGTTTTCATAACGGCATAGATCGTGCGACACATGCTGTAAACATGGCTGCCGATGAGGAGGACGGAATCGTCGAGCTTCGACTTGATGTCCGCCAGATGCGTCTGGAGGAGGCTCATCTCGCTCAGGAGTTCATCCTGCGCCAAGAGGTTCTCCAGCGAGATGCTTTGGGGCAGCAAGCCGGAATCGGCCTTGGCCGCTTCGATGGCGGAAAAGGCGAAACCGCGACTGCGCGTGCCCAGCTTGGAAATCCTCTTGCGCTCGGTGGGTGTGAGGGTCGGCATGGCTGGCAGGCCGTCTCTCAATTGCTGGAGCGTTTTGAGGATTTGGTTCATTTCCGCTTGCGAAAGCGTGATGCCGGCGAACGGATATCGTCCTCCGGTCGTGTCTGCGCTTTCGCTCGTGGTGTTGGTCGATGGTGTCGATGTGGTCTTTGTCATATGTTATTTTTGACGGATGCTGTTCCTGGCTTTTGACCGAGGCGAAGCGCCGGGGGTGTCTCCACATGGAGGCCCAGAGCCATCGTGTCGGCCGGAGGCCTGCTGCATCCGACGAATTTAGAATATAATTAGTAAATTACCAAGTCAACAAACTATTTTTGTGTTGCGTAATTTTTTTCAACGGATAGATGTGCTCGCGTATGAAAAAGCCAAAAGCGGAAAAGCCAGCGCCTCCGGCGCATCCCTTGCAGCAACTGCGCGAGCTGCTGGGTTGGAGTCGCGAGAGGTGCGCGAAGGAAACGGGGTTGAAGGCGAGTTCGATCCAAAACATTGAGCGCGGAGCGGCCCCATTGCCTGTGGAGGCTGCGTTCAGCATCGAGGCGTCGACGAGTTGCAATGCGATGGCCCTTGCGGAACGTGCGGAAGTGTGGCGAAGAATGAAAGAGGAGGAACCTCATTTTTTTGCGATGGCCGGTCGCTCGGAGATAGCAGTCAAAAAATTCAAACCCCTCAATCTGCAGGGGGCTGAATTCACTGCGGAGACCTACCTTCACTACAAGAATGCGGCACTTCCCCCTGAAAATGTCGAAGGCGCTATCCAGGATTTGAGCCGGCGCATTCATTTGCTTCTGGGGCCACTGGCCTCCAAACCGGAAAAGTTCCGCCGCATGTATCGGTATCTCGCGCAGGTTCTCAACAGTGAAAAAACCGATCATGGCCCGACGGACGCGGAGATGTCGGAATACGCGCTGGGAATGGGCAAGGCCGAGTTGAAGGAAATGACGATCGGTGAGTTGGCGGCGCTTCCCGAGATCGCCGAGAGTCCGCAGTGGCAATCCGCAAAGATAGCCGAGCGGTTCAAGCCGAAAGAAAAAGCGCATGTCACCATTGAGGAGTTTCCTTTCTGGCCGAATCTGGAGCGCCTTGGCGGGGACGAGGATTATTTTGTTCCCGACTACGCCTTCGGCACGCGCCGCGTGTGGCGAATCACCTTGCCCAATGGCCGTCCCATGGTCGTCGCCATCGACCACACCGACGCGGCTGGCCTCCAAGGCAAACTCACCGACGCCATGATCAACATTAACAAAGAGCGGCGCGAAAAGAAAAAGTAAATCGTCGAAGTTCTCAATCTTAACAATCCAAGATTTGACCACGCTTCTCGGTCTGGCTACAGGAGGCCTTAGCTATGGAGGAATCGCCATTTTATCAACTGGTCGAGCGTATTTGTGGCAGTGCCGACTCGCTCGCGGAGGGGGATTTGCGCAGTGTGTCGCTGGATCTGGGCGACGGAGCACTTATCGAACTCGCCGATGAGGGCGACGATGTCTTGGGACTTTATGCGACGGTTGCCACATTCGATGAGGAGCCCGGGGAGGCTGTTTTTAAAGATATTGCGATCGCCAACTTCGGCTGCGCCGGCACAGATGGTGCCACGCTGGGATACGAACCGGAGACGCGCACGCTGCTCCTGGTGCGCTATTGGCCAATTGGTGCCATGGAGACCACTGCCGCCGTGGAGGTGGTGAGTCTTTTTGTCGAAACCTTTTTCACTTGGCGCGACCGGATTGAGAAATGGGAGTCCGGGTCGATCCTGCCAAGCGATAAAGCCGAGTCTTCTTTAGACAAGGAAGTGCACGATTTCGCCTGAGACCAAGAGCCATGCCTCCACTGTTAATCCAAAGCCAAAGTGTTCGACAGCAATCGCCGGTCAACGCGGGCCAGGCTATTCAAAACCGGCCAAACCTCGACCTGGCAAGCCTCCCGTCCACGCGTGTTGCCAATATGGCGCGCACCGGGGAGATGACTTGGCAACCGGGCGTGGATCGATTGGCCGAGGCGCTCAAGGATGCCTACCTCGATGGCCCCAGAGTGGCCTCGATGGATCGCATTCCGCTTGGCAAGCATGCAGGCAAGGTGGAGGGGTGCATCAAGGAGCTTGGCTCCATCCTGTATTTCCGGGGCACGGACAAACAACGGCTCCTCGATGAACTGCATGACGCAGTGACAAACGCGCTGTGCGAAAAACTCATCAAGGCTGCTGAAAAGGACATCCCTACGCGCCTTGCGGTGCTGAACTACACACCCGACAAGGCCCTGCTGAAAGACTGGGTGCGCAACAATCTGTTCGACCTCAAATTTTCGACCAACAAATCGGCAGGTCCTGTCTTCCACCGCGACCTTTCCACGCCACAGGATCAACGCGCCATCGACACTGCTTTTGGAGCCTCCACGGCGATGGTTGTGGCCATGGGAACCAAGACGGACCCAATGGATGCGACCTTCGCGCTGGCGGGTGGAATCGCCAACAAGCCGCTCGCCGAGACGGCAAAATCTCTTTTCACAGCGTTGGAGAATTTTGTGAAACAGCCGCCCAGCACGCCCGGCGACTATGGCGTGCATGCGGAAATCAAGGGTCTGCTCGACAAGGGCTTCAATCCTAAATACGGCGGCATCGGTCGTTTCCCCGAGCCCACGGACCCCGATGCCAAAGCGCGCATGCTCCCTTGGGCATTCAAAAAATACTCGCCCGATCCGACCCAGGGCTTTGCCAATCGGGAGGCCCACGAAGTCAATCTCCGCCAACTCGAATACTATCAAGCCAACCTCCCCGCCTATCTCGAGGCCGCTAAAGCCGACCCGCACAAGGCCGACCTTCTGGCCACGCAACTCCACGGAACGATCGGCCAGATATTCAACGACATTCTTTTCAACGAGAAATTGAATGCCGCAGATCGCAGCGCCCTTTACAACGAACTTTGCGATCAGGGCGCGTTCCCGGATTCGGCGGGAGCCAACGACAATGGGGTGCACGCTCGCAGGGACTCCGCCCTTGGCGCTCTTGCCAAGCTCCAGACCCTCATCCGCACCTCTCCGCTGCTCATGGAATTCAACCCGCGCGAGGTGTCGGCGCAAGTCGCCCGAAGAGCTATTCCACAAAACTTCGGAAAAGACGCCGCGCTCGCCGAGGAGGTTCTGGCCGATGCCCTCGTGAGGACCACCACAGGCGGATTGGATGTGGTTGCGGGACTCCGTGGCCGCTTTCCAAAAATCCACGAGGCCATCGCTCAAGGCCTCAACCAACGCGACAAGGCTATCGAAAAAAATTGCATGAATATGCCGGACGCACGCTTGGACGCCGCCGCGCTCGATGCCGTTTCCAGGCTTGCAGGCGATCGCGGATCCGAAGCCGCCGCGCTCGTCGAGAAAATCAAAAGAGGCCAACTCTTTGCTCATGGGATGCGGCCCAACACGATCCAGCGCGCCCACACTCTCCCCGCCAATCTGGAAGCCCTCGCGGAGGGCGGCAACAAGGGGGCGGTTTTTCAAAAAGCGCTGCGGAACGAAACAAAGTTTCTCGACCGGGAAATCAAGGAACTTGAGTCCATGAAGTCGAAGCTGAATGACTCTGCCAATCTCACAGGCACCAATGAATTCGCCCAACTTCGCGCGAGGGAGTTGAGAGATGCCATCCAGGAAATCGATGCCACGCTCGAGGGGCTTCAGGATAGGAAAACCATCGTCATACGCCTTCAAGAAAGTGTGGCTGACTTCGCCCAGCTCGATTTCAAGGACCTTTCCGTCCGTGATGCCCAAGGGCGCGCCCACACCTTGGGTGACCTCGCGAACGAGAATTCCATCGCAAAGATGATCCACAGCGCCGGTCACCGCACCCTCTGCAGCATCTCGGGCACCGCCACCGATATCGGCCTTGCCCTCGTCGCCCAATTTGGCGAGGACAAGGTCAAAGAGGCCATGGCTTCGCTTCTCGATCGCGCCAATGCCCTCAAAAATGGAAAAAATCCTCTTCCGCCACTTGACGAAAAATTCCAGTCCCTCTTTGCCTCGCTCAGTTTCTTCATGCAGGGCGGGCAATACCACACGCCGGCGGAGGTCTTGGGCGGTCTCCTCATCGTCGCCGCCTCGCTCCACTCCCCGGATCAGGCTTCCAACAAGACCGCCATGGTGGCCGCCTACGAAAACCTTCTCGCCGACTTCGCCGAAAACCCCGCTGACTACATGATTGCGGACACTGCGGTTGCGGTTGATTTCCGTGCGAATCTTAATGCCCAAAAAACCAGCCTCCATAAAGCACACCGCGAGATCGTCGCCAATGGCTCCCCGGAGGGCCCCAAGCCGTGGAAGGGTGTCAAAAGCGGTGATTTGCCATTAGTGCCCCGCCGGATGAATATCTTCTTCGACGACTCCTCATTGCCCTCCGCCCCCGCAAAAAAGTTTCTCATCACGCGCTCGAAGGACGATATCGGCTGGAGAACTTCCATAAAGTATGATCTCGACGGCAATCCGGTCGCATCAAAGGAGATTTCACCCGAAGAGCTCAAGCCCATCAAAGACGGCCTTAAAAAACCAGTAGGGCCTCAAAACAGCTCGATATGGGGACAATCGTCCCCATTTGACAGCGACCTTTTCTCTTCACACTCGGATCAGAACCGGCAGTCAGCTGCTTTCAAGGAACCCCAACCAGCTCGCGTTGACAAAAACGAGTTCCAAAAGCGCAACCTTGATTTTGCTGGCAGCGTTCCCTCCATCAGGCGCCACGAAGGGTTCTGGCGCGAACGGAAACTCGCAAGGCTCCGCGCAGCCGAGGAGGACCTCGCGGCGCTGAAGGCGCAGCAGGGCAAAGACCTCACCAGCCCGATCAAGGATTCGCTTGGGGTCATCAAAAATGCCGAGGGCTTCGTGCCCGAACATGCCCAAAAAGGCTCTTCACAGCAAGTCATGGGCGAGGGGGTTGGAGGCGCTCTCGGAGTTCTCGCTTACGGAGCGGGGATGCTCAAAGGCAACCAAAAACGAAAAGCTATCGCGCACCACCTCCTCAAGGCCGAGGAGTCAAATACCCGCCTGCAGCAGCGCAAAAAAGAAGTCGAGGTTTCGGGCACGAAGCTCAAAACACAGCAAAAGAATCTCGACTTACTGATAAAGAGGCTGGGCCCGGAAAAAGCCTTCGCCGTTCACCATGCCGACACGGAGCTTCACGCTGGGGTGGTGGCAAAAGTCTCGCAAAGCCCGGACGAAAAAAGCCTTGAAATCCAGATCGAGGACCTTCGTTACAAACGCGGCGAGAACTACTCCAAGCTCTTCGTTCGCTACCCCGCCGGCCTTTTAGCCAGCGGCACAGGACTCGCCGTGACCTTTGGGCAACAGGCTGGCACGATCGCCGCTCGGGGCGGTGTGGCATGGGCTGGCAAGGTTTTTGCCCTATTCGGAGCCATCTCGGTAGCCGTTTCCGGATGGCGCATCGTGCGAAACTGGAAAGCGAACACCCGGCTCGAAGCGATGGTGAAAAAGGCCGCCGCCGCCCTTGCCAACAGGCGGGGGAAAGTCCTTTCAAAGCTCGACTCCGAGGGCAAGGAACTCTCTGAAGCGAACATCTCGGAAGCCTTGTCGAAGGATTCCCTGCATCTCCTCCTCACAGCGGAAAAGAAATCCCTCAAGCAACAAATCAGAGACAACCGATACGACAGCTTGGGAATTGAATTCCCCTCGATGATCTCGGGTGGAGTCAGCTTGGCATCCACAGCACTTTGGATGGCCGGTGTGACAGGCGCAGCCGTCCTTGGCCCGATCGCTCTCGGGCTTGGCCTCATTGGCTGTGCTGTGGGCGTTGGCATCGCCATCCACCGCCTCAAGCGCACCGGTCAAACTCAAAATCGTATGGCCGACGCCCAGGAAGGCCTTGCCGCCCTGCAAAACGACCCCTCGAAGCTTGAGGAGCTTCGCAAATCCAACCCCCGCGTCAAAGCGGCCGCCAAGGCTCTTGAAAAGTCAGGCAAGCCAGTGACTGCCGATGCCGTTATTCAGAAGCTCGAGGAGTTCCTCTCCATCAGTTATGTCAATGTCACCGCGCAGGCCGTTTACCGCGACCTCCTCGCGGAACTCGATGTCATCGCGCAAACGCCCGAAGCCCAGGCCGCCTTTCTTGCCACCTCAGGCCGCCTTCCGGGCCCGGAGAGCGATCCCTCGGGCGATAAGCAGGCTGCGTATTTGAAACTCGCGAACAACTCACCCGTCCTGCAAACGCTGCGTGAGCGCGCACTCACTCCTTTGGAAATCTCCCGCATCGTCCATGCCGGCAGCACCGGCGATGGTGTGAAGCGCCTGCTCGCCGCCTTGAACCTCAAGGAAATCAAAACCGACTCCTTCGCTGCCGATGCAAATCTGGAAAATCCGCTTTCCGCCCGCACCGAATACACTGCACTCCAATCCGGCTCCGCTGTGCTCCATGGCAACCGCTTTGACAGCGGGCTGGATGCCGCCCTCACGGCATTGAAGCGCAATCCCGGGTTGTTGAAGGAGGACTCTTTGCTAAAGGCTCAGCAAACCATAGGGACAAGGCCGAACTTCGAGAATTTCCTCAGGCAGCCCATGATCACCGGCCCCGAAGCCCGCGAGCTGCGGCAGGAGATGAAGCAACTCTTCTTCGCTCCGGGCAGTGACAATGCCCCCCGGTCGCGCTCCGCGAATGTGTGCTTGCAGGAATTCACCGAAAAAGTCGGAGCCGAGCTCGCGCCCACGACTTCCACCAACCGCGCTTTCCTCGGCCAGGAAGCCAGGCCCAATAGCTCCGAGGCCCTCTTCATCGCCCGCTTCGACCAAAACGGAAACCCCATCCGCACGGCCTTTGATCCGCTTTTGCCGCTCACGAACCACAACAGGACAATCCAACTCCACCCAAATACCATCATCTGCCACAAAGGCACGCACCGCGACCGCGGCGTCTACATCACCTACACCCGCGAAGGCACTCAGTGGTATCGCAACGGTTCTGGGAAATCGACTCTCGTAGACATCCGGCCAGAAAACATCACCGCCAAACTCAAACTCCCACACGATCATCCGGAAAAACGACACTACGACCTTATCCGTGAGGAACTGGAATTCGGCTCAACCGCTGTTGTCTATGGCGAACCGGTCGGCATCGCGTCAGAAATGCAACCCACCAGGGATTTTGAGGTCGACGAAGTCTTTTATGAATCTTTCGACAATGAAGAGGATCGCAAAGATTCCATCAGCCAAGCGGTCATGCCGCAGCCACTCCAATCAAGCACGCAAAACTTTGGCAAAGTGATGTTCGATTCTTTTGGTCAAGGCGACACCTCTCGCCCGCAAACGAATAATACGGATTGGAATAAGGCGACAGGCAAGCCGGAGGAGCTGAAGGACTTTGTGCACATACCATCTCGTGCCGATGGCTATTGCCTCCTGACGAGTCTCGCTGCCACGAGAAATCAAACGACTACGGAACTCATCGCGGACCTTAGCCGGGCCGCGCAGGAAACCGCCGAAACCGAAAGTCTGAATAATGAGTTGGAAAAAGCGAAATCAGCAGAAGGCATTGATCATAAAAAGATAGCAAATCTTCTTAACAAGCTGGGCATTGCCTTTAAGGAGGTGCAACTCAATAAGGCCAATCCACCCGAGTTTTTTGCTTCCTTCGAGGTTCCCGAGAATGCAAAACTCACGCTGAATAGCCCCGTGCTCCTCTTCCGAGGCGGGCACTTCGACCTCCTATTGCCGAAATCTGTGGCTGAGCAATACAACCTTCCTTACGACGGCAGCCAATTCATTAAGAACGATGTCTTGCAGAAGCGAAGTTGATCAAACAGACCTCTCACGGAGACACCAAGACACGGAGGGGTGGAAGTAAAGGCTGAAAAACTTAAATCTTAAAACTTAAAACTCTATCTCATGCCCTACGAAACCGCACCCTTGCAGATCATCGCCGACATCCTTGAGGAGTTGGACTACGCCGTGAGATTCCTGCCCGCTTCGGCGGAGATTCCCATCGACACGCTGCTCGTTCACTTGGGGGAAACGCCGGAGGAGGTGTATTTGCTTGAGATGACCTTTGTGAACGACCTGCTGGCGTTTCAGGGGATTCCCGAGGAATTTGACGATGCCATGGTGCTGCAGTTTCTGGTGAGGTTTTCGTTTTCCTTTGCGGAGGATCGGGCGGCGGAGTTGGCGCGGCTTTTCATGATCTTGAACTCGATCATCCCGGTCGGGGCGTTCTGCCTGAACGAGGAGGTTGGGACCATTTTTCTCCAGCACGCGCTGCATTTGCCCACCCGCGAGGTGCCCGAAGTGGTGCTTCAAGAAATCGTCGGCTCGATCGACACCTTCGTGACCGCCTTAGCGCCCGACATCCAAGCAGTGGCGTGGAACATGAAAAGCCGCGCTGAGGTTCTCGAGGCACTGAAGACCGAGGGATTTGCCTTCCCTCCCGTGCTCCCGGGGCCTGCTTCGCTGCTGAGCGACAATCCGGAGTAGCCGAAATTGCTGCAGACAGAGGTCTCTTTGTCCTTGGGTTTTTGCAAGGCGAATCCGTTGTGTGTCGAAAGTGTTTCAAGGATGGGGTTGCTCTTTTGAGTGCACCAATCCCTTCTCCACGCTGTGAAACCTACCGCAGCAAAAACAGTCCAGCAGTATATTGATGAAACGCCCGTCTGGTCGGACGGAACGACGATCCCCACCGTGCCGATGACCTCCATGCAGTGGCAAATATGGGGTCTGGCCACGGCCGGGAAATTTTTTGAAGGTTTGGTGGTTTTTATGACAGGTGTGGCATTGCCGCTGATCTCGATGGAGTTTCAGCTCGGAGCGATGGAGAAGGGCCTCGTGGGCTCCGCGACACTTTTCGGGATTTTGATCGGTGCCACCGCGCTCGGGAGCTTGGCCGACCACTTTGGAAGAAAACAACTTTTTATCGCGGAGATGATTCTTTTTCTCGGGTTTCTGGTCGCCATGACACTCAGCCCGTCGTTTCCCGTTCTTCTGCTTTGCCTCTTCGGGATGGGCCTGGCGCTAGGCTGTGACTATCCCACCGCGCATCTTGTGATCTCCGAAAGCATCCCCAGCAATGCCCGTGGGAGGCTGGTGCTCAGCGCCTTTGCCTTCCAAGCCGTTGGGGCCCTCGTGGGAACAGGTGTCGGCTACATGATCCTAAAATCCAACCAGTCTATCTCGGATTGGCGAATCATGTATGCGACAGCGATCATACCCACCATGATCGTTGTGGTAGCTCGTTTTTTCATCACCCAGAGCCCCCAGTGGCTCATGTCCAAGGGCAAAGTCGCCGAAGCCGAAAAAGAAATACAGCGCCTGCTGCGCCGGTTCCCGCAGCATCCTGCCAGTGTCGAGCTCAAAGCTGTTCCAGACACCGAGCCAGAGCACGAACGCGGCAAATCAAAGTTCTCAAAGCTTTTCAAAAAGAAATACCGCAGGGCGACGATCCTCGCCTCGGTTCCCTGGTTCTTGCAAGACCTCGCCACCTACGGAATCGGCATCTTCACCCCGACAATTCTTGTCACGATTCTCGGCCACTCGAATGCCCAAGAGCAGAATCTGGCCGGGGTGATTCACAACGACATGATCGCCGCAAAAGGAGCCGCCTTCTTGGATCTGCTCCTCCTGGCGGGGATCATCTTTGCGGTCTTTCTGGCGGATCGCTTCGGTCGTATGAAGCTTCAAATTTTTGGGTTCTATGGATGTGCCGCCGGGTTGCTGTTGGCCGCCCTCTCCACGCACATGGTCCCCGGCATCGGCCAGACGATTCTTATTTTTTCGGGATTCATGCTCTTTAATTTTATGACTAACCTCGGCCCTAACGCGATGACCTACTTGATCGCTGGCGAGGTGTTCCCGACCAAGATCCGTGGATCGGGTGCTGGCTTCGCTGCCTCGTTTGCAAAAATTGGGGCCGTGGCTACCGCCTTCCTATTTCCTGTCCTCCTGAGCGAGATCGGCACGGCTCCGCTGCTCTATGCGCTGGTCGGCACATGCCTTTTCGGCGCCTTCGTCACTTGGAAATTCCAAATTGAAACCATGGGAGTCAACTTGGAAAAAATGGA
>Ga0247835_1004145_pt1 | contig 13069 bp, 5 predicted proteins | sample LaCtaG_3_FD_189912 | JGI IMG/M metagenome (GOLD analysis project Ga0247835, IMG submission 189912) | Freshwater microbial communities from meromictic Lake La Cruz, Castile-La Mancha, Spain - LaCruzMarch2015_13.5m | ecosystem: Environmental > Aquatic > Freshwater > Lake | place: Spain: Castile-La... | reverse complement strand
GAGGACCGGAGCCCTCCCGCCGCGGCGGACGGCCCTCGTCGAAAAGGCAGAGTGAACTGTGCCGCCCAGATGGCCGCCCGTGCGCGGATCGCAATCGGATCCACCGGGGCGGCGGGCGTTTCCATCGTGCGACTACACCGTGCCGCAGAAGTCTTCGAGTCGATCCAGCCCCTTCTTGATCACATCCAGGCTGGTGGCGTAGCTGAGGCGGATGGTGCGATCGTCACCGAATGCCACGCCCGGAACGACGGCGACGTTTGCCTTGCTGAGGAGGCGATCGGAGAAATTCTGGGAGTTCAAGCCGAGTTCGCTGATGTTCACGAGCACGAAAAAGGCCCCGAGCGGGCGCACAGCCGAGATGCGCGGGATCCGGGACAGGCGCTCCATCATGTATTCGCGGCGGATGTTGAATTCCTCCCGCATGTCCGCGAGACATTGCTGATCGCCGGTGAGTGCGGCCAGACCACCCTTTTGCGCAAAGGAACACGCGTTGCTGGTGCTGTGGCTCTGAATCGAGTCGATCGCCTTCGCAATGGCCTCGGGCGCACCGAGGTAGCCCAGACGCCATCCGGTCATCGCATAAGCCTTGCTGAAGCCATTCACCGTGATGGTCAGGTCGTAGGCCTCCGGGGAAAGCGACGCCACACTGACGTGCTGGGCGTCGTCATAGACGAGCTTCTCGTAGATCTCATCGGAGAGGATGAAGATGTCCTCGTCCATAGCGACTTCGACGATCGCTTCGAGTTCCTCGCGGGTGTAGACCGAGCCGGTCGGATTTCCCGGGGAATTGATAATGATCATCTTGGTCCGCGGGGTCATCGCGTTTGCAAATTCCTCCGCAGTGATCTTCCAGGAGTTTTCCTGACGGGTCTGAACGATGACGGGTTCTGCGCCGGCGAGACGGACCATTTCGGGGTAACTCAGCCAGAACGGCGAGGGGATGATCACCTCATCGCCCGGGCTGCAAACTGCCATGATGGCGTTGAAGCAGGAGAGCTTCGCTCCGCTGCTCACGATGATCTGGCTGGGCTTGTACGAGATGTTGTTGTCTGCCTGAAACTTGTCCGCAATCGCCTGTCGGAGCTCAAGGATTCCCGAGCTGGGCGTGTACTTCGTGAAGCCTTCGGCCAACGCGGCGACTGCGGCCGCTTTGATGTGGTCTGGCGTGTCGAAATCGGGTTCGCCCGTTCCAAATCCACAAACGTCGATGCCTTCCGCCTTCATCGCCTTCGCCTTGCTGTCAATGGCGAGGGTGAGAGATGGCGTGATGTCATTAATGCGCGAGGCGAGTTCCATAAACGTTAAATTGAACCTTGGGAGTGGGAAGTGGAGTAAGCGGGGTGGGTGGAGTAGCGTGTGAAAATTCGATAAACGTAGCGAAGATCGGCTTCTGCGGCTGGTTTTGCACTGGGGTGGCGGACCGGCAGGGTCGGAGATTAAACAGAACCAATGTGGGTTTCAATCAGCGCTTTCAGGTTGTTTTCCTGAATTTTGATGATCGCCATCTCCCTCGCCGCGTTGGCGGCGGAGTCGGATGCGTGCGCGGCATTGATCATGATCGTCTGGCCGAACTCTTTACGGATGGTGCCAGACGGCGCCTTGGACGGATCCGTGGGCCCAAGGACCTCACGGATTTTGCGAACCGCATCGACACCCTGATAGACGAGGGCAACGCATTTTTCCGAGCCTGGTTCATCGTGTTGCTCGGGCGGACAGTCGCTTGGACGCGTTCCGGCCATGAACTGAACAATGGACTCCCAATTGCTGCGACCGACGATGGGACCGATGAGGCTGCCCATCTGCTTTTCGATGCTGTCATCAAGGGCAACCCCCAGTTCCTGTTCAACGGCGAGACGCGAGGTTTTCCCGCTAGGGCCCTGAAGTTTGTCGCAGAGGACTTCGAGCACGGGGCGGTAAAATTCTTCCGCCTGCGCCACGCTCATGTGGTGCACCTTGAATCCGATGATGGACAAGCCCGTGCGCGAAAACAGATCGATGACCCCGCCCGGTCGGGCATTGGGAAAGCGGAAATTGTCGGGTTTGATGAGGACGAGCGTTGTCTCCACGTTCACGCCGGCAGGGTGAATCACCACGTCTTCGAGGATCCCGCCGTCCGTGCCCGAGTACTCCGCCCACAGCTTCAGGTTCTCTTCGGCAATTTCCCGGCTTTGCGGCGCGAGCACCGCAGGCTCGAAATAAACGACCTTGTCGTCCTCCGTCACGTAATCGCCGTAGGTGTCGCGAATGGTTTCTCCGCTCGTGCGCTCGTGGACGATGTGACCCGTCACGTTGCGGACCTTGTTCACGGCATCTTCTCCGCGCAGAACGAGGAGTAGCACACGGGACCGGCGACCATCCGGAGAGGGCGGAAAATGCTTGAAGACGTATTGGCGGATCAACTCCTGGGTTCGGCGATGGCGTTCGTCCTCACCTTGAACGATGCTCTGCGCATAGCGTTCCACCAGGCGCTCGCTCGGCGCAAAGAGGCGGCCGGCGATCAGTTCCAAACCGGAGCGGGAGAGCAGACGAGAGATGATACCCCCGGTTCTCGACTTCTTGATCGAGTAGGGAGTGATGAGGACGTAGGAGAGTTCTTGTGGCATAATGGCGCGGCCGACCTCTGAGATCGACAGGGCGAAATCGGCTCGGGAACGTATCGGCTAAGGGAAAGGGGAGTCAATCGAATTTCGATCCGACCCGACGCGCGACGCCCGCGGTCCATTTGCCGCGGACCCGGGGAGCCTCCACATCCAGCCCCTCCGCGCGGAAGGCATTCGCGCATTCCGCATATTGTGTTCGAAGGACGCCAGAGAATATCAGGATGCCCCCCGGCACCACGGCGGCAGCGATCGCCGGTGCGGCCTGGATGAGCACCTCGCTGTAGAGGTTGGAAGTGACCACCTCAAATGGGGCAACCGGTTCCCATCGCAGGACGTCCCCGCGACGGACGACGATCCGATTGGCCCCGTTGCGTTTCACGTTTTCCTTCGCAATGCGGACACAAACGGGGTCGTTGTCGAATGCCTCCACCTTCGCTGCTCCCAATGCTCTTCCCGCGATGGCGAGGATTCCGCTTCCCGTCCCGAGGTCGAGTAACCGCCAGCCGACCGGAAGTTTCGGCGCGAGGTCGCAGAGGATGCGCAGGCATGTGGCGGTTGTCGCATGTTCTCCGGTTCCGAACGCCATGCCGGCGGGCACGTGCAGCGGAATCGCGCTGCCAGGCGTTCGGGGCGGAGATGGCTCGTCAGAATCGATCACGGTCAAAACTCCCCGGATCCGCAATGGGTCGCGGCGTTTCTGCGGAGCGAGCCGTTGTGCCGCCGGGATTTCTTTGACGGTCCCTCCGAAGCGCTCACGGAGCGCGGCTGCGGAGCGTTCGTCGTCGAGATAAGCCTCGAAACGCAGCATACGCGCCCGATTTCCCTGGTAAATCACGAGCCGCTCGCCAAGAAACCGCAACCGCTCCTCCCAGGCGTCCTCCCACTTCGGCGAGGCAAGCCGGGTCCATTTCCAAAGAGATCGGGTCACAACCCCAACCTCAGCGATCAGGACACTAGGAACCAAGACAAATGCGAACTCTTCGGGCGGGGTCTTGCGACTTGTGACTCGTGACCGGAGCCTGTTGGATGACAGCGGATGCGCGCCAAGGGATTGTCATTAACCACCACCACGGCAATCGTCGCCGCCAACATGATCGGTACCGGGGTTTTTACCTCCCTCGGTTTCCAGGTGGTCGATCTGCACTCCGGCTATACGATCCTGTCGCTCTGGCTGCTGGGAGGGTTGGCTTCCGCCTGCGGAGCGATTGTTTACGGAGAACTGACCGCGCTCATGCCGCGTTCGGGCGGCGAATACCATTTTTTATCCAAAATCTATCATCCCGCACTGGGGTGCATGGCAGGATTCGTTTCTGCGACGGTGGGTTTTGCCGCGCCGATTGCGTTGGCATCGATCGCGTTCGGACGTTACGCGCACGGTGCTTCCGGTTGGCTGACTCCGCAGGTCCTCGCAATGGGCGTGGTGCTTCTGGTCACTGCGGTGCATCTGATGGGCAACCGGGTCGGTGCGGCGTTCCAGAATGTCTTCACCTCTCTAAAGGTCACCCTGCTCTTCGCGCTGGCGATCGGGGCATTTGTGTTCGGTGATCCGTCCGGAACGGATGCATTTTCGCGTCCGTTCTCCCAAGCGGAAGTGCTCCAACCCGCCTTCGCGGTTGGATTGGTGTTCGTCATGTTTGCTTACTCGGGTTGGAACGCCGCCGTGTACCTGGCCGGCGAAATGCGCAACCCCGGGCGCGACGTGCCCCGCGCGCTTTGGATCGGCACGGGCATCGTTACCGTCCTTTACCTCGTGCTGAACGCCTCGTTTCTCTACGCAGTTCCGCGGTCGGAAATCGCGGGTCAGATCGAGGTGGGTCTGATTGCGGGAAAATGGATCTTTGGGGAAACAGGGGGGCGGGTGATTGGCGGATTAATTTCGTTCGGCCTCGTGAGTTCGATCAGCGCAATGACCTGGGCCGGGCCGCGGGTGTCCGTGGTGATGGGCGAGGATATGCCCCCGCTTGGGGTGCTCTCCCGCCGCAATTCCCGGGGGACGCCCTGGGTGGCGATCCTGTTGCAAACGGCGCTGGTTCTCATTTTCATCCTCACGTCTGCGTTTGAAGTGCTGTTGGTTTGGACGCAGACGACGTTGCTGATGTGCGCATTTCTGACCGTGGCGGGTGTGTTCGTCCTCCACGCTCGGGGGTCGGCAATGGGTGCGTGGATCCGCGCGGCCGCGCTGGTTTTTCTCGTGACAACCGGATGGATGATCTTCCAGCTTTGGGCGATGAAACCGCGGGAATCTCTGGCCGGTCTGGGTGTGTTGGCGGCCGGGTTGCTCGTTTACTGGATCGGCCGCAAGCCCGCCGTGGTAGCGCTCTTTCTGTTCGCGGTGGTTTTGCCGTTGAGCGCACAAACGCCGCAGGACACGGCGAGGCTCCTCGCGGGGCTGCCAGTCTCCGATCCCGCCTGCTCCGCGATCATGGCGCAGCCCGCCTGGCAGGAGCATGCCACGGCGCTGGATGGGCTTTGGACACGTCGGACCGGACCCCAAATCGCCAACGTGAACGCCTGGGCGGCGTCCGAACTTGGCGGGGCGCATTTGTCCGTTCTCCCGGTGTTCTATTTCTTCAGCGGGCCGGATTTCCTTTATGTGAATTCCATTTACTCTGCGGCGGGAACTTATGTGCTTTGTGGGAAGGAACCGGTGGGAACGGTGCCCTCGCTGACGACCCTCCCTCCTGATCGCCTCGCCGCGGGGTGGCAGAATTTGGGCAAGTCGCTCGAGACGATCCTCAACTACAGCTACTTCATCACCGACGACATGGCGGAGGACTTCAAACGCACGGAGTTCAGCGGTGTCCTTCCCGTTCTCTTCGTGTTTCTAGCGCGGACGGGACGCGAGATCACGGCGGTCGCCCCGGTGAAGGAGCCGGGATTGAGCGGGGTTCGCATCGACTTCCGCGGTGCGGGCGGCGCGCAGGTTCTGTATTACTTCAGTACGGATCTCTCAAATGGAGGAATCAAATCGAGTGGGGCGTTCCTGTCGTTTTGTCGGAAACTGGGGTCGGGGAACAGTTTCCTCAAGAGTGCGTCCTATCTCCTGCACCTCGATGAATTCTCGATGGCTCGCGATTTCCTCCTCTCGCAGAGCCGCGCGATTGTCCAGGACGACTCGGGAATCCCCGTGCGCTTTTTCTCGCCGAACGATTGGATCATTCGCGTTTACGGGAATTACGTGGGGCCGATTGATTTGTTCAAGAAATACCAGCAACCGGACCTTGCGAGCCGTTACTCCGTGAGCAATCCGAAGCCGATCAATTTCGGAATGGGCTACCGTTTCAAGCCAGAGGAGTCGGCCATCCTGGTAGCCTTCCGGAAATAACTGGGAACGCGGGCTTCCAGCCCGCTTGTTGCGCGCAGCACCGTTCCCGGGGCTGACGCCGGAACAGCGGATTTCACCATGAAGGGCATGAAGAGCATGAAGGAAATGGCTCCAGAAAAGATGCATTCACGCTCATACCAGGACAACCCTCACGACTTTGGCCTTTCTCGAACGAACACTCCCTGCAGGTCGATTTCTCCGCGGTACGTGATCTGAAACTCTAGGAACGCGGCATTTTGCGGCAGGTTCCAACTATTGGCGCCCTCTCCGAGGCGCTGGCTGAAAATGTTCCAACGGTCGTTCTGGAAGTTCCCACTCGGGCTGTTTCCTCCCACCTCCTTGCCGCTGCGGTCGAAGAATTTCCACTCCACCCGCGCATACCCGTTCTGCGGGAACCGGAACGCTCCTCCGATGAGATAGCCGGCCTTGGGATTCACCGGGATGCGTTCAGAAACCAGTTGCTGTTCGCCATCCCATTCCCCCGAGAGACGGATCGCCTTCCCATCGCCAAAGGGCGCACCCGGAATGAGGCGGTTTTCCGTCGATGCCACGCTCGCCCATCCCGGAGCCACCCCCATCTTCGCGTTGGCCAGCTCGAGAACCCGGTCAGGCGCAAACACCATCGCTCCCGTCGCGACCGCCACCGATGAACCCAGGCGGAACTCATCCCCCTTTCGCAGGACCGCACGCAGGACTCCCTGTGCCTTGGGCAGCGGGCCGGACCACGACCCGCGCGAATCCGTGACCGGCTTGCTGAAGAGGCGTTTCATGGCGGAGTCCGAGGCGCCAAAATACACATCCAGTGTGTAGTCCCCGCCCAATTTCCGGACCGGATCGCCCTTCATCCAAAGGGAACGGTCCGATTCGTCCTCAAAGCCCGCCGGACGGATCTCCCAGGAAATGACCTCCCCCTCCTTGGCCGGTTGCGTCGCAAGCACCGCCACGATGTCCCCTCCTTTGCCCGTCTGCAGCGCCAACTCGTTCTCCGCCGCCTGGACGGTTTTGACGAAGCCGGAATTGCGCATGACGTTCGGATCCCCGCGGATTTCGGCCACCCACGCCTTGAACGTGTCGGACATCCCGAGCTTCGCCATAAGTTTGAGCGCGGTTTGGTTGGAGTCGTAGTCGATCGACCCCCGATTCGTCCGACGCATGTCCCTCTGGTTGGTCACCCACTCCTCCAGTGCGGCGCGGGCGTCTTCGGGTTTATTGTTTTCCAGCGCCACGTTCGCCTTCTGAAGGGTCATTTGAGAAATGCCGTAGTAGTCCGGCCCGTTCTTCCTGGAAATGGTTATTGCGACGTCAAGGCACTCCTCCCCGAGGTCTCTACCAGCCGGCCACGCAAGGAGGTTGTTTGCGATCGCCCGCCAAATCATCTGATTTCCCCCCCCATACATTCCCGGCCCGAGGTTGGATTTATTCACTGCGTCGACCTTTTCCTGGATCTTCGGGAGAACCAACGGATCCCGCGCCGCAATCCCTGCCAAAACGGCGGGGTCTGTCCCGTCTGGCGAAGCGGGGATCTTTTCAATCCGCGGTTTCAGCGACTCCAACAGCCCCAACTCCGCGGCGAGTTTCAGCAGGCGGAGGCCCTGGATTTCGACCGCGCCGTTTCCATACGAGGTTGCATTCAACCAAATGTTCCCGCGCTGCGAGCGATTCATGACGAGCAACGCGACGCCGTCTTTCGAGCGACTTGTGGGGAAAAGGGCCTCCTCCACGATTTTCCCCGCCTCTTCCTGCCGACCGGCTCGCGCGAGCAGGCGGGCCAGTCGAGGGCGGATCTCTGACCCGCCGTCGGGATCCCATGCGATGCCGCGCATGAGGAGGTCGGTGGTTTCAATCGGTGGCCTCGCACGCTGAAGTTCGCGGGCGACTTCCGTGTACACCCCGCTAAAATTTTGACGGTTGATGTTCAGTGGATCAGGCGGCGGGGCGGGTGCCGCGAGCATCGCTTTCATCAGTCGCGCATGGGCCTTCTGCTGGCGGTAGGGTTCGATGAAAGTGGTGCCCTGAGCGAAGACGGCGGCCGGTTTCTCGGCGAGGAGTTTGTCGTAAAGACGCATCGACTCTTCCCATTGCTGAGACTGGGTGAGCAGCTGCGCCAGGCGCAACTGCCAGTCGGTGTCGGAGGGCCGCAATTCCGCGAGCGCACGGAAATACGGGATGGCCGCTTTGGGTTCATCGACCTGGTGCGCTTCGGCCAGGAGGGCATTCAGACGGGCAGATTTCGGCGTCTGTTCCCGTTGTGCCGTCAGGCCGGCGATGTAAGGAGCGAGTTCCCCGAACTGTTTGAGTGCACGGAGGGCTTCCTGGCGGGGATACATGTCGTTGCGACTGTTGCGGCCAAGTGGGTCCGAGCTCAGCATGGCGCGGGCCAGCGCCAGCGAACCGTCGCGGTCATTCTTGGAAATGCTTTCCCGCAGGATTTCGACCGTCTGGCGGGCTCGTGAGCCGGAGGGGGCATTCTTGGCGTTGCGTTTCTGCAGCTTCTCGGCGGCTTCCGTGAGACCGAGTTCCTTGAGTTTTTGAACCAGTTCCCGCTGCTCGTACTCGGGCAGATTCAGCGACGCGAGTTGCAACGCGGCCTGCCGGGTGGCCTCCACGTTTTTCTCGTTGTCGTTCCCGGAGGCCTTGCCGGATTTATCCTCGCGAATCGCGATCGCGAACCGCATCCGCGTGGCGAACTCTCCATTGACGCCGCTCCGTGACGCGATGCCGGCAAGTGCGGCTTCGGCCTCGTCGGGGCGGGCGAGTTGGTCGAGCATCAGGGCATAATTGATTCGAACGGCGTCGTCCGGATGCTTCGCAAGGAAGTCCTTCATCTGCTTCGCGGCGTCGTCTTTTTTCCCGGTGAACCATGTCAGGTAAATCCCGCCGAGTTCGAGTGAGGGGTCGGTTTTCTCTGCCCGAGCGGCGGCAAGCTGTTTGGCAAACTCCTTCGACCCTGCCTCGTTGGATCCGCCCGTGAATTGACGCAGCACATTGAGTTGGGCATCGGAAACGTAGGCCGTCGGGAAGGGGAACAAGTGCTGGGTGTTTCCGTCGCGGAGTTGCTGCCAGTTGATGTTCTGGATGTTCGGATTCATCCGGGATCCATAGGCCGCGAAAACGTTGGGACTCCGGAAGCTCTGCAAGGCCATCGCCGCACCGCGGGACCGATGTTTGTCCGAAGCGAGGAGCGCCTGCGCCACCATTTGCTCCAACCCGATCGACCGTGCGCCGTTTGCATTCATCGCCACCTGCAGGCGCTCCGCGAATTTGACGACGCGATCGAAATCGCGGTTCTGAACCGCAATGGAGAGCGCGACCTGCAGTTGGTTCACATCGCCCTCGTCCACGGAGGCGAGAATTTCGCTCGCCAGCTTTTTCGCATCCTCGGTCCGCCCCAGATTCATCAGGACGTAGTACTGCGTGAGCCGGACCGCATCGGGTCGACCATCCGACAGGATTGCCAGCAGACGATTGGAAAGATCCACGATTCGCTCCTCCGAAATCTGCCGGAGCATGCTCCCCTCGTTCCGCCGCATCGCGGCATAGTTTTGGAGCAATCCCAGCGCGTACGATGCGGCATCGGGGTCCTTTTTGCCGGAATCCACCAGTTCCTCGATGGTTTCGAACACACGATCCGGACACTGCAGCAAGCCGTAAACGGACAATCGTTCCGCGACCGGCAACGATTTCATTCGGTTGCCGAGGGCGTCGACGAACGCCTGCTCGCGGCCTTTCTTCACCGCGATGCACGCGAGGTAAACGATCGCGTCGTCACGTGCCTCATTCAGGCCCGATCCGGCGGCTTTGGGCGTCGTGGGTTGACCGATGGCCATTCCGTAATTCCGGCGGCCGCCACGCGAGTATCCCATCATCGGATCCGGATTTCCGGAGAGCAGATTCATCCCGCGCTGGAGAACGGGTCCGACCCGGTTTGCCCGTTGTTGCATGGCGGCTGTGACCGGATTCGCGCCGGGGAAGCCGTACACGCGAATCCCGCGTGCGGCTGGATTTGCTGCCACAGGAGCGGGCAGGGTGACGGGTTCGGGTTCCAAGTCGACGATGCTCCAAAGTAGGGTTTCCGCCCGTTCATCGGACCCCGAACGCATCAGCAGTTCCGCGAGGGCCAGACGGGTGCGCCAGTCGTCCGGGCGGCTCTTCGCCTGGGCCTCCAGCATGGCCGACAAATCCTCGGTGCGGCCCTCGGACTGGAGCGCGCTGATGGCTAGCTGCCAGGCGGAGGGATCCGTGAGGAATTCGTCCGCGAACTGGCGGATGACGTCGAGGGTTTCGTCGAACCTGCCATCGGCCGCGAGGGCGTTGGCGAGTGAGGCGCGGTTGGCTTTGGAGGGATCCACCTCGGCGAGGCGCCGCGCGTAGCGAAGCGACGCCGCGGAATTCCCGGTATCTTGGGACAACGATTGAAGGCGGCGGAGGAGATTCACATCGTCGGGCTTTCCGACCAGCGCTTTGTCGAGTTCCTGCATGGCCGCGTTGCGGTCGTCGATCAGCGTGTAAATTTCCGCCAAAAACAGCGCGTACCGCCATCCCCCCTCTTCCGCTTTCTGTCGTTCCCGGAACCGGGCAATGAGTTCGTCGATCTTCCCTTCCTGGAGATAGGCCGACGCGACGCGATTCATGAGTTGGAGTTTCCCGGGGAGGCTTTCCTCGGCTTCGAATGCCTGATCGAGCGTTTCGCGGGCGGCCATGAGGTTTCCCGCAGAGGCGTACGCATCGGCGAGCCGGAGCAGGATGCGGTTGGCAGCATCGGAGACTTTCACCGCGTCCGAGAGGGAGCGGATCCCCTCGTCCTGGCGCCCCGCAGCAAAGAGGATGTCCGCATACGCGAGCCAGGCATCCGCGCTCGCCGGTGAGGCTTCCACGGCGGTCTTGGCGGTCGCGATCGCCTCGTCCATCCGGTCGGCATTGCGATAGGTGCGGGCCAGTTCAAAACTCCAGTCGCTCGCGCGCTTGGGTTCCAGTTCGCGGAGTCGCAGAATCGCCGCGATCTGGCGTTCAACATCCGTCTCGCGTCGGGCATAGGCCTGCTCAAGTTTCCACAGCCCGACCGAATTGGGGTAGGCTTTCAACCCCTCGATCAGCGCAAACGAAGCAGTCCCCGTATCATCGGAGTCAATCGCCAGGAGGAAAAGCAACCGGTAATCGCGCTCGGAAAATTTGCCCGGATTTCCCCGGTGCCGCTCGAGGAGCGACCGGATTTTCTCAACGGTTTTCGTCATTTCCCGCTGCGTGCGCACCACGGCGTCCCCAGCGCGGTCGAACTCCGAATCGCTGCCCGCAACCGATGCCAGGTTTTCCGCGGTCTGTTCCGCTGCGGCCCAGTTCTCCGCCTCGCCCTCAAGCTGCCACTTGAGATAAAGCCGATCGAACGCGCGTTCCGGGAATTGGGCACCGGACTCCAGCGTGGCGAGGGCCGCCTTTTCCTCGCCGTATCGCCGCTGAATCTTCGCGAGCCGCAGGGTGGTCTCCGACGACGCCCGCCCGTCCGCGACCATGCCATCGAGAACTTCCAGCGCATCGTTGCGCCGGTCGATCTCGATCAGGTACTCGGCGAGGCGCTCGCGCCGGTCCGCCGCATCGGGAGCCAACCCCAGCGCGCGCTGGTAGGCATCGACCGTCTCGTCGCGAAGCTGATGGCGTCGGTAAATTTCCCCAAGCCGCTGCCACGCGGCGGGGTCCGTATCGTCCGTCACCAGCTTCCTCCAAGTGGCAACCGCGGGCGACGTTGCGTCTTTTGCGGTGGAGATCCCCCATTCTGCGGTCCCGAGTTTTTCGAGAACGATGGGGTCGTTCGGTTTGGCCTGGTTCATCGCGGCGAGGATGGCCCGGGCTTCCTCTGCGCGTTCGACGGTGAGGAGTGTATCCGCCCAGCGGAGGCGGATGTCGCGACGGTCTGGGGCCTTCTCCGCAGCGGCTTGCAACGCGGCGATGGCGGCGTCGCTTCGGCGGAGTTCGATGAGGACCTCGGAGAGGCGCAGGGCGGCTTCGACGTCGCCGGGTTCGTCCTTCAGGCGTTGGTCGTAGTATTTGACGAGTCCGGGGAGATCATCTTCCGCGCGGAACATTCGCTCAATCCGCGCGCGGATTTCCTTTTGCAGCCAACTGGCGCTCCCCGCCGCGGCGAGGGCTTCGTTGTAGCGAGCGAGGGCTTTGTCGCGCCGACCCTGGCGATCGTCGACTTCCGCGAGACGAATTTGGGCGGACAAACGCCGCGCGGCGTCCGCGTCCGGGAGAGCGGCAAGTTTTTCAAACATCGAGCGCGCTTCGTCGAAGCGTTCCGCGTTGAGGAGGGCGTCGCCGGCTTCCTCGAGGACGAAGGGGTCCCCCGGGCTCGCCTCTGCGTAGGCGCGCCAGGTTTCCACGGCACCGTCGTTGTCGAGGAGCCTTTGCTGGCTCAAGGCCAGTCCGCGATAAAGTTTCGCGGCGGCCTCGGAGGGCGGTTTTTCTTCCAGGGCTTTGCGGTACGCGGCCACGGCCTCCTTGAGGCGACCTGACCGCGCTTCGAGGTTTCCTAGGGATGCCCACGCGCGCCAGCCGGCTCCGTGTTCCGCGGCGGCGAGCAGGCTGGCACGCGCGGCGTCCGTTTTCCCCCGGCGCTCCTGAAGCAGACCGACAAGGAGCTTGCGGCTGGCCTTCGCCTTCGCGTCGGGGTTAGAGGAACTCTCCATCCAGCGCTTCTCGAGCGCGTCCAGACCATCGGTCTCCAGGTAATGCTGGTAAACTTTGTCAAACGAGGTGCCGCTTTCCGGAGACTGCTCGAGCATTTGTTCGTAGCGCTGGAGCACCGCGTCGGAAAGTGGTTCCGCGTGCATCAGCGGGGCGCAGGAGGCTGCCGTGAGGAAAATGAGGGAGCGCAGGGTGTTCATGTGGATTGGAACTGGGGCGAGGGAGGTCGAACGGAGGACGCGGCACCGCGCGCGGGCGCGGGCCAGCGCTTGAGCGCGACGTCCAGAACAAACAAAAACACCGCCGCGCCAACGAGCCAGGGCCAAAGCGCTGCTTCCTCGATGCTGCGGCGATCATCTTTCCATACCGCCTCCGGCGCCGGATCAAACACCCCGCCGGTTTCCGCAGCCAGCCGGGTCAGCAGCGCCGTGTCGAGCGGACGCGGGACCCATTCCAAGGGATAATC
>Ga0247835_1004144_pt1 | contig 13070 bp, 12 predicted proteins | sample LaCtaG_3_FD_189912 | JGI IMG/M metagenome (GOLD analysis project Ga0247835, IMG submission 189912) | Freshwater microbial communities from meromictic Lake La Cruz, Castile-La Mancha, Spain - LaCruzMarch2015_13.5m | ecosystem: Environmental > Aquatic > Freshwater > Lake | place: Spain: Castile-La... | reverse complement strand
CAGCCAAGGCAGCCAGGCCTTCGTAGTCAGCCGGGTCATGCTTTTCCAGATTCGCTCGAACCTCAATTTCCTCAGCTTCTGCCTTGGCAATTGCCCGCTCGAGCCTTTGAAGATTTTTCTGGCTCGCCCTAACCTGCGCCCCGGAAGTTGCTTTAGCGACAGGTGTATCTTCCTGTACCCCGCCTGATTTACGCAGCTCGAGATACTGATCAACACCGCGAGGTAAATGTCTAAGTCCACCATCGCCCAGCAGTGCATATTGCATGTCGGTGACTCTCTCGAGTAGATACCTATCGTGACTTACAACAATCAATGTCCCGGGCCAAGAATCCAAAAGGTCCTCGACTTGAGCAAGCATGTCGGTGTCAAGATCATTTGTCGGCTCATCAAGAATCAATAGGTTTGGTTCGCCAAAAAGCAGCCTTAGAAGTTGAAGTCGTCTTTTTTGACCACCGGATAAATCACCAATTGGTGTTTGTAGTTGAAGGCTAGTAAATCCAAGCTGCTCAACAAGCTGGGAAATTCCAACTTCCTTCTTGTCAACTACAAAGGTGCGCTTCTCTCGAGCAATGAGTTCAAAGATTCGCTGATCGGCAAATTCATCAAGCTCGCGAACCTCCTGACTCAAGATTGCTGGCACTACAGTTTTGCCAAGTTTTATTCGACCCTTGCTGGGAGTTAGGGAGCCGAGAATCAACTTCAGCAAAGTTGTCTTTCCCGCGCCATTAGCTCCAAGGAGTCCGATTCGATCTCCTGGACCCAAGCGAAGAGTCACATCAGATAACAGCTGCAAGCCATAGATTGAGTAGTAGAGATTTTCGATATCCAAAACATCTTTTCCCAAACGAGTGGTGGCAAGCTTGGCTAGGTTCACACTGTCTCTTGGTGGCGGTTCATTTGCTATTAGCTCGTTAGCAGCATCGATACGAAACTTAGGCTTGGTGGTTCTTGCCGGGGCTCCTCGGCGAAGCCAGGCCAGTTCCTTTCGGAGTAGATTCTGTCTTCTTGATTCACTGGCAGCTTGAGATCTGGCCCGCTCGTTGCGCTCCAAGATGTAGGCCGCGTAGCCGCCATCGTAGATATCAATAACGCCGTCGTGAACTTCCCAGGTCAAGTTGCAAACCTCATCCAAGAACCAGCGGTCGTGGGTGACCAGTAACAATCCCGAGCTAGCTTTGCCCCAGCGAGACTTTAGATGCTGGGCAAGCCAGGCCACACCTTCGATGTCCAAATGGTTAGTTGGCTCATCCAGCATCAGGATGTCCCAGTCACCTGCCAGCAAAGCAGCTAATGCCACCCGGCGTCTTTGGCCACCCGAAAGCTGCGCTACCTTCTGGTCGAAATCGAAGTCAGCTAGAAGACCTGCAAAGATATCGCGAATTTTTGGATTACCGGCCCACTCGTGCTCGGCAAGATCCCCAATGACAACCTGTGAAATGCTCTGATCCGGCAGGAAGTCATCCACCTGGTCAAGCATTCCGATGCGCACATCACTTCGCTTAGTAATCTGGCCCGAATCCGGTTCCTGAGTTTTCGCAAAGAGTCGAAGCAGAGTTGATTTACCGTCGCCGTTTTTACCGACTATGCCAATCCGGTCACCGTCTTGAACACCAATAGTTAGATCTTTGAACACTTCCGTAGTTGCAAAGCTGAGCCGAATTCGCTCAGCTCCTAGTAGATGCGCCAACTAGTTCTCCAAGCGCGTGCCGGAAACGGATGTGTGAGTTGCAATCGAAGGTAAGCCTGCGCCAGCTAGTCGATTAGCAATTTGTTCCGCGTGAATTCGATCCTTAGCAAGATGAGCGATGGTTGGTCCAGATCCGGAAACCATCGACTTCAGAGCTCCCGCTTTTTTCCCAGCCTCAATGGTTGCTGCAAGTTCCGGCCTTAGAGCCAAAGCAGCAATTTCGAGATCGTTGTGCATATAGTTTGCAACTTCCACCGCGTCTCCTGCAATCAGGGCTGCTACCAGCTCTGATGGCACTTCGGGTATTTCCAAAGTTGACACATCAACTCCAGCCTCGGTTCGCAGGATGTCAAGCTTGCGATAAACATCAGGGGTAGAAAGTCCAACTTGAGATGGGGTCATGACCCAGTGCAAGACTGCAGCGGTTTCAATCTTCGAGAGATTCTCGCCACGACCTGTGCCGATAGCTGTTCCGCCCTGCATTGAGAACGGGACATCAGATCCAAGCTTGGCAGCGGCTTTTGAAAGCTTGTCTTCTAAATCAGCTGAGAACAACTGGTTTAGGGCCACAAGCGCAGCTGCACCGTCAGCGGAGCCTCCAGCCATACCTCCGGCGATTGGAACTGATTTGTGAATTGTGAAGGCCACTAATTCAGGCTTAACGGCCGGGCTGAGCTCCTGCAGAGCAAGACCTGCTTTGTAGACCAAGTTAGTGGCATCTGTGGGCACTAGCTGCTTGCTTGACTCTGCGAAGGGGCCGGCAAAGCTAATTGAGAACTTGCCTTCTAATTCAACGCTCACGACCTCTCGAAGACTCAAAGCTTGGTAGCAGCTGGCGACCTCATGAAAGCCGTCTTTCAAAAAGGCCCCAACCGCGAAGTAAACATTCACCTTCGCAGGGCTCGAGGCAACTACATAAGAGCGGGTGCCCAATCGAGCAACCAACATCTTCCAAATTTCCAACCAGTAAGACTCGAGTTCTGATTTTGCGGAATCGTCTGGGAAGCCATCCAGTACAACCTCTAGCTGACTAAAGTCCGTGTTCCAGGAGGTTATCGAAACGGTAGCGCGCTCAATGCCATCGAAGGACAAAACTATCTTGGAGGGCAAGGTAGCCCAGGAAACTCTTGGAGTTCTAATTTGGCCCCACGAAGAAGGATCGTTGAGAATATTGAAAACCCTGGCCGCGCTAGCCGAGAAATATGTTGTCGCAACTAGAGCCGCCGTTGACTGTCGAAAGTCCGTTTCAAAAATCACTTCTTACTCGCCAGCCTTACAAAATCATCAATAATCAAATCTTCACCGCGTGCTTGAGGGGAGATTCCAGCTTCGACCAATATGCGCTCCGCTTCGGCAGGCGAACCTGCCCAATCCGAAAGTGCCTGTCGAAGAGTTTTTCTCCGCTGAGCAAACGCTCCGTCAATAACTCTAAACACTTCTAGGCGAAGTGCAGCAGGGAATTCATCTTCTCGTTTTTCGAAATAGACAAGTGCGGAATCTACATTAGGAATCGGCCAGAAGATATTTCTTGAGACCACTCCCCCTGATGAAGCCTTTGCGTACCAAGCCAACTTCGCACTTGGAGAACCATAAGTTTTTGACCCCGGAGGGGCAATCAACCTTGCTGCAACTTCTGCTTGGACTAAAACCAAACCCTTTTTCAGGGTTGGGAAGGTTTCCATGAAGTGCAGAAGTACTGGAACCGAGATGTTGTATGGAAGATTTGCCACCAGCGCATCTGGTTCAAAGGGCAACTCGGTGACGTTCATGGCATCGGCAGAGATAATGTGGCAATTATGCCCCGAAGCTCTTTGGTCCAGAGTCTGCTTGAGCCGATCTGCCAAACGGCTATCGAATTCGATAACCGCTAGCGCGTTGACCTTTTCTAACAAACCAAGAGTCAATGAGCCAAGACCCGGACCAATTTCAACAACTTTGTCCCTGGGAGAAAGATTCGCGGCGCCAACAATTTTGCGGATGGTGTTCGGATCAATCACGAAGTTCTGCCCGAGCTTTTTGGTGGGTTTTAGATCAAGCTCTGCTGCTAAGCGTCTTATCTCCCCTGAACCCAGTAGCTCAACCATTAGTTGTCCCAGGATCCGTAGACCTCGATGGTGTTTTGGGCTATTTGGCCAGAGAGCTCGTTGGCATCCATTCCCAGCTGCTGCGCCATAAAGCGCACAGTGATTGGAACAAGGTACGGGGCGTTGGGGCGGCCACGCAGTGGCTCGGGGGTCAAAAACGGAGCATCAGTTTCAACAAGAATCTTGGTTCTTGGCATCGCCTTTAGCGAGTCACGAAGGTGCTGGTTGCGCTTGATTGTGATGTTGCCAGCGAAGGATGCATACCAACCGTTATCGGTGCAGATTTTTGCCAACTCTAGATCTCCCGAGTAGCAGTGAAAGACGACTTTGCCTGGTGCGCCAACTCGAAGCAAAGTTTCTACCACTTTGTCGTGGGCGTCACGATCATGAATCTGCAGAGCTAGATTGTGCTGCTTCGCGATCTCAATGTGCCGCTCGAACGAGTACTGCTGAAACTCGATACCTTGAGTATCTTCAGTTCTGAAAAAGTCTAAACCGGTCTCACCAATAGCGCGAACTCTTGGTTCACTTGCTAACTTATTAATCCCCTCAATGTCGTTATCGAGGGCTTGCTTAGATTCATATTTGGCAGCTTCATTCGGATGGATGGCAACAGCTGCAAGCAATCTGGAGTCTTTGGCTGCTACCTCAGCGCACCACTTCGAACTTTCCAATGTCACACCAACTTGGACCGCTCCAAGAATTCCAACTTGACCGGCAAGGCTCATGTGGTCCTGGTAATCCATCGGCTGATCGCCATCGGCTATTTCAAGATGGGTGTGATTATCATATGTTCCAACCAAAAGTGGTTCTGGAAGTTCTGGGTAGCTAAGGTTTTTTCGGTTTCCATCAGCGTCAAAAAACTGCCGAGATCTAATGTGCTCGTTCACGCTGAAAGCTAGGCCTTTTCTTCTTGTTCAATCCTTGGAAACAGCGATTCCAATTCGCCTATCTGAGTCCCTGGCTTCAGCTGTCCCCAACTGGCAGCTTCCAACAGTGGCTGATCAGCAAGATCGCCTAGTGAGCCCCCGATTGCCGCCCAGAGTTTCGCACTGGCTTTTGGAGTGAAGGGAGCAAGCAACACAGCCAAGGCCCTAATGCCCTCAAGGGAGGTGACCAGGATGGTGGCAAGCCGCTCCCGGTTAGCTTCGTCCTTGGCCAAAATCCATGGCTCTTGTTCTGTGAGGTAGCCATTTAGTTGATCCACTAGCTCCCAGATAGCAACCAGCGCGTCTTGGATTGCAACTTGATCCATGGCTTTATCGGCTGCTTGAACGCAAGCTTCGGCTACGGTTGCAATTTTCTTCTCCGCCTGGGTTAGGTTCTTGCCCTCTGGAACTGCGCCACCGAAGTATCGGTGAATCATGGCAATAACGCGCGAGGCAAGGTTTCCAAATCCATTAGCTAACTCCGATTGATATCTGGCTGAAAGGTCTTCCCAAGAAAAAGACCCGTCTTGACCAAATGCAATTGCCCTCATGAAGTAGTAGCGGAATGCATCTGAACCAAAGACGTCGGTAATTTGTGTTGGCGCAATTCCCGTGAGCTTAGATTTCGACATCTTCTCGCCGCCAACCAACAGCCAGCCGTGAGCAAATACTCTTTCAGCAGGCTTTAGTCCGGCGGCCATAAGCATCGCTGGCCAAATAACTGCGTGGAATCTCAAAATGTCTTTTCCAACTACCTGGATTGATGCAGGCCACAAACTATCTAGCTTCTCTTGATCCTCGCCGTAGCCAATTGCGGTGATATAGTTCAGCAGCGCATCGAACCAAACGTAGATAACGTGGTTGGTGTCCCAAGGAATATCGATACCCCAGTCAAACTTATCTTTAGAGCGGGAAATCGAAAGATCTGTTAGCTCACGCTTAACAAAAGAGATAACTTCATTTCGTGCTGATTCTGGCTGGATGAAGTTCGGGTTCTGCTCATAGTAATCAAGCAGAGGCTGCTGGAATTCACTTAACTTGAAGAAGTAGTTGGTTTCTTCCAGACGTTCAACGGGTTTTGAGTGGATTGCGCAAACAAGTTCGTCGGCAAAGGCGCCTTCACCCTCCACTAAATCGGAATCAGTTTTGAACTCTTCGCAGCCCACGCAGTAGTTTCCTTCGTAGGAGCCCTGATAGATATAGCCCTTGTCGTGCAGGTCCTGCAAGAACTTCTGGACGTTTTGCTTGTGTCTGGGCTCAGTGGTTCTAATGAAGTCTTGGTTGTCGATATCCAGGGTCTCAAGCAACGGCAACCAAGAATCGTGCACGAGCTTGTCAGCCCAGTCCTGCGGGGATGAATTGTTAGCACTGGCTGTTCGAAGGATCTTCTCGCCGTGCTCGTCGGTCCCGGTGAGCAGGAATGCGCTGCTGCCTTTTTGACGCTGCCAGCGGGTAAGGACGTCCGAGGCGACTTCTGTGTATGCGTGGCCAATGTGGGGGGCGTCGTTTACGTAAAAAATGGGCGTCGTGACATAAAACGACTTTCCCGATGGGCTCACGCTAGACATGAGTACAAGCTTAACCGAGCAGGGCTAGCTATTCCCGTTTGAGAGCCAAAGCGTAGAGCTCAGAGCTTGAGGCTCCATATTGCTTAGCAACACTCGAGCAAGCTTGCTTGAGTCCAGTTCCCTCGCTTTTGAGCTGGATAACCTTTGCCACTAGGTCCTCAAGGTTAAAAACCACCGGCTCCGCGCCAGAAATAACCAGCACCATTTCACCCTTTTGATCCTTGGCCCAATCGATAAGTTCTGCCAACGTGCCGCGCTTGGTCTCTTCGAATTTCTTGGTAAGCTCCCTGGACACCGAGGCTAATCGACCTGTCCCAAAAACTTTGGCTGCATCCCCCAGCGAATCAACTATTCGATGCGGGGATTCGAAAAACACCATGGTGCGAGTTTCGGAAATTAGAGACTCGAAGACTCTTGTTCGCTCTCCAGATTTTCTAGGCAGGAAACCTTCGAAGCAAAAACGATCGGTTGACAATCCGGATACAGCGAGAGCCGAAATTACAGCCGATGGGCCTGGGACCACTTGAATCTCGACGCCAGCTTCGGCGCACGCTCGCACCAGCGCAAATCCTGGATCGCTAATTGTAGGCATCCCAGCATCGCTTACCAAAAGCAAATCCGCGCTCTGAGCAATTTCGACTAAGCGGTCGAGTTTTTGTAATTCGTTGTGTTCGTGAAGGCTTATTAGTTCTGCTGAGAGTTTTACACCCAAATGATTTGCCAGCTTTAGCAGTGTTCTGGTGTCTTCGGCAGCAATCACTTTGGCAGATGCCAGTGTGAGCTTGAGTCTTTCCGATGCATCGCCAATGTTTCCAATCGGAGTGGCGGCCAGAATGAGCATTGCATCATTCTCGCAGAAACCTAAGCTCAAGGTTCATTAGCATGGGCTTATGCTCCTGGGTAGAAGATCAATTGCGGAAGCAATCGGAGTTGCCTCCTTGATGGTGATTGCCTCACTTACGCGTCTTTGGAATCTGGGCTACCCAGCAAAGCTAGTTTTTGACGAAACCTATTACGTAAAAGATGCCCTGACTCTAAGTCGCGAAGGCCATGAGAAATCCTGGCCCGAAGGTGCCGATGCGGCTTTTCAATCAGGTGATGTTTCTGGTTACTTAGCTGATGCAGCATTTGTAGTTCACCCGCCTTTGGGTAAATGGCTCATCGCATCTGGGATGTGGCTTACAGGTAGCGATCAGGCCACCGGTTGGCGCCTTAGCACCGCGATTCTTGGAATTGCAACAGTTGCCCTATTGATGCTGGTGGCATTTACACTTTTCCGTTCAGTTGCGTTGTCGATACTGGCAGGTTTTTTTCTGGCAGTTGACGGCCTGGCTATCACACTTTCACGCACAGCATTATTGGACGCTTCGCTCACCTTCTTTTTACTGCTGGGGTTTTGGTTGTTCCTAATTGATCAGGAAAGATCGAGGGTGAGAATCACCCGAGCCATTGAGCAATCAAAAAACTCAATTCTTTTCTTTAGGCCTTGGCTTATCTTGACCGGTGTCGCGCTAGGTGCGGCAAGCTCAATCAAATGGTCGGGGCTTTATTTGCTGGCCGGCATTGGGCTATACGTTGTGTTTTCGGAGAGCTTGCTTCGCAAAAATTCTGGTGAGAAAAATTGGCTTCGGCAGGGAGTTTTGTTCCAGGGTTCATACTCTTTTGTTTCACTGGTCCCAACGGCACTAGTAACCTACCTTTTGACTTGGGTTCGTTGGATTTTCGGCACCGGTGGGTACTTGCGAGACTCAGCCACCGAAAACCCAGCTAGTGGAATATTTGGGCTGTTGCCAGATTGGTTGATCTCACTTTGGAATTACCACCAATTGATTTATGGCTTCCACGTGAATCTAACGAGAGAGCACCCATACGAAGCTAGCCCGCTGGGTTGGCTAATTGGGCTTCGCCCAACCGCCTTTTTCTATGAGACGTATTCAATGGGAACAAATGGGTGTGAGATAGCAGAAGGCTGCTCGAGCGCAATTACTGCTTTAGGAAACCCGTTTATCTGGCTTGGCTCAACTGCTGCCCTTGTCTACGTCATCTATCGATACGTAAGGCACCGCGAAAGAGTTTTAGGGTTAGTGCTTCTTGGAACAGCAAGTCTTTACCTACCTTGGATTGTCTTGTCCGAGCGCACCGTCTTTCAGTTTTATGTGGTGAGCTTCCAGCCTTGGCTGATTCTGGGTTTGGTGTTGGTAATTCAACAGTTGCGGCGAAAACTGTCGCTCAAATCCAAGGCTCTTGGAAATGCCGCAACCGTTGCTTTTGTGTCCCTGGTCTTTGGGGCTTTTGTCTTCTTCTATCCAGTGAACACTGGGATGTATTTGCCTTTCGAGCTATGGCAGCTCCGGATGTGGCTTCCCAGCTGGGTCTAGCCTCTTCGCCAATAAGCTAGCTGAGTACCCACCTCAAGCTAGAAAGTAGCCATGGCAGTTTTTGCAGTCACTTACCTTTACGCTGCAACTCCTGAGCAGCTAAATGAGATTCGACCAATTCACAGGCAATGGTTTGCGGGACTTCTAGAATCCGGTCAGCTGCTGGCCTCTGGTCCGATGGTTGACAACCCAGAAGCACTACTTATTTTTAATTCAGAATCAGCAACTGAGCTAGCGAGTCTTTTGGACAATGATCCCTTTGACATCGCTGGCTTTATTGGATCTCGCTCTATTCAGCAGTGGAATCCGGTGTTCGGGCCCTTTAGCTCTTCTTAGAGCTCTTCTTTTTTGCCGGGGTCTTCTTTGACTTCTTCTTCTCGGCCTTGGTTTCACCGCTGGTAGCGATCAAGCTAATGATTGTTGTGAGAATCAAAGTCGAGACGATAACTCCAAGAGAGAGCTCGGTTGTAATTTCCGGAATTACCTTAATCGGTTCTCCACCATTGATAAATGGAAGCTCGTTCTTGTGAAGGGCATGGATCACTAGCTTCACTCCAATCCAGCCAAGGATGATGGATAGCCCAACTCCCAGATACTTCAGGCGCTCCATTAGGCCGCTCAATAAGAAGAACAGTTGGCGAAGGCCAAGTAGGGCAAAGGCATTGGCCATAAACACAATGTATGGCTCACTAGTGAGTCCATAAACGGCTGGGATGGAATCCAGTGCAAACAGCAAGTCTGTAAAGCCAATGGCAACCATCACCAAAAGTAGCGGGGTGATGTAGCGCTTGCCTTTTTGAATGATGGTCAGCTTGGTGCCGTGGAATTCGTCAACGGTGCGGAATCTGGTCTTGATCAAAGCGACAATCTTGCCACCGGGGACCTTATCTTCCTCTTCCTCTTTGAAGGTGTCCCAAACCAACAGGATGGCTGTGTAGAGCAAGAATGCGCCGAATAGGTAGAACACCCAGCTGAAGTTCTCGATAGCAGCAGCGCCGAGAGCGATGAAGATTCCGCGAAGGATTAGAGCCAGAACGATTCCAACCAGCAGAGCTTCGCTCTGCAGGTGCCTTGGAACTTTGAACTTGGTAAAGATAATGAGAAACACAAATAGGTTGTCCACTGACAGGGACCACTCGGTGATATATCCAGCCAGGTACTCGCCGCCAAATCGACCACCCCAAACCTCGGTAACCAAGAGTGTGAACATCAGGGCAAGACCGAAGTAGACCACGTACTGAATAGCGGACTCTTTGAAGGTAGGCTCGTGCGGCTTTCTGACCTGAACAATCAGATCCCCGATGATAACTACCGCAATGGCTGCGATTGAGACGATCCAGATCCAGCCTTCTACGTTCATAACCTCGGACAATGCGCACCCATTTCTTAGTTGGCCCCTTGGGGATTAGTGTTTAGCTCTAAATTGTATAAGACTACGAATGAACCATCTTGAGAACCACCGATTGGGGACTAATGCGCGTACTTATATCTGGCGCGAGTGGGCTAGTTGGCACTGAATTAGCTCGTCAGCTACGAGAAGACGGCCATGAAGCCATCAGGCTCGTTCGAAGAGCCGCTAGGGCCGCTGACGAAATTAGCTGGAATCCTTCCAAAGGTGAAATTGATCCAGAGATTATGGAAAGCGTTGACGCGGTTGTGAACCTAGCGGGAGCAACCACTGGACGAATTCCCTGGACCGCCAAGTACAAAAAAGAAATAGTCTCCTCAAGAATTGATTCCACCAGAACACTGGTCACGGCAATCAACCGAGCCGGTAATCCCCCAAAGGTGCTAATCAGTGGATCGGCTTCCGGTTTTTATGGAGAGGGCGGCTCCACCTGGCTCAGCGAGGACTCCCCGAAGGGGAAAGGTTTCCTATCTGATCTTGCTCACGACTGGGAGCAGGAGGCCATGAAGGCTCGAGCCCGTGTGGTGCTAGTTAGAACAACTTTGGTCATGAGCCGAAAAAAAGGCGCTCTTGGTCCACTGATGCCTCTTTTGAAACTCGGAGTAGGTGGCCCAATTGGTTCAGGCAAACAGTTCTGGGCTTGGATCAATCTTGTCGACGAGGCCGCGGCAATCATTCACCTGATCACCACCCCGGGGACACATGGTCCATACAACCTCACCGCCCCAGAACCGGCCACCTGCGAAGAGATGATCGTTGGATTGGGTAAGGCTATTCGTCGGCCAACGTTTTTTAGAATCCCAGAGTTTCTAATGAAGCTCTTTATTGGAGAAGCTGCCCAAGAGCTGCTCCTGGTGAGTCAGAAAATGACAGCAAACAAGCTTCTTGCCTCGGGCTTTAGGTTCCGATACCCGGACCTAAAATCCTCAATTGACTGGGTTGTAGCTAGACCCAAGTAATCTCACAAATTTAGGATCAACTGGACAAAAGAAAAACCCCACTCTTTCGAGTGGGGTTTTCCTAAAGCAAATGAAAAAGAGAATTACTTCTTCTTCGCAGCAGGCTTGCGCTTTGCTGGCTTACGCTTTGCAGCTGGCTTTGCAGCAGCTGATGCAGCTGGCTTACGCTTGGCTGGCTTACGCTTCGCTGGCTTCTTCGCTGCTACTGCTTTTTTCGCAGCTGGCTTGCGCTTCGCTGCAGTCTTCTTAGCAGCTGGCTTGCGCTTCGCTGCAGTCTTCTTAGCAGCTGGCTTGCGCTTCGCTGCAGTCTTCTTCGCTGCTGGCTTCTTAGCTGCAGTCTTCTTCGCTGCTGGCTTCTTAGCTGCAGTCTTCTTCGCTGCTGGCTTGCGCTTCGCTACAGTCTTCTTCGCTGCTGGCTTCTTAGCTGCAGGCTTCTTCGCAGCTGGCTTGCGCTTCGCTGGCTTCTTTGCTGTTACTGCTTTCTTGGCAGCTGGCTTGCGCTTAGCTGCGGTCTTCTTCTTGGCTACTGCCATTTTTTTTACCTCTTCTACTTCAGCTACAGTCTCGTCGGCGATGTCCTGGGCAAGTTTGCCCATTGCCTTCGAAACCGGCTGTGCGTTATCGCGGAATATTTTGTTTACTCTTTTTGATACTCGTTTTGTAACTCGTTCAAATGTGTTCACTCTTTTTGCTCTCCTACTTAGATTGTTAAAAGCCTAGCGTTTTAGCACGAAATTACGCTGTAGCGCGTCTTTTGCGCAAGATTTTATTTATTTCGTCTTGCGTGTCGAAATTCTTCCCCGAGTGATTAATTTCGGTCACAGTCGCAACGTTTGGTATTTCAAGCTCACCGATTCGACTTCTATTTGCAGGTGAGGGTAGTGGGTTCGGAGTCCATGCTCTAGGGTCACTTTCCGCTAAAACACTGGGCAGAACGGGTGCTTTCCAGGATCTAGCAAGGTTGGCTGTCATTTCGGTTTTCGACAGGGCAACCCTGATTAGCAACTTTCTAATTTCGCTGGAAGCCTTTATCGCAACCAGCAGCGTGAACATTCCCACTAGCAAACCAGCCCCGGTGGCTACAAAAAGTAGCGGGGTTTGGAGGGCGAAAAACGCCGACGTGGCTGATCCTGCAAATGCAAGACTTGCCAAAACCGACATCGTGTTTTTTGTCATTGAGAGCCTTCGACCCTGATCAGCTGCCAGCCGAAGCTTTGAGGTAGCCGGTGCAGAGGAGGAAGACTTTACTTCTTTGACCTGTTTTCTTAGCGCAGCCGCACCTTGACGACTGTCCGCTCGATCAACTCGATTTTGAAACCAGGACGGGATGAAAACCAGAACGAAGAGGCCGGCGATGACTAGCATCATCAGTCCCCCGAGTGCTGCGCTTTGATCCATGTATCAAAGTTAGAGAAGTAAACACGGCGTGTCGCGGATTTGCTTGGGCGTGTTGATTTTTCTAATTCCAGGGGTATTTTTGTTTTTTTGTCTCACCGCTGACGAAAAGTTTCATCAAACCCTCCGGTAATTCCTCTTTGGTCAGTGCAAACACGTAGTGGTCTCTCCAGTCGCCGTTGATGTGGATGTATCGCTGCTTGAGCCCTTCGTACCTAAATCCCAGCTTTTGTATGACTCTTAGCGACGCTACGTTCTCTGGTCTGATGTTGATTTCCACTCTGTGAAGGCCCACTTGGTCCATTAAGTAATCTGTCACCAGTGCAACTGCTGTTGGCATTACTCCACGCCCTGCGACCTCAGGGCTCACCCAATAACCCAACACTGCTGAAGAAACTGATCCGTACATCACGTTTGCAACATTCAACTGACCTTGAAGCTTTCCTTGAACCTCAATTACAAATGGCATACCTGATTGATCATCCAGCTGGCGAAGTAAGCCTCTAAGCTGTGATCGAACATCAAAAGAATTTGGGGCGTGTGGGTTAGTTGCCTCCCAGGGCCTAAGCCAATCCCGATTGCCGAGGATTAGCTTCTCAAGCTGCTTGGAATCTCTCATCTTCGCAACGCGAAGCTTTAGATCATCGTGAGTGAGTATCGGG
>Ga0247835_1004136_pt1 | contig 13078 bp, 7 predicted proteins | sample LaCtaG_3_FD_189912 | JGI IMG/M metagenome (GOLD analysis project Ga0247835, IMG submission 189912) | Freshwater microbial communities from meromictic Lake La Cruz, Castile-La Mancha, Spain - LaCruzMarch2015_13.5m | ecosystem: Environmental > Aquatic > Freshwater > Lake | place: Spain: Castile-La... | reverse complement strand
ACCGCACAGTGCGGCAGCACGAGCAACGCAGACCCAATCCCACGTAGCGCCATCGCAGTAGCCATCAAGTGGCGTCACTCGAGCGCAACAATCCGGATCTTCACAGCCCGGGTCCGGGTGCACCTCGTTGCACGGTCCGTAGGACGGACATACAAGTCCATTGCATTCCGTGCTCGCAAGATCGACGCATACCTGCTCCCAGGTCACGATGCAGCAGTCCGGTGCGATGATGCACACCGCATCGCAACACGGCGTTGTGAAACAACCCGGATTGGCATGCACCTCATCGCAGCGACCGCCACCTCCGCTTGGCCCACAGGCGGGCGGCGGGACGAGTGATGCAGCTGCCGGCAAAGCTCCCGGATCTGCCCCAAATCCAGCCAATTGCCGCGCAATCACGCATGCTGGGGAGTCGCCCAAGGTGTAACCCGCTGCCGTCACCGCCAGTTCGGATTTCACTCGACGCTGGTTCGTAGCAGTGAATGCACTGCCGCCACAATCACGAAGATTTCGATAGCCGAGCGCATAGTTCCCGGCGATGTCTGCCTCGATCAGATCAAGGTCGCAATCGCCATCAATGTTCACCGCAAGAAAGTGCCGCGCGAAACTGGAGTATCCAAGGGAGACGGGGGCCGCAAATGCAACACCTGCAGCAGTTGAGTCATTCCGCCACACCAAAATATTCCCACCGAGCACAGTACTCGTCACCGCGTCCAGATCGCCATCGCCATCAAAGTCTGCAAGCAAGGCGCCCCAGTGATAGCCGCCCGAAATTTCGCCCGCTTTCACGGCGTTTGCAAAGCCACCAGCCCCGTCGTTGCGGAAAATCACTACTGGCTGACCAGCGCCCGTCGACAACAGTGGCGCAAGAATATCGATGTCGCCATCGCCATCAACGTCACCAATATCAAAGGTGACAACTGCTGGCTGAGTGATGTTGGTGAAGTCCGGTGCGAGCCAAGAAACGGGCGGACGAAATGTCCCGCCCACTTGCCCAAAGAAGATGTCAAAGCGTCGCGTTCCGATACATCCAACCACCAGGTCAGTGCGGCCATCGGCGTTGAGATCTCCCGCCAGAACATCTTGTGGCCCAGAAATTCCACCGCTCCAACCGTCCGCGCGAATTCGTTGTGCGACCGTGAAGTTCCCAGTGCCACCGTTCAGCAAGATGGCAATATGCTCGCTTCCGTAGCAGGAAACCGCAAAGTCGATGTCGCCATCGCCGTCAAAGTCACCCTTGGTAATTGAACGCGGCTCACGATCGAGTTGAATGATTGCGCTCGAGACCATCAATCCACTGGCGGCTCGGCGCATGACTTGCAAGCGTCCTGCATACGAGCGAATCACCAGCGTCAATTCATCGGTGCCGTCCCCATCAATGTCGGCGGCAATGGCGTCGTCCACTTGTCCATCAACAGCTACGGTCTGCATGGGACCGGCACTACCATCGCTGTTGAGTGTGCACCAGTTCAGGATGTTCAAGATGTCGCGCCCGGGTAGAAGCAAATCCTTCTTGCCATCTCCGTCCATGTCAAAGAGCCGCGCGCGCGTTGGGTAGTGCGAGGGCGTGCACTCGGCGTAAAATTCTGGCTCGGCGAAGGTGATGTCGGCGCGGGACGCGGGTGTGGCCAACACGAACAATATCGACGTGATCACGCTGCACAGGAGGCGCATATGGTGGCGGTCGATTTGCACTTTCATTGGTATGTGCTCATTCGCGGGTGGGTTCTCATTGCACTGGCAATTTCGCAATCATTTCGTCCACCTTTTGGAGCCGCTGGCGATGCTGGGCGACCGATGGCTCCAAGAGTGTGAGCGCCTGAATGTGCAGCCTGGCGGTCTGCAAATCACCCGCCTCAACGGCAATGGCGGCCACGAACTCGCGTGCCGCGGGGTCGTACGCCCTTATTCTCGCTGCCTTGGTGGCATATTCAAGCGCCAATTTCAGATTCTTTCGCCCGCGCTCAATGCGCGCTAATTCCATGGCGAAATTGGCGTCGTTATCGGAATACGAGTCGAGCACTTCTAAATGGGGAACCGCTGCCGACGCGTCGCCTGCCGCCAGGGCGGCCTTCGTAAGCACCCGGTGCGGCCAAGGGTCCATCGGGCGCAGGGCGGAGTAAGCGGCCAACCGCTCCAGCGCAAGGGCGTCCGGCGCCGCATCGCCCTTCAGCCGGCGCCGCAGCCAGAGCTCCAGCAGGTCGGGGTGCGCGGGGTGCTTTGCAAGCAACGCGTCCAGACGCGCGGCGTCAATCTCCACTGCACCTTCGGCAGCACCGGTCTCTGCGCGGACCTCCTCAACCATCATGGCCATGGATGGCTCGGCAAGCATGCCCCAAGACCGCAAATCCGCTTCCGCGAATTTCTCAAACCGTTTCATAAATTCCGCACGATCGATATGCAGCACATCAGCAAACGCCGTGGCCTCCACGGTGCCGTCGCGATACAGCGCCAGCAACTTGAGAATTGCAGCGCGTCCCCATTCCTTCTCAATGAACTCCACCATCCATGCACCTTGTGTGTACGCCTGCGTTCGATCGGTCTTCTTCTTCGGCCGCACAAACGCCAAGTTGATCGATTCAAGATCAAAGAGCGTATTGGAGTCAAACGCTTGCGCCAGCAACTGCACGCTGTCCCATGAACGCGGCCGCGTTTCTAAATGAGTAGCAAGCGCTTCAGTGAACCAATGCGGAATCCGATTGCGCGTCTGCTCCAAAGTCACTGTGTGCACATATTCATGGCGCAACACTTCTTGCCAGTCATACATTCCAAGGTGCAGCTGCGGGGCGCCTTCGCGCGGCGCTTCCAATGCAATCAGCGGACCTGTGCTGGCTGCAATGGTGTGAATCCACGGCATTCCAGTGATGCGCACAGCGAGACTCTTGTGATCCGGATGAAGTTCAATGATGGTTGGTCGACCCGGCACATGTCCAAGCCAATCCGTGATATCCCCATGCATGGCATCAAGCGCCGCCGGCATCCACGCGGCAAGTGCCTCATCAATCCCTGGCTTGCAGCGCACTACAAAGTGCTTGCCATCGAAGTGCTTCCAATCGGCAAGTGCCTCAGCGAGCGTCAGGCTGTGGCCTGCCCGCTGGTCAAACGCATCAAGCGATACCGCCAGTCGCAGTGCCGCCAACGCTTCGGCATCGCGGCCGGATTGCATTTCAAGAAGCCCTAACTCCGCTACTGGCGCGCTCCATCCAGGCGCACGCTTCGCTGCTTCTCCCAATGCAGCTGATGCCTCTTCATACTGACGTGCCAGCGCTAAAAACCGTCCCGCCTCATACGGGCCAAGTGGAGATCCTGGCATCAATCGATCAAGCGCGGCCAAGCGAACCGCCAGTGCAGCCATGTCAAAGCGCATGCCATCGGCTGCGGCGCGCAATGCGAGTGCTTCGCGCTGCTCTGGGAATCGCGTGAGAAATGGATCGAGCACAGCAATAGCTTCTGCTGCATCACGCGACTGCAGCGCGCACTCCGCATCAAGCAGCACCGCGAGCGGATGCGCAACGTTGATCGAACGCAAGTGCGTTGCTGCTTGGCGCGCGCCATCAAAGTCAAAGGTCTGCACGGCAACGCGCCCCAACAACTGCAGCGCCTCGCCGCTGCGCAGATTGCGACCAAGCGCTTCCTGAAGTGCAGCAACACCATCTTCAAAGCGATCCTTCTGCACCAGCAGACGCCCTTCAAGTAGTCGAGGCCGCGGATCAAGCTGATCGGCATCACGAAGTTTGGCAAGTGCATCCAACATCGACTGCCAGTCGCGCGATGGTCGACCCTCTAATCGCGCTAGCAATGCTGTGGCTTCGATGGCGTCCATTTGCTCATCGCGCGTGGCACCATTCTGTTCGCCCACTTCCTTCGCAGCACGCGCAGCGACGGTACCGTCGGCGGTGCGCCCAAGGGCATCAAGTGCCAGAGCGCGCATCAGAACACCCCGAGAATCAATGGCTTTTTCTACAAATGGAAGTGCATCTTGCGGTCGACCAGAGGCAATGAGCGCCTCGGCACGAACAGCTGCCGGGGCGGCCGGATCAGTGAGTGCCGCAGAATCAAAGTCTGCCATAGCCAACGCGGCGCGAGCGCGATCAGCGGGCGTGGTGAGATCGCCATCGTCCCAGGTGCCGTGCCGCAACCGAAGGGCGGCGCGCTCTTGATCGGTGAGCGCTGAGCTCTGCAGAGCAGCACGCACCGCCGGCGATAGCTGCACTTTCGGAGGCACCGCCTGTGCGTGCGCCATGTGCACACATGCAAGCACTGCAAAAACTGAACATAGGGAACGCAGTATCGATATGCGCAGTATCACGCTTCGCACATACGCGCGATCAAGCGCTGACGCGATGCCACCAGCGCAACCACGCAGCCATCGCGCACGCATAAAGCTCACGGAAGATTTCCTGCGCCAGGCGTGACGGTCAGCGGACGCTCGTCAACGCGCCAGCCGGTGGTTACTTTTTCTGCCAACGAAAGTAGCGCCTGTTGTGCAGCATCGATCCCGCCATTCATGGTGGCATCGCGCAATGAAACAACGGTGCGCCCGGACTTTCGCTGCGATTCCACGCCAACGGGAACCAGTGATTGCGCGTCGTACCACACCGATGCTTCCACCAAATCTCGATCAGCCATGCCTGGCTTTGGCTTGAGACGCACACCGACCATTGGACGCGCCGACTTCAAGAGCAGCGTGGAATCTGGCGCAGTTGCAAGCGAAGCATCAAACCGCGCAAGCACATCGGCGCGCCGCTGACCGATGGGAAGCGGAACCGGTCCCTCGCCCGGCTTGAGCGGGTCGTACTGCTCTCCGGCGCGCGCCAATTGTCGCCGCACCAGCGTTCGCTGCTTGAAATCCGCCTCCGTCAGCCAGCCGTCCGCGTAGATGTATCGAACCGGTCGCTCATCCATGCGCCCGCTTCCGTCGATGAATTTCTCAAACACCACTGCGAAACGCCGAGTTGCTGGCTTGCCCTCTTCTTGCACGAACACCAATTGACCAAGGCGTCGCTCAGTATCGCCCGTGACATCGTCGGTTGTTTCCAGCGTGATGTTGGCACGGAAGTCACGGAGCGAATCAGAGGTGCGCTCGACGGCCGTCAACAGCGCATCGGCGTCCGCAAATCGAGCGGCGGGAGCAGCGGCTGGAGCAGGGGCGGGAGCAGGTGCAGGCGCAGCAGGCGCACTCGGCGGCACCGATGGGATCGGCGTCACCGGCGTCACTGGCGATTTTGGCGTCACTGCCGCGCTCTGCGCGTCGGACGCACACGCGCTGCACGTCACGCACGCCGCCAGGCATGCAACCACCGTGCGCCGCACGGCCGCCGACAATGCTGCCACTCGTACTGCATCACCACGAATCGTCTGCTTCGAACACGCCATGAGCAAAACGATACGCGCCTCGGTCAAACCAGGATCGGCACGTGTTCAACGATATCGAGCCCAAATCCGTGCAACCCGGGCATCGGCTTGGGATGATTGGTCATCAGACGCAACTGCGAAAGGCCAAGGTCGCGCAGAATCTGACCACCGACGCCAAAGAGGCGCGCATCCATCGGATTGCTGCCGCCGCCAATTCCGTCCAGGCGCGTCAGATCGGGCGCATTGACGTCATCGCGGTCCGGGCGACGAATCCGAGCGAGGCGCCCGGGCAAGTCAACGCCAGCACCCTCAGTACGCAGATACACCAGTACCCCCTCGCCCGCGTTGGCAATCGCACGGAGGCTGGCGCGGATCGTCTCCTGCCCTGCGGTTTCAGCAGGACTCCAACGCACACCAAAGACGTCCGAAAGAATTTCACGTCGCTGCATGCGGACCAACACAGGCTCCACACGCGTCTTGGCAATGCCTCGGGAATCAAGATCACCGATACCGCCAAGGCACAGCGCAACATGCGGAAGCGCATCGATTTCACTCTCCCACGCAAACAGTGTGAACGTTCCCTCTGGCGTTTCCACTTTGGCGCCATGCACTGGATCAACACGGCGCACCAAGCCTTCACCACCCAGTCGATGCCGGATGATCTGCTCAACGCTGCACATCTTCAATCCATACTGCGCGCACATGCGTTCCAAATCAGGAACGCGAGCCATCTCGCCATCTTCACGCACCACTTCAATGATCGCTGCGGCAGGCTTCAATCCAGCCAGCCTGCATAAATCCACGCTGCCCTCGGTCTGCCCAGTACGAACCAACACTCCGCCATCGCGCGCGCGCAGTGGATTGATGTGACCCGGTCGCACAAAGTCATCGCGGCGAATATCCGGATCAATGAGCATCTGAATGGTCTTGGCCCGATCCTTAGCACTGATACCGGTGCCCACCCCGTGCCGCGGATGCCCGTCAATACTCACCGTAAACGGCGTACCGCGCAGGCTGGTATTGCTTGCCGTCTGTGCATGCAAGTCCAAGCGATCACAGGTGGCGCCATCAAGGCTCACGCACAAATATCCGCCCCCGATGCGAGTCAGAAAGTTCACCATCTCTGGCGTCACAAATTCCGCAGCAACAACAAAGTCGCCTTCGTTCTCACGGTTTTCGTCGTCCACAAGAACGATCGCCTTCCCGGCGCGGAGGTCTGCAAGAATATCGGGGATCGGGCAAAGCGGCATAGGGTGAACAGGTTAGGCGAAGCGGGTGCCCAGGATGGCAATACCATTCAGCGCCCCCATGACCACGCCAACCCCTGAAATCCGTGCAGCGCGAGAAGCCCTCCTGTTGGAAGTGACGCAAATCCCCACTGCGGCCGGCCATGAACACGCCGTCATGGCATTCATCGATCGGTGGCTTGCAAAGCATGCCAAGGCGGTCACCACGCAACGCGATGACGTGGGTAATTACCTCATTACCCAGCGCCGGCATAGTGGCAATGCCCCGCTATTGATCATCACCGCGCATCTTGATCACCCCGCATTTGTTGTCACGGATGTCAACGGCACAACCATCCACGCGGCCTTCCGCGGAGGCGTGAACGATCCGTACTTTGTTGGCGCTGACATTGAAATCATTGGGCCCGGCGATGCGCGGGCACAGGCAGTCATCAAGACGCTCGCCGCGGATGCAAAGCCATTCAAAGAAATCACTGCGGAAGTTGCAACACATACCAGTCCGTCCACTTCCGCCCCGCCCGCGTGGCTTGCTGCGGGCTGCATTGCCCGCTGGAAATTTCCACGCGCAGAAATTCGTGACGGCTTGATTCACACTGATGCATGCGATGACCTTGCTGCCGTTGCGGCCGCGCTGTGCGCATTTGGAGAAATGCTCCACACCGATCAGTGCGGGCATGTCGGCTTGCTATTCACCGTCGCTGAAGAAGTTGGATTCATGGGCGCCATTCATGCCGCCCGCAATGCCTGGATCCCCAAAGACGCGCGCCTCCTCTGCCTAGAGAACTCGCGAAGTTTCCCCAACGACTCCCCGATCGGCGCCGGCGCCATTTGCCGTGTAGGCGACCGAATCAGCGTCTTCAGCCCCAGTCTCACCAATCACTTGGCACACCTCTTTAGCGCGGAATCCAAGCAGAATCCCGCATTCAAGTGGCAGCGAAAGCTGATGGCAGGCGGCGGCTGCGAAGCGAGCGCGTTCGCCTGTTACGGATACCAATCCACGTGTATTTGCCTACCCCTGGGCAACTATCACAACATGGTGGACATTGATGGCGTTGCTGCCGGCGCACTGCCAGCGCGGGTGGGGCAAGAGTTCGTCAGCATTGATGACTATCACTCCATGATCACCATGTTGCACATCGCCGCGCGCGGCATCGACACGACGCTTCCGGAATCAACCGAGCAACTGATGGAGCGGCTGTACGCGGAGCGATCCTTCGTTCTTACGAAATCTCGCCGCGATCCTTGAGGTGCTTCTGCAGGAAGGCCTTGGCAAACCGCCAATCCTTCTCCGCCGACTGCAGTGTGCCACCCACGATGGTGGAAATGGTGAGCATCGGAAGCGAGCCGAAGATCTTCAGTTCCGCCACGCGTGCGGAGCGATCATCCACCTCGGAAAGCATTTCCAATGCGTTCTCAAGCGCCATGGTCAATTCGGGTGAAGCGCCCTCAAACGAAGGTAGTTCTGGTTCGGCAGCGGGCTCAGTGACACCCTTCTGCATTCGTCGCGCCTGCATCGCCTCGGCGGCACGGCGCTTCTCTTCAATGCGCTTCTTGGCACGCTCCGCAAAGACCTGCCGAAGAATGACCGAAGCGGTAGCGCGAAAGTCATCTTCGCTCTTGAACTGCTCCGGGCGATGATTGGCAAGGCGCACGAAAGCCTCGCTGACGATGATCGTTGGCTGCAGTGTCACCTCGGGCGGGTGCGACTTCATGTACAGCGTGCTGAGGAGCCGTAGCTCGCCCATGATTTCGCCGAACAGGTCCGCAACCGACTTGTCCTCAGAGGCAAGGTCTTCGATCTCATCCATAGTGCGAATACTACTAGTGGCTCTCGCGGCAGTTGCCAGGATCAAACCAAATGTTCAGCCCGTGCTTGCCGCGCCCAATAAGCCCCGGGATTGACGCTTCTCCTATCCTTCTCCACATGCCCGCCGCCGTCTCTGCCGCCGAATCTGCCGCCTCTGTTGATCCAACGGCGGCCCTTGACCGCGCACTCCGTGCAGCGATCGCTGCAGTCACGGGATTGTCCGCAGACGAGTCGGACCCGCACATACGTCCCAGTGGCAATCCGCAATTCGGAGACTTCCAAGCGAACTTCGCCATGGCGCTCGCTAAGAAGCTCGGCGCAAACCCGCGCCAACTTGCCACTGACGTCTTGGCGCGTGCGCAACTCGCTGGCATTGCTGACAAGGCCGAGGTTGCTGGCCCTGGTTTCGTCAACATCCACCTGGCCGGGAGCGCACTTGCTGCCGCGCTTGATGCCTTTGATTCACCAGCGCTCGGCATTGTTCCAGTCACTGCTACCTACGCAGTGACTGTTGATCTGTGCGGCGTGAATGTCGCCAAGCAGATGCATGTTGGTCACCTGCGCGCCACCATCATTGGCGACACCATCGCGCGTGTCCATGAACGCCTCGGGCGCAAGGTGTGGCGCGAGAATCATCTTGGAGACTGGGGCCTTCCCATCGCCATGACGCTCGCGGCGCTGCGCCGTAATGGAACCAATCTTGATTCACTCACGCTTGAAGATCTCAATCGTGCCTACCGCGCCGCGCAACTTGAAGGCCGTGACGATGCCGCCGGCATGATCGCCGCGCACGCAACCCGTGTTGGTCCGCATCGAATTGCAGAACTTGAGGCACAGAACACCGGCGCCGCGCTTGCCCAAGAAGACGCGCGCGCCACGCTGGTTCGATTGCAATCGGGCGACGCGCAGCTGGTGGCCGAGTGGCAAAAGATCATTCACTGCACCATGCAGGAAGTCTTTGAAACCGCCGCTGTTCTTGGCGTTCAACTCACTGATGAGCACAGTCGCGGCGAAAGCTTCTTCCGCGAACGATTGGGACCAACAGTAGAAGCATTTGCCAAGAGTGGACTTGGCGTCGAAGACGATGGCGCCATTGTGGTTCGCTACCCAGACCGCGAACGCCCCATGCTCATTCGCAAGCGTGATGGCGGATTCCTGTACGCCACCACCGATCTTGCGGCATGCAAGTTCCGCGTGCAAGATCTCAAGAGCGATCGCGTGGTCTATGTGGTTGACGCACGACAGCGCGATCACTTCAAAGACGTGTTTGATGCTGTTCGAATGATTGGCTGGAACAAACTTGCTGACGGCACCGAAGCCGAATTGGTGCACGTTCCGTTTGGCAGTGTCCTGGGTGCTGACAAGAAGCCGCTCAAAACGCGCAGTGGTGAAAACTTCACACTGAAAGCCCTGCTTGACGAAGCCATCGAACGCGGCACCCGCGAAGTGCGCGCTCGATCAACGGACCCCAACGGGCCAACCGCCGGTATGTCTGACGCCGACCTTGCCGCCATCGGCAGCGCGGTTGGAATTGCCGCGGTGAAATATGCCGATCTTGGTTCAGATGTCACTCGTGACTACGTCTTTGACCTTGATCGAATGGTGAGTTTCGAAGGCGATACTGGCCCGTACCTGCAGTACGCCCACGCGCGCATGGCCAGCATTCTTGGCAAAGCGCTTGATGCCGCAGCGCACGCGCCGCCACGCCCAGCCATCAGCGTGGCCGAGCCGGCGGAACGACAACTTGCTCTGACGCTCCTGCGCTATCCGCAGATCGTTCGTGAAGTGGCGCAGCACCTTGACCCAAGCCGCCTGTGCGCTTATCTGCACGGTCTTGCCACCAGTTACAACGGCTTCTATCAGCAATGCCCGGTGCTGAAGTGCGAAGACCAAGCCCTCCGCGCAAGCCGCCTGCGCCTGTGCGCCATCAGTAAGCACGTGATGAAGGACGGGCTTGGGCTCTTAGGTATCACGGCGCCAGAGCGCATGTAACGCCTCGGCGGCTGCACGCACGCACCGAGCCCTACTTCCGCAACGCCACATACTCCACCCCTGCCTCACGCATGACGGCCTTTGCCTTGGCGAAACTCACCTGCCAATGCTCGTCGCCGTCTCCGCCGTACTCATAGGTCACCACGCGAACAATCCCGGCCTGCACAATGGCCAAGGTGCATTGCACACACGGACTGAAGCTCGTGTAAACGGTGCTCCCTACTGGGCTGACCCCATTGCGTGCGCATTGAATGATGGCATTCAACTCCGCGTGACACACAAAGTCGTATTTCACTGGACGCTCAAGCCGCTCTGGTAAGTCATCCACTCCACGTGGCAGTCCATTGAAGCCAGTGGCAACAATCTGTCGCGCCGCGCTGACGATCACTGCGCCCACGCCGCGGCTGGGATCCTTGGACCAGCCGGCGATCTGCTCCGCGAGCTCCAAGAATCGTCGATCCCACTTCTCCGAAACATTCATTCCGCTCATGGTCTGCCTTGCTCCTCGTTGGAATTTCCAGTGCCCGGCTCTGCGTTGACGCCAGCACCGGTCTTCATCTCTGACTTCATCTTCTCACGCGCCGCCTCGCGCTCTTTACGGCGCTCCTCACGCATCCACTCGCGCTTGAATCGCTCAAAGTCCTTCCAGCGTAAGAGTGGCAGCGCTGCTTCCGCCATGCGTAATTGATCGGTGCGTTGAATCACTACTCCGCGCAGCAACATCAGTGGTGCCTGCGGTCGCCCTAACGGCTGTATGCGCACCAGCAATTCCTCAGCAACACTGGATACTGATTCACCCACGCGCAACAGCCCAAAATCACGCGCCGGTGGAATTTGCACCGTCATCAGGTCATCGCCAAAGAACACATCCACTTTGCCCCCGCCAACGCCTTGTACATCAAGCACGATGTCGTAACGCCCCGCAGCAGGAAGGCGAACCTTCCACACCGCGACGTCGTCTGCATCCGCCCATCCGCCCAGCAACTTCTCGCTGTCCTTCTCCTTCGACATGACCGAATTCGTTGGTCCAAGGGCACGCCCATTGCTCACGCCCAGCCGCGCAAAGCCATCGGCCGCAAATTCCACTACCGGGAGCCCCACCGATGGATCATCCGGCGGCATGACATCACCGGCCTGCACGCGCGCCAGCATGGCTTCGATGGAAGCACGAACACGCTTCGCTGACAACGCATACGTCTTCATGCGATCGGCGCGCGCGATATTCAAGCCAACTATCCGGCCGCGGCTATCGACCACCGGTCCGCCCATGTTCTGCGCCGCAACAATCGAATCGTGCTGAATCACTTCGCCAAATCCCGTGGCGCGCCGACTCAAGATCGCCCCGCCCGCCAGCGCAACGCGCTGCTCACCAAACGGCGGGCGCAAGATGCGCATCGACACGGTGCGCCGCTCGCCGCTATGCATATATTCCACGCTCACTTGCTCTCCAGGAGCATGTGAACGAATCGGTGAAGCAGCTGACTCCGGCGTTGCCGCTACCACACCGTCAATGCGGAGAATCACATCGCCATCCACCATGCCCGCCTCGGCAGCACCGGACCCGGGCATGACTGCCGACACGATTTGCCCCACTCCGCCAGGAATAGTCGCGCGCTCTTCGTCGGTCGGCTGGCGCATGGCAACACCCAAGTACGCGCGGCTGGCGCCATCGGAACCACCAGACACATACACCCCAAGACCGCGAAATCCAAGAGCAAGCGGCGCCATACCGCGCCCAACAGAAATCACCGCGTCTCCAAGCTCGGGTTCCGGATCAAAGTCAAACGCAATTGGCGTGACGTCAGTGATGCCGGTTTCCAGAATTGCCAAGTCCAGCGCACTGTCCACGGCTACGCGCTTTCCCTGCACTGAAAGACCATCACCAAGCAGCACATCAATACGGCGCGCACCTGTTCCTAACTCGCTCGCCTTAGTAAGAACGTGACCCTCGTCGTCAATGACAACGCCGTAACACGCATCACGTGAATCAACAATGATGCTGACGATGGAATCTGCATACGGATCTGTCAGGGCGGCCAACATCTCCAGCGTGTTGGCGTGCCGATCCGCTTGCTCCTTACGTGCGTACGTGGTGTCGCCCGCGCGCGCATCGCTGCCGTCATTCGGAGCCGCCTCCTCATCGTCATCCGCACCAGAGCGAAGCTCTGCGGCCACCGCAACAGGATCCTTGGTTGGATCAGCTAAATACGCGCCCGTGGCAAGCCCCTCGCGCATGGTGTCCATACGAGCGTTCGCGCTTTCGGCGGTCGCAGCCATGTTGAGATCGGGACGCTCGGAGGCCTCACTGTTGACGCCTACCAGCGCGCCCTCCAGGTCGAAGACCGGTCCGCCGGAGTCGCCAGGGCTGAGCGGCGCATCAATCGCCAGCCGCCAACCATCGCGCCCAATCACCCGACCAAACCGCAACGGCGGCGGACGCCAGGGTGATCGTTCTGGCCCCAGTGGATGACCAAACGCCACGATCGGATCACCAGTGGCCAACGACGCTGACTTCCCCATGGGAACAACCGGAAGCACCCGCCCGCCGGTGGCAACCTTGACTAACCCAACATCGCCGTCGGGCCCAAAGTGTGCACCCACAGTGACTCCCGCCAATGCAGTGCCATCGGCAAGCAACACCGACGCCTTGCGACCCGGCTGCTGCGCAACGTGCCCC
>Ga0247835_1004121_pt1 | contig 13121 bp, 7 predicted proteins | sample LaCtaG_3_FD_189912 | JGI IMG/M metagenome (GOLD analysis project Ga0247835, IMG submission 189912) | Freshwater microbial communities from meromictic Lake La Cruz, Castile-La Mancha, Spain - LaCruzMarch2015_13.5m | ecosystem: Environmental > Aquatic > Freshwater > Lake | place: Spain: Castile-La... | reverse complement strand
TTTGCCAACTTGGCCGCTATCACGACATCGAAGTCGAGGACGATGTCACCGCGTATTTTGAATACCCCGATGGTATGACCGGCGTTTTTATTACATCCACCGGCGAGGCCCCGGGCACTAATCGCCTGGAAGTCGCTGCTGAGCGTGGACGAGTGGTGCTCGAGGAGGGACGCATGGAATTCCGCCGTAATGAAATCGCAGCCAGCGAGTTTAGTCGCACCACCACCGAGAAGTTCGCCGCACCGCCGATTTGGAATGTTTCGATTCCCCTCCCGTCGCATCGCGGGGAACAGCATGTGGGCATTCTTAAAAATTTCACCAATGCGATTTTGAAAGGCGAGCCCCTTTTATCTCCTGCCGCCGAGGGTATTCACTCGGTGGAACTCGCCAATGCCATTCTTCTTTCCAGCCTGGAAGATCGCAGCGTGGAGCTTCCCCTCTCCGCTCCCCGCTTTGCCAAATTACTCGCCCGCTTGAAAAAATCTCCAACCCAGTCGAAAAAATGAAAGTCACCCAACTCGCCGCCCAACTTTACACCTGCCGCGACATCCTCAAGACCCCAGCGGAAATCGCCACCACCCTGCGCCGCCTCCGCGCCGTGGGCTACCAGGCCGTGCAGGTCAGTGGCATGGGCCCGATCGCCGAAGACGAACTCCTCCGCATCCTTGACGGTGAGGGCCTCGTCTGCTGTGCCACGCATGAGCCAGGGGATAAAATCCTGAACGACCCCCAAGCCGTCGTCGAACGCCTGCAAAAGCTGCGCTGCGGCTACACGGCCTTTCCTCATCCTGGCGCAGTGGATTTTGGCAATCCCGACAGCGTGCACACACTCATCGCCGGACTCGAAAAATCGGCAACCCACCTGGCCAATCATGGCATGGTGCTCTGCTATCACAACCACCATAACGAATTCCGGAAACTCGATGGGCGCACCATCTTGGAAAAAATTTATGCGGCCGCGCCCCATTTACAAGGTGAACCCGATACCTTCTGGGTGCAATATGGTGGAGCCGACCCTGTGGACTGGTGCGAACGGCTTCACGGCAGACTGCCCCTCATCCACCTCAAGGATTTCTTCGTCAATCACGAGAACCACTCCACCTTCTGCGAAGTCGGGGCGGGCAATCTCAACTTCCCGCGCATCATCGAGGCGGCTGAGAAATCGGGATGCCAATGGTTTATTGTCGAGCAGGATACCACACCGGGAGATCCCGTGGACTCGCTGGCCCAGTCGTTCCGCTATCTGGCCGAAACCATCTGCGAGAAATAAGTCTATGAGTGCTGATGGAATGACCCACGCCCCGGTAGGGAAACCTTCGCCAGTCTGCAAGCCGGGCGAGTTTTTCATAGCGGCGACCCACCTCGACCACGGCCACATCTATGGCCAATGCAATGGTTTGGTCGAGGCTGGTGCGCAACTCAAGTGGGTGTTCGATCCCGATGCGGAGAAAGTGCGCGCGTTCCAAGAAAAGTTCCCCCAAGCCCGCTCGGCGCGCTCGCTGGAAGAAATCCTTGATGATCCCGAAGTGCGACTCGTCGCTGCGGCAGCTGTGCCAAATGAACGCGGCCCGCTGGGTTGCCGAGTCATGGAAGCCGGGAAGGATTATTTTACCGATAAAACCCCTTTCACCACTCTGGAGCAACTCGAGCAGGCGCGCCGCACTTGCGAGGCCACGGGCAAGAAATATGCCGTCTACTACAGCGAGCGCCTCCATGTCGAGTGCGCCGTCCATGCCGGCCATCTCATCGCCGCCGGTGCCATCGGGAAAGTCGTCCAGACCCTCGGCACAGGCCCCCATCGCCTGAATGCTGCTGCAAGACCTGCTTGGTTTTTCGAGAAGGAAAGATACGGCGGCATTCTCTGTGATATTGGAAGCCACCAGTGCGAGCAGTTCCTCTTTTTCACCGGTGCTAAAAACGCCAAAATCGTTCACTCCGCTGCCGGCAATGTCGCCAATCCCGAGCACCTCGAACTCGAAGACTTCGGCGAATGCAACCTCCTCGCCGACAACGGAGCCTCCGGTTACTTCCGAGTTGATTGGCTAACCCCCTCTGGACTCGGCACTTGGGGCGACGGCCGCCTCGTGATCCTCGGCACGGAGGGTTATATCGAACTGAGAAAATACACTGACATCACCACCTCCAACGGTGGGGATCAACTCCTCCTTGTCGATAGCAACGGCGAGCATCGCATCCCCTGCGCCGGTTTGGTCGGGTTTCCATTCTTTGGCGAACTTCTCCTCGACTGCCTGCACCGCACGGAGACCGCCATGAGGCAACAGCACACCTTCCTCGCTGCCGAACTCTGCCTTCAAGCCCAGCACATCGCACAACGACTCCCAGCCTAACTCTCCTCGCCGGGACTGAAAACCATGGGCCCTCTCCAGAGGCCTACTTCACGGTCATCACCAGATCGATGCCTGTCGCACTTGGCTCGAGCTTCGCTGTGAAACGCTCGGCGCCAAGCTTGGTGTCTATTTCCACCAGCGCCTGAGCCACCGCCTCGGCCGGGATCGCAGCCTGCGACTTGATCATCGGCCAGCGATAATTTCCCGGTGGCAGCGTGACTCCCGCTGCGGGACGAACAACGACCTTCCACGGCCCCCAAGCCGACTCAGGCAAAAACGAGCCGCCCAGCTCGAGCACATCCCCTTCGGGAACGCGCGCGCCGAAATTCCACACATACTCAAACCCCTTGCCCACCTTCATCGAACCCAGGATTTTCAGCGTTCCGACTTGGTCATCCATGCCCGGTGAAATTTTGCCTGCCGCGAAGAAAAAATCCTCATCGGTATCCAGGGCGATTGTTCCCGCACCAGACAGGATTCCCGTTCCGGAAAGCGTCCAGGACTTCTGCTTTTCGCTATAGCCATTCATTACCAATCGACCGGCCTCGATCGCCGTCTTGCCCGTGTAGGCGACTTCCTTTTGAAGGACCAGCGTGCCACTGCCGCCGGTCAAGGTGAGGCTTTGCAGGATGTTCTCGCGCCCCTCCGCAGCAAGGATTCCCTCCGCAAAAGTCACAACCATGCCACTCGCGATGCTGATCGCTACACCGCCTTTTTCCGAGCCTTGAAATGTCACCGGGGCAGTGACCGTCAAGTTCCCATTCCCCTCAAACTGCCAAGGCACAATCCCGTTGATCCAGGGGGTAGTGATCGTATTTTTGATCGAGCGACTTCCGTTAACAACAGAAATGATGTTTTTCTGGCTCCCCATCACGATCGGGCCTGTCCCGGCTCCTTCATCATGGCCCAAAGCAAGCGCCGCATTGTTTAGAGCGATTCCTCCCGAGAAGGTGCTTGGCGACTCCAGCGCGAGCGTTCCAAAATTAAAACTGATTCCAGTCGGCGAGCGTTCGGAGATGCCTTTGTTGACAGTAAAGGGTTGCTCCGCCGAACCTGCAACCCAAGCCTGCAGCCCTCCGCCATCGAGAGAGACCGGCACATCCAGCGTGATCCCCATCGGCATCGCAAGGACATGGATGGATTTTGCCGTGCTGTCACAACTCAGCACCAGAGGTCCCGTCCCGCTCAAATGGAGCGGGCTTTTTTCCGATCGAACAGATTCTGCAACGACCTCGGAGGGGATATCCACGAAAATTTCTGTGGACTTCGACGACGGAAAGCGAGCGACCGCCCCTTTTTCCCAGTTCGCTTCACTGCCAGAAGAATTCTTCCAAACCCCCTCGGAGGACCACGCATCTTCCGCCGTGCTATTCCAGATCAGCTCTGTCTCGGCCTGCATCGTTGCGCCACTGAAAACCAAAAGACCCAGCAAGAGCAGTCCACTCGCTGATGTGCCAATTTTTTTTGTCGGAGCCATAGAAGTCCAATCAACTACATACCCCGTCCCGATCCAATTCTTTTCCATGCCATGCAACAATGTGCCTAAAAATGATCTGTCTTGAAAAGTGAGGGAATCTGCGCATCCAAGACAAAGCATCCTTTCTTTCGCCGCCCGCTTTGTCAGCCGCAGTCCAAACTCCTCCGCATCCATCCTGCCCGGGTCACACCGAAGCAAGCGAACTGGGTGCTCTGCCAGGAGATGCCCCCAGCAAAGCCGCCGTCCCTGCAACACAGATTCGAATGCGAAAAAGACCGCACGAGCTTTCACCTTCAATTCATGCACCAGTGTGCATAAATAGCCAGTTGCCTTACCCTTGGGGTGTCCTACGTTAGTTTCAATCAGTCCCCAGATGTGATGTTACCCCGACAACTCAATACCTCCCCAGTTATTCCCAGCGCTCGCATTGTCTTTTTCGCTTTGCTCATAGCCACCTGCTGGACGGCTCACGCACAGACGATCTTCATCGACAACAACGGGGCCACAGCAGGCTTCGGTTGGGTCAATGGCACCAATGCGACCTGGAATGCCGACTCTACTTCCATTTGGACCTCCAGCACGGCGGGCACAAACGCCACGGTCACTTGGAATGCAATCGGAGGGAATAGTTCCACAGTTGTCGGACTCAATGGCACGGTCAGCACTTCCACAGTAACTGTTGTCGGGAATTTCACGGTTGCGGGGATTACAAAAAGAGGAGCCACAACCGGAATCACAATCAACGGAACGAATTCTCTAACTTTCGCACCCAATGCCGCAATCATACTCGGTGGTTCCGGCTACCTCACATTCGGTGACAAATCGCCTATCGGAGACTTCTCGGTCTCTGGTTCAGACGCGAATAATAATCTGCGGCTTCATAGCACCTACACCGGCAATATCACTGTCGGAAGCAATGCCACACTACAATTCAATACAAACTCCGTTTTCAAATCCATCCCCACGGCGAATATCCGTTTGATTGGTTCCGGCACGCTACAAGCAACTTCCCCTGGATCATCGCTTGCGATTGGCAACCTCTCTGGAAATTCAACGACTGCTTTAGTAACTCTTTTAGGTCCCTTTGAGGTCATTCAAGGTAAAGATGAAACTTTTTCGGGTATTTTATCCGGAACCAGAATCCAAAGCGTCGCAACAGTTGGCACAGAATCGAATTTCACGAAAAATGGTTCGGCCACTCTCGCATTAACCGGGAATAATACCTATGTAGGAGCGACTGTGGTCAGCGCGGGAACGCTTAGCATCGCAACAATCGCAGATGCGGGCATTCGTCTCACGGGCAACTATGTTTCCAACAATGCTGTTGTGACGGCAAACAGCACGGCAGGGCTTTCCGTGAACATGACCGTGGCTTCCACTACCGCTACGGTTAGGCAGAGAATCAACTCAATCAATGGCACCGCTTCCACTTTTACGATGAGTGGCGTCGCAAACTCTGCCGGAACAAATGTTGTGACCCTTGTTGGCTTCGCCAACGGGTTGGGCCTCTCAGACAGCACGGCGACAAACTTGCAGATCGGTAATGCCACACTGCGCTACACGGGAACCACGGCCAGCACGGACCGCAATTTCACACTCATCAACGGAACTACGGCCGGTATCGATGTGAGCCAAGCGGGAACGACGCTCACCATGAGCGGCTCCGCAGTTGCTACGACGGGTGGATTGAACAAACTTGGCAATGGCACCTTGTTGTTCAGCGGCAACCATTCCTACACAGGTGCAACGACGATCTCGGCGGGCACGCTGAGTATTGCCAACATCGCTGATGGCGGCACAGCGAGCGGCCTCGGAAACTCCACAAGCGCCGTCGCCAATCTTGTCTTTAATGGTGGCACACTCTCCTACACGGGCGGCACTGCCTCGAGTAACCGAAACTTCACACTGGCAAGCTCCACCAGCAGCGGCATCCGCGTGGATAACGGGGCCACCGTATTGACGCTCAGCGGAACCTCGGCAGCGGCCTCGGGCAACCTCGCCAAGCTCGGCGATGGCACTCTGGTGTTCAGCGGCAATCATTCCTACACAGGCAGCACAACCATCAGCGCCGGCACGCTGCAAATCGGCGCGGGAGGAGCCTCCGGCTCGATCGAGTCAACTTCGGGAGTCTCCAACAACGCCACGCTGGTCTTCAACCGCAGTGACAGCACGGGCTTTTCCAAAGCGATCTCGGGCACCGGTAATCTCACGCAGGCGGGATCAGGCACGCTCACCCTCACTGGAGCCAATAGCTACTCGGGGAACACCCTGGTTTCCGCAGGCACGCTGGCTGTGGGATCTGGCGGATCGTTGGGCACAAGCGCCGTGGAAATCGCCTCCGGCGGGGTTTTGAATTTCACCCGCAGCGATTCCTTTACAGCGGCGAACAATATTGCGGGCTCCGGTCTTCTCAGGCAGTCGGGGGAGGGAGTGTTGACCTTGAGCGGAAGCAACACCAACACCGGCGTGGTCGAGGCCACGGCAGGCACGATTCTCTTCAGTGGAGCCAATGCCCTCTCGGCAGGTGTGGGTTCCCTCAATGCCACCGGCGGCTCCACGCTGAGCTTCGCCGACGGCACCGCGCGCACCTCGACACTCTCCAGTGGCAACCTGTCGCTGTCCTCGAGCAATATCGTCTTCGACATCGGCACGACAGCCGATCAACTCAGCCTCTCGAGTGGTTCCGCTAGCCTGACCAGCTCGACCGTGAAGCTCAACTTTCTGGAGCAGATCGCCTCGGCGCAATCTTGGACGCTGCTTACGGCCGCCGGCGGGCTCAGCGGGGCATGGACGCTTGATCAAACTTTCACCGGTGCGGCGCAATCGGGCAGCTACATTTTCTCGCTCACCTCGAATGCCACCTCGCTCACGCTCGTGGCCACGGCCAATTCGAACAACGCCTATTGGAAGGGAGCCAGCAGTGGAGACTGGAGCGCGGCGTCGAACTGGACCAGCGATGCCGGTGGATCCACCCCGCTTGGCAGCGTGCCGGGCAGCGCAGCGGATGTGATTTTTACCGCTTCAGGAGCCAGTAATCTGGGCACCACCTTGGGACAGGACTTCACTATGAATAAAGTGACGATCAGCGAGGAGGGCGTAAGCATTGCGGCCGGAAACACCCTCACTGCCAATGCCACAGCCTCCTCGGCATTTTCCATCTCGGCCCCTGGAGCCACAATCATCAACGCGAACCTCGCTGGAGCCGGCGCCGGACTTCTCAAATCCGGCAATGGCACACTCACCCTCGGTGGAACCAACACTTACGCCGGCGGCACGACGCTCACCGGCGGGACACTTCGCATCTCCTCCGACGCCTCGCTGGGCGCCTCCAGTGGCACACTCACCATGAATCCCGGGGAAGGCGGCACTGTCACCTTGATGGCCAATGGAACCATCTCAACCAATGCGTCCCGCTCGATCACTCTTTCCTCGGGCACGGCTCGAATCGATACGGATAGTCACGACCTGACTCTTGCGGGCGTGGTGGGAGGCTCAGGCCTTCTTGTCAAAGTCGGAACAGGCACCCTCACGCTCGCTGGCAGCAATACCTATATCAACCCAACGACTATTTCCGGTGGCACACTGGCCCTGAGCGGCGGTGCGGCCATCGTGGACTCGGGCACAATCATCCTCGACAACACGGCTGGCGCGGAACTCTCGATCCTCTCGAGCGAAACCATCGCCTCACTCCAAGGCGGCGGAGCCAGCGGGGGAAACACGCGCATCGCCTCCGGCCAAACCCTCACTATCGCCGAGGCGGGAACGGCAATCTATGCAGGAGCTATCGTCAACAACGGCACGCTCACCCACTCCGGGGCGGGCAGCTTGAGTGCCAACGGTCAAATCTCGGGCTCCGGTTCGGTTTCCCTCACAGGCGCTGGCATCCTTTCCCTCGCTGGCAACAACTCGTTCTCCGGTGGAATCACACTCGACGCAGGAACCTTGGTTGCCAACCAGGCCAATGCCTTGGGATCGACCGGCACGATTTCCTTCGGCGGCGGCACCCTCCAATACGGCACCGGCATCTCCAGCGATATTTCCTCCCGCATCGGAATGGGCGCGGGCCAGGCCCTGCGCATCGATACAAATGGGAACACGGTGACCTACGCCAGCGCGATCGCTGGCAGCGGCGGCAACCTCACCAAGCTCGGTGCTGGCACGCTCTCGCTGGCCGGCAACAACACCTTCAACGGCACCATCAGCATCGCCGCTGGCACCCTGCAAATTGCCTCGGGCGGTCTTCTGGGCGGCGGCGCGTTCTCCCAAAACATCTCCAACGCCTCCACCTTCGACTACGCCGGCACGGGCAACCAAACCCTTTCGGGAGTCATCAGCGGCAGCGGCGGGGTCTTGGTCTCCGGCGGTGGCCTTCTCAACTTGACGGGAAATAGCACCTACACAGGCGCAACGACCCTCTCCTCCGGCGCCCTGCGAATTAATGGGAACTCGACCCTGTCCTCCAACACCACAATCAGCGTCTCCAGCGGCGCGACACTCCAACTTGCAGGAAACACCACCATTTCCAATACAATCACTCTCACCGGAAATGGATCGAATGGCTCTGGGGCTCTGCGCAACATTAGTGGCGACAACCGTGTGGTTCCCAACATCAGTCTTCTGGGAGACACGACGCTTCAAGCGGATGCGGGAGTCTTTTCAACGACCAACGCACTCAACGGCAACAACACCAACCTCACGCTTATCGGCAGTGGTCGATTTCAAATCAATGCGGCAAACTTGGGAACAGGATCGCTCACCATTAATATGACCGGCGCCAATATCGCCCAAGTCGGAATTACCCAAGGAAATTCCTACTCCGGGGATACCATTATCCAAAGCGGGGAATTTCGATTGGCGAGAGCAAATGCGATCCCCACAGCCAGCAATGTCGTTATCTCTGGCGGAACCCTCAACATTCAAACAAGCCTGCAAACAAGCGCAAATGTCACGCTCGTTTCCGGCAACATCACCGGCACCACGGGCGCACTCACGGCCACAAATGGCTTCATCCTCCAAAACGGCACTGTCTCAGCCGTCCTTGCAGGCAATAGCACCGTTACAAAAACTGGCGTTGGCACGGTTACCCTCTCCGGAAACAATACCTACACGGGAGGCACAGCACTCAACGCAGGCACACTCATCATCGGCAACATCAACGCCCTTGGCAGCAGCTCGCTTGCGCAATCCAGTATCGCCTCGCTCCTCAAAATCGACACGACGGGCACGATTGCTAACAACCTGTCCGTCTTCAATGTTCAAGCCTCCCAAAATGCCACGCTCAGCGGCGCGATCACGGTGAACAACGCCAGTTGGGAAGTGGATGCCGGCGACACCCTCACAGTCTCCGGGGTGGTCTCCGGTAGCGGAGGGGTTACCAAAAACGGCACCGGCACGCTCATCCTCTCCGGCAACAATTCGTTTACCGGTGCGACAGCGGTCAATAGCGGCACCCTTCGCGCCTCCGCCACTGGAGCTCTCGGTTCAACAAGCTCCGTGGCAGTTAATGGCGGATCGCTCCTCGTCACAGCGGAAAATGCGATCAACAATAGCGCAGACATCACCCTCGGCGGCGGCACTCTGGCGGTGAGCGGCACCTCCAATCAGTCCGTCGGTCTTCTCACGCTCAGCGCCGACTCCATCATCGACCTCAATGGATTCACCGGCACCCTCCGCTTTGGCGGCGTCGGCTCCTGGGCAAGCAGCACCAACCTTGCCATCTGGAACTGGAATGGCATCAATCAATACGAAACCCCTGTCGGCGACGGCCTCAATACGCGTCATGTCGTTTTCACCGACAGCTCAGGCCTTAGTTCCTACCTTAACCGTATCAGCTTCTACAGCGACAATGGCAGCAGCTTTGCGGGGAATGGTTTCGAGGTCGGTTTCTCTGGCGGCGGCACCGAAATCATCGCCGTGCCTGAACCTGAAACCTTTGCCACAGCCGTGATTCTCCTCCTCGCCGGGGCACTCGTGCAGTGGATCAGAAGGAAACAGCGAACACAAGAATGAGTCGGACGCGCAAGTGGGCTTGGCAGTTTGGCCAGCATTGGAATAAAACTCCAGAATCTCGATTCCAAACCGGTTTTGTCGAAGTGACACAGACCGACTCCGGCCTCTTGATCGAGGCAAACCTTCAGGATAGTGCCATAAACCTCTCAAGGTATCCGCTGAACCACCTCGCATTTTTGGAGTGCGATGCCTTTGAAGTCTTCCTCGGCGCGGAAAATGCCGCCCATTACTTTGAGTTTCATGTCACCCCATCGAACAGTATTCTTCAGCTTCGATTCGAAATAGGTGCCGATCGCGAACCGCTGGAGGAACACATGCTGCAAGAGCCCCTGTTCGCCAGCGAAGTAAAAATAGAATCCACATCGTGGCGTGTGAGGATGCAAATTCCACTACCGCCCCTCAATTTTCCAGACCTATCGCGTTTGAAGCTCTCCTTCGGAAGATACGACCATCTGTCAGATGGGAGCCCGCCCGTGATCTCCTCGACCTCGTTACACACCGTCTGCAACTTCCACCGCATGGAGGAATGGTCGGTCATTCATGAACAGTTTCAAGAAAGGTGAGGCCCTTTTCCGTGTGTCGGTATTTTTGAAGGCGCCTGTTGGGTTTGTCGGGAATGGTGCGTTCTATGAAGGCCGCTTCTAGGGCAGGCTTGAGGTGCCGCCCCTTACCAGCATCTCGGGATTTCCTTTCTGCTACTCGGCGGAACCAATGCCTCGAACATGTCCTCTTACCGTAAGCGTTGCGCGGAGCACCACCCGCCGTAGGTAGTGGATATGTCGTAGTCCGGAGGCTATGACATCTACAGCATTGTTTTTATCAGCAGGGGAAATTCTCAAGCGGGACAGTCTGGGGCGTGTGCGCAAGCCGCTTGCGAAGCGGCAGGAAATACTGGCGGCCTTCGATGGCTCGGACATGTTTGCCGCAAGGTATGCTACCATGGTTGTTATTTCCTCACCAATCCGGCGCCATTTTTTGGACGGACTATATTCGCTCCGATACTTGTGACATCCACCGCAGAACTGCGGTTCATTTCTAAAACCGGATTACGCCTTCCATTCAAAGCTCAGCATTTAAAATTCCATATTGGCTGGAGGATTAATTGTGGCTGCGAATGCCCGACCTTTTCCGTAAGGCGGTATTTTTGCAGGCTGCTGTTGAGTTTGTCGGGAATGGTGTATTTAACCAAGCCTACCGAGAGTGCTGGGCCAAGGTAAGTTTCTCGCAGTCGTCGTCGGTTTTTAATTCCGAACCAGAGTTAACCAGCAGCATGCTTGTTGAGTATGGCAGTCATGGAATTCAGGCCCTCGCCAAGCTCGGCGAGGCTCTTCTTGAACTCGATGGTTTCGGATTCCTTCATTTCAAGACGGGAGGCGTTGAGCGAGCATTGAGATTATCTCAGCTTTTTTGGCTCAGTAGCGCAATTTGAAAGGTGGGATTTTGATTTCCCGTCGCCGCACAAAAGCGAAGGTTTCGTGGCATAGTGTTTGTTCATCCGTTGGGGGAAAATTGTTTTGAACAATTTTTGGGAAGGATCAGATGGCAAATTTGCGCGCATGGTTTTGATCTGAAGCCCTACCCATAGCGAGGAGGGGGTGGCGGCTCAAAAACGCGACCCGATTCTTGTTTTAAACGTTCACGCCACGCTCACAAAAAATTTGCTGAATGACCCCAAAATCGGCCGCTCGCTGACGAGAGTGCGACAATTCCGAACATAATTTCTATCTTTAAAGTGTTTTTTGCAAGTGGCAAGAATTTAAGAACCCTTTATTTTTTCGTTTACTCGCTTCAGTCGGCCCTCTGACCGGGTTGACCTACACCCGGTTCCTTGCGAAAACCTACAAACGCATCCCAGCCATGCTGCCGGGAGTCGAGATGTTCTCGTTGAACTGCCAACATTGGATCAGGGTTGAATGGCCGAAAATAGAGTCTCGCGGGAACTAAACCAAAAAGGGAACCAGTTATGGGCTCACGGGGGTATCACACTCTGTGAGCCCCGGCTTTTTAGGGGGTCGGGGATTTTGTTGCCGTAAAGCCGCCATTGTTTACAAAAAGCTGAAAAATTCAGAAAACCCCCGGAAACTTGGGGAACCTTCGCGGGCCCTTTTCGCATTACTAATCCTTTTCGTTAAGAGTTTTGCATGGTTTTTAGGGGACTAGGGGACTAGGGAACCGTAAAAAAACCCTCCGGCTATATACAGCTACTGCGGTAGGGAGCGGCTACTGGCTATATATAATATATTTTTTACTAATAATATTAAATAAGGTTCCCTAGTTCCCTAATCCCTTGTAGCTTTCTTGTTTTTCAAGCACTTACGGTATGGGGGACTTTTTGGTTTAGTCCCCCCTGTTCCCTAGTCGGTTTCCTAAGCGTTTGGCCAAGTTTTCGGCTCCGGGCGGGGGCTCCAAAATCGGATTATTTTTTTACCTGCGATCATATATAGAACGTCGCTCGCCGCAAAGGGTGGCGGGGGAGACCCCCGCCGTCGCAACTCGTTGTAATAAGGATGCTTATCCGGAATTCCGGACAAGCCGAGCAGGTTGATGACCCGTTAGGTCAACCCTACCTAACTGACTACTCCTCTGTGAGTTCCAACACCGCCGCCCGCCGCTCCGGTAGCTGTCCAGCAGACAGGATGCCCAACGATATGAGGGGGGCGGTGCGCTTGGCCTCGGTGCGGTGCAGCACACTGCGGCTCATCTCCACGAGCTTGGCTACCTTGTCAGCCTTGGTAACCATATCCTGTGGAGAGAGTTGCCGCAGGATCATGGGCACAGAGCAGGCCAGTCGATGCATAGCCTCGTCATACTCTACCTCCCGCTGGGCACGGGGCATCCCCTCCATCCGCTTAACCATCTGATCCAAAGCGGGATCGACCACGATCCTCTGCTCCTGCACTCGCACCTGTCTAATTACATCGGGGATCACCCACTTGCGATCCTTCGCCCATCCGTGGATCACTTCCTTCGCAAGGCCCATGCGGCGAGCCGTTTCCGCAAGGTTCAACCTCATCGGGCATCGGCAATCTTGTCAGTTCGCCTTTTGTGGAGACATGCATGGCTCGTGGATGAAAACTCATCTTCTGCACAGGATTCAGCCTGAACTTGAACTGCAGGTCCACGATGAGATCCTTACCGCACCGGATTCCGTATCTGCAGACACTACTGTCCGGTTATAAGTCAAACAGCTCAAGCTGGTTAGAATTTTGACCATTTAGGTTTTGAGATGCTGTTTTCATAAGCAATTCATTTAAAGGCATTTTTTCAAACGGGTGAACACTCAAAAT
>Ga0247835_1004117_pt1 | contig 13129 bp, 13 predicted proteins | sample LaCtaG_3_FD_189912 | JGI IMG/M metagenome (GOLD analysis project Ga0247835, IMG submission 189912) | Freshwater microbial communities from meromictic Lake La Cruz, Castile-La Mancha, Spain - LaCruzMarch2015_13.5m | ecosystem: Environmental > Aquatic > Freshwater > Lake | place: Spain: Castile-La... | reverse complement strand
TTACACGCCCCTCCACCCAACCGCAAAAAAACCACTACCCCTCTCATCCGTTTCTTCAGCCTCGTTTGTCATAACCTTATAAACCAAAAATTTGTAAGCAATGACACAGAAAGTCAAACAGGTAAGATGCTAAGCGTATGGACAACCGGATGTTTCACCTCAACCCGCCATCACCTCAGGCACCAGCCTGAGCGTGAGCTCCTGCAAGTGCTGTATGGCCGCAGGCAGGGGCTGATCGGCGAAGTGCTCCAAAAATGCACGCACGGTCTGTGTGCATTCGGCCCGGCCCAGTTTCCCTTCCTGATAGGCAGCGAGTGTCCACAACCAGGGCAGGGTAGGCAGGTAGTTGGGGTTTGAAGCGCGGACACTGTCCCGTTCCAGTACCTGTGCGGTGTGGTTCGATTTGAGCAGCCTGGCTGCTTTGCGCCCGCAGAGCAGAGCCTCCCAGTAGTTGGCAAAAAACAGGTGCCGACGGTGCTCCAGCATTTCTTTCCGATAGGCCCTCAGCAATACTTCGGCGTGGGTTTCGGCTTGCTGGTATTTGCCGAGCAGGTTGAAGGCTCCGATCAGGTAAGCGGCGTGTCCGATCTTGTTGTGAAACGCGGTAGAGCGCTTGGCATCGGGTGCTGCCGAGCGCAACACCTGCAGGGCATCTTCGCCGCGGCGCAGGCGCAGCAGCACGCCCGCGAGGTTGTTGGCGTAGTAAAGCCGGTCGGCGTTGGCGTTGCGCAAAGACAAGTACCCGTATGATGCCGCCTGTTCAAATTCCTGCTTGTGGGCGTGGTACAACAGGCGCTGGCTGTAGTAATTGGTCAGGATGCGGCGCGCATACAGGCGGCCCGCAGCAAAAGCGCGCTCCATATAATCCAGCTTGTCTGGCAGCAAAGCATACCGGCGCTGGCTGTAGGCGAAAAAAATCAGCCGGACAAATGCCAGGATGCGGTTGTGCCCGTCGAGGGTTTCGTCGTAAAATACCTGCTCGAGCCATGTGCTCCACAGGGGGGCACCCGACGCTGCATTTGGGTCAGACAAGCACTTGGTCAGTCGATACAGTTCTTCAGACACCGCCTCGGCCCGGCCAAACGCTTCCCGGTTTTTATCTAAAAAATGCTCCACCGCCTGCACGCTTTCTGTGCGCATCCGGATCAGGAGGTAGTGGCGCATGGAGCGAGCCAGCAGGTACAGCTTCTGGAAGTGAAACCAGTCCGGCCCAGCCTGTTCGAAGCACTTCAACAACTGTTTCTCGCTGGCGGCGTCTATGCTGTCGGTGTACACAGCCGTTTCCATGCGGCTGAGCCAGGCAAACTGGTGATCCACATCGGCGGCGTTGAGGTGCTCCTGGATCCATTTTTTGACGTGCGAGTATTTGCGCTTGTCAATGTGTTCGGAAAACGCCATCGGCTGGCGCGCGTGTTCGGCCAGCTGGTGCAGGATGGCTACCCGCTCCGGATCTTCAAAGCGCTGGATGCCGAGGAGGTATTCAATCTCGAGCGGCAGCAAGGTATCGGCGAATGCCTGAAAGGTATGCAGTTTCGGACGCATGGTATGGTCGCCCGAAGTTACGCCATTTTACAGGGTTATGCCGCCATCCACGCTGATCACCGCACCATTGATGTAAGCGGCCTCGTCGGACGCCAGAAAAGCGTACACTGCGGCGATCTCTTCAGGTGTGCCCAATCGCTTGAGGGGCACTTTGTCTTTCATGGCAGAAAGCGCCTCCTCGGGCATGGCCTGCACCATTTCGGTGGAAATAAATCCGGGCGCAACAGCATTGACGGTAACGCCTTTTCGGCCCAGCTCTTTGGCCCACACCTTGGTCATGGCGATCACACCGGCTTTGGTGGCGGCGTAGTTGGTCTGCCCGAAATTGCCGTACAGGCCCACCACCGAACTGGCGTTCAGGATGCGTCCGTACCCTTGTGCAACCATGTGGGCAGCAACAGCCTTGGTGCAGTGAAACACCCCGCTGAGGTTGATGTCGATCACCTGATCCCACTGAAGCTCCGACATTTTGAGCAAAGTGGCGTCGCGGGTGATGCCGGCATTGTTCACCAGGATGTCGATGCGTCCGAGGGCGCTCAGGGTTTGTTCCACTGCTTCTGTTACCGACGCCTCCTTAGAGGTGTCTGCCCACACGAACAACGCCTGATGGCCGCCGGCTTGAAGTTCAGCCGCCAAGGCATTGCCCCGATCGACTGCTACATCCCAGATGGCTACCGCCGCACCTTCGGCGGCAAATCGCAGGGCGGTGGCACGGCCGATGCCGGCAGCGCCACCAGTGATGACAACTGTTTTGTTTTGAAAACGCATGGGTTTGCTTTTTGGGCAAAATTAGTGTCACAGGGCCAGTGCAAACACGTCTGCAAAAACAAAATGAAAAGTGGCCGATAAACAGTCTATGCCACTTTTTTTTATTCAATTGTATAAAAATCAATTTTTTATCCGGGAAATGTCTTATTGGTCAAGGGGTATAAGTTCTTGCTGCGGTGGTGCACAAGTGGGTACACTGCCGATCTTTGGGCATGTGAACCGTTGTGCTCGGGGTTCGCACCATGCGCTATGTCCTACACTGTTGCTACAGCCCTGTTGCTGTTTGTATTTACCGGCCTGATGGTTTTTCTCGCCGTACGCGGTGCGCGCCAGACGCGCACGATGGCCGACTATGCGTTGGGCAGTCAGGGATTTCCAGCCTATGTGGTGGCATTCTCCCTCGCGGCGTCTATTACCAGCGCTGCCACGTTTGTGATCAACCCGGGGTTTGTAGCGCTGTTTGGTTGGAGTGCTTTTTTGGCCATGGGGCTGGTGTTGCCCACGGCGTTGTTTGTTTCCCTGATTGTATTGACAAAGAGTTTCCGCCGCTACGGCGCCTCTGTGAAGGCGGCCACACTGGCGCAATGGATGGGCAAGCGGTACAACAGCCGGGGGTTGGAGACCTGGTTTGCAGTGCTGTCGCTGCTGCTCATCACGTTTATGGTGCTCATTTGCGTGGGCGTCACCAAGGTATTGGCCAAAGCCCTGGATGCGCCGGAGGTGTGGGTGCTCATCGGTTTTGTGGTGGTCGTTTACGGGTACATGATGTTCGGCGGGGCCAACGCCATGGTGTACACCAACAGCATACAGGCGGCACTCATGATGGGTGTGGCGGTCATTTTGCTCACTTCGGGCGTGGCTTATTTCACTGGCGGGCCCGAGGGGTTGTGGCAACGCCTGTCGGCGCTCGACCCTTTGCTGACCGCCGCTTACAATCCGGCCAGTCCCCTGTTCCGCGACTGGTTTGAGGTGGTATTTTGCAACGCGGTGGTGGGCATCGCCATTGTTTGTCAGCCCCACATCATCACCCGCTCCCTGCTGTTGCGCCGCGACGCGGATGTCAACCGCTATTTAGCCATTGCCATCGGGGTGCAAATGCTGTTTTTTCTGGTGCTGATCACCGGCTTTTATGCGCGTTTGACGTACCCCGATCTCCAGCGCGCGGGGCAGGCACTTTCCCTCGACGGGATCATCCCGACTTATGTGGTAGATACTTTTCCCGTTTACATTGGCCTGTTGGTTATTCTGGGTTTGATGTCGGCTGGCCTGTCTACCCTTGAAGGGCTGATCCTTTCGCTCTCGTCTACCATCACCAGCGACCTGATTTTTCCACTGTCCCGCCGTTTGCGCGAGCGCGACGATCCGGCGCAGGCCAAAAGGATCAACCGGCTGGTCATTGCCGGGTTGGCCCTCATCACTTGCCTGTGGAGCTACCAGCAGCTCCTGTATCCCAACCTGAGCGTGGGCATTTTGGCGCAAAACGGGGTGTACGCGTTTTTTGCCGCTGCCTTTGTACCGGTGTTGTTGGGCATCTACGGAAAAAACGTGCGCATTGCCGCACCGGCTGCTGCATCCGTTACAGCCATTGTAGTGCACTTCAGTGTGTACTACGGCCAGCTGACGCCGTACACCAGCGGCCCGGTGCGCAACCCGGCGGTCGCCTGCACCTTCGCCATCCTCGCCGCCCTGGTGGTCGGTTTGGCGTTGCACCTGATGCTGAAGCCCGCACCGCTCATGTCGACCACGAACCATCACCCTTCTGCCTGACCTTTTAACCATGCCTGTAAACGCTCAAATTCTTTCTACCGGATCCTATGCCCCATCGCGTGTGGTAGAAAACGCCTGGTTTAACGACCTGCTTGGGGAAGACGTAGACGCCTGGCTGCGCACCCACGTGGAGATTTACCGCCGCCACTGGTGCAGCGCCGATGAAAGCACGGCTGACCTGGCGGAACACGCCTGCCGAACCGCGCTTGAGCGGGCCGCCTGCGCGCCCGAGGAGGTTGATCTGCTCATTGTGGCCACCGATACGCCGGAGTTTGTTTCCCCCTCCACCGCTTCAGTGGTACAAGACCGCCTGGGGCTGTCCCGCGCGGGCACTTTCGACTTGAACACCGCCTGCGCCGGCTTTGTGACCGCGCTTGATGCCGGCAGCAAGTACATCCAGGCCGACCCGCGCTACCGCCGCGTGCTCGTCGTGGGCGCTTACGCCATGAGCAAGCACCTGAATATGCACGATAAAAAAACGGTGACCCTGTTTGCCGACGGTGCGGGTGCTGCGCTCCTCGGCGCCGTTGAGGGACGGGAGAAGGGCCACCAGGCCTCCCGCCTGCTCACCCGAGGGGAGTTCAACACCTGGATGGGCATTTACGCTGGCGGTACCCACGAGCCAACCACAGCAGACAGCATCGCCGGACACACAAACCAGTTGCAATTTGTGCACAAATTTCCCAAAGAACTCAACCCGGAAATTTGGTCCAACATGGCGTTGGAACTGTGCCGGGAAAAAAACATCGCCCCTGGTGATGTTGATCATTTTTTCATCACGCAAATCAACGTTAATTCGATCCGTGAAACGATGGATCGCCTCGGTTTGCCACTCGAACGGGCAGCAACCATCATGCACGAGTACGGCTATACCGGCTCGGCTTGCATCCCCATGGCATTCGACCAGTGGATGCAGGCGGGCAAGGTAAAGCCGGGTGACAAAGTCCTGTTCATCGGTTCCGGTGGCGGACTTGCATTCGGTGCCGCATTGTTTTACCTGTAAAATACGCTTGAGCATCATGGCAGACTGCCGCCAATACGACTGGTTGGAAAAATGGAACCTGTACAGCCCCGATAAAAATGCTGTAACACTTAGCGAAACCGGAGCGTCTGTGACCTACGCGGCACTCAACCGCTGTGCGCATCGGCTGGCTTGGCTGCTCCACGATGCTTTTGGGGTGCAAAAAGGCGATCGCGTGGCTGTGCTCGCCGAATTCGGCCTGGAATACGTCGCATTGTTTGGTGCCGCCCAAAAAGCAGGCTTCATATTGGTGCCCATTAATTATCGACTAGCCCCCCCTGAAGTGGCCTACCTGCTGGACAATGCGGCGCCCAAAGTGCTTGTTTTGGACTCCAGGTACGCACACCTCGCGACGGCGGGTGCCCCCATTCAGCCACTCGAAGGCTTGGCCGACGCCTGCCGACAGGCCACCGCCGCCGTGTCCACCGAACCATTTCCGGCGGTGCCCCTGCAGGAGCACGATCCGGTGTTTATCCTGTACACGTCTGGCACCACAGGCTTCCCCAAAGGTGCCTTGTACACCCACGGCATGTTGTTCTGGAACAGCGTCAACACAGCCATGTCGCTGATCATCAACACCGAAAGCCGGACGCTCAACGTCATGCCGCCCTTTCACACCGGCGGTTGGAATGTACTGCTCACGCCTTTTTTACACCACGGCGGCTACGTATGCCTCCAGCGCAAGTTTGACGCTGTGGCCGCGCTGCGGCTCTTGCAGGAAGAACAGGTCACCATTTTCATGGCTGTACCCACCATCCTGCAAATGATGGCCAATGAGCCGACCTTCGAACAGGCGACCTTCCCGCACCTGCTGTACATCATCGTCGGCGGCGAGCCCATGCCCATTCCGCTCATCGAACGCTGGCACGCCAAAGGTGTACCCATCCGACAGGGCTATGGCATGACCGAAGTGGGCCCCAACCTCACTTCGTTGCACCAGAACGACGCCATCCGCAAAAAAGGCTCCATTGGCAGACCCAATTTTTACGTGGAAACACGCCTCGTGGATGATCATGGCAACGATGTACCCACCGGCACCTCCGGCGAACTGTGGCTGCGCGGCCCCATGGTCATGCCCGGGTACTGGAACATGCCGGAAGCGACTCAAAAAACGTTTTCTGCCGACGGACAGTGGTTCCGCACCGGTGACCTCATGCGGCAAGACGAAGCGCAATATCTGTACGTGGTTGATCGCCTTAAAAATATGTACAAAAGCGGCGGCGAAAACGTTTACCCGGCCGAACTGGAGCGGGTGTTGCAAACGCACGAGGCTGTGGCCGAAATTGCAGTGGTGGGTGTACCCGACGAGAAATGGGGAGAGGTGGGAAAGGCCTGCATTGTGCCCAAAGCCGGAACTGCTTTTGATGCCGAAGCGTTTCTGGCCTTCTGCCGGGCAAATTTGGCCCGGTTTAAAGTCCCCAAATACGTGGTGGTGGTGGCTGCGTTACCGAAAACCGACACCGGAAAAATTGACCGAAAAGCACTCCGCGCCCTGTCCGGGAACATGGAGTCTTGAATACTTTTTTAACCATAACCTTTAACTAAATTTCGACAGCATGAAAATTTTTCGTTTGCTAATGTTGGGCCTGCTGTTTGCCGGCCTGAGCCTCTCCGCCTGCAAAGATGAGGACGATGACAATGCGACCTGCACCGATGGCATCCAGAATCAGGGTGAAGCGGGTGTGGACTGCGGCGGCCCCTGTACGGCCTGCCGCGAGGGCGTCAACGGCACCTGGTATTCCTTTCCGGTAGCGCCTATCCTGTCGACCTTTGCCGATTCAATCGTCGCCAGATTTGAAACCAACAACACCTACGTGGTAGACAGCTACAAGGCGGGGGCCAAAACAGTCCTGACCGGAACGTACACCCAGACCAAGTCGAGCATCGGCAACATCTACACCATCGTCCTCAACCAGACGACACCCACCGTACTGACCTCCGAGGGTATTTTCGAGGTGACCGACAACGACACCAAGATGAAATACGAAGTGGTGCAAACCACACCGAGCATCGGCGCTGGACCAGCCACCCCTGCTGGCGGCTTTGGCAGCAGCACTTTCAACGGCGCAGCTTTGGGTGTAGCAAACATCCAGAATTACGTGCGCAGGCAGTAGATTTTCGAATGTCGAATGTCGAGTGTCGGGTGTTGTGTACGCTTGATTATCCGGGATGACCAAACGTACACGTATTCGACACTCGACATTCGACACTCGTCATTCGGTTTTCCTTTTCTCAAACTTTCTTCCATGCGGCATTTTTCCATTTTTTCACGCCTGCTTTTGCTGTGCGGCTTACCGGTACTGCTTGTGGGGCAAAATAACCCGGGCACCGGGGGATTCAGTGGCTTCGACAAAGCGTTGCCCGACAAGGCCAACAAAGAACTTCAGGTGTACTGTTATTTCTACACCCAGGGCGTGGGTGCCAACTGGTACCCGGCGAACGACTTTCTGAAAGGCCAGATCGTCGGCCGCCTTTTTGGGGCCAACACCACCACCACCTCCGACAGCATCACCGGCTGGTACGCCGAACAGCGCGCCTTGCCGTTTTTTGTTTACCAGCCTAAAATTTTCGACGGAAAGGCCACCCTCCGCGCCTCGTTTGAGATCGACTGGACCATTGGCGACGTGGCCTATGGTGCAGGCGGCAACTTCGGCTCCGCCATCTCTGCCGACCAGGTGAACCTGCAAACCCAGAACCTGGAAATGGAATGGGTGCCGGCCAAACACTGGACGGTCAACATCGGCCTCCAGCGCCTGTTCGATACGCCCCACGACCTCTACCGCACGGTGTTCGACAAAATGGCCACCACCGGCTACCGCCTGGCCTATTGGGGCACCGACGGCGCGGGCATCAGTGTGCGCCGCCAGACCGACTACACCAAAATCAAAGCCGGCTTTTACAAGCTGTACGAAAACAACGTGGAGCTCAACGACGACGTGTCGCTCACCGAGCTCACCTTCCAGCAAAACCTGACCCAGGAGTGGAACGCCGGCGGCTCCCTGTACTGGGTGCGCGACCGCTCCTCGGGCAAAGGCGGCGTCAGCATACTCGGACAAGGCTTGGCCAGCAACCTCACCCTCTACAACGGCACGTTCCGCTTCCCGCTCGGCAGCGACCCCTATCGCGCCGACGTGCTTTGGCTCGGCGGATTCTTCAGCCGCAACGAGGACTTTATGCTCGATCCCTGGCTCCTCTCCGGCTTCGTGAACTACAACTTCGGCACGGTGGAGCAACGCAGCGAAACCACCGGCAGTTGGCGCAAAACGGCCGATATCGGCGGCCTCGGTGCCAACCTGCGCGCCGGATACCGCTACGGACAGACGCCCAACGACGCCGTCACGCTCGACCTCCTGTTTACCTCCGGTGACAGCGACGGGCTCGACGACGGCCGGTACTCCGGCGTCATGACCGGCAATACCTGGGGAAGCCCCGCCGCCATCTTCATCGGCCACGGCGGGTACCTGCTCTTCCCGCATGGCAATGTGGTCAACCGCTTCGTGGCAGCCGTCACCGACATCTCCAACCTGGGCTACGGGGTGGCTGGCGGCACCCTGAACGTGGCGCGCGACATCATTCCCAACAAGCTGCACGCCAAGGTCGGCGGCGCTGCGGCCTGGGCGCCGGTGGCGCCCTCCGGCGGCGGCAACGCCCTGGGCATCGAAGGAAACGCCAAAATCGGCTACGACCTCGGCGCCTTCCTCTCCGTAGAAGCCCATGCCGCCTACCTGGCCCTCGGCGATTTCTACGACGCACCCGCCGTCAACGGCAACGCCACCACACGGCCTGTAGACCCCTGGATTGCCTTCGTATGCCTCAAATGGCTCATTTTTTGACCCCGACCCCACTCCGCGCTATGAAAAAATATTTCTTTCTGCTGACCCTCCCTTTTATCCTGCACGCCTGCTCCATGTCCCGCAAACTGCCGGAATACTCCCGCATAGACGAGATTCCCTACCCCTTCGCCGTCCAAAAGATCAATTTGCCAGACGACATCACCCTGGCATACGTAGAGGAGGGGCAAGGGCCGGTCACCATCCTGTTCATCCATGGACTGGGCAGCTACCTGCCCGCCTGGAAGAAAAACGTGGAAGACCTGCGCACGAGCTACCGCTGCATTGCCATTGACCTGCCGGGGTACGGGCACTCCGGCAAGGGCAATTACCCGGGCGACATGCGCTTTTACGCCCGCGTGATCCGCGACTTTGTCCAGGCCAAACAGCTCGGCAAAGTAGTGCTCGCCGGCCACTCCATGGGCGGACAAATTGCGCTGACCGCCGCCCTTGCGTACCCTGAACTGGTAGACAAGCTCATCCTGGTTGCGCCGGCCGGGTTCGAGACCTTCAACAAGGGCGAGAAACAGTGGTTCCGCGACGTGCTGCCGCCCGACGCTGTGCGCCTGACCACCGTTGAGCAAATACGCACCAACTTAGCCTACAACTTCTACCGCCTGCCCGACGATGCCCAGTTCATGATCGACGACCGCATCGCCATGCGCTCGGCCGAGGACTTTCCCGCGTACTGCCACGCCGTGTCCGCCAGCGTGAAAGGCATGGTCGACGAGCCGGTGTACGAATTCCTGCCCCAGGTCAAACAGCCCACCCTGTGCCTCTTCGGCGAAAACGACAACCTGATCCCCAACCGCTATTTGAATCCGGGGCCTACGCAACAGGTGGCCCAGGCTGGCGCTGCCCGCATGCCCAATTGTAAATTAGTGATGCTGCCCAAAACGGGACACTTTGCGATGTTTGAAAGCGCCGAAAAGGTGAACGCGGAGATTCGGGGTTTTTTGGGGGAGTGAGGGGCGAACAGACGGCACTAAACATTGGCGTGGACGGTTAAACACCAACATTGCGTACCCTTTTTTGCGCAGAGGGGTTGTTTGTTTGGAAAGTAGGGTATAGATTTGCAGTGTGCTTATGCGTTTGCTTGTTCACTTGTGGTGCACGGGGTGTGTTTGGAGTTGCATAAAAAGGCCAATGCGGCCTTCGCCTGTTGGCAATTTTTCCGAAATGGAATAAAAAGCAAAATATGGAATTGATAAATACAAACAGAAAGGCGTTAGATGAAGCCTGCTCAACATATAAGGTAGACGAACTATATGTTTTTGGCTCTATCCTCACAGATAAATTCAACGCTGAAAGCGACATTGATTTTATTGTTTCGATTTTGCCTGGTGACCCGATTGAATACGCAGAAAACTATTTTGAACTAAAGTTCGAATTAGAAAGGATATTCAATCGCAAGATAGACTTGCTAGAGCAAAAAGCGATAGAAAACAAGACATTTGAGAATTTGATCAACAAGCAAAAAGTGCTCGTGTATGCAAGACGAAATCAAAGTATGGCTTGAAGATATTGAAAAAGCCATCGCTGAAATTGAGGAGTTCCTGCCGAAGTCGAGAAATTTTCTTGAATTTGAAAAAGATTTAAAAACAAAGCGAGCTGTAGAACGAAACATTGAAATAATCGGTGAATCAATGAGCCGAATTTTAGGGATCAGACCCGATATTGAGATAAGCGATTCAAGGAAGATAGTAGATACTCGAAATCGAATAATTCACGGATATGATTCTGTTTCTGACGATGTTATCTGGCTGATAGTCGTTCGGTACCTTCCGATTCTCGAGAAAGAGATAAAAAAAATAAAAAAAGAATACTGATGAAAACAATGCCGTAAACCATGCGAAACCATGAGTGAAATCATCATCTACCAAAGCCCGGACGGGCAAACGCAGTTTGATTGTCCAAATGGACAACCAAACGGTCTGGCTTTCGCAAGCCCAGATGGCCATGCTTTTTGAGCGTGACCAATCGGTTATTTCGCGACATATCCGCAACGTGTTTGTCGAAGGAGAACTGGAGGAAAAAAGCAATATGCAAAATTTGCATATTGCAAATTCTGACAAGCCCGTAGTGTTTTACAACCTCGACGTCATCATCTCCGTAGGCTACCGCGTCAAGTCACAACGCGGCACCCAATTCCGCCAATGGGCTACCCAACGGCTCAAAGACTACCTGGTGCAAGGCTACGCCATCAACCAAAAACGCCTGGCAGAATTAGGCAAAATCGTGCAACTCATCGAGCAGTCGGGCAGCACCGACGGCCTGCAATTGGGCGAAGCGAAGGGCTTGCTGGCGATTTTGGGCGGCTACACGCGCAGTTTCGTGTTGCTCAACCAGTACGACAGCCACAACCTCCCTGCCGAAGCGTTCAACCCGAACATCACCTACGAAATTGAATACACAGAGGCCAAAGCGGCCATTGCCGAACTCAAATCGCAACTGATGGCCAAAAAAGAAGCCACCGAGCTTTTTGGCAACGAAAAAGACGACAGTTTTTCGGGCGCCAATGGTGTTTTTTATTACCCGGTCTTCATTTTTGGGTGCGGAAGATGCGTTTTTGGGGGAGTGAGGGCGAACAGACGGCACTAAACATCGACGTGAACGGGTACGCACCAACATTGCGTATCCTTTTTTTGCACAGAGGGGTTGTTTGTTTGGAAAGAAGGGTATAGATTTGCAGTGTGCTTATGCGTTTGCTTGTTCACTTGTGCAGCAGGGGGTGTGTTTGGGGGTGCGTGAATACGCAAATGCGGCCTTCGCCGATTGGCGATTTTCCCGCAACTAACGGATAAGTAAAACACGCAATGCGGGTTTTTAGTTAGTCGTTGGTTGCGGGAAAGTAGTAGTTCGAAGCAAAAAGGAGTAAAAAACAAATAAACCTCAACCGACGACCAAAAACGGACAAAAACCGCGAAGACAAGCCAATTTGAACGATTTTTGCGACTTTTGAAAAGCGATTAAATACCGAGCGAGACGACAACATAAAATATGTCGAGCGTTTTAGCGAGACAAAATAACCGAATGCGACAAAGTGATGACAATGAGCAAAATATTATTTATAACCCAAAGTAAAAGTGCCCAGCTGAAAGAATATGGAATTTGAATGGGACGAAAATAAAAACAAGTCGAACCAACTCAAACACGGCATCAGTTTTGAAGAAGCGACAAAAATATTTGATGACGAAAAACGAGTTGAACATCAGGACTTTCGACAGGACTATGGCGAAGACCGCTGGAAGGCCATCGGGCAGATACTGGGCATCCTTTTTTCGGTCACTTACACGCTGAGAGCAACTGTGATAAGGCTTATTTCGGCAAGGCGAGCAAGTCAAAAAGAACGCGACTTGTACGAAAACCAATAAAAACGGTTATATTTGTGTTTCAAACAGACAATTATAGCAATGCAGAACATCGATCAGAAAAAAGCGATAGAACTGCTGAGGGCAGGTCAGAGCATAAGCGGCTACGATATTCGCTTCAACGATGACAAAGTTGAGGCTTTGGATGCTTTTTTGCTCAGGAAAAACGGGGTTGCCTTACCTGACCATCTCGTATTTTACGATGATGACAGCATTGATTTTGAAGATGACGCAGACATCACTCCTGAGGATTTTGAAAATGAAAAATTAGTAAGGATACTTCGGGCAGAAGTTGCCATAGACAAAGAGATTGCCGATTGGGTATCACAAGGCAATATCAATGTGAACCTGCTACTCACCAATTTAATGAAAGACTTTTACAAAAACGCCAAAGCTACTTCAATGCTTAGCCCGGATAATAAAATGCCTCGAACTTTGCATGGCTGACAACCATCCGCTAAACGCGGCGGCTGACAGTCATGCCACCGTTCGATGAGGTTAAAAAAATAACCAATAAAATATTTATACAAAATATCCGCACCCTCATCGCAAAAGATGATTTTGTTCGGAAAGCGTTTGATGTTGGCGGTTTTTCATATATTTACCCAACATTTAATCTAAATGCGAATCAACGTCATTTGCCAAAATTTATATGCTCGATTTTAAAGAAAAAGCCAACCTGATCTGGAAAGTCGCAGACTTGCTGAGGGGGGATTACAAACGCAGCGACTACGGAAAGGTCATCCTGCCCATGACTGTCCTCCGCCGCCTGGATTGCGTGCTGTCGCCGTCCAAACAAAAGGTGCTTGATTATCTGCCGCGCGTCGAAA
>Ga0247835_1004112_pt1 | contig 13141 bp, 13 predicted proteins | sample LaCtaG_3_FD_189912 | JGI IMG/M metagenome (GOLD analysis project Ga0247835, IMG submission 189912) | Freshwater microbial communities from meromictic Lake La Cruz, Castile-La Mancha, Spain - LaCruzMarch2015_13.5m | ecosystem: Environmental > Aquatic > Freshwater > Lake | place: Spain: Castile-La... | reverse complement strand
GAGCCTCAACCGCACATGTCGTTGTGGAGACCGACGACCTGATCATCGAGCGCCGGTATTCGGTCAAGAATAGCCCGACCCTGGTGGTGCGGACACGGGAGGGGAAGAAACTCTCCTCCCCGCAGGCCGTCCTCGACAAACTTACCGCCCGGATCGCGTTCGACCCGCTCGCGTTCGTTCGCATGGATCCGCGCAAGCAGGCGGAAACCCTCCGGCTCGTGAGTGGCGTGGACGTGAGCGCCATCGAAGAAAAACGCGCGAAGCTCTACGCCGACAGGACTGAGTTCAACCGGGATGCCGACCGGATCAAGGCGCGGCTCGCCGGTGAGGAGGTGGATTTGAACGCCCCCGATGACGAGATCGATTCCGCTCAACTCCTGGAAGAACTGTCTCTTGTCCAGGAATGCGATGCACTCACCGCCCGGATCACCGAAATCGAGGCGGATCTGGCGCGGACGAAAAAGAAGCTGATCACGCTCCACTCGGCCCGGAAATCCGACACCCCGGCAGAGGAACTCAAATCCCGATTGGCCGGCGTCGAATCCACCAACCGGACGATCCGGGCGAAGCGTGCCTACCTCACGCAGAAGCTCTCCATGGACGATCTGCTGGAGGAATCGCGGAAGCTGACCGCCAGCATCACGGCACTCGACCGCGAAAAGGCCCAGGCACTCGCATCCTCGAAGATGCCGGTCGAAGGGCTCGCGTTCGATCCCGACGGCGTGACCTACCAAGGCGTGCCGTTCAGCCAATGCAGCGCGGCCGAGCAGATGCGCGTCTCGATGGCCGTCGCCCTCGCCATGAACCCGTCGCTCCGGGTCTGCCTGATCCGTGACGGTTCGCTCCTGGATTCCGACTCGCTCGAAATCATCCGCGAGATGGCCGAGGCGGCAGACGCACAGGTCTGGCTGGAGCGCGTGTCCGAGGGCGCGGATTGCCAGGTCATCATCGAAGACGGGGCGATTGCAGCCCCGAAACCGAAGAAACCCGCTGCCCCTGCAGCCTCAACACCGCCATCCGATGAAACCTACGACTATTGATCCATACAAAATGAGCATCCTCGCCTTCGGAAATACCAGATCGTTTCTCCTCCCCGGTCATCGGCCTCCGAACCGTAAACGTCACACCTGGCTCTGGCGGGCAGTCTTCTTCGCTGCTGGGATCATCATCGGGTGGCTGGCCCACGGATTCGTATGACGATCGAGGATCAATTCGATTCGCTCGTGACCCTCGGGGAGAACGTGTTTCTCACCGGCGCGGGCGGAACCGGGAAGACGACCCTCACGCGTCGGATGATCGCCCGTGACCCGGACCGTTTTGCGGTGACGGCCTCGACCGGGATCGCCGCACTCAATGCCGGCGGCTCCACTCTGCACCGGTGGAGCGGGATGATGCTCGGTCCGAGGGACGGCGAGTCAGACGAACATTATCTCACCGACCTCATCAACGATCCTCGGCGGAGCGTGCGGAAAGGCTTCGAGCGGATCCGTTCGTGCCAGTCACTCGTCATCGACGAGATCAGCATGCTAAATGGCCGCACGCTCGACTTCCTGGATTTCATGTGTCGGGAGCTCCGGCAGAGTGACGCCCCGTTTGGCGGAATCCAGTTGATTGCCACGGGCGATTTTTTACAGCTCCCGCCGGTCAACAAAACCGGCAACTACGACTGGGCATTTCAGTCCCGGGCGTGGAAGGAGGCGAACTTCCGCACCGTCCACCTCACCGAGGTTAAGAGGCAGGACGACGTGGAGTTCGTTCGTTCCCTCTCGGAATTTCGCTTCGGCGTGATCGGGAGCACCAGCGCCAAACTCCTCCGTACACGCATCGCCCGGTTCCCTGATGCGGACCTGACCAGGCTCTTCACGCACAACGTCCAGGTCGACAAATGGAACGCCTACCGCCTCGGCGAGATCGACGCCGAGCCCACGGTATTTGATGCCGAACTGACCGGCCCGGAGAGCCAGCAGCAGTTTCTTATTAACAACTTACTCACGCCGCGCGAGTTGGTCCTCAAACCCGGCGCACATGTCATGTTCACGGTCAACTCGTCCGAGGGTGGATTCGTCAACGGCCAGACCGGTGTGATTGCCGACTTGGACTCCCGGCGGATCCTCGTCGAATCCAATGGCCGCATGATCCAGGTCGAGCCGTTCACCTGGCAGTTCGACTCCAAAGACCGCACCAGCGCCACCTTCACCCAATTCCCCCTACGGCTTTCATGGGCACTCACCATTCATAAAGCGCAGGGCCTCACGCTCGACTCCGCGCTCATCGATGTGCGGGCGGCACGAGAACCCGGCCAGGCATACGTGGCCGCCTCCCGGCTCCGCACACTTGCCGGACTCCATCTCAAAGGATGGTTCACGGGCGTCTTCGTGAGCCGTGCTGCGGTTGACTTTTACCTCCACTCAAAATGAACGTCATCTTCGATACACGCGAACCAAGCCCGCACCCGTGGGAACAATTCCTCCCGGCTGGCTGGACGTTTGAGAGCGGCACACTCGAAACCGGCGACGTCGCGCTCTCCTGCCTGCCCGACGGGGTTGTAATCGAGCGAAAGACTCCGGGCGACCTTGCTGGATGCATCGGCTCGTCCCGCGAGCGCTTCGAGCGCGAGCTGAAGCGGTCCCGGTATTGCGGGCGGTTCATCGTTGTCTGCGAAGGCAGTATCACGGACGTGATGATCGCGGCCAGGGGGCTTCACCGGAACGCCATCGTCGGGACCGTCGCCTCGTGGACCATCCGCTACTGCCCAATCGTTTTTGCCGGAACCGTCGCCGCCGCCGCCGACTTTGCATTCCGGGCACTCAGCGCCCAAGTCCGCGACATCGAGCGTGCCGCCAAGAGCATTTCCAAATGAGAACCAAACCAACCAAACCACAAAAACAAGCCGCCAACGGCACCATGAGCAAAACTGAGGCTACGAAACGCGGGCTTCGTCCACTCGCCGGTCCATACGGCAAACGCGAATACTGGATGGTCGAAAGCCTCTGCTCCGACCTCCTGCGCGGAGGCATCGTGCATGCGGTGGTCAAGACCAGCAAAGCCTTCGAGGTCTGGAGAACCGCCAGCGGGTGGCTGGAGAAAAAGGCCTGAGCTCCGCCCCCATTTGACATCAGCAAAATCTCACCATGACTAAGCGACTTCCAGACCACAAGGCCCACCTTCCTCTCGCTTCCGCATTCCAAGCAGTGCGGCGGCAGTTCGATGAATTCGCCAACACAATCTGGCGTCAATTCCCGAAGGCACACCGGATCAGCCGTCAGGTCGACAAGCTGAACAACCAGATGGGCGAGCTCCAGCACCAGCTCGACTGCGAATACCACCGGGTCACGATGGAGGGCGAGTTCAACAAAGCTGGCCACGTCTATTACATGGATCCGGAAAAGCGGTTGCACGCCGACCTGACGAAGTGGGTCCATTCTCTCGAATACCGCCACCCCCGTTTCCGAGAGCCTGTGAAGGGCGAACTCGTTCTGGGACTTTACCGGGATGACTATAAAATCAGCCCGATCTTGCTCTGGGCGGACCCGGACGTTGATCTTTTCTATGACGTGGGACTCCGCCAGCACGTCAAACCACCGCTGTATTACCTGCGCATCGACGCACAGGGACAGGCCGCCGCCAACTTGGGCGTCACACAACTCACCTTTGAGGGGATCGCTTAATCATGGACTGGGAATCCGTCAAAGCCACCTACCTCGCGACCCGCAGCTACAAACTGACGGCAGAACGCTTTGGTCTGAATCCCGAGACCGTAAAAAAACGGGCCAAACGGGGCGGTTGGTCACAGGTTGAGGGGACAACTCAGGGGACATTCGTCCCCTCGGGGGCCAAAAACGGAGATTGCGTGTCCCCCGGCGTCCCCCCGGATCAACAATCTCAGGGGACAAGCGTCCCCTCAAATGAAAGCTCAGGGGACAAAGGCACTGACTTCGCGTCCCCTGATGTCCCTCCACCACCGCAATCTCAGGGGACATTGGTCCCCTCGGGGGACAAAGCCGTGTCCCCCCAAGGCGCATCGTCTGTCCCCCCAATATTCGCCGCCGAGGTCACGACCTTCCCGAACGCCATGTCCCCCGACTGCCCGGCGGTGGATACGGTGGCCTCCGTCCTCGAGGCGATCAAGACCGGCGAGTTCCGCACCCAGATCGACAACCTCCGGCGCATCCTCGGGCGAGATGGCAAGACGGCCTACGACCGTGAAAAAACGAAGCTTCCGGCGTTCTGTGTGTCCGGCACGACTGCCGACAGGAAACGCCTCCTCAAGCACAGCAACCTCCTCCAGATCGACTTCGACGGACTCAACGGCACGCTCGCCGACGCCCGGAGCAAGGTGGTTGGCGATCCCCATGTGGCGGCCGCGTTCACCTCCCCGAGCGGCGACGGCCTGAAGGTTCTCCTGCGGATCGACGGATTCCGGCACGAAGAAAGCGTGGCCGCGGCGGTCGAATATTTTTCCCGCGTCCACGGCCTCAAGCACGACCCGCAGGTCAAAGAACAGACCCGGCTCTGCTTCGTATCCTACGATCCCGATCTTTTTGAAAACCCGGCGGCTGCGGTGTTCCCGTTGCCCGAGTTGGCCGGCAAGGCGAAGAAAAAGGAAAAGCCGTGGTGGGAAGCGTTCAAGGGCGACCTGCGCACCCTCGACATGGTGGCGGCTTTTCGGGAAGCGGGGCTCCTCGGCGAATGCATCAATCCAGACGAAGGAAAATGGGTGGTCAAGTGCCCGTGGGCCGACACTCACGGCGACGAAGGCAAGGATTGGGACGAAGCCAACAGCTCGACGATCGTCTTCGAGAAAACTGCGGCCTTCAGTTGCTTCCACTCGCACTGCGTCACCCGCACGCAGGAAGATGCCGTCCTCTGGCTCGAAGCCAACCACCCCGGCATCATCGAGCGGCACTGTGCGCGGCTGCGCGGTAAGTTCGCCGCCGAGGCGCTAAAAAAGGAAGGCATCTTCTCCGCGTGGGGCCTGCCGGTCGAAGGGGCCGAAGAAACCCTCATCACCGAGAACGGCGAGCCGTTCTACTTCCGGACGAAGAACGACGGCGAGCGCGAGGTTGCCGATTTCAACCCCCACTACTGGGTCGCCCGGTTCGCCTTCGAGAACCTCGTCCTCTTCGAGCCCCACAACAACCAGTTCTACTCCTACGTGCCCGAGTCCGGGATCTGGCGCTGGCAGACGGACGCCGCGATCCGCGCCGACGTCGCAGCCTGGATGCTCGAATACGCCCGGCGGCTGAACCAGCCGCTGCTGGAAACCGGGCGCACCGGCGACCGCCTCACCCACATGCTCACAATCCTGCGGGCGGTATCGGAGCGGCGCGAGCCGTTCCGCAAGTTCGAGAACATCATTCACCTGCAAAACTGCATGGTCCACTTGGATTTCGACCCGCCGCAGATCCACGGGTTTTCGCCCCACTATTTCAGCCTGAGCCAATGCCAGGTCGCTTTCGACCCGGACGCCGACTGCCCGAGATTCTTGGAAGAACTCATCTACGCCTCCATGAGCGAAGAGGACGCCTACCTCCTCCAACTCGCGGGCGGACTCTACCTCACCGGCCGCAACAACTGGCAGAAAATGCTCATCCTCACCGGCATCGGCGGCGCTGGCAAAGGCACCATCGGCCGGATCATCGGCCACATCATCGGCAGCCAGAACGTGAAGCAGCTCCGCACCCGGCTTCTCGGCGACCGCTTCGAGCTCGATGACCTCGACCAGGTGAGCCTGCTCGTGGGCTCGGACGTCCCAGGGGATTTCCTCTCCTGCGCCGGGGCAAAGGTCATCAAAGCCCTCACCGGCGGCGACCCGCTCACTCTCGAATTCAAGGGCGGGCGCAAGCGCCACCTCAACGGCGACCACAACATGCTCATCACCTGCAACGACCGGCTCCGCGTCCAGCTCGACGGCGACGAAAGCGCCTGGCACCGCCGCCTTCTCATCATCCCGTTTCTGACCAAACCGCTCAAATGCACACCGGACCTCGACCGTATCCTCATGGCCGAGGAGGCCAGCGGCATCCTCAACTGGTTCATCCTCGGCGCAATCCGCCTCGCCAAATTCGCCCGCGAGGGCACCGGCTGGCCGCTCTCCAAAGAGCAGCAACAGCGGGTCGATGACATGCTGGCCGAGAGCGACTCCCTGCGGGCATTCATCGGCCTGCGCATCGTGCGCGATCCCGCAGCTTCGCTCACCGTGGATGAGCTTGTCGCCGAATACGAAAACTACTGTGCCAAGCTCGGCTGGGTCGCCCTCACCAAGGCCCAGGCGGAACGCAACCTCGGCCCGCTCATGATGGAGATCCACCGGGCCGCCAAGCGCAACGACATCAAACGCGGCACATCCCAAAGGCGCGGCTACATGGGCGTCTGCCTCACCGAACCAACCGACCAACCATGAATAATACTCCAGGCATCTTCCTCGGCCTCATCGACACAGCCGCCTTCGAAAAGCGGTTTCTGCCACCCTCCCAGCGCTCCTCCCCGGACGGCTCGGACGGCTCATCTCGCCCATCGCGCCCTCAGCGTGTCATTTTTCCGCTGACCTCCGAAAAGTGCCAAAAACAGCCAAAAACACCCTCTACGGACGGCACGGACGTATTTCCAAAACCCTCGCGGGTACGCGAGAAGAAAAAATTAAGAGCCTCTGCTCTGGAAAACAATTTTCTCTCCCAGCCGGATGCGACTCGAAACCCGTCCGTGGCGTCCGAACTCCCGAAAGTGGAGACGTCACGGGAGCGGTTCCCCGAAATCGCCACCGCGATCATCGCCGCCGGATCGGTTGCTTTGGACATCGAGACGTTCGGCAGCGGCAAGAAGGGCGGACTCAACCCGTGGCGGGGCGACATCCGTCTCCTCTCGCTCCGGGTAGCTGGCAGCACCCCATGGCTGATCGACCTCCAGGCGACCGGCTACGACCTGGGCGAGCTGGGCCGTGCCATCGAGGCGGTCGAGGTGATCGCCCACAACGCGAAATTCGATCTGCTCTGGCTGGCGGTCAAATGCGCGGTCCACCCGAAGAAGGTGTTCTGCACGCTCACCGCTGCCCGTCTGCTCTCGGCCGGCACGAAGCCCGGCAACAATCTGGACCAATGTCTCGAACGGTTCCTCGGGATCGCCCCGGCCCCCGACCAATCCCGCTCCGACTGGGGCGGCATGTTCCTGACCGACGACCAGCTCGCCTACGCTGCCCGGGACGTGGCGCATCTCCACGATCTGGCTGGCCGGTTGGATGCCGAACTCGGCGGCGCGGATCTTGAAACGGTCCGCACGCTCGAAATGGAACTGCTCCCGGCCATCGTCGCGATGGAGGAGGCAGGCATCGCGATGGACAAACCGCGGCTGCAGGCGATCCGGGATGAATCCAGGGAAACGACAAAGGCGAAGGCCGACGAACTTCGCGTTCTCCTCAATGCGCCATCGCTCAACCCCGGCAGCCCGGACCAACTCAAAGCGGCACTCTCCCGCGCCGGAATCGAGGTGCCGAACACGAACGAGGAAACCCTCAAGGCGGCAGACGACGGGACGATCATCCCGGCGATCCTCGCGCTGCGCGGAGCGGAAAAATCTGCCCAGCAAGCCGAGAGCCTCATTGATTGCATCGAGAGCGACGGGCGGATCCACGGACGCTTCGAACCGACCGGAACCGACACCGGCAGGTTCTCGAGCAAAAACCCGAACCTGCAAAATATCGGCCGGGGCGAACTCCGGGAATGCTTCCTCGCGCCTGCCGGCTCCCGGCTCATTGTCGCCGACTATTCCCAGATCGAACTCCGGGCGGCGGCCGCGATTGCCGGTGAGGCAAAGATGATCGAAGCCTACAAGCGCGGCGAAGACCTCCACAAACTCACCGCCGCAACCGTTCTCGGGAAATCGATTGAGGACGTGACGAAGGAGGATCGGCAGATCAGTAAAAGCTGCAACTTCGGTTTGCTCTACGGCCAGTCCGCCAAGGGCCTCGTGCGTTATGCGGCATCCTCCTACGGCGTCACCCTTGAGGAGGACGAAGCCGAGGAAATCCGCCGAGCGTTCTTCCGCACCTATGGAGCCCTGCGGCAATGGCACGGCGAGAGCCACAACATCGCCGAGCGCGGCGTGACAGAAGTGCGAACGGTTCTCGGTCGCCGTCGTCTGATCCCGAAGGACGCCGATGCCTGGCAGCGGTTCACGGCGCTGGTCAATACTCCGGTCCAAGGCGGCTGCGCGGACGGAATGAAACGAGCCCTCGTGCTCATCGCATCCCGACTCCCTGCCAACTCCCGTCTGATCAGCACCGTGCATGACGAGGTGATCGTGGAATCCCCGGAGGCGGACGCCGAGGCCGTCTGCGCAGTGGTCCGGGAATCAATGATCTCCGCCATGGCCGACTTGTTTCCCCAGGTGCCCATCGAGGTGGAGGCGGGCGTCTGCGAACGCTGGAGCGAAAAATGAACGACTACGCTGCATCCCAATCCGTGAAGAACGCCCGCTACAAACGGGAATACGAGGCGTGGATCGCCGGGCTTTCTCCGAAGGAACGCGCCCGGTTCGAGGCCGAAGGACTCGCGGCTCCGTGCATGGATGACCAGCCAGCCTCCCACTGCGGCCTGACCGTGGACATCGCCGAATCCCCGGTCGCCTCCGACGACTTCGACATTGCGAAAGCCATCGACCCACCTCCCGCACCAAAAGCAAACGACAGCCTCACCGACGAGGCGCTCTGGGACGTCCTGCGCCGGCTCCTGGGCGAAATCCTCGGCATGCAGAACCGTTCGCTCACCGTCGAGTGCCTAGCGATCGTGTCCGGCCTTTCATACGTCGGCGATTCGATGTCCGAGATCGCCACCCGCCACGGCGTCACCCGTGCGGCCGTTTCCAAGCGCTGCGTCGAACTCTCCGAGCGCCTCAGTCTCCCGCCCTCACGGGCCATGCGTTCGTTGACAGCGCGCAAGTCGTATCGGGTCGCCCAGCTCCGAGCCCGGGCCAACCAGGAATTTTCATGCTCACCCAAATCAACGAAAAACTGACCATCACCCCGAACGGGCTGCGATTCAACGCCGACCTCACGTTCGAGGAATGGAGTTCGATGGCTCCCAATATCGGCGGTGCCCTTAAATCGATGGCGTTCGTCATCGGCGACTGGATGATCTACGGCGAGGAAAAGTTCGCGGTCCAGCCCTGCATCCCCGGCCTGGAAGACAATGACCCGCGCCACATCAGGGTTTCGGCCCCGAACTACTTGGCGACCCAGGCTGCAACCGGCCTCGACCCGACCACCCTCAAAAACTACGCCTACGTCAGCCGGCGGGTGCCAATGTCGTTACGCAACGACTTTCTCTCCTGGGAACACCACAAGGTCGTGGCCAAGCTCGCCGCCGAAAAGCAGGTCGAGTGGCTCAACACTGCGGCAGCCGGGGATTCCGGCGAGCGGATCAGCGTGCGGCGGCTCCGGGCATCGATCACCTCCGGCCGGGTTCTCTCTCCCGAGGAACTTTCCGTGCCGCCATCCGAGCAGGGCATCACCAATCACATCCCTTCCATCAACCGGCTCTGCGGCTGGTGGAAGCAAATCGGCGGAACCGAATGGATCAAGTCCCGGTCCCGCGAGCAGGTCGCCGCCCTCCTCCGCGATTTCGAACCCGTCCTTTCCATCATCAACCAACTCAACACATCCATCAAATGACATACATCGCAACACTCCTCGCCTTCACCGGCATCTTCGCAATCGGACTCTGCACATTCTTTCTCGCCAGCCAGGCGATGGAGGTGTGGTTCGATATCCAAGCGTGCAAACGCGACATCGAACGCCTCGAACGCCAAATCAAAAACCTCCAGTGCAACCGGCAATGAACCTCGTCATCCGCAAAGACATGACCGTGGACAGCCGCACCATTGCGGCGGGCTGCGGGATCCACCATCAAACCGTCATTCGCATCATCAGTGAGAACCTGGGCATGCTGGGTTGCCGATTGCACATCCGCCGGCGGCTTGGAAAATCGGCCGAGTTTCGTGCCATTCTGACCGAGGATCAGGTGAGGACGCTCCTCGGATTGTTCCGTGCCACGCCACGGGTTGCTGCGTTCTCGGCGCACCTTGCAGCCGCTTTCACTCTCGCCCGAGCCGATCAGGGCGGCATCGAACCGGAGGCAACCCCCGACACGAACGAACGCGCCGCATTGGTCGCTGCCAAGGACATGCTCACCGATGCGGCCCGCCTGCTCCAAATCGCTGCCCACCTCGAACTCCGCCTCATCAAACTATGAACACCATCACCATCGACAAAGAATTCCACAATCTCTGCCCGCCAATCACCGACAGCGAACGTGGGTTGTTGCGAGAATCTCTAAACCGGGAAGGGCTGATTTCGCCACTGATTGTCTGGAATCACGAGGGGAAGACGATCCTCGTGGACGGCCACAACCGCTACGAGATTTTGCAGGAACTCGAAAGGCTCGACGAGATCCAGACGACCGAGCTTGTTTTCGGCACGCGCGAAAATGCCCTGAACTGGGTCATCAAAAACCAACTGGGCCGGCGAAACCTTGCCCCGGATGCGGCGGCATTGCTCCGCGGCAAACTTTATATCGCCCAGCGCATTCCGGTGAAGGAACGACTTTTCCAAGCGGGCGGGAAAGGAAACCCGTCAGGGTTGAACCAGCATTCGAGGATGGGGGGGCAAGAGTTGCCCCCAGTTCCTCCGGTGGAAAAAACGGCTGACATCATTGCCAAGCAAACGGGCGTATCTGCCAGAACAGTGAAGAACGACGCGAAATTCGCCGAGGCGGCAGAGAAACTAGGCATCGAAAAAGACATCATCGCCGGAAAGGAGAACCGCAGCCGCAAGGCGATCATCCAAGCCGCCACGAGCGAACCCAAGGAGCCAGCGCCAAACAGGCAGGAACGCCCTCTGGAAGAAATTCTCGCGAAACGATGGGAGGCATTCGTCAAGGGCCTTCCCGTCACCAGGCATTCAGAAGTCCGCCTGTGGATCACCAACAAACTCAAAGAATCAGCACTATGAACAAACGCCCGCTCAACATCTCCGTCGGTGGCACCATCAACCGAATCCGCCAGCAACGGTTTCCTCTGCAAAGCGCTCTGCTTGAAATGATCGACAACGCACTGGATGCCGGAGCGACAACGATCACGATCCGCGAAAAAAACGACAACCTTTTCATCGAGGACAACGGGCACGGATTCGAGGACGTGTCTGCGGCGTTCGACATCGGAGAAAGTGGGAAGGAGGGGAAGCTCGGCCGCTACGGGGTCGGGCTCAAGGACGCGTCGGTCAAGTATTCCACCGAAACCACGATCAGCAGCCGGGGCCGCATGGCGACGTGCTCTTGGGATGATGCACTTGAAACCGGATACGCCAACATTGTCTCCGAGGACCGGCAAGAGCAGCAAACGACAGAGATCATTTGGTGGGGATTCCGCAATCTCTACGGTTACCCGATCGCGACTGACGAAATCCGCCGGTGCTATGCAAAATCGCTTTCAAACGGAGTCACCATCGAGATCAACGGGTCGGAACTCGATCCCCTGCCGTTACCGGCCTTCAGTGAAAATCTTTCGCAGGAATTCAACTACGAGGGGAAGACCGTCGAACTGACTGGAGGAATCTTCCCCCACGGCGACGCCCACAGGCGAGCCTGGGCAGGATACAATATTTACTACAACGGCAGGCTGATCGGGCCGGGGCGCGTCATGACGCACGGAACCGGAGACATCGGGTGCTCGAACTTCTCCTTCATGGTTCATCTCAAAGACGGCCCGGAATCGAAGTGGGCACTGGCGACAAACAAGGACGAAGTGCCGGGGAGTGACGAGCTTCTGGACTTCATCTTCCACACCTACACCCGCCCGTTGCTCGTGAAAGCTCAGGCCCAAACGATGGATGTGGAGTTGAGGGAAATCAAAGAGGCCATCGAATCAAGCATCGGCGGGTGTGGAAATATCACCCGCAGCCCGCACTTCAGACGTCGGATTGATCCGGAGGCGAAAGACCATGCCGCCGGTTCCCCGAAAAAGCGCACGTTCTCTGCAAGCGGACAGGGCCAATATCAGGGAACGGCTACAGGGAAGATGGCGCAGGGCGGCATCAATCTTGCCTTTGCCGATCTCAATAGTGAGTCGGTAGGAGAAGTGGCGATGCTCAAAAAGCTGCTCGTCACGCTCAACAAGCAGAACACCTTTGTCGCCGGACATCTGAAGAACCTGCCGGTCATGAAGGCGATTGCCATCATCGTTTTCGCCATGAGCCAGGCGGCAAAGGATCTTTTCTCTCAGGACGTCATCAACCGGGTTCTCGAAATCGCGGGACGAAATCTGACGCTTGGTGAATCTGATGCCGCCAAATGAGCATCCAGCCAACTCAATCTCAACCCATCATCCTATGAACATCATGCCCGCCGACTCTGAACAAAAAGCCGCCATCGACGCAATCACCGAACTCCTCACCGCCCATTACTCCGAAGCCGTTGACTCGGCGGACGAGGACGGGAAATTCGGCATCGGGTTCAAGGTCACGTTCGACCGCTCCCACTCGCCAACAAAACTGAAGGTCACATCCCGGATCTCCAAATCGCTCACCGACGAGATCGAGACGAGCGTTCCCGATCCGAACCAGCCGGACTTGCTGTGAGCGATTTGACAAAAACGGTGAGGTTGCTCCACGGCGAATGCCCGTGGCATGGGCGACAACCCGTGTCGCATTGCATTTTTGCCGGACTCATTTTTGAGTGCGGGTGCAAGGTTTCACATGTCCATGGCAGGGGATGGGAGTGGACGCGAAAAGCTGAATTACCGATTCCGGACAAGTCGGTAGCAGATCGGTAGTTCGTGGTTGACTCCGGACCCTGGGGATGCCCCGACTCCGATTCCGCGACAAACGATCCCCATCCCGCCTGGAAGCCCGGTTCGCTCTCCTCTGGCGGGCGGCAAACGGCCCGGCCCTTGAAAAGGAATTTATCTTTCACCCCGGTCGCCGTTGGCGTGCCGACTTCGCCCACATCCCGAGCCGCACGCTGATCGAAATCGAGGGCGGGATCTGGATTCAGGGCCGGCACAATCGGGCGGAGGGATTCCTCGCCGATATCGAGAAATACTTCGAGGCGGCACTCGCGGGGTGGACCGTGTTCCGGCTCTCGGAACGTCAGCT
>Ga0247835_1004104_pt1 | contig 13176 bp, 9 predicted proteins | sample LaCtaG_3_FD_189912 | JGI IMG/M metagenome (GOLD analysis project Ga0247835, IMG submission 189912) | Freshwater microbial communities from meromictic Lake La Cruz, Castile-La Mancha, Spain - LaCruzMarch2015_13.5m | ecosystem: Environmental > Aquatic > Freshwater > Lake | place: Spain: Castile-La... | reverse complement strand
CCCTCCCTCCCAGGCGTCGCTCTTGTAGCCCCGCAGCGGCCCGCTCGGGAAATGCCCGCGCCGTTCCAGCTCGGCTGCGCCGACGGAGGGGGCGAAGCCGTTGTCGCTCGTGAACACCACGAGCGTTTTCCCTGCCACGCCGGCCCGCTCGAGCGCGGCCAGCACGTCTCCCACCACGGCGTCGGTCTCCATCACGAGATCGGCGCAGGCGTTGTCGAGGCCGCTCTTCCCCAGCCAGGGCTCGTTGACCGCCAGCGGCGTGTGGGGCGAGGTGAGCGGCAGGTAGAGAAGGAAGGGCGCCGGCTCCTTAACCGCATCCTCGATGAACGCCACCGCCCGATCCCGCAGGGCCGGCAGTACGGCCTCCAGCCGCCAGCCCGCGAGCGCCGGGCCCTGGTTGCTGGCCCGGTGGTGCTGGAAGTCTTCCGGCGGCAGGAGCGTGGCGGGGATGCCGACGGTGCGGTCGTTCTCGATGAAGCAGAAGGGGGGCCAGTTGGGCACGTCGGTGCCGAAGTAGGTGTCGAAGCCGCGGGCCGTCGGGCCGCCGGGGATCGGCTGCGCGAAGATCCGCTGCCAGGCGGCGCGGTGGGCCGCGGTGACGTCCTCCGGTCCTGGCCGTGGTTTTCCCTTTTCGCCCTGGCCCAGCAGGGGCCGGTCACCCGGTTCGAGCGGCCAGTCCCAACCGAGGTGCCACTTGCCGATCGCCGCCGTGCGGTAGCCGTGCTGCTTGGCGAGGCCCGCGATCGTGAGCCGGTCGGGGTCGATCAGCGGCCGCTCCCAGAGGCCGACGATGCCCGCCTTGAGCCGCGTCCGCCAGTGGTAGCGGCCGGTGAGCAGCGTGTACCGCGACGGTGAGCAGACGCCGCTCGACGAGTGGCCGTCGGTGAACCGCATGCCCTCGGCCGCGAGTCGGTCGATGTGGGGCGTGGGGATCTTGCCGCGGTCGGGGTTGTAGCACCGCACGTCGCCGTAGCCGAGGTCGTCGGCATAGATGACGACCAGGTTGGGCCGCTCGGCCGCGGTCGCAGCCGCCGCCGCCAGGCCAGCGAGCAGGGCGAGCGAGCGTGCGGCATTTGGACCGGGCATGGCGGGCCTCTCGTGAAGCTGGTGCCGCCGGGGTCATCACCTCCAGGCGACAGCCGGGTGCAACGGGTTGTAGAGGTTCGGCGGGGCGATGGCCAGGTGCCGGGGGTGACCGGTTCCGAGCCTCGAGGTTTGCCCCCAACTCACTTCCGCTGCCAGCGGTCGAGCTCCCCAAGCACCCGCCGCGGACCGGTTCCGTCGAGCCACTCGCGGGCCGCCGCATCGCCGCACAGGAACGCATCCCAAAACGCGGTCGTGACCGCGAGGATCGCCCGGTGATGGCTCGGATCTCGCGGCCCGCGATCACCCGGTAGCCCGCGGTCGGTGAAGGCCGAGTGTTCGGCGCCGTCGAGGACGAGTTCGTAGGCCCGGCCGGCCGGCAGCGCTGGAAAGACGGCCAGCCGCGACTCGACGGTTTGGGGTCCGATCGCGGCCTCGTCGCGGGTGCCGGTCAGCAGCAGCCAGGGGATCCCGACCCCGGCAAAGGCATCGCCCGCGTCGAGCCGGCCCCGCGGCGTGCCCGGGCTCATGATCGCGGCGGCCTTGATCCTGGGGTCGGTCAATCTTCGGCCGATGAACGGCAACGACTGCCCGCCGACCGCCTGGGCCGTCTGGGCTCCGAACGAGTGGCCGGCCAGGCCCGCGCGTTCGAGATCGAGTCTGCCGAACAAGGGATGGTCGGGCTGCATCGACCAGCTGGCGAGGGCATCGAGCGCCGCCGCGACGTCGCCGACTCGCAGGCGAAGGTTCGCCGCCGAAGCCGCATCCTGCATCGCCGCCATCCGGCCACCGGCGGGCAGATCCCGCCACACCGATTCGTCGCTCCCCGGATGCTGGAGAAACACCGCAGCGTAGCCCCGCTGCGCCCAGTGCCCGCCGAGATAGCCGCACCCCCGCCGCGAGCCGCCGAGGCCGTGGCTGAAGAGCACGACAGGGCGACGGGTCGGGACGGCGGGGTCGTGCGGGGCGAGAAAGATGCGGATCGGCACCGTGCGGCCACGCGTGTCGTCGATCACATCGGCGTCGAGCGGCTGTGGTGGCTCGCCAGAGGGCAACGCGAGCGGATCGTAGGCCGAAGCGCTGCCGACGAGCAGCAGGCAGGCCTGCAGGGCGGCTCCGAGCGAGCGCGTGGGCGATGGCATCGGCTCCTCCCGACGGAGCCCGGTGGTTTTGTGAAGTCGCCACGTCCGTCACGGTTTGAACGGGCCAGTGGCCGCCGGGTTGCGGCCGGCACCAGGATCGAAGGAGTGCCGCGGCTGGTGCGATGCTGCGGCAACGGCCGCACGGCTCCAGCGGCGGCAGTCGCCGTGCTACGCTTTCGGGGGTTGCTGGTTTCTCGGTCCCGTCAGGAGTGGGCTCCATCTTGCCCCGCACCCGTACCGTCTGGTTTCCGGTCGCCGTGGCGCTGCTGGCCGTCGCGGCAGCGGCCGCTGCGCCGCCCGCGGCCCCGGGCGTCTCCGGCGACGCCGTCATCCGGCGGCCGGCCGGCGGCTCCGAGATCGTGATCACCACCACGTCGCGGCTGGCCGGTGCGATCCATTCGCTCACCTGGGGCGGCCGCGAGTTCATCGACTCCCTCGACCACGGCCGGCAGCTGCAGAGCGCCTCGAACCTCGACGTGGGCGGGAAGCTGTTCAACGAATGCTTCAACCCCACCGAGGCCGGCTGTGAGCGGGACATGGCCGGGCCGACGAGCACGAGCCGGCTGCTGTTTCTTTCGGCCGGCGACCGCGAACTGGTCACCGTCACGCAGATGGCCTTCTGGCTGCGGCCGGGCCAGACCAGCGGTGGCCACACGGCCCTGAACACGACGCCGCTCTCGAACCACCTGCTTGAGAAGCACGTGCGAATCGGTGCCGCGGGGCTCGATCATGCGATCCGCCACGCGATCACGTTCACGCTGCCGGCCGACGAGCGGCACGAGCGGGCCACGTTCGAGATCCTGACCGGCTACATGCCCCCCCAGTTCGACACCTTTCTCCGGCTCCTGCCCGACGGCGCGCTCGAGGAGATCGGGCCGGGGCCAGGCGAGCAGCCGCACCCGGTGATCCTCGCCACCGCCGCCGGCCAGCATGCGATGGGCTGCTGGAGCCCGGCCAGATCGCGCACGACCGGCCGTCCACCCACCTACGGCCGGTTCGCCTTCCCGTCGCAGAAGGTGGTGAAGTGGAACTGCGTCGTTCGCGAGGAGGACAAGGCCGGGCTGGATGCGGGAGCCCATCCCTACCTCGTCTACTCCGCCGTCGGCACGAGGGAGCAGGTCCGCACGGCTCTCGTGGCGCTGCGGGAAGGGGTCGATGCCGAGGCCGTGACGGCTCCGCAGGAGGCCCGTCGATGAGCCCGCTGGTAAATCCTGCCGCGCTGTTCAAGTTCCGGCTGCCCTGCCGGCGGCGGGAAACGCTCTGGCCGCCGGCGGGATGGGGCATCGACGAAGCCTGTCGGCTGCCGTCGCTGGCGAGCGTGGCGGGCGTGCCCGACGTGCTGGAGCTGTTCGCGGCCTGGAACAACGAGGGGATTGCCTTTCGTGGCATCGCCCGGGGCGTGGGGATGAACCGGTGGTGCCATCCCACGAAGCCGGAAGACAGTGACGGCCTGCACCTCTGGATCGCGACCCGGCCGACGGGTGAGAGCCATCGGGCCGGGCGGTTCTGCCGGCGGCTCGCGGTCTTACCCACCGGCGGCGGCCTGCGGGCCGACAAGCCGGTGGTCGTGCCGGCTGTGATCCCACGCACAAGCGAACTGCCGGCGGAGCTGCCCGAGGGCGCGATGAAGGTGGAGGCAACACTCATGGCCGACGGCTGGCAGCTGGATGCATTCATCGCCGCGGCGGCGCTGCCGGGTTGGGAGCCGGAGGAGATCCCCCGGCTCGGATTCTTTGCCGCCCTGGTGGATCGCCGGCTGGGTCAGGTTCCCTGCTACGCGCCTCCCGAATACCCATGGGAGAGTGACCCCACCACCTGGGCCGAGTTGGATCTCAGCGGCTGAGTCACCGGCCTGGTCAAGCGCCGGGCAGGTACAAGCCGGGCTACTGAACTTCGTGGCACGGCGGCGGAGACACCTGAAGCCCGCGACTCGGGCCGAGGGACCGCGCTGGCCACTGGCCCCCCAATCCTGCCGTGGTCGTCAGGCGGTCCCGAATGACCCGACAGCGCTCGATACGGGAAAAAAGGCGGTCTTTGAGGGTCGATGCAGGGAGGGCAGCCCCATTCGGCACGCCCAACCGCCTTGGTCGGCGTGCCTTCCACCCTCCCAGACCCTGTGGGCCCGTCGGCACTCTCATGCCACGGAAGTCCCCGCAGAGCCGTTTACTGCTTGACCCCTTCGGGATCGATTTTCGATACAAAGAAATCATAAATCCCCGTCTGGGCATTACCATCGAGCCCGCCACTTGTAGAGCCCGCGATGAAGACATCCCCGATAGCATCGGTCGCAACACCGTTGCCATACGTTTCTCGGCCAGCCACACCGAATTGACGGGTGAAGAGTTTTACCCCACGGGGAGCGTATTTCGTAACGAAGTAATCGTGAATGCCCGTCCGGGCATTCCCATCAAGCCCCCCCGTTGTGGCGCCTGCGACGAAGACATCCCCAACGGGATCGGTCGCTACTTCGTTCGCCGCGGTTGCCGCACCAACCGCGCCCAATTGACGGGTGAACAGTTTAACCCCACTGGGATCGTATTTCGTGACGAATGAATCCCTGGACCCTGCGAGCGTATTGCCATCCAGCGAGCCCTCCGTATAGCCTACGACGAAGACATCCCCGACAGCATCGACCGTCACAGCGGTACCCACCGTTGCCGCGCCCACCGCGCCCAATTGACGCGTGAATTGCTTAACCCCACTGTTATCGTATTTGGCAACAAAGAAATCTCTCGACCCCGTCAGAGTATTATCGTCGAGTGAGCCCTCGGTATATCCTGCGACGAAGACATTCCCGCCCGCATCGGCCACAACGCCGTAGCCTCTTGTTTCTCTGCCAGCCACACCTAAGAGACGGGTGTATTGCTTCACGCCCTCACGATTGAACTTAGAGAGAAAGGAATCAACAGTCCCCGTCATGGCATAACCGTCCAGTGCGCCGGTGGTATAACCCGCGATGAAAATGTTATCGTTCGCATCAATCGTCACAGCTATGCCGACCTTTTTTTCGCCAGCCACACCTACTTGACGAGTGAACTGCTTGACCCCACTGCTGTCATATTTGGTGATGAAGAACTCGTGGGTGCTATCCGGTTGCATCGTATTGCCATACAGACCACCGGTCGTATATCCGGCGACGTAGACATTGTCGGTGGTGTCAGTCACAACCGCAGTGCCAACTGTTTCCTTATTCACCACACCCAGTTGCTTGGTGTAGAGCTTCACGCCACCGCTCGTGTATTTGGTGAGGAAAAAATCGCTCGTCCCCGTCACGGCATTACCATCCAGTCCGCCTCTTGTAGATCCTGTCACGTACACATTGCCGCGGCTATCGGTCCCGATAGCGTTGCCGAAGGTGAGCTGATTCGCCACACCGAGTTGCTTGGTGCCGACCCAGGACGGCACGGCGGCCGCGGTCATCGTCGCGGTGGCCGACCTGCCAAGGATTGGCTGCCGGACCGTGAACGTGCCGAACAGACCCCGGTCGGCACCAACCTGGCGGTAGGTCACGTTCCAGCGGAACCGACTTGCGGTAATCCCTTGGAGGCTTTCGAGCTGCACGCGGCTGTCGGGCCCGACTGAGTAGCCCACGGTGATCGCCCGGTCGCGGACCTTGTCCAGCTGGGGCATGGTCACGTTCAAGGTCACCGTGCCCCGGTTGAGGACGCTGTCATACGTGCCCTGCACGCTACCGCTGTTCCTGCCACCTACGATCGATCCCCTGGAGGTGTCGGTGATCGGCTGCGTGGGCGTGACGACGCGGGAATCGAGCGACTTGATCACGAGCCGCCTGGTGGCTTGCAAGTGTGGCTGCGCGGCGACCGCCGCGGTCATTCTCACAGGCACGAGTTGGTCGCCGTCGCGGACGCCGTCCTGGAGCGCGGCGAACGACACCGACTGCGGCTGGTTCCAGTTGGCCCGCGTAAACCGCAAGGCCGTGGGAGGCACGCCCACTTCGAGCCACGCCCGACTCTTGAACGTCACGGTGATCTCGCTGTTGGGCCGCCGCGTGAGCCTGACGCTGGCGGCGAGTTCGGTCCCCTCAGGCACCGCTGGCGTCGCCCCGGGCCGCAGCAGACTGTGGCTCGAGTCGTCTCGGACCACCGACACGAGCGTACTGAGCAGGCCCGTGGCCAGCGCTAGCCGCGGCTCGAGCGATTCGAGCTTCAGGTCGTGGGTACGGCGGCGACGGGCCGCCTTGCGGCCGCGACGGGAGAGAGCGATGGATTGCCGAGCGGAGGTGGACATCAAGAAGCTCCTGGTCGAAAAAAGCAGCGGATTCGGAGGCTTCCTGTGCGGCAAGCTCGCTCTGGCCGCCCACAGCTGCCAGCCGATCGGACGTCGGACTGGACTCTTGAGTTGGAATGAGGGGAATGAGGGGAAAACCCTCAAGACATAGCTTGTCAAAACAGCGGCGGCAAGGTTTTGGTCGCTAGCTTCCGTGCCAAGATCGAAGGGCTCGCCCGTTTATTGAAACTTCCGCAACGATTTCCGAGCTGATGAGCGGCCTGCGAGCCGCGTGATCATGAGAAGCGACAAACGGGGCTGATCGGGGCGGGATGCGGTGCTTCCTTGATGCCGCGGCCCACGGCCGGCGTGCCGGCGCATGATTATGGGCAGGAGACAAGCCATGATTCGGCCAGTCGTCGGCCATGCCGACAGTCGACCCGCGGGATGAACAGCTGGCACGCCGGGTGGCCTCGACCGACTGCTCGACGTCGGTGTCCTGGCCTTCGGTTCCGCTGCGTCAGATCACCTGGTCGCGCGATGGCTGGGGCCGCGCCATCCAACGACGGCGGACCGCCACCAAGGCCGGCACCAGGCCAGCGATGACGAGGAGGCAGCTCGAAGGCTCGGGCACGACCGCGGTGTACATCGACTGGGCGAGGATGGCGTGCCCAGCCGCGGTTGGATGGATGCCGTCCCAGCACAAATACTGCGCCGGATCCGCCCCTGGAATGGCCCCCGAGGCGTCGCTCGCGTTGATGAAGCCGTAGGCGGCGGGATTCGCGTTCACCGCTGTCACCAGACCGTACATGCTGAAGATCTGCACGCCGGTCTCGCTCGCGAGGCGGTTCGTCAGGGCGTTGTTCATCGACTGCGCGAGCATGGTCCCAAGAGTCACCGCCGTAGGCCCACTGGCGACGATCGCGGGCGCGAGACCCATGTTGGGGACGTCCCACACGACGATGTTCGCCGCACCCTTGCCCTGTAAGGAGTCGACGATGCTCCCGATGTCCGCCGCAAACTGCACCGCGGTCGCGGTGATGGTTGCCGTGGGATCGGCGCCGCCGGCGATCTCAGCCAGGGCATCGCGGGCGTTGTTGCCTCCGCCAGCCACCACGTAGAGGCTGTCTGCCGGAGCCTGAGCCGATCCCAGGGTCGAGATGTAGGACGCCGTCTGCGTGAGCAGGTTGGGAGGAATGCTGCCGCTGTTCAAAGGCCCCGTCGCCGCGCCGCCGCTGGCGTAGTTCGCTCCGAGTCCTCCGCCGAGCACGGGGCCGGCCACCTGGGACGACAATCCCAGCGTCGTCGCGAACTGATACGCCCAGACGTTGCCGTTGCTGTACTGAAACGACGAGGCGTAGGGATACGTCGGGATGAACGCGTTGGATGTGATCTCGCTCTGCAGGGTGACATTGACCGACGCTGTCGATCCCATCGCGAGCGCATTGTTTCCGGGATCCGACAGACTGTCGCCAATGATGACCAGCCCGTTGATCGGGGCGGCATGAACTGGCGCGACGTGGATCGCCGCGGCGAAGACGAGCAAGCAGGCGCTCGCGGCGGCAGGGCGAAGTTTCATGCGACAGTCCTCACGGGTGGGCTCGGCAAGAACTACGTCGGCCGAATGACCGCGCGTGCAGGGGATATAGAAGAAACGCTGCTAGGCACCAATACCAATCCTGGGTCAGCCATGATTTCGCCCAGGTTGTGGTGGCTGCCACGAAAGGCACTGCCGTGATCGGACGTCATTCTGTGACGCCACGCCGGCGTTCCTGCCTGCCCGCCCGATCAATCAAGTCCAACTGGCCGCACTCACCGAGCGAGTACGCCGCCGCGTGATCCGCTGGTTCAGACTCAGCCGCCTACTCGACGTCCCCCGCCACCACCGACATGCTCGCCTGGGAGAACAGCGGGTTCTCAGTGGACGCTTTTTGTCCGGATCACGCTCATCGACCGCGATGGGCCGAGCTAGTTTCAGAGCTTGGAACACCTCCGGCGGTATTGCGGTCGCCCCCCCTCCCGTCGCTGACGGAGGCATCGGCCAGCGTGGTACGGTTTCCTGAGGAGCGGGAACGGAGCTAAGATTCGGACATGGACACGATGCTTGAAATCGCCAAACGCGTTGATGACTTCATGATGGAACGGTCACCAGTCCACGACACGATGCGAAGGCTTGCCCAGACGCTAGGAGATCTTGGAATTCCGTTCGCGATTGCCGGAGCTATGGCGGCTAACGCGCATGGCCACCGAAGAACGACTGCCGATGTGGATGTCCTGGTGCGACGAGAGGACCTTGTTCGGTTCAAGGACCGATGGATTGGTCACGGATGGCTGGATCTTTTCGAAGGATCGAAGGGTTTTCGAGACACGTTGAACGGAGTCAAAGTCGATGTGCTGATTGTGGGTGATTACCCAGGCGACGGCAGACCCAAGCCAGTGTCGTTTCCAGCCCCGGAATCAGTGCGGGAAGTTCATGACGAATGTGTGCCCTACATCAATCTTGTGTCATTACTTGAGCTGAAGATCGCCAGTGGAATGACGGCTGCCCATCGACTTCAGGACCTGGCAGATGCGATCCAGTTGATCCGCGTTAACTCTTTGCCACAGAGTTACTCAGGACAACTCAATCCGTTCGTCCGAGCAAAGTTCGATGAACTCTGGCAAGCCGCGCAAGTCTCGGAAGACTACTGAACCGGCAGCCCATCATCATCGTGACCTGACCAAGTCGGCTCCTGGAGCAGCGCGTCCAATGTGTCCTCCGCTGGCAGGGTCGCGGGTGCCCCGTCGTACGATCACGACTCCATCGGTTTTCGTCTCGCAAGTCCGGTTCCAGAGCTCGCGACCCTGGGGATGGCTTCGGGAGGAGTGTTGGTTGCCGGTGGGCCGTGGGTGCTCAGGCGGTGAGGGCGGGCTCGAACCCAAACCTTGATGCCGCAGGCCGGCATACATCTCGAAGAGCACTTGGTCGGCCAGCATCCATTCAACCGGTGAACCAAGGGCGTCGTTCACGAGCCTGATCGCTGCGTCATGCTCCCGACAATCCTCGTCGGCGGCATAGAGGAGGATGTTGGTGTCGAGGCTCTTCATGTCAGCGCCTCTGCCGCGAATCACTGCGGCTCGCCGGCCGCAGCTCTTTTCGGGCCACCCATCACGCCAACGCACAGAGCGGCTGCGAGCCGCCCGTGGGGGATCGCCTGCCTTGACCTGGGTGCCACTTGCGTTCCATGAAAACGACGCTGACTCTCAGAATTCCGGCGGAACTGAAGCGGCAACTGGACGCCTTGAGCCGACGACAGCACCGGCCGGCGAGTGAACTCGTGCGGGAATCCTTGCGGCGCTCCAGCGCCAGCGAGCAGCTTGCGGCCCTTCGGAAGATAATCGTACCCCTCGCGGAATCGCAAGGGTTCATCACCGACGACGACATCTTCAAGGCTGTCTCGTGAGGGTGGTGCTCGACACGAACGTGGTATTGGCGGCCATCGCCACGCACGGTTTGTGTCAGGCCCTGGTGACGCTCGTCTTTCGTGACCATGTGGTCATTCTCTCCGCGCACATCCTGGGCGAGGTCGCGAAGCACTAGCGAGGAAGGTTCAAGGCAACCGAGCGACAAGCCGATGCAGCCGTTGCCGGGCTGCGGGCAAACGGTGAAATCGTGGAACCGGTCACCGTGCCGCGCGGAACGGTTCGAGACAAAGATGACCTTCCCGTACTGGGCACGGCCGTCGCGGGATCTGCGGCCGTCCTTGTGACGGGTGATCAGGAGTTGCTCGTCCGCGGGATGTTTTGCGGCGTCGCCATCCTTTCGCCGCGGCATTTTTACGAACGTCTACGCGGATAAACGCTCACCGCCGAGGAAGTATCGGCACCGCTACCACGGCGGGTTCGCGTTCAATATCGCCTCCCGAATACCCATGGGAGAGTGGCCCCACGACCTGGGCCGAGTTGGATCTCGGCGGCTGAATCACCGGTCTGGTCGAGCGCCGGGCAGGCCCGTGGTGCGTTGACGGCTCCGGCCCCGGCCGCTAATTTACCTGGCGTCCGAGGGGTGTTTCGAGGCTGTCGGTGGGGAAGTCGACCGCATGCACTGCAACCAACGCCACGCCGCATCGCCGCGTTCGCTGCCAAGCCGCCGCACCACCTCCGTCCGCGGCATCACGCTCGTGGAACTGCTCGTCTCGATCGGCGTGCTCGCGATGCTCGTCGCGGTTGTCTTGCCGGCGCTGGCGGCTGTCCGCGCAGCTGCGCAGCGTACGCAGTGCGGCAACAACCTGCGTCAGCTCGCCCTCGCCACGCAGCACTTCCACACGGCCAGCGAGACGCTGCCCACGTACTGGGGCTACTTTCCCACCACGGGCCCGCGGCGGCTGCACGGCAGTTGGATCGTCCACATCCTGCCGTTCCTGGAGCACGCCACGGCCCACGCCCGAATGGCGGCTGGCCCGGCCACCACGGTCACCGAGACCACGACACAGGTGCTCGTCACGCCGGCCAGCCCCGACTACAAGCCGGGCTACTGGCAGGACAACGGCGGCCGCTGGGAGACCCGCGTGATCGAGGAGACGGACCACGTCGGCCACACCTGGCGGCGGATAGAGCGGGTCTGGGTGGGTCCGCCGCGGACGTGGATGCCCCCGGTCGGCACGCCACCGGTCTACGAGACGACGCGGACCACCGTGCAAAAAGTCGAGGCCTGGGAGGCGGTGTCGCTGCCGGTGCTGCAGTGTGCGGCCGATCCGAGCGAGATGCCCGGGGATCGGATGGTGGTCTGGCGGAATAAGAAGCCCTGGAGCCTCGCAAACTACCAGGCAAACCTGCACGCCTTCGTGCCGCTGCGCCGCAACGCGGCCGGCACCTTCAGCCTCGTGAGCAATGCCTGGCAGTCGCCGCTGCAGTTTGCGGCGATTCGCGACGGCCTCTCCAACGTGATCCTGCTGGCTGAAGGCATGCGACAGTGTGACGGCTCATACCGGTTTGCCTGGTGGAGCGACTATCGCTGGCAGCACTCGCACAACTTTGGCATCGACTGGAATGGTGTGATCAACACCTACATGTTCCAGAACACGCCGCCGCAGGCGGGCTGCAACAACTGGCGGGTGCAGGGCCTGCACGGATCCGGGCTCCAGGTGGCGATGGCCGATGGGTCGGTGCGGACGATCGAGCCGGGCGTGTCACGTCGCGAGCTGACCGACCCTGACATCGACGGCGTGAAGACTGGCAGTGACCCGCGGATGGGCACGGTCGACGGGGCGTGGGATCTGCTGCTCATGCCGCGCGATGGTAAGGTGGTCGCGACGCTGCCGTAGCCGGCGGGTTCAGCCGTCGTCGAGCGGCTCCACCTCGAGCGTCGCCGGGGGGAGGCTCTCGAGAAACACGCGGCCGTAAGGCTTCGTCAGCATCCGGGGGTCGAGGATCACGACCGTGCCGCGGTCGTCAGCGGTGCGGATCAGGCGGCCGAACCCCTGCTTCAGTTTGAGCACCGCCTCGGGCAGTTGGTACTCCACGAAGGCGTTGCCGCCAGCCCGGGTGATGGACTCGATCCGCGCGGCCACGAGCGGCCGGTCGGGCACCGCGAACGGGAGCCGGGTGATGATCACCGTCACGAGCTGGTCGCCCGGCAGGTCGATTCCCTGCCAGAAGCCGTCGGTGCCGAGCAGCACGCTCTTGGGACCTTCCCGAAACGCCTCCAGCATCCGCGACCGCGGCAGGCCGTCGGCCTGGCTCACGAGCCGATAGTTCCGCCGCACGCACCAGCCGGCCAGCTGTTCGGAGGCGGCCTTGAGCGCCTGGTGACTGGTGAACAGCACCATCGCCCGGCCTTCGCTTCGGGCCACGTGGCGGCGAATCATGGCCACCACCGCCGCGTCGAAAGCCTCGCGGCTCGTCGGGTCCGGGAGCCGGTCGATGAGGACGAGCCGGGCCTGGCGAGCGTAGTCGAACGGGCTGCCGAGCCGGGCCGTGAGGGCCGTGTCGGGAACACCGAGCCGGTCGCGGACGAAGGCGAAGGCAGTGGCGTCGGTGCTCTCGGATGTGGTGCGGCGCTCGTCATCGCCGTCGGCCGGCTGCTGCCGGGCCGCCTGCACAGCGAGGGTCGCGCTGGCGAGCACGACCGTGCCGATCCGTCCAAACAGTTCCTCCCCGAGCACCCGCCCCACGTCGACTGGTGCGCTCGAGAGCGTCGTGTGCTCGCGGCCCCGCCGGCCCCGCTGGCTCTCCACCCACCACACATAGCCGGCCGCCTTCTGCCCCAGCCAGGTGTCGACCGCGCTGGCGTGGCCGTCGAGCCGGTCGGCGAGCGAAACGAGGTCGTGACGTTCGGGTGGGCTCTTGATGTCGGCAGCGGCGGCCCGGAGCCGCCGGGCAAGGTCGGCGAGTGGTTCACCGAGCGTGTCGGCGACGAGCCCCGCTGCGGCCACCCGCCAGGGCGGCTCGCTTCGGCCCCGGCAGGCCGTGCGGATCTGGGCGAAAAACGCCTCGGCCGCCCGGCGGCAGTGACGCACGAGCGGCTCGAGGTCGCCGAGCCTGTAGTGCGCGAGCAGGCCGCGGCCGGTCCGCTCGCTGGCCAACCGGGAGAGCACCCGCTCGACGCCACCGCTCGACACGCCCACGCCGAGGTGGTCGCCGGCCACCGCCTCGAGGGTGTGGGCCTCGTCGCAGACCACGATGTCGTGCGGTGGAAGGAGGCTCGCCCCGGCCCGCCGCATGGCGAGGTCGGAGAAATACAGTG
>Ga0247835_1004102_pt1 | contig 13179 bp, 5 predicted proteins | sample LaCtaG_3_FD_189912 | JGI IMG/M metagenome (GOLD analysis project Ga0247835, IMG submission 189912) | Freshwater microbial communities from meromictic Lake La Cruz, Castile-La Mancha, Spain - LaCruzMarch2015_13.5m | ecosystem: Environmental > Aquatic > Freshwater > Lake | place: Spain: Castile-La... | reverse complement strand
CGTTAATTCTGTCTAAAACTCTTCCTGACAAAATTGCCGTTGCCTCGCGCCCTGCGAGTCAACGCCCTCACGGGCTGCCTTTGGCAGGCTATCTCGGGACGCCTCCCGCCGCCCTCGATTGCCGTTGCCTCGCGCCCTGCGAGTCAACGCCCTGGAGGGCTGCCTGCGGCAGGCTTTTTTGTCACATTCCCAATGTGACAAAATTGTAACAATCTTTCCGTTGCGGGGGGTAGGGAGGCGCCCCTACTCTGCGAGCACATCGATTGCCCGGACCTTTGTTGTATGCCGGGCGGCCACCTGTTTTTTTGGGCGGTAAAGGGTCGCTTCCGGGACGGATCCGGGAGAGCTTGGGAGAAGATTCCCGGCTGGTTCTCTAAAAAACATCCAACGTCAGACCGGAAACGTAAAAAACTTCCGAAAAGTCGCAGGTCATAGGCAAAAATGGCCCGCTTCTTGCTGGCAAACAGTCAAAAAAAGCAGCTTAACCAAAAACAAAACGCGGAAATACAGGGAAAAACAAAATGAAAAAAACACTCACAATCATCGGTCTCGCGATGGCGACATTGGCCGGGGTGAATGCTCAGACGTCGTTTACTGGCAACTCGTCTACGGGCCATTGGTTCTCTAACCGGTGGAACAACTCAGCCGACGCGGCGCCATTTACCAGCGCGTTTACTGCGAACAATACCGCCTCATTCACGGCAGGCAACTACACGTTTACCGGTGGCGGTACTGGCAACGTTGGAAATATCATCGTTGCAACTGGTGCTAATGTGACCTTTAGTGCCGCATCGGGCACATTGGGAACTGGCGGAAACGTCAGAACGATCACCGTGGGATCGGGTTCACTTCTGGACTTCAATGCGAACGCGATTTCGACCGCCGCCGGAGTTGGCTTCATTAAAAGTGGAGCGGGCGTGTTGGCTTTATCGGGGGGAACCTACGCTGGCGGATTCACGCTCAACGCTGGGACAGTCATACTCCGTGGGGTCAATGCGATGGGCGATGGCGGGTTGCTTACTCTTAATGGAGGAACAGTCGCAGGGAGCGCAACACGAAATCTCACCGACAAATATGATAGCGGAATTGTTATCGGCGGGGATGTCCAATTCGGCGAGGTTGCCTCGAATGTCAGCATAGCTTTAAACACCGCAAACCTGACATTCAACAACAACGTGGCGCTCGGGGCAGCGACCCGCGCGTTCACGATCGGGAATAACGGCACGCAAACCTTCAGCGGGGTGATCAGCGGATCAGCAGGCACCGGACTAACCATTAAAGCAAATGTTGGCACGACCGGTTCGATCGTTCTTTCGGGAACAAATACCTACACGGGCCTTACCGACGTGCAAAGCGGCACCCTCACGCTTGGCAATGCCACAAACACTATCGCGAACACCAGCAACGTCACCGTGAGTGGTGGCACCTTGAACGTGGCGAACTCGGATACGGTTGGTGCGGTCACTCTTTCAAGCGGTCTCATCTCCGGTGTCGGCACGCTTACCGGTTCATCTTACAGTCTCACCAACACCGGGACAATCAGTGCGGCCCTCGGAGGATCGGGTAACCTGACAAAAACCGGGGCTGGAACTGCTACACTTTCCGGCAATAATTCCCTGACCGGTTCGACGCTGGTCAGCGCGGGAACACTTCTCCTCTCCGGCAATGCGACGATGGGATCCGGCAATGTGACTGTCAATGGCGGCCTCGATCTCAGCGGCATCACAGGCTCGACTTACAGTCTCACAAACAGCCAGACGCTCTCGGGCAATGGCACCATAACGACGACGGGTAAAACACTCAGCGTCGCGGGCATCCTGAACCCAGGAAATAGTCCAGGGACTCTGAGCGTCACAGGCAACCTGACATTGACATCCACCGCGGTCTCCAATTTCGAGATCACAGGAACAACAGCAGGTCTTTTTGATAGCTTGGCGGTGAGTGGCCTTCTTACCCTTGGCGGCGGGACTTTGAACCTCTCGACCACTTATGGGTTTGCGGTAAATGATTTCGTGGACATCCTAAATTTCGGGTCAGTCTCTGGAACCTTCTCAACGATCACAGGGACAGACCTTGGCGGCGGATTGTCTTGGGACACTTCTGCTCTTTACACGACGGGCGTGATCACGGTCGTTCCTGAGCCTAAAACTTGGGCGCTTATTGCCCTCGGCTCCGCCTTCATGCTCTGGAACCTGCGCCGCAAGCGCTCGATCAAGGCCTAAGAGTTCGATTCCAACTTAGTTTACCGCGACAGGCGGAGGGTTCGATCCCTTCGCCTGTTTCGTTTGGTGAGTATCGAAAAAGGGGTCAGCCATTTATTATTGACATGTCGACTCGCATGGAATGACTGTTGGAAATGCCGCGACATGTGAGGATTGAGTATGCTGGGGCGATGTATCAAGTGATGGCTTGTTTTGTGGCAAAAGCGGAAGTTGCTGGATTTTAGACTGTTGCCGCAGCTGGAATTGGGACTCCCCGAAATTCTCCCTCCTGTTTTGACTCGGAAATGACCGCCGATGGAGTGCTCCCCTCGTCGCCGAGGCAGTGAACCGCACCAACCAACCGCTGCCGAATTTCTCACCGCATCGGCTCCAGAAACGGGCCACGATGCAGGACAGTCCGAGCAGAGAGGGGGCAGGTCACGCGGCCGCAATGATCGAAAAAGGGGTCAGCCATTTATTATTGACATATCGACTCGCATGAAAAAGAAAAGAAAAAGGGGGTCAGCCATTTATTATTGACATGTCGACTCGCATGGAATGACTGTTGGAAATGCCGCGACATGTGAGGATTGAGTATGCTGGGGCGATGTATCAAGTGATGGCTTGTTTTGTGGCAAAAGCGGAAGTTGCTGGATTTTAGACTGTTGCCGCAGCTGGAATTGGGACTCCCCGAAATTCTCCCTCCTGTTTTGACTCGGAAATGACCGCCGATGGAGTGCTCCCCTCGTCGCCGAGGCAGTGAACCGCACCAACCAACCGCTGCCGAATTTCTCACCGCATCGGCTCCAGAAACGGGCCACGATGCAGGACAGTCCGAGCAGAGAGGGGGCAGGTCACGCGGCCGCAAAGTGTCCACTACTGTCCTGCTGCCATACGTGCTGGTAAACCTGCTTTGCCGCGGACTGCCGTTCGTCGTCGGAAAAAGGAGGCTGCGGCAAAAGGGTAAACACCTGGTCAAGAATGAAGACCTCGACCTCGGCTTGGGTTTGTTCTTTTTCAGTCCACCGCGCCCGCTGGGAGAGCAGTTTGCACAGGGCATCGTAAAGTGACCGGCTTGCAAGTTTTACTCTTTCTCGGTCGGCCTTGCTGATGTTTTCCTTTTGGAGGAGCTGAAACATCGCGTATTCCTCTTCGCTCAAGCCTTCCTCGACCGCGCGGTGGGATTCCGCATCAAGACTGCTCAGCAGATCTGACAGCCTAGCAAAAGTCTCCTCGATCGTCACCCGGTCTTTGTCGTGATTGTAATCGGCGATGATCTCGCAATACTTTTTGTAGTAGTCCATCCGGAGGGGGTTCTGCGCGAGCATTTGCGCGAGCTTCTTCTCCAAAACCTGCCGAATGTCCTCCAGAGCGGATGCTTTGCGTTTCACTTTTTTGGAAAACTCAGCCCGCAGCTTTTCAAGATCGATCCGGCTGAGATCATATAGCTTGGAATCCATTTGGTCGTCACCCGGCTGGGCTGCCTGGATGGCCCCGTTGACGATCCGGTGCAGTTCCTTGAGGAGATCAGTCACGTCAGCCGTGTCCCGGCGCTCTTCGAGCTTTTTGTAAATGGCCTCCATGTTGTCATGACGGGCCGCGTAAGTGAACGCTGCGGGTTCCATGATGAGGGCTTTGAATCGGATAAACACCTGACGCGCCAGAATCTCAAAACGGCGGCGGCCTTCATCGCGTGAACCGATGACCGCATCGACTCCATCCGCGAGTGCTGCAATCCGGGAAAATCCTTTCGCTCCGATGAGCCGGTCCGGATCAAATCCGAAACTGCGGAGCAGATTTTCTGTTTCCTCCAGAGCGGAAATCAATGCGGCGACCCGCTCGGCGATGGGTGCGATGATCTCCTCTTCGCCGCCACCATCGTCCCCGAGAGCGTATTGCGCCAAAGCCTCTCGCAGGCTTTTTAGCATCCCGTTGTAATCAACGATCAGGCCGAAATCTTTCCCAGGATAGACCCGGTTCGCCCGTGCGATGGCCTGCATCAACGTGTGGGCCTTCATCGGCTTGTCCACATAGAGGGTGGAAAGACACTCTACATCGAAACCCGTCAGCCACATCGCGCAAACGACGGCCACTCGGAAAGGGTGTTCCGGGTCTTTGAACGCCGATTCTACATCAACCCGTTTTCCGTCCGAGGTTTCAAACCCCTGCTTCATCAGTGCCCGGTGCGGAATAATGTCGAATCCCCATTTTTTGAAATCGGCAACTTCCCCCTGTCCCTCACTGATGATGATTTCGACAATCGTTTCTTCCAGCCACTTGGTTTGGCCTTTGAGCCATGCGAGTTCCTTGGTCGCTGCGTCCCGCTGGCCCTCTTCGCTCGCCGCTGCCAATTCCGCTTCCTTTTGCGGGATCAAAGCTTTCACGGTTTCGAGTTTTGCGCGCCAGCGGGGCAGGATGCGCTGGTGCATCCGGGCACAGGTGATTTTGTCGATGCAGACCAGTATGGACTTTCCGGACTCCCACCGCGTGGAGCAATGTTCGACAAAATCCTCGGCCACTTTGTCCAGACGGTCGTCGGCAGTGATGACTTCGTAATCCTTTCCAAGCAGTTTCTCCAACAGGGACTCCTGATCGGGATCGAGGTCGGCAAGAGCGATGGCATCGGCGATGCGGTCGTTCAGATCGAGGCGAGTGATGCCGAGTTTTTCGCCACGATTCTCGTAAACGAGTTTGACGGTTGCCCCGTCTTCCTCGGATCGCTTGAAGTCGTAACGGGAAACGTAGCTGCCGAAGATGCGTTTCGTCAGTTCATCGTGTTTGAAAAGCGGCGTGCCGGTGAACCCGATGAAGGCCGCATTTGGCAGGGCGAGCCGCATGTTGCGGGCCAGCTTGCCGGCCTGCGTCCGGTGGGCCTCATCGGAAATAACGATGATGTCGTCGCGGAGGCTGTAGGGTTGCCGGGGATCCACATCCAGGTTGAATTTGTGGATGAGGCTGAAGATGTAGCGGTGATTCTCCTGCAACAACTCTTTGAGATCTTCGCCGGTCGCCGCACGGGGCGTCTTGTCATCCACCACTCCACAGCCGACGAACGTCCAGTAAATCTGGCTGTCGAGGTCGTTCCGGTCGGTCATGAGCAGGAAAGTGAAGCGCGCGGAGATTTTACGCCTCACTTTCTCGGCAAAGAACGCCATGGAATACGACTTGCCGCTGCCCTGCGTGTGCCAGAACACGCCGAGCTTGCCGAGGTCCGGGTGGGCGGACTCGACGAGATCGAGTTGGCGTAGTGAGAGGGCCTGGTCCGCCTCGATCCGCATTTTCAACGCGTGAGTGCTCAGGTTTTCAATCGGAGTTTCCGCGGCTTTCAGAAGCGGCCAATCCACCGTGCGGTAGGTGAGCCGCTGGTCGGGAGGGAACCGCAACCGCAACTCTTCCTGTGCCCGGACGGACTCCACGGCCTGATTGACGCCAAGCACCTGATGATTTCTTGCCACCACCTTGCGCGTGGCTCCGGGCTTACTGGAATCGAACAGGATAAAGTTCTCCACGATGTCGAGTAGGCTGTCGTGATCGAGCATTCCGTTGAGGAGGACTTCCGCCTCCACGCTTCCCTTGTCTGATTCGTCATTGCGTTTCCATTCCGCAAAATGCCCCCACTGGCTTGTGATCGAACCGTATCGGGCGCGGTGCCCGTTGCTGACGATGAGAAACGCGTTGTGGTGGAAGGCATGCGCGATCACATGCTCGTCCATGTAATCACGGAGGTTGCCGTCAAACCCGGCACGGATATTTTTGTAAACCGCCTTCAGTTCGATAAAGACAAGCGGCAGTCCGTTGACGAAACAGACGAGATCCGCCCGGCGGTTGTAGCCCGGCGTGCGGAGTCCGGTGAGCTTCAATTCCCGCACGGCAAGGAATCGGTTGTTCGGCGCTCCGCCCGGCCCGGTCCGATTTTCAAAATCGATGACTCGAGCCCTGATCTGGCGAAGCTGGCCCAACTCGTCTTTGTAGTTTACCGGCACCCCGTCGCGGATGAACTGGTAAAAATCCCTGTTGTGCTGGAGAGGCGTCCTCGTGAAATCGTGCCGGGTCATCTTTTCCACCGCCTCGGTGATCGCCGTGGGTGGCAACTGCGGGTTCAGCCGCTTCAACGCGGCACGCAGATCGCGGGTCAGGACGACCTCGCGGGTATCCGTGCGTCCGAGTGTTCCGTCCGGTCCGAAAGTCTCCTCGTTCCAGGCATAGATGGATTCCCAACCGAGCTCATTTTCCAGGTGATCGGTGAACGTTTTTTGGACGAGCCGATCCTCGCTGTTGATATCGGTAAAGGCCATTACGTTAATGCGATGATCGGAATCCCAACGGCCTGAGAAACAGGTGTATAGAGATCAATCTCTTCGTTTGGTGTAAATATGGAAACAGCAAGAGAATAGCGACACCGCGACTCGACTTTACCCAAGTATGGGCGTTCTTTCCACCAACCTGTCTTTGGAAAGACGGCGAGACAGTTTGATGACGCCAAGTCCGACGCACTCCCTTCCCAGTAATCCGAGTGCAATGACCCACGATGACGAGCCTGCGATCCTAAAAGCCAACAATCAGTATCCCCAGCCGAATCCCCTGAATCTTCATCCGACTCGGCAGCAGCGCTGATGCGGGATTTGAATACGGAGAGAGTCTCGCCAGGTCGGATGATTGCAAAACGCAACTGATGCGATGGGTAGCGATACCTGTCCTTCCAACCAATCTCCCCCGGTCCCGGTTGCACAAAATAGGAAAGAGTCACCCGCATCCTCACATCTACGTCCAGAGGTAAATCAAGCAAGGCATCGGTCGGCCATGGCAGTTGGTGCAGATGCATGTCCTTTGTGACGATTCGCCCAATCTCGCGTGAGAAGGGCTGAAGTTCTGCTTGAGTCACAAGTGTCAGGCTGTTCTGGGCTGTGTGCAGAGCTCGGTCAAGATTTGGCACACCCCAACCACACAAGCGGATCATGCGTTTGTAGTTTTTCTTGGATGGATTGGGCGGAAGAAACTGCTCCTTCATCGCGGGAGTCCATTCAGCGGAATGCACCATCAGGGCACGGATGGTCTCCGGCCAGAAATCGGGATAGATCGAGTAGATCTGGGCGGCAGTCCAAGCGGCTTGAGCGGCAGCAGCACTTGTCATATTGAAGCCGTATAGCAGTCGCTGATTGTAGTCTCTAAAAGTGGAAATCACGCAGAGATCATCCGGCTCATCAGAAAACCCCTGCGAATCAACCGCCAAATTGCCACCTTCAAAAACGACGTCCGGTTTCATTGGCCATGCATCCTCCCATGTTGCCGAGGTGCTGGAAAATGGCGACAAGCCTCCAGCCGGTGCCAGGGGACGGTAGTCGTGCAACTTCGAGTCGGTAATCCGGGCCAATGCGGTAAACGCCCCCACAGTAAGTGCGTTCCACGCTTGAGCAGGATCGTGGATAGACTCAAGAATCTGCTTGTCCGGATATTCAATACAGGCGGCAACATCGGGCAGGTTTCCTGCAGCGATCACGAAAAGCCTCTGGAAATCGTCATCCATTCCTGACGAGAGTTTATCGATCGCCCCCGACCATGAGCTTGGCCGACCTTGATCTCGGGTATCCGTCGCAGTCACAGCAAGGCAAATAACCCGTTTGCGTTCCGGGGCCTGCAACTCAGCCAAACTGATGGATTGCGCACAAACATGTCCCCAGAGGCCCTTGGCATTTGTGGATCTCCCGGGCGGCAATATCTTCACCGACTCCAACAGGTGAGGAACGCTGACCGCATCTTGACTCATTAATGCTTCCCGTAGATCGCCATACCCCGCAACTCCTGCCATCAGAGTTCCGTGCCCATGGTGGTCAGCATTTCCCCATGCCATGTCGAATGCCTGACAATCGACTTCAGAAAGAATTGGGGCAAGGAGGGGATGCCCCCAAGTCACGCCTGTATCAAGGATGCAAACCGCGACCTCCGATGCTGCATCCACATTCAAACGGCCCAAAAGGTCACGAACCCATTGCGCCTGCTCAGTGTTTTCAAGATCGAGCCAGTATGCCGACGTTTCCTTGGCTTTTCGATATTCCGCTATGCTGTCGGAGTGAGTGGAGAGCAATTCGAGTTGGGCGCGATTTGCCTGGACAACCAATACTCGCCGCTCTGGAAAAGTTACGTAACCAGCCTCAATCGGAATCTCCAGCCGAGCGCAAAGATTTCTGAAAACGTCCTCGGATTCATTGCCGTCGCTGCTGAGCCAGACCTCAATAAAATCAGGGTTTTCTCCAGGAATTGCAGCGCCTTTGTCCGTCCAGAAGGATTCCACCAGTAATGCGTCGCGAATATCAGCAATGCTGTTAATGAGATCGGCATTTGCCGGTTTGGCCGGCTGCCTGTCTGTGGGTGGAGAATCTTTTGCCGGATCGGCATACGCCTCGATTTTTGCCAAAAAATGCTGCCTTTTGTTATTGGCGACATAAACCGTAGCGAAGGTGACTGGGGGTTCCCCTTCGGTTACTTCGGTCCGCACATTGAGCAGTCGCACCTTCTTTGAGCGAAGATCATCAAGGCTCTTTGTAATCAGAACAGCCCCGGGGTCGCTGCGGAACTCCAGATACACTCCATCACGGGTGGCATGCGCGACAGCCTGTCGAGTTGTTGCCGTCTGCCAAGCCTCGTCCAGGCGTTGTCGGAGGAAAAGCGAATGGGGTTCCCGTGGGCGGAGCGGAATTGCCTGCCTGGGGATGACTACGCTGTGGGAACGATACTCCGCCCGGCTGCGAAACCGATCATCGAGAATAATGTGACGGTATCGTGCGCGGGCCATGCTTACTGAATTTGGTAAGCCTGCTGGCGTTCGTAAAGACGAGAGGTGAGCGACTCAACGGTCACGGTTTTCTTTCCATCCAAAATCGCTCCCTTGATGGCATCCCGGCAGGCCTTATCAATTTCAGCGTGGCAGAGGTTTTTAGATGCTTCAGCGGCCTTCTCAAAATCAAAACGATCAGGGATAAATGAGGTCAGCAAATTTGCCATCAGCTGCTTCCGTTCAGATTCATCCGGCAGGCTGTAGTTCAGCACATCGTCGAAACGGCGAAAGAGGGCACGGTCGAGCAAAGCAACATTATTTGTCGCCGCTACAATGATGTTATCCGAGGGATCAGACTCGATAAACTGGAGAAAGGCATTCAGAACGCGCCGCATCTCACCGACATCATTCTCGCGGCCACGATCTCCGCCGATCGCATCGAACTCATCAAAAAGAAACACTCCCTCGCTCTCCCGGATGACATCAAAAATCTGACGAAGCTTGGCGGCCGTCTCCCCCATGAATTTTGTCACCAACCTATCCACCTGGATGGTTCTGAATGGCAGCCCAAGCTCGCCGGCCATCACGCTCGCCGTGAGAGTTTTCCCCGTGCCAGGAGGGCCGGATAACAAAATCTTACGACGATGCCTCATACCGTGACCTTGGAGTGTGCTGCGTTGGCGATACTCCTGCAGAATGCGCTCTATGCGCGCTCTGTGTTCCGGCCCAAGCACCAGAACGGGTAGGCGGTCATTTGATTCATTGCTGAGAATCAATCCATTCAGTTCATTCGGAAAACGGACAATTCCAAGCTTCTGACGAGCGCGGGCTTTGTCCACCAACGACTTGATCTCGTGCGCGAGCGCAGCATGCCCCTGCCGCGCCTCATGCGCCGCTACTTGCAATGCGGACGTGAAAAACCGCTCCCCATCCTCATCCAGATGGGACCGGATCAACGTCTTGATTTGTTCGGCGGTAGCCATGTCGATAATATATCGTTTTTTTGAATTAAACGGCAAGCTCTCCGCTCATTAACTTCGGCAGGAGTAGATCGCGCGCGGCGCGGAGTTTTTGGTTTTGAAGAGCAAGGTTCTCACGCTGCAGAAAGCAGGTTTTTGCAAAATCACCGAATTGAAGCATGAGCGCGTCACTGGGCAACATGATGTCGAAGTTCATGATCATGTCCTTGGTCAGCGCCTCTCGTGTAGAGCCTTTCTGCGCATAGCTCAAAAGCTGCCGCTTGCGATCGTCGCTGTTGATTGCTGCATGCACGAGAAACGGATCGGCCTTCAATGGATCTGTGCGGATGATCACCACATGCTGGTTCACCCGTGCTGGAAGATGGCGATCCGGGGCCATGCAACACCTGGCGACTGAAGCCCCGGTTATGTTGAGAAGGATATCACGAGACTGCACCGTAACATTGTCTAACGATGAAGCCTGCTGCTCATTAATGAAGGCTAATCCAGAGTCCTCAAACCGGTCGTCATAAACGTTGAGGCTGCGAATGAGTGTAATGCCCTCACTCTGATAGGATGCATCGCCACCGCGCGGCGTTGCTCCGCTGCCAATTTTTGTTGTGATACTGCCCAGCGTCTTCCGCTTCCACCCCTCCGGAATCCCGTTGGTGATCCGGGCGTGTTCGTGGCCGGGGAAGCGGAGGTGGACGAACCACTCCCGGTAAAGCAGTCGCGCCGACTCCTCCAATAACGCCATCCGGCGGCGGTTGTTTTCCATCAGGTCGTCGTAGGCGGAGAGGGTAGAAACAATCGCCTCCTGCGTAGGCCGAGGTGGAAGCGGAAGGGTGATGCGGTTTATGATTCCTTCATTGAGAGAGGCCATCGTTGCCTTGTTTCCCGATTGAGTGAGCATCCACAGGCGATGTTCATTTCTTAAGAAGGCGTATGAAGCGAATCGAGGTAGAATCTTTTCCGTGTTGAAGCGCAGTCGAATACAATCCGAACCCTGCATCCAATTCTCCTGCTCATTTGCCACGAAAAGGTGACGGTCCACCGCTCCTTTTCGACCAAGCACAATGTCGTTTTCTTGGAGTAAGTGTTGTGACAGGCGATCGGTTGTCTGTTCTGCTACATGTTCGACTTTCTCTGCACGCAGGTCACCATATCCGATATTGCGGACATTTATTACCGGAGTGCCATCTGCGACATAATCGCTCGCTCGCAGTTGGGTTCCGAATGGCCCCGTCTGAACGTCAGCCAAGCCTGAGTTAACAAAATAGCCGATGAGGATGTCCTTCCACTTCATACCCCCAGCCCTTCGAAGTTTTTCTGAATCTTTTTCGCCAGCGCAACAGCTTCCTGATTCAGATCCGCCAGTTCCACATGGATGTCGCCCAGTGCCTGCTCAAAATCAAAGTCCTCGTCCACCTCCGCCGGGGCTACGCCGACATACCGGCCGGGGGTGAGGCTCCAGTCGGCGGCGGCGATTTCCTTTCGATCCACGAGCTTAACCAGACCCGGCACGGGCACGAGCGTGGCTTCGGGAAAACGTGAGAGCAGCCAGTGGGCTTGGCGTTCAAAGTAGGCGGTCGCCTTCAGTTGCTCGACGAGTTCCTTCCGGCAGGCATCGAGTTCCTTTTCCAACCGTCCGATGGCGCGGCCGTCCCATGCCTTGTGCTCGCGGGCGCTGGCATCGCTCTCCGCTGCATCAACGAGCCGCGTGGCGAGCTTGAAAACGAGATCCACGGCCTTGACGAGATCCCGGCAGTTGGTGGCGAGCGCATCGAGTTCGGCCAGTAATTTTTTCTGTGCGGCCAGCTTGGGCTCACACGGTTTATTCGGGATTCGGGCGGCAAGATCATCCAATCCTTGGAAGCAGACCGCATCGTCGCGCTCTTTGATCAATTCTCGCAACGGCGAGGCCTTGGGCAGAGATTTTAGAAATTTTGCAGTGGCGGCCGCGAGTGCATCGTAAGCCACGCGGAAGGTGTCAGTCCTCCCCGCGATGGCGGCCGCCTCTACGAGCGTTTGTTCGAGGTATTCCTCCAACAGGGCGATGAACCGGTCGGATTGCCCCCGGTAAAGCCAGACGATGGCAGTGAGATTTTGAAGCTGCTCCGGGGCGAAGTCGAAAATCTTCCGGTTGACCTTCCGGTAAATGTTCCGGGCATCGATCATGAGCACCTTGTCGCGGCGTTCGGCGGGCTTGCTGCGGTCAAAGTGCCAGAGCTCGCAGGGAACGGTGCGAGTGTAGAAGAAGTTCGAGCGGATCGAGACCATCACGTCCACATCGCCGGTTTCGACGAGCTTGCGGCGGACATCCGCCTCTCCGTGCCCGGCGCTGCTGGCCTGCGAGGACATCACGAACCCGGCGCGGCCGGCGGCGTTGAGGTAGCTCCAGAAATACGAGATCCAAAGGTAGTTGCCGTTCGAGACCTTCTTGTCCTTGTTCACGCCCGGCAGACCGAATGGCAGGCGGCGGTCGGACTTCACTTTTTCGGCATCCACCTTGTCCACGTTGAACGGTGGGTTCGCCATGACAAAATCGCATTTACCGAAAAGCTCGTGCGAGTCCTCGTAAAATGTGTTCGCCTCGACGATGTCGCCCTCGAGCGCGTGGACAGCGAGGTTCATTTTGGCCAGGCGCAGGTTGCTGGTCTTGTATTCCTGGCCGTAGAACGTGGCGCGGTGGGCGGCTTGGTCGCCCTGCCGCTCGATGAAGTGGCTCGACTGGACATACATGCCGCCCGATCCGCAGGCCGGGTCAAAGACGATCCCGTGATCCGGCTCGATGATGTTCACGATCGTCTGCACGAGCGAGGGCGGGGTGAAGAACTCACCGTTGTCTTGCGCGCCCTGCATGGCGAACTTCATGAGGAAATATTCGTTGATGCGCCCGAAAATGTCGCCGCTGGCCGTGCGGAGAATCTCGCTGTCGAAGACGCGGAGGAGATCCTCCAGCAAAGCGTTGTCGAAGCGGGTATAGTCCTTCGGGAGCTGGCCGAGGAGCGGTTCAAAGTCACGCTCGATGCCATCCATGGCCTTTACAAGCGCCGCACCGAGATCCGAGCCCTTCGGGAGCCGGAGCAACTCGTCGTAGCGGGCCTCTTTCGGCAGCATGAGCGCACGGCGCTTTTTGAAATCCGCGGCGGTCAGCGGGCGTTTCGGTATTTTTCCAGCCGCCTGGTCCGCCTCGATTTCACGGAGCGCCTCGTTGTAGCGGTTCGTCGCGTGGCGAAGGAAATGA
>Ga0247835_1004094_pt1 | contig 13203 bp, 10 predicted proteins | sample LaCtaG_3_FD_189912 | JGI IMG/M metagenome (GOLD analysis project Ga0247835, IMG submission 189912) | Freshwater microbial communities from meromictic Lake La Cruz, Castile-La Mancha, Spain - LaCruzMarch2015_13.5m | ecosystem: Environmental > Aquatic > Freshwater > Lake | place: Spain: Castile-La... | reverse complement strand
GCCGCGATCACCGGCAACTATGAGGCCGCCCGGGTCGAAGAGGCGATGCTGCTGGCCAACCTCGAGCGGATGAAGCAGGACGTCCTGTCCCTGCAGGCGCGCAGCATCCCATTGAACATCCTGCGCCGCGAGGCGGATACCAATCGCCAACTCTACGATGCCCTGTTGCAGCGCTACAAGGAGGTGGGGGTCGCCGCCGGGGTCGGAACCAACAACATCTCGGTGGTGGACGAGGCCAAGACCCCCACCGCGCCCTACAAGCCCAATCTGCGCAAGAACGCACTGCTGGCCTTGGCGCTCGGATTGCTGGGCGGCATCGGCCTGGCCTTTCTGTTCGAGCGTCTCGATGACAGCTTCCGCCGGCCCGAGGAGCTGGAAAAGCTGCTGGACCTGCCGATGCTAGGTATCATCCCGATGGCGCTCCCGGTTGGCAGTGACGGCCGGGCCATCGCCTTGGTCGGCCACGACGACGCGCGCTCCGTCTTCGCCGAGGCCTACCGCTCGGTACGCACCGCCCTGCAATTCGCCACCGCCAGAGGCGTACCCCGCTTGCTGACCGTCACCAGCGCGATCCCCGACGAAGGGAAATCAACGACCGCGCTCAGCCTTGCGATCCAGTTCGCCCAAAGCGGCAAGCGGACCCTGCTGATCGAGGCCGACCTGCGCAAGCCCTCGATCCACCAGGCGCTGCGACTGGACAATCAGATCGGGCTGACCAATTGGCTGGCCGGCGGGGACGCGCAGCCGGTGGACATCACCAGGCCCACCCACATCCCCAACCTCTTCGCCATCCCGTCCGGGCCCCTGCCGCCCAACCCGGCGGAACTGCTGGCCTCGACCCGGATGGCCGAGTTGCTCGCCCTGGCTGCCGAGCGGTTCGACCAGGTGATCCTGGACAGCCCGCCACTGGTCGGACTGGCGGACGCGCTGATCATCGGCAACCTGTGCGACGGCACCCTGCTGACCGTCGAGATGGGCAGCACCCCACGCGGCTATGTGCTGGACGCGGTCAAACGATTACGCGCCGCGCGCGTGCCCCTGTTGGGCTCTATCCTGACCAAGGTGGTGGCCGGGGCCGGCGGCTACGGCTACTATCGCAGTTATTATTATTACCATCACAGCGGTTATTACGGTGACCCCAAGGCGGAACAACTGTCAGGGCAGAGGATTGAAGCGTGAAAACTTGGAGTGTCGTCTTCACCAAGCCTCGCCAGGAACAGGTCGCCAGGGACAACCTCACTCGACAGGCGTTTCTGACCTATCTGCCGATGCTCAAGCAAACCAAGCGGCGCCGCGATCGGTGGGTCGAGGTGACCGAGCCCCTGTTCCCGCGCTACGTCTTTGTGGCGTTGCATTTCGGTGAACAGGACCTGTCGCCGATCCGCTCCACACTGGGGGTCATCGATCTGGTACGTTTTGGCCCGGAACCCGCCACGGTGCCGGAGGGAATCGTCGAGTCGTTGATGGCCGCCGAGGACCCGGCCGCGGCCTGTCACCTGGCACGTGCCGAGCGGTTTCAAAAAGGGGACCGAGTGACCATCGCCGCGGGCCCCTTCGCCGGTATCCAAGCCGTCTTCGAGGAACCCAGCGGAAAGGGGCGGGTAGCCCTCCTGCTCGATCTACTCGGCAAAGAAACCCGCGTGCAGATCGACAAGAATCACGTCGTCCCCGCACCTGCCGCGCTTGCGGCCCGGTCCGATTAGCCGAGGAGGAGCGGTCAGCTTTCAGCTTTCAGCCGTCAGCGATCAGCCGTCAGCGATCAGCCATCAGCCGTCAGCCGTCAGCGATCAGCTATCAGCGTTCAGCTTTCACAGTTAGCTTTGCGTTTCAATAGTTTATGACCGACCGGCGCATCACCTGTCGGGTGGCCGCCTGCGGCTCCAAGACGGCTCGTAAGATGCCGATGCACTGATAGCTGATAGCTGATAGCTGATAGCTGACCGCTGACCGCTGACCGCTCTACCCCCCCAACTGCATCCAAAACCCAAGATATTCCTTCACCGCCAGCCCCGACCCCTCCAGCGCCCCGGCGTTCGGGACCCAACACTCCAGCCCACGACAGCCCCGGAGCGATCGATAATCCGCCCCCATCGGTTCCACCACGAAGCCTTGGCCCTCGAACAACGCCATCGCCCGCCGCAGATGCCAGGCGGAGGTCACCAACAGCACCCGCTCGATACCCTGCGGCGCCAGCAGTGCCCGACTAAAGGCCGCGTTACCCTGGGTGTTGCGACTCTCTGCCTCCAATAGCAACGCCGACCGCGGCACCCCCAGATCCACCAGCAATCCGGCAATGGCCTCGGTCTCCACCGCCCCCACCGGCGGTTCAATCAGACCACCCGCGCTCACCACGATCAGGGGGGCGCAGCCGGCGTGATAGAGGCGCGCCGCCTCCCACACCCGGTCCGAGGCGAGCTGCAGACGCGCTCGCGCGTCCCCCACCAACCAGGGCTGCATCGCCCCGCCCAGCACCACGATGGCGCCCGCCGGCCGACACTCCGCCACCGCCCGGGGCGGATAGGCATCCTCCAGCCCCCCCAACAGGGCCTCGGCCACCGGAGACAATGAAGACAACCAGATGACCGTGAGCCCAGCGCCGCTGAGCCAGCCTCCCAGCCACCGCAGCCTTGCCCTGCGGGACAGCAACAGCCCACTCACCGCCAGCCCCAACCCCAAGGGCAGCGGCATGATCAGGAGCGTGATGAAACGTTGCAGGTCAAGCCAATCCACTAAGCGTCCTCCCCGCAACCCCAATCAAAGACCGCCCGGCTCTCACCACCCACAATCCTGATCTCCAGGCAGCGGGTCGGCAGGGAGCGACCAAACTCCGGGTGCCAGACGCTGGGGACCAGTCGCGCCTGTCCGCCAGTGACAGACCACCGCACCACCTGGCCGCCGGGCAGATGCAAAAGCCCCCGACCGCCCGCCCCTACCGTCTCCACCTCGGCGCTCATCTCGGGATGCAGATGGAAACGGGCCACGGCCTCCCCGTGCGCCCCCGAGACCGCGTCGGTCACCACCAGGCACCCCGGGGTCATCTCCCAGGTACGCCGATGGATTGGCCGCCCCGGCAGGCGACGATAGCCGTCGTGTGCGGCTGCCACCCGCTGAGCCGGGATCACTGGCATACCACCCGGCACCGTGCAGGAGCTGGCCGGACCGAAGCCCACGCAGAGAGCAAAGGGCCGGGCGCGGCGGGCGACGCGGAAGCCCCCCCAGACGTCGCTCGAATCGGCGTGATCGATCTGCACCGTGCTGTGCGCGGCCGTTCCGCGCTCGGCCAAGCGCTCGGGGCCAGTGCCGTAGCGGGAGGTGCCGCCGTTGACGATGACCCGCCGGCCGCACAGCGACAACTCAAAGGACAAGGTATCGGCATGGGCGTGACCGGGGAGATAGTCCGGTCCGATGGGGGCAACGTCCAAGAGCGCGACGGCGGAACCCGCCTCCAGGCGAACATAACCGGAGTCCCGGAGCCAGACCGAACTCAGCCCTTGAACCTCGCCGTGCGATAGAGCCAGGGTCGGGAGTGCGGCGTACTCTGGCGAGCCATCCAGGGCCGCAAGTCCGGGACCCAATGCCAGGAAGGGTGAACTGGCCGGCCCGGCGCCCTCCCCCCCGACAACGTCCGCCCCCACAGGCGCCCCCACAGGCAGGCCCAAACGCTGGGCGTAGTCGATCAACGCCCCCAGGGTGGGCGCACTGCCCAGGGCAGCGTCGTTGAAGAAGCCGATCCCACCGTCGGGGTGGCACATGACCGCCAGCCAGCCCAGCATGGCGGCGGCCTTCTCGCGGCAGAGGGCCAGGTCGTCCGGGGCCAGGCTTCCCGGAAAGGTGCCGGCCAGGTTGATCAGGTCCAGCACATCCTCCAGCAGGATGGCGTGGTACATGGGACTGCGCTCGAAGTGGCCGCCGTCCGCCAAGACCTGCTCGCGCAGCTCGCGCGCCAGCAGCCGCCGGCCCAGCGCCAGCCATCGGTCCGCCTGCGCCCCAACGAAAAAGGCCCCGGCATAGACCAGGGCCTTGGCGTTGGCAAAGAGATGATTACCTAGCAGGTGATGTTCCAGCCGTCGGCTCAGCCACCGGGCCTGCACCGCCAGGCTCGACACACACTCCGGCGGCAGGTCATTCCCCGCCAAGGCCCACTTCACCCAGTTCACGATCCGCAGCGACGTCGGGTAGGGCTCCCAGCCATTGCCGACGGCGGGCGGGTTTTCCGCCATCCAACGCCGCAGCAGCGCCCGGTGCCACTGCGCCCGCAACCGGGGACCGACATCGCCGCCGGCACCCAACGCATCGAAATAATGCAGGTTGTAGAGCCAGAGCTTGTCGCGGGCCGGATCGTTCCAGGCACCTGGGCCGATTGCCTCATGGGTTTCATTGAGGAAGCGGAAGGTGGCAGGCCCCAGCATCCTGTCCTGTCTTGCCGGCGGCCTCTCCCAATGACCGGCGACCAGGCGTAGCCCGGGCGCGGGGCGCAGATCAGGCGTTGGGCGGTAAAGCCGGAACCACAGCCGACCATAGAGCTGGACCGGACGCAGATAGCGCAGGGTGTGCCAATAGCGGCTGAAGGCCTTGATCATAACTGCGACCGGTGGCGATCGGTCCGCACAGCGGACCCTACGGCAAAGCCGCGCTCCGTAGGGTCCGCTGTGCGGACCAACGGCCTCGCGACGAGGTCAGTGGCCAAGTGATGACCAAGGCCGCGGCTGAACATCCCTAACCCCGCCCGGCAACAGTCGTCAAGACGCCCAGCATCTTCGCCGCCAGCCCCGTGCGGTCATACCGCGGCGCGGCGGCCAGGCAATGACTGCGCAACTGCTGATACAACGCCTGATCCTGGGCCAGGCGCAGCAGGCCATCGCACAGGGCCTCGGCGTTCTCGGGCTCGAACACCAGGCCAACCCCCTCGCGCTCGACGATCCCGGCGGACTCGCCCGCCACGCCGTGCAGCACCGGGATCCCCATCCCCATGCACTCGAACAGCTTGGACGGGATCACCTGGGTGAAATTATCGGCCTTTCTCAGATAGAGAAACAGCTCCAGGCGCTCCAGCAGCCGCAGGCCCGCCGAATCCTTCATCGCCCCCACCGTCTTGATCGACTCCGGCCAGAGATCACGCAACTCGAAGACGAACGGCCGCCACTTGAACACCGACAGCATCCAGGCCGCACAGTTCGTGAAGAACTGCGGCGAAGTACCGACGATGACATCCGGCCTGGGCAACCACAGACCCGCAATGAACCCAGTCACCATGAACGACAGATAGTCCAGCGTCCGCAGTGCAAAGCCCGCGTTAGCGGCAATGTAGGTCCACACCCGCACCACCTGGATTCCGTCCATGGTCTCACGCTGCCAGGGCCGGTTCCGGTAACCAGGAAAGACCTTGCCCCTGGGGAAATTCGGTACATTGGCGATCACCGTTACCCGGCCTGCACCCACTCGCGGCAATGCTCGAAAGTGCGTGAGGCCGGGGCGTTGACCTCTGGCGGAAAATTATCGGTCAAGAACAAAATATGCACACAAGGTCCTTTCAACCTAGAAAGAGCAGTCAGCCATCAGCCATCAGCCATCAGCCATCAGCCATAAGGCGAACACGAACCGCTGATAGCTGAAAGCTGAAAGCTGATAGCTGAAAGCTGAAAGCTGAAAGCTCTTTTTGGGGCCAAGACCGGAACTCAACCCGAGAGCGCCCCTTAGCACTGAGCCCCGAGCACCTGTTCAAGCCCCACGACGATCCGCTCCCCCGCTCGCCCATCCCACAGTTGCGGTATCCCACCCGGCTGCCAGTCCCCGGCAAACAGCCGATCGAGCGCCGGCCCGAGCTTGGCGGGATCGGTACCGATCAGCGCATTGGTCCCCATACTGACCGTCTCCGGCCGCTCCGTAGTGTCCCGCAGCGTCATGCAAGGCACCCCCAGCACCGTGGTCTCCTCTGTGATGCCACCAGAGTCGGTGATCACCGCCTTGGCGTGCCTGACCAGGTAATTGAATTCCAGGTACGGCTGAGGCTCCACCAGATGCAGGCTCCCGGGCAGGTCGGTCAGGTCGCCCAGCGTCTTGGCGGTGCGCGGGTGCACCGGGAAGATCACCGGCAGGCCGCGCGTCCCTGCGCCGATGGCGGCCAGCATCCGCGCCAGCGCCGCGCCCTCGTCCACGTTCGCCGGGCGGTGTAGGGTCACGACGAAATACTCGCCTGCCCGCAACCCCAGGTCATCCCAGAACGGCGGCGGGCGCAGTCGGTCCAGGTTGGCCAGCAAGCTGTCGATCATGGTATTGCCGACGAAGAAGATCCGCTCATCCCCGACCCCGGTCTTGCGCAGATTGGCGTTGGCAAACTCACTGGTGGTGAAGAACCAGTTGGTGATGGCGTCCGTCACCATCCGGTTGATCTCCTCCGGCATGGTCCAATCACCGGAGCGGATGCCGCCCTCCACATGCGCCACCGGGATGCACAGCTTCTGCGCCGCAATGGCGCAGGCCATGGTCGAGGTCACGTCCCCCACCACCAGACAGAGCTTGGATGGTGCCCCCAGCAGCAGCCGCTCATAGCCGGTCATGATCGCCGCCGTCTGCTCCGCCTGGGTACCGGAACCGACCTCCAGGTTCACATCCGGCGCCGGAATACCCAACTGGAGAAAAAAATCGCCCGACAGGCGGGCGTCATAGTGCTGGCCGGTATGTACCAGGCGGTATCGCAATGGGCCGCCGGCCGCCTTCCGCACCTTCAAGGCCCGGATGATCGGCGCGATCTTCATGAAATTCGGGCGGGCGCCGGCGATGATGTCAATGAGCATACTGAGGACCTTGACTCTTAACCCTGGAAAGCGTCTTTCAGCTAGCAGCTATCAGCTAGCAGCTATCAGCTATCAGCTAGCAGCTATCAGCTATCAGCTATCAGCTTTGCGTTTCAAACGTTTCTGACCACCCGGCGCATCACCTGTCGCGTGGGTGCCTGCGGCTCCAAGACGGCTGGTAAGATGCTGATGCACTTATGACTGACGGCGGCCTTGATCATAATTCCGGCCACCCTGCTGGACGGGAGGTCGCTGGTCCGCACAGCGGACCCTACGGGCGCGGGGCCGTAGGGTCCGCTGTGCGGACCAAAGACATGGCCGTTGGCTGATGGGCCGGGATTATGATCAAGGCCGCTGACGGCTGACGGCTGACGGCTGACAGCTCTTTCCAGGTTCAGTAGGTATCTCCCTGGAAAACATTCACTGATCGATTGTACAGATTATACGGGCTTCGCGAGCTCGATCGTCACCCGGCTCACCTCCAGAATCTCCTCCACCGGAATCGGCGCCGGCCCGCCCGTGCGCAGGGCCTGCACGAAGGCCGCCGCGCAGGCGCGCTGGCCCTTGTCCTGGCGCCACAGGTTCAGCTTCTTGAACCCGGGCCAACCGAAGCCGGTCAGGTGGCGGAAGTTGTCGAGTTGCAGCACCCGCCCGGCGGCAAAGACCTCCAGCCGCTCCTTCGGAAACGCCTTGCTGCCGTTGGCCAGATAGTGGACGGTGCCGATTGAGCCATCGGCAAAGCCGAGCTGCAGGCTCACCGTATCGCCCGTAGCCGACGCCATCCCGATCCGCGCATGCTGGGCGATCGGCGCCCCCGCCAGGAACCGCAGCAGATCGATGAAGTGGCAGGCCTCGCCGAGGATCCGCCCCCCGCCCACCGCCGGGTCCTGGGTCCAGTGCCCCGCCCGGATTGTACCCGCGTTGACCGTCATCACGAACGCCTTCGGCCCCGTCACACCGGCCAGCAGCGCCTTGATCTTCTGCACCTGCGGCGCAAAGCGGCGGTTAAAGCCGACCATCACCAAGAGTTTCTGGCTCCCAGGCTCCAGCGTGGGAGCACGCGCTGCACTCTGGCTCCCACGCTCCAGCGTGGGAGCACGCGCAGACGCTCCAGCGTCCAGTCCACCCTCGGGACGCGGAGCGTCCGCACGACACTCCCACGCAGAGCGTGGGAGCGAGGGCGCAGAGCGTGGGAGCGAGGGCGCAAGCGCTGTCTCGATCCGCCCAAGCTCCTCCAGCGTCAAGCACAGCGGCTTCTCCACAAACACCGCCTTCCCCGCCGCCAGCCCCTGCAACACCAGCCGCGCATGACTGTCGTGCCGCGTCGTAATCACCAGCGCATCTGATTCGGCATCGGCATCGGCGAACAGCGACTCCGTGTCCGTCGTGGTGCGCAAGAAGCCGAACTTACGCGCCGCATGCACCCCGCTCACCCCCCCACTGGAGGCCACCGATACCAGTCGCGCCCCGGCCGCCTTGAACGCGGGGATCAACACCCCTGTCGCATAGTTCCCAGCCCCGATGAAGCTGACCGCCGCCCTCTGGCTCCCGCGCCCCAGCGTGGGAGCAAGCGCGGACGCTCTCGCGTCCAGCCCACCGTCGGGACGCAGAGCGTCCGCACGACACTCCCACGCAGAGCGTGGGAGCGAGAAGGAAGCAGAGCCTGGGAGCGAGAAGGACGCAGAGCGTGGGAGCGAGAAGGAACGCTCCCGCAACCGCGCGTCATCCCCCCCGGGATACTCCAACAGGATCCCCAGCGACGGCTCAGCGCCGCCCACCACCGCATAGGCGCGCTCGGCCTCCGCCAAGGCAAACCGATGCGACACCAGCGGCCCCACATCCAGTCGCCCGTCGGCCAGCATGTCCAGCACCGCCTCGAAATTACGCTGCTCGGTCCAGCGCACGAAGCCCACCGGGTAATCCTGCCCCTGCTCCTCGTACAACGGATCATAGCGCCCCGGCCCATAGGAGCAGGAGACCTGAAAGCTCAGCTCCTTCTCGTAGAAATCCGCCCTGGAAAGCTCCAGCCCCACCACCCCGACCAACACGATCCGCCCACGGCGCCGACACATCAGCGCCGCCTGATGCACCGGCTCATTGCTGCGCGTCGCCGCGGTGATGATCACCGCATCCACCCCGCGCCCGCGCGCAAAGGTCGCGGCCACCGCCACCGGGTCCTGCCCCGCCGCCAGGTCCACCGTCTCGGCACCGAATTGGCGCGCCAACGCCAGCTTGGCCGGGTCCAGGTCGATCCCCAACACCCGGCAGCCATGGGCACGCAGCAGTTGCACCGTCATCAGCCCGATCAACCCGAGCCCGGTCACCACCACCGCCTCACCCAGGGTGGGCGCCGCCAGCCGGATGCCCTGCAAGGCGATGGCCCCGATCACGGTAAAGGCCGCCGCCTCGTCCCCCACGCCATCCGGGACCCGGGCGCTGAGATTCACCGGCACGCTCACCATCTCCGCATGGCGGCCGTTGGACGCGACCCGGTCGCCCACCGCAAATCCCGCTACCCCCGCACCCGGTTCCGCCACCACCCCGACGTTGCAATAGCCCAGCGGCAACGGCTGCTCCAGCTTGTTGCGCACCGCCTCCAGGGTCGGCACCAGACCATCGGTGCGCACCTTCTCCAACACCTGCCGCACCTTCTCCGGCTGCTGGCGCGCCTTCTCCAGTGGATTGGCCTTACCGAAGTCCACCAACATCCGCTCAGTCCCGGCGGAGATCAGCGTACAAGACGTGCGGATCAACAGCGCCCCGCGACCCACCCGCGGACAGGGCACCTCGGCCAGCTCAGTACGGCCATCCTTAAGATTCTGCAGAATTTGTTTCAAGCTACAACTCAGATAAAATGAGGAAGAACAGGTGTTTGTACGAGCTGTCGTGCGGCCTACCCGCCGGTTTGGCGGTCACCCGAGCGGACGCGCGGGATCGACGTTGGCGAGGAGATCGGGAGGCCTTGATCATACCGGTCACCCGTCGTCGCGGCGGCCCGTCGCGGCCGGGGGGCCGCTCCTACGGCTCGTAGGAGCAGCCCCCCGGCCGCGACGAGTGCCAGCCGGGTTCTGGCCAGATTCATGATCAAGGCCGGCGGGAACAACTACCGCGTCCTGGTCATCGTTCGCTACCGGGACGGTAAGATATTCGTTCGTTGGGTCATGACGCACCGGGAATACGATCATTGGTGCAAACTGTACAAACAAGGCAAGGTGTAACCAAGATGACTGCTACCGCCTCTCTCGACCTCAAGGTGCTGCAACAGACTTGGGTCGCGTTCGATCGCCTCGCCCACTTGCGTCCGATCCGTACCGAAGAAGAATACGACCGCACCATCGCGCTGCTGAACCACCTGCTGGACGTCGTCGGCGAGCAAGAAGAGCACGAATTGTCAGGGCTTCTCGATCTCGTCGGCGAACTGGTGAGCGACTACGATACGCGCCATTTTGCTATTGAGGCATCGGAGCCCAAGGAGGTGCTGCGCTACCTGATGGAAGTACGCGGCCTGAAACAAAGCGATCTGGCTGAAATCGTGCCCCAGAGCAACCTGTCGGCCATTCTCGCCGGCAGGCGCAAGATCAGCGCAACACTTGCGGGAAAACTCGCCAAGTATTTCAGCATCAGCGCGACAGTTTTCATTCCGACCTAAGGGGATAGTTGCCGCCGCCCTTTACTTGCTCGCGGCCACTCGATCACCTCAGGATCGAGGCGGATCGTGATCCGTTCCTTGTTGCTCTTGATGATCGGCCCCCGCTGACTACCTGAAAAATCGTACTCGTCGCGCATGTTGCTCACCCTCGCTCGTAGTGTCGGCGCTCGGCGGCCGTGGCGGGCGCTGAGATAATCCGGATGATCCGTTCCGCGGGCTGCGTGTAGACCACAACCAACAAGCGGCGAAAGGCATCCTCGCCGCCCGTCCCACAGGTGACATCCGTCGCAGCCGGGGACCGCCCCGATGCCGTAGGAGCGGCCCCCCGGCCGCGACGGGTTGCCGCAAGGGCGCGTGGCCGGAGTGATGATCGAGGCCCGCATCGGCCTCGATCGTCGTTCCGCCCTACGGGTGACCCCAAGGGTAGCCGTAGGGTACGCATCGCGTACCCGGCCCCAGCGGTTGCGGCGGCCTGGCGGGTACGCGATGCGTACCCTACGCGATCTGCGTCAACCCATCAGCTCTGATCACACCCCGTTGGCAGAGCAGTGCTCATGATCCAGGCCGTGCTACGGGACTATGCGCCGATGCGCGATCACACCCCCTGGCACCGACTCTTCGGCATCGCCCTGACCGACCTCTTCACCGGCCGCCCCTGGCGCGTGGAGTGGCTGGTGGATGCGCTGCGCTTATCCACCCTACCGATGCATACGCTGGTATGGTCATTTTCGCAAATCACCTAAAGCCTCGACCTCCAGCCGATCAAGGCCCTGCTTGAACACCAGGGTACACCCCTCAACCCGCAGGCGGACGGGTCTCCGGGGGCTTGCTACCCAGCAGGGCTTCCAGCGTCCCGGCGGCGAAAATCCCGTCCAGCCAGGCGTCCAGTTGACCGAGGCTCGCCGCATCAATGCGGGCCCGTGCCCAAGGGGGCAGTTGACCAAACCGGCCCGTCAGCAAGCGCTTCAACGCGTCGGTCTTGCCTTCCCGCTTACCTTCCCGCTTGCCTTCCCGCTTGCCTTCCCGCTTACCTTCCCGCTTGCCTTCCCGCTTACCTTCCCGCTTGCCTTTCAGTTCGCCCTCCAGCATCCCTTCCCGCTTCCACTTCTGCGTCCACTCATCCACCCGTTCGGCCAACATCGTTTCGACCTCCGTTAAATCATGCACTTCCGGCAACGTCTCGCCCGGCAGCAAGCGCCGCAGCAGGACCCGCGCGAACCAGACCGTCAGCGCCCGCCGCAGGCTGGCGTAGCGCGGACCCCGTAACCGGGCGCTGAGCCGGTGCAGGATCGGGCGAAGCGCGTCAGGCCCGTCGCCGGCCAAGGTTTCCAGCCGCACCAGTTCGGCCGCGACGCTGGTAGCCTGCTCCAGCGTATCCTCCTCAATGCGGCCCTCGTCAATCAGATGATAGCGCTGTTGGGGCCGGTAGCGCGCCAGCGCGTCGGGCCACGGGACGATCAGGTCGGCGACATCGCGCGCCGCCGTCCAGCGCCCGGAACCGTTGTAGAGCACCAGCGGAAACACCGGCGGCAGGCGCTCACCCGCGGCCACCGCCTGGCTCTTGATCAGGTCCTGATACAGCAGCCCGGTGTAGACCATCACCCGCACCGCCATCCAAGGGTCAACCTCGCTTTGGAACTCGATCAGCAGGTACACATAGAGCCAATCCCCCGCCACCCGGACCCGCCAGATGATGTCATCCTCGCGCGTACGCAGGTCGTCGGTGACATAGCTGCCACCCTGCTTCTCCAGGGTGGTGAAGTCGATCAGCGCCAGCCAGTCCTCCTGCACGAAGTCACGCAGCAGGCCCTCGACCATCTCCGGATGGGAGAACAGGTGTTTGTAGGAGCCGTCGTGCGGCGCACCCGCCGGCTGGGCGGCCGCCCGAGTGGACGCGCGGGAGCGACGCCGGCGAGGGGATCGGGACATGGCAGCGGGGCGCACGGGCCGGTTGGGAACACGCAAGGGAGCCGAAGAGCATCGCCCGGATAGGACAACGCAGGGGCCGACACCGGAAGGGCACCGGCAGCGCTGAAGTTTAGTAGGGTGGATAAGCGCAGCGCATCCACCAGCCACGCTGGCCTATTACCGTCCGCGCAACTGCTGCGCTACCATCTTGCCAACGTCCACCGTCTGGAACTTCCCGACATGGCTTACACGGCCTTGATCATGGTTCCGGCCGTAGGGTGGACAAGCGCTAGCGCCGTCCACCGAACCCCGCGCCGCCGCTGGTGGACTGCGCTGCGCTTGTCCACCCGACGATGCCCGGTGGCAGGAATGGTGACCAAGGCCCCGGGGAGCGATGGTCATAATCCCGGCCAGCAGCGTGCGTAGTCAGGGCTTCCAGCCCTGACGGTGTCAGGCCAAGATGGCCTGACTACGCACCCGGCGAGGCCAAGCGGCCGGAGTCTTGATCGAGGCCCTGCCGGAATGACGAAAGAAGAGACAACCACGGTCCTCCCGGCCAGATGCCGGGAGCCAGTGCCAGGGCTCGAACCATGCCCTCCCCGATTGTCCGCGTCACCAGTCCCCGTTAAACTCCCCCCATGCGCCACCCCATCGACCCCAAGATCGACTGTGTCTTCAAGGCCCTTCTGGGGTCTGAGGAGAACCGCAACCTGCTGATCCACTTCCTCAACGCCATCCTGGGTCCCGATCTGCAGGACCCGGTCACCCAGGTGCAGATCCTCAACCCCTACAACGAACGCGAATTTCTGACCGACAAACTCAGCATCGTCGGCCTTGATCATAATCCCGGCC
>Ga0247835_1004087_pt1 | contig 13225 bp, 13 predicted proteins | sample LaCtaG_3_FD_189912 | JGI IMG/M metagenome (GOLD analysis project Ga0247835, IMG submission 189912) | Freshwater microbial communities from meromictic Lake La Cruz, Castile-La Mancha, Spain - LaCruzMarch2015_13.5m | ecosystem: Environmental > Aquatic > Freshwater > Lake | place: Spain: Castile-La... | reverse complement strand
TTCATAGGCGCGCATAAAGGCATCCGATACCCGCACTGAGTTATTAGCATTTTGATATTGCACCGAAACAATATCTTTGCCACCTAGATCCATATCAAAGCCGGCATCCCGCAGGGCGCGGATCTTGTCCTCTTCGCGAACTTTGGTCTCAATAAACTCTTCAATATCTGGATGATCAACATCTAGCACCACCATCTTGGCAGCTCGTCGGGTTGCTCCCCCTGATTTGATTGTGCCAGCAGATGAATCGGCGCCGCGCATAAATGAAACTGGGCCAGATGCGGTTCCACCTGATTTTAAAAGCTCCTTGGAGGAGCGAATTCTTGAAAGATTAAGACCCGCACCTGAGCCACCTTTGAAGATAAAGCCCTCTTCTTTATACCAATTAAGAATTGATTCCATTGTGTCATCTACCGAGAGAATGAAACAGGCAGAGACCTGTTGTGGGGCGTTTGTGCCCACATTAAACCAAACTGGTGAGTTGTATGAAAATATTTGGTGCATCAACATATGGGTTAACTCATGTTCAAAAACTAAGGCATCCTCATCAGTTGCAAAGTAGCCATTATCTTTACCAGCTTTTGTATAGGTAAGTACCACCCGATCAATTACCTGCTTAAGTGACCACTCCCGATTTTCTGCCCCTAGCGCGCCACGGAAGTATTTAGTGGTAACAATGGTGGAGGCGTTTACCGACCAGAAATCTGGATACTCAACACCTTTTTGTTCAAAGATAACCTCACCGGATTTCCAGTTGGTCTGAACTACATCACGTCTTTCCCACTTAACTGTGTCATATGGGTGAACACCTGCGGTGGTGTAGATCCGTTCGATGGTGAGGGCTTTGCTCCCACCAATTTTGTTACCGCTCTTAACCGCAGCTGGCTTATTCACGATTGACATTTCTTACTCCCCTTAATTTGTTGTTAAATCTTTTTGGTTAACTTTTTCTTCTCTTCGTATCAGCTTCTTTTCTTGCCTATCTATCTACTTAAGGGGCCCCCGAATATTTACTTCTTTAAATCTATTAATTTTTTGGTGCGGAGAATGCTTGTTGTTTCTGCGAAAGTTTTGGGTTTCTAGAAGGCTCAGCTCGCAGTAATGCGATCTCGCCTTCAAAATCTTCCAGGGAGGAAAAACTACGGTATACCGAGGCATATCGTAGGTAGGCGACCTCATCGAGTTCTCGGAGTGGCGCAAGAATTGCCATTCCCACCTCTTGGGCCTCAACCTCTGCCACACCATCTAAGCGAAGGGACTCCTCCACTCGTTGGGCAAGCAGTGCTAGATCATCATCATTTACTGGCCGACCTTGGCATGCTTTGCGCACACCATTGACTACCTTCTCTCTTGAGAAGGGTTCAGTGGCTCCTGATCTTTTGATTACTAGCAGGATGGAGGTCTCTGCGGTATTAAACCGCCTGCCACAGCTGGCGCATTCGCGCCGGCGGCGGATCTGATTTCCCTCATCAGTTGGACGAGAGTCAATCACTCTTGAGTCGTCGAAGCGACAGAAGGGGCAGATCATTTGGCAGTTCTCCAGTTCTTTCTTGCTATGCGGGGGAAGAGCACATTAGCGGAAAACTACTACTTATGGAAGCCATAAGTCGTTTTGCCCCTATATGTTGGGTGAACCATAGAGCCATAGTTGAGGGTTTAAAAGCACCTGAATCGGCGTGTTGGGTAAATTCTTATCGCTAATCACCATCTCACCCTCCTTGTTCAAGCATCGCTGTGGTAATCTTAGATCAAGATTTATCAAGAAATTTCTTGAAATGAGGCAGCTGTGGCTAATGAGAAAATTAAGTTCTCATCCCAATTAGATCCAAAGGTTTTAAGTAGCGCTAAAAAACTAGCTAAATCTGAAGGTCGGCAGTTGCAATCAATAATTGAACAGGCGCTCACCGATTATTTGGAGCGAGCCCAGAGTGAGAAGCCAAGCACTGAGGTTTTAAATGCTTTCCGCGAAAGCCTGGCGGAGTATGAAGAGTTGTATTCAAAACTAGCTAAGTAATCTACCTTTAAATTACGGATGAAGGTTTACTACTTAACTTTAGCGGATGTGCTAACTCTGCATTCAGTATCACTGAAATTACATGGTGGCGCAGATGGGGTTCGAGATTTAGGCGCATTGGAATCTGCTATCTATCGACCGCAAACTGGGTATTACGAAGATCTAATCGCAGAGGCGGCAGCACTCTTTGAAAGCCTTGCTATCAACCACCCGTTTATAGATGGTAATAAGCGGGTGGCATTTGCTGCTACTGATACTTTCCTTCGAGTCAATGGTTATAAAATAGATGCAAATTCAACTCAAATATATAAAAAGATGATGGAGTTATTTGATACACAAACATTCAAGTTTGCAAAGTTAGAGCCCTGGCTTCGCTCGGTTGTAAAGCAGATTAAATAATTACCTAGCCGGCACCAGTAATTTCATTCCAGCTGACAGATCAGCCCCACTTAACTTATTGACCTCAACAATATCTGCGATCACCTGATTTATTGAGCCACCCTCGGAGTACATTGCAGCAATTGACCAGAGCGACTCACCTGGGGCAACTACCATCTGTAGATATCTACTCTCACCCTTAACAGCTAAATCACCAGCCGCGGTTGAGATGGTGGTGGCAGCTGATGCGGCCAGGACTAGTACCGATAGACCCAGTGCGGTTCTAGCTAATTTATACCTACGGTTGCACTTCATGCTCTTCTCCTTGCTAACAGTGCTCGAGGGGATTCGAACACCTGTTCTATAGAAGTATTAAACACTAGGCCACTGACATTGTCCAGTTTAAATCGAACAAATGTTTGATTTTTTCACCCACCCCTGCTACCCTTTACTTATGGCTAAAAAACCGAGTTCTAAGGCGCTCTCCGAGCTGCCTGATGGCCCAGCCGATGACAATGGGCTGACCCCAAGGCAGTTAAAGATCCTTTCAGTTATTAAGCGTGCAGTTGAGAACCAGGGGTATCCACCCTCTATGCGTGAGATTGGCCAGGCCGCAGGTCTTGCCTCCACCGCATCCGTCACCTATCAACTGCAAATTCTTGAAGAAAAGGGATGGATCAGGCGAGATGCCTCCCGTGGCCGCGCCATTGAGATCACCCTGCCAGGTGAGGATGGCCATGCTGCCCCACAAGATAAAACTAGATTAATTCCATTGGTAGGAAAGATCGCCGCTGGTAATCCAATTTTGGCAGAGCAAATAGTTGAAGAGGTAATGCCACTTCCAGAATCAATTGTTGGTAAGGGTGAGCTATTTATGTTGCAGATTAAAGGTGACTCCATGATTGATGTTGCTATCTGCGATGGTGATTATGTAGTTATCCGTGCCCAAAAATCAGCTGAGAAGGGTGAGGTGGTTGCTGCCATGATTGATGGTGAAGCAACGGTAAAGACCTGGTCGAAAAAAGATGGCCACTTCTGGTTACTGCCTGAAAATGATGATTACCTACCAATCCCAGCAGATGATGCGGTGATTCTGGGTAAGGTAACTGCTGTACTGCGCTCTATCTAACACCTAACTTCAGATTTTAATTAGATATCTACCGTAAAGTTCTCCAAATGCGCGCCTTATTCATCGAACATGATCATGTCTCACTTGGTGGCCCCATTTGGCGTGCCTTTGAAAAATTTGGGTATGAGATTGAAAGATTTTGTATTGTGCCGGAGGATAAATTTGCCACCCCAAATGTTGAGGTAAGCCTGCCAAACTTTAATCAGTACGATGTAATTATTCCGATGGGAGCACCTTGGGGTGCTTATGAGGATGATCGAATTGGCAACTGGTTACTGCCAGAGTTAGCAGCATTAAAACAAGCACACAATGATGGGATACCAATCTTTGGTATTTGCTTTGGTGGCCAATTAATGGCCAGAGCATTAGGTGGCTCAGTGGCTAGATCTGCCAAGGCAGAGCTGGGTTGGTATGAGATTAAATCTGATGATAAAACTTTTATTCCCACTGGTCCCTGGTTTGAATACCACTGGGATCGCTGGACTCTGCCAAAGGGTGCAACTGAGATTGCCAGAACTGAGATTGCCAGCCAAGCATTTGTAATGGGCCGAACACTTGGTGTTCAGTTTCATCCTGAGATTGACCCACAAGTTTTAGAGGCGTGGCTTGCCATGGAGGGTGGTTGCGCCGAGGTTGAAGCAGAAGGTGTTGATGTCGCCCAACTTCGCACGCAAACTGCGGATCAAAAACTGGAGTCTGATCGACGAGCATTTGAATTGGTAGATACTTACTTGCGCAGAGTTGCAACCGCACCGATTGAAAAGGTCTAAGTTAATTCTTAATTAAGTAACCACCATCTGCCACCACAATTGAGCCAGTTAAAAAGGATGACTCCTCACTTGCTAAAAAGTAGATAACATTTGCAATCTCTTTCGGCGTTCCTACACGATTAAGCGCATGCATCTGCTCAGCCTCTTTTCGGTAAGCAACTGGATCTGGACTTAGGTTTAAACCAGCAACGGTAAATGGGGTCTCAATCCAACCTGGTGCTACCGCATTTATGCGAATCTGCGGTGCTAACTCAAGTGCTAATGCCTTAGTCAGTGAGTCAACTGCGCCTTTGGTTGCCACATATGCTGCGTAGCCACTGGTACCAATCTGGGCAGAGATTGAACTCATATTTACAATAGTGGCTCCCGGTGCTTTTCGTAGATAAGGCACTAAATGTTTTATACCAATCACCATCGCCACCACATTAACCTCAAACATATTAAGCCACTCACTTTTTTTAGCATCATCAATTAGGTCAAAGTAATTCCTACCAGCGATATTTATTAAGCTCGATACCTCAAGGCTGTTTTGTTCAATCACAGTTGATATTTTCTGCCAGGTCGCCTCATTGGCAACATCACCTACTACTTGAAAATCAACGCCTTTGATCTCTTCGCGATCAGTCGCCAACACTTGATAACCCTTGGATTTAAATAAGGTCGCAGTTGCACTACCCATGCCACCTGCTGCGCCAGTGATTACTACAGTTTTCATCTTAACCAATCTCAAACTCTACAACTGCACCGGAAAATGGTGGCAGTTTAATCTGGGATGAGTCAACCACAATTGACTCCCCAATTTGCAGTAATACAGATTTAAGTTGGTAATTTGCCTCATTTTTCAATATCAAAGATTGATCGCTGAAGTTGACCAGGCTGGCACTTACCTGTTTATCAAGGGAACGTGAGATGGCAAATAAACCATCTGGATAAGATGAGGCAGTCCACCAATTAATCTCACCCGTTAACCAAATCTTTGATCCCTTCACCTTGGCTAATTTGGGCAGTAACTGTTCAATCCCAATCTCACCTCCTGAAAACATCATAAAAGGACCAGGCAGTGAGCCAAAGATTAAGGTTAAAAGTTTGACTTTAGTAATATCAAATTGTTCCCTTCGCCATTTTCTGCCCCAACTTGGCCACCAAAATGTGTCATGGGAGTCGATGTGATGGGCGGTTAATGAACCATTGGGTAAGAATCTATCCCGCTCAGCCACCCAAGCGGCTAAATCCTTGGCTCCCCTTATCCCCCAAGCAGATTGCGCAGCGGAGTCAGAGATTGCAGTTACCAACCACTGTTCATCGTAGTTGTAATTTAAATCCATCGCCTGTCTAAATACATGACCAGATGGTTCGGTATATAACAAAGATTGTGGATTAATCCTTTTCATTACTGGACGCAGGCGATCAAATAATCCTATGCATCCTAATGCGGAGGCACCAGCTCTACCTCTTGCCCAGGAGGCCCAATTTGGAAAATCATTATAGGAAGGGGCATCAAATCTAAAACCATCAATATTTAATTCCTTCATTAAAAACTCACAGGCAGAGATAAAGTAGTCCTGCCATTCAACGTTACGCGCATCAAAAGCTTTTGTGTAAACACCCTGCACTACCCCAGCTGAATCCCTATAAAACCAATCTGGATGTTGGGCAATTAATGGTGAGACTGCAGGACTTCCCTCATACCAATACTTTTCAAAATCTAAAATATGACGGGACCAGGCAATTAAGTAGTTGTGCCAATCCTTAACATCAGCGTTGAAACTATCACCAGTCTCAGATGAGATTAAATCAGCAAATGGTCCACTTCTAACTCCATCTGCAGCAATCTTAATAATCTCTTTGTCTAAAACACCATGCAACAAAATATCTAAAATTACTTTTATCCCAAGCTTGTGGGCTTTTTGTACCAACTCTTTAATATCTGCTTTGTTACCGTAGGAGGTATCAATATCCCAATAATCATGGATGTTATAACTTGGATATGGCTGTTTGGGCATTAATTGAATACAACTAAATCCAAACTCAGCAATTTGCTCTAAGTCATTAATTAGATCGCGCACCTGTGGATATGGCGAGTAATGATTAACCTCATTAAATACCGAGAAACCAATCTGGGCCTCATAGATCATCGCCCCATCAATCCAAGTTGGCGGATTATTTGGCGATACATAACCATCTTGGCGCAGCCAATCTTGAAAAACCTCGCCAAAAGTTTCATACCCTGGCACAGATAGATCAAGCTTGCAGAGCTCCAATTCAACCCCAGTCACCTTTGAAAGATCTGAGCCAAAATTGGTATCAATTTTTAATTGAATCTGACTCTGGCCACTACTTTTTATTGTCAGCTGTGGAATCTCGACTCGATTACTTGGCCAGATCGCAACTTGTCCATTATTTTTTGAAGCCAGGTGAATCACAGAGCTAGAGCCGCGCAGACCACCAACTGGTGAGATACCGACCTCAGCATTAAGCGTTGAGATTGGCAGATCTTTGCGCAAGCCATTACCAGGCATGTTAATAATCCAATTATCTGCTGGTAATTTAATTTGAAATTCTAAATTAATATCTCGGATCAACACACTCTGTCCCCCAGGAAAGAAGATTGCAAAGGAGGCAGCGGCAGATTGCCGGTCAAGGCGATAAATTAGCTCAGCCTTTATGGAGTCAATACTTATTGGCAGATGCCAAATGATTCCATTAATCCCCTGGTTAGAAATTGGCGCTCCGGTAGCGGTAACTGCTGATTGATTTTGGCAATCAAAGTACTCCAGCCCACCAGTTGCGGCCCGTCTCTCACCACCACCGGTTTGCAGATTTATGCTGATATCAAAGCTGACACCTCTTGTCGCAGCAGCTGATGAATAGGTGAGAGCAGTTAGAAGGCCGCTCTTATCATCGACCTCAATCTGATGATTGGACTCTAAGTGATGTAACTTCACAAAACTTATCTAGTTAATCGTCCGGAGAACTTTCGATGACCAAGTAGTGATAAGACAATTACCAATCCAAAGCCAAGTGAGGTCCACTGACCATCTAGGCCGGCAGCAACCACACCAGTTTGAATAAAGACCACAGTTGTAGCACCAATTACTAAGCCGCCAATAGTTCCCTTGCCACCAGTAACTGGTGTGCCACCAACAAATACTGCAGCTAAGGTTGGAAGCAGATAAGCCTCACCCAAGGTGGAGAAGTAGGTGCTGAGCAAAAGAATACCTAGAATGCCAACAATTGAGGCACACAATCCAACCAATGCAAAACATAGAATCTTAGTTCGCTCAATATTTACACCCATCGCACGACCTGCCTCTGGGTTATCTCCTGCTACTCGCACATGTAGACCAAATTTATGTCGGTGGAAGATCATTCCCAACACAAAAGCAATTGCAAACATCCAAAACATCTGTGCTGGAATTGGCCCAAAGGATCCAACTAAAATTGATTTGATTTTACTATCATTTAATCCCTCTAAGGTTCTGACCTCACCATTATTTAATACATTGGTTAGACCAATCAAGGCAAAGTTCATACCTAAAGTTGTTATCAAAGAGGAGAGGCCAAGTTTTGTTATTAGGTAACCGTTTAATAAACCACAAGATATTCCCACCGCAACTGAGAAAATTGCTGCCAAAATAAAGTTTAAGTTAGTTTGTTGCAAGGTCCAAGCAAAGGCCAATCCTGATAATGCAATAATCGATGGAAAGGCTAGATCAATCTCACCAGCTGCGGTGACGAAAACTAGGCTCATACCCATAATTGCAAAGAGCGGTAATGATAAGAAGACCGCAGAGTAAATGCCGATATTCAAAAACACCTCTGGAGATGATGCTATGAAAGCGACCATCATGACAACAAAAAATATAAATGCACCCAAGACTGGCTTTAATCGCTCTGGTATTAAAACGCCTTTTTTCTGCTCACTCATGACTTGATATCCTTTTTCGCAAATTTATGTAATAGGGCAATGAAATCATCAGCACTCATCGATCCCTTTGGTCCATCAAACACGATCTTTCCTCGCTCTAAAATTACAAATCGATCTGCCACCGCATGGGCATCCCATGGATTGTGGCTAATAAAAATTACTGACTTGCCTGACTTCTTTAAGTTGCGAACAAACTCTAAAACCTCAGCAGCTTCAGTCAGCGCCATTGCAGTTGTTGGCTCATCTAAAATTACTAATCTTGATTCAAATAAAATCGCGCGGGAGATAGCGACACCTTGACGCTCACCACCTGATAATTTATTTACAGATGAATAAGGTGTCCACACCTTTGAGGTGTAACCAATCTTTCGCATTAAAGATTCAGTCTCTTCAATCTCTTTTTTGCGATCAATAAAACCAAATCGATTGGTGATTTCCCTGCCTAAAAAAACATTGTCATAAATTGTTTGTTGTTCAGAAAGTGCCCGGTTTTGATAAACCGTCTCAATGCCTCTGGCTCTAGCCTTAGCTGAGGTCCAATTTTTTACTTCCGTGTTATCAACCATGATCTGACCTTTATCATCTGGTCCTTCAGTACCTGAGATGATCTTGGTTAGCGTTGACTTACCAGCACCGTTATCACCAACTAGGGAGACAATCTCACCTGGATAAAAATCTAAATTTATGTCCTCTAGTGCATAAACATTGCCATAGGACTTATTTACATTTACTAATTTAACAATTGGTTGATTACTCACAGTGTTATCAAACTCTCTATTAGTTGCCTTGTCTAGCAATAATTAAAAATTGAGCAGGCAGTAGGAAGGAGTCCTGCCTGCTCAAGTGTTACCTAGGTCTTAGCGGAATCCTTTTGGAAGCGCTGCGACTACTTTGTAGTTAGCGGTTGTAACGAAACCTGATGAGGTGTCGACGCTAGTTTGTCCTAAGCCATATTGCTTGGCTAGACATAGTGAGATAATTGGCATGTAGCCCTGCTTAAATGGCTCTTGGTCAGCGGTTAGCTGAATATAGCCCTCTTCAAAACCTTTAAGCACAGTATCGCCAAGGTCAAATCCTGCGGCCTTAACTTTTCCTGGCGCTAGCTTTGCAGCCTTGAAGTAATTGTTCATATTTCCAAGAATTGGACCTGCAGCAACAATTAGCTTGAGGTTTTTATTCTTTAAAATACTTGCAGTTAAGGTAGGCGTAACCAAGTTTGGATCTCCGGCAGCATTTCCAGCAAATGCCTTCAAGTCAAGCTTTGTTACCTTAACGCCAGCTTTTTCTAATGTGCTGACGGTGCCATCTTCGCGATCAGAACGTCCAGGAACACCAAATGTTCCAATTACAATTGCCTGATCACCTTTCTTCAAACCGAAGTCTTTAACAGATCTTGCAGCTAAATTATTACCCATTAGCTTTAGATTTGCACCGGTGAATCCACCATTTACAGTGGCAATTGACTTAGGTGCAGGCACGTTAGAGAAATCAACAAGAATGCCAGCATCCTTTGCAGCCTTTGCAGATGGCTGAATTGCAGCATCACCTGGGTGACCCATAAATGAGATTGCATCTGGCTTCTTGGCTATTTCCTCTTTAAACTTTTGCACCATAGTTGGGAAATCCCAATTTGATGAAATGATGGTGACATCTGCGCCAGTATCAGCAGCAGCCTGCTTTGCTCCCTTTTCTAAAACATCAGAGAAAGAATCTGCAGTTCCACCTTTAAAATAACTAATTTTAACTCCGGAGCACCAGGTACCAGCATTTGATGGAGCAGCTGTGGTGATCGCAAGAGTCAATGAACCAAGCAACGTCATCGCAGTTGCGATTGCCGAAGTTTTATATTTACTTTTCATATTGACACCCCCATTTTTTCCTAATAGTCTGACCAGTCTGATAGGTCAGATTAAAGGGTGATGCTTCTCGCCTTTAGACAGGTTGTCAATAGCAACAACGGATTGGGTGGGTTCTTAACCAAAATGTTATCTAGAGGAATCTTCGCGGGAGAATTCGCACATCGCTTGAGATTATGGTTTACAAGTATGTATTTTTCGCTGGGCGCCCAGTCAAATACAAATTTTCGCAAACCACCTCGTGCTACTGCATCTGAGATCTCACTAAATATTGATGGAGGTTTATATGCCCGCATATAGCCAGGATGAACTAGCAAGTGAGCTAACTAATAAATATATTTTAAATGATCAAAGTTCTAGTGGCATGATGCCCTCGGCCAGAATTTTGGCTGAAAAATATGGCGTTTCTAGGTTATTTTTGCGTGAGGTTTTAGCAGGGCTACAAAGACAAGGGTTGGTGAAGGCGGTTCCGGGCCGTGGCGTATTTGTGCGAAAGCCGCATATGTTAGACACAGCTAAAAATGTCCACACAACTTTGCGCCAATCCGCCGCTACTGCTCGACATTTAATTGAGGCAAGAATTAATATTGAAGAACAAACAGTCAGACTGGCAGCACTTAGAGCAACTGATGAAGATATTGCCCAATTAGAGGTTGCGCTTAAATCATTTGATGATGCCACAGAGTTATTAGCACGAGCAAAATCAGATATTGCATTTCACTCATTAATTGCTAAAGCTACTCAAAATCCAGTACTGCAGGTGGTTTTTGGGTCAATTACCACCTTAACCTTTGAAATCATGCTCCGCTCCCTAGCTGATGCCAAAACTATGGCGCAGGGAGCACCACTTCACCACAGCATTTTGCAGGCTATTAAGGCAAAGGATCCAGATAAAGCGGTAGCTGCTATGTGTAAGCATCTACATATTGCCGAAGACACCTATGAAAGTGATTTTGATATCCCCCTCTCTGATGTGGCTGATCGAGTTATTAAACAAAGCTTTGGTGCTTCAATAAGTATTCACGAAGTTTTGGACTCTGCGCTAAAAGATTACTCTATGGATATATTGCGGTAGGAAAATGAAAATAACCTCTGTTGAAAGTTTTGTTCACCCAGATTTTCCAAATATCATTTATGTGAAAATTGGCACCGATGCTGGGGTTTATGGCATTGGTGAGAGTTACTACTTTGGGCGAACTGTTGCCACATTTGTGGATGAGTTTGTGGCGCCAACCTTAATTGGATTAGATCCAGCAAATATTGAAAACATCAGTCGAAAATTGACCACCTATGTTGGCGCTTTATCATCTGGAGTTGAGATGCGGGCAAAATCTGCTGTTGATATCGCACTCTGGGATATCAAAGGAAAGGTTGAGGGCAAGCCGATCTATCAATTACTTGGTGGACAAAGCAAAGCGTTAAGTATTTATAACACCTGCGCAGGTAGAGGGTATATGCGCAAATCAGATCAAGATAGCTCAGCTTGGGGAATTTCAGATAAGAATGATCAGTATGAGGATCTACAAGCATTTCTAACTGATGCTGGCTCACTTGCTAAAGAGTTACTAGCTGAAGGTATTGGTGGCATGAAGATCTGGCCATTTGATACTTACGCTGAAAAAAATGATGGCAAAGATATATCAGATGAGGATCTTAAAAAAGGATTGATTCCGCTGCAGAAAGTAAGAGATGCTGTTGGGGAAAAGATGCAGTTGATGCTTGAATTGCACGCACTTTGGTCCCCGTTGGCAGCTAAAAAGATATTTGAGGCCACAAAGGATTTAAAGCTAACCTGGATTGAAGATCCAATCTATCCAGACCTACTAGATGATTACGCACTCCTTCGCAACAAGGGGTATGCCCCTATCGCCCATGGTGAGACTGTTACTAGCATGGTTCGAGTTGAAGCACTTCTTAAAAATGATTACATCGATGTGCTCACCTTAGATCTTGGTTGGTGTGGCGGCTTTACCCAAGGTATTAAATTCACGCAAGCGACAAAAAAGTATGGCAAATCAATTGCCCCCCATGATTGCTCAGGACCAATTGGTTTAATTGCTGGCGCTCACCTTTCTACTGCATATGAGAACGCACTTGTGCAGGAGACCTCCAGGGCAAGTCTTCGCACCTGGTATCCAATGATTGTGACAACACTTCCCACAATTGCTGATGGCAAAATCTCACTAAGCCAAGAAGCTGGCCTGGGTACAGATTTAACCTCAACATTTACCTACGCGGCAAAGTTTGCCAAGTAGGCCTAGCCAGAATAAATCGAAGGGTAAATAGATTATGACCAAGAGCAACCGTGCCACCTATAAACCAATTCCAATTAACGCAGTTAAAATTGGTGGTTGGTTGGAGCAACAATCATCTTTAGCGATGAAAGGCTTCATTGGCTCACTCCCTTTGATCAGCAAAGAGGTGTGGAGTGATGTCTTTGCTAGCGGCCAACTGGGAATTAAATCAGCTTATGGAACTGGTAATAATGTTGCCAAGGTTGAGTGGTGGAATGGTGAGAGTGAAGGAAACTGGCTGATCGGTTGGATGGGACATGTTTTACTTCATGGCAAAACAGCTGAAATCGAGCAGGTAAGAACTTATTTAAATCGAATTCTTGCTCAACAAGGCGCAGATGGTTACATCGGAATGTTTACCGCAGAAGCTAGAGCAAGCCGAAACTTTATTGTGGGAGATCTTTGGACCCAAAGCAGAGCAATCTTGGCACTACAGCTGTGGGCAGATTACACAGATGATAATAAAGTAAGAGATTGTGTATCTAAAGCGCTGGATTACACCATCGATCGTTACCGAAAATCAGATAAGGATCTACGCTTTAACGCACCCTCTGGGGATAGTTGTGGTGCGGGCCATGATCTTATGTTTATGGACGCACTAGCTGAGCAAAGCAGACAAACTGGTGATTTAAGATTTATTGAGTTTGGCAAAGAGTTATACGCCGATTACTCAGCAGGGGTGATGGATTGGCATGAGACTGATGGCCAACTGCAAACACTGCTCTCTGATGAACCTATTGTTGGCCATGGCGCTCACGCCGTTGAGTTCCTGCGAGTGCCACTAGCACTAGCAGAACACCTTGGGGATGAGCAGTATTTAAAGGCATTTAAAAATGGCATGGTAAAGATTGAACGG
>Ga0247835_1004072_pt1 | contig 13256 bp, 7 predicted proteins | sample LaCtaG_3_FD_189912 | JGI IMG/M metagenome (GOLD analysis project Ga0247835, IMG submission 189912) | Freshwater microbial communities from meromictic Lake La Cruz, Castile-La Mancha, Spain - LaCruzMarch2015_13.5m | ecosystem: Environmental > Aquatic > Freshwater > Lake | place: Spain: Castile-La... | reverse complement strand
GCTTTATCAATGGAACTCCTTTGCCATCGGCGGTTGCAACCAGCAATTTCGCTTCATCAACCTTGGCAGGTACGGGTAAAGCATCGAGGAAAGTATCTGCTTCCACACCCATTCGCTGGCTCGTATGCTCAAGCGTATCGACCGAGAATCTACCACCCAAAACGGTTTCGAGATTCCTGCTGGCTTGGTTAAAAGCTTGTTCAACGCAGAACAATTGCGAAAACTCTTGAAGCAAATAGGACCATTGATGCTCTGGCAAATCCAGTCTTGCACTAATCGGACGTAGATCAATCTTCTTGTTGATGCCCGCACCATAAGTGCACTCTTGAAACGAATGCTCGCCAAAGATCGATCGAATTCGGGTTTTGGATTGCTTGGAATTTCGCGTAAGCGACCCTTCAGCCGATGAAATCTTTACGCCCAAATCGCCGGTACCTTGAAGTCGGATGAGCAGTTCCATCGCGCCGAAGCCGATTTTCTTGAGGGCTTGAAACACGGCCCGTTCTACTTGGTCAAACGAATTGCCTTCATTTGTGGAGCTAACCACCAAGTCTCGAAGATAAGTACCTGACTCAGCGAGCGACATTTTCAGTTGCTCTGCAGTCAAGTCTTTCGAGGATAGGTTGTCAAACATCGACAAATCGAGGATCTTCATAGTGTGGCCTCCTGCCAGAAGTGATTGGGTCGTTAGATAACCGAATCATGGCAGGTTGGCCGCTTTTTGTTTACCCTAAATACTTTTGCTTGCAAAACAAACCGGCGGAACGCCGGTCACACCCCCCCGAGTAAGGGGGCGAGGGAGGCACATACTGGTTGTATCGTCATCAATTTAGTTTTTGAATTTTCATCAGGCCAGCCTCAGGCTTAATAGAAGTCGAAACCAAAAACCGGAAAGAACTTATGGTTTTTGGCTCTAGATGTGTTCTGGACTGTGGTCGTGATGATGGCATTGGGATAATACCTGCGGCTCACGATGGAACGTGGGTATTCGCATTTGGCTAACGCCTTTCGGCGGATCATCGCTAAAGATATGTGTGCAGTTTAGTTTAACCTTATAACAAATTGAGTATGAAATGAAAAAGAGACTTTGCTTTGCAACGATGATCCTGAGTATTGTTCCCTGCTTACAAGCGGACGATACCAAGTCAGATACCAAGCCACAATTCGCAGGACCAACTGAAACGGGTTTCCTGTTGTCAAATGGATGGCATATTACGCCAGTGGGCAAGCAAGTCCAAACAACCGACTTGCCGCTCAACATTATTCCGCTGAAAGACAATCGGCACGCTCTCATTGCAACGAGCGGATTCAATACGCACAAGTTATCGCTTATCGATTTGCTAGATGGCAAAATCGTCGCGTCGGATGTGTCCCGACAATCCTGGTTTGGACTCGCACTCAACAAGGCGGAAGACCATGTTTGGTGGTCAGGTGGAGGATGCGGACAGCTACACTCGTTCGACCTCAAGAACCAACAGTTCACGAGAACAAGCAAGCCCGAGACGCCACTTGTTCGCCGCGATCCCAGCGCGCCGCGACCGTCTCCAGACGAGCGAGTCAAGCGATTGTTTAAGAGCGGTATCCTGTTGGACGAAGCTCGAAACATTCTCTATTCCCTTGAGATCAACGCTGGAGAGATCAGCGCACTCCATCTGGCAACACGTTCAAGCGATCAGGCCACGGGTGAATCGTTCGAAACCAAATCTGCGGTCATTGGTGGAAAACCTTATGACATAGCGATCGGAAAAAACGGGCTTCTTTACGTTTCTGATTGGGCCGGTCGACAGTTGTTCGTTGTCGACCCCAATGAACTGAAGACGGTCGCAAGAATTCCAGTCGGGGAACATCCAAACCAAATCGCTGTTCATCCTGCCGACAACCGACTCTTTGTTGCTTGTGCTTCGAGTAATGGCGTGTGGGTTGTTGACACTCGACGTGGTGTCGTGACCGAAGTCATTTCAACCAGCCTGTTTCCCAATGCGCCAGAAGGGAGCACGCCGGACGCTTTGGTAGTATCGCCTGACGGGAATACGCTTTATGTTTCTAATGCAGATAACAACTGCCTCGCCGTAATCGACATTGCGGTTCCAAACAAAAGTTCCGTCCAAGGTTTCATACCAACCGGTTGGTATCCAACGGCGGTTAATATTACTCCAGACGGCAAGAATCTCTTAGTCGGAGTCGGTAAGGGCAACCAACCGATGGCTAATCCGATTATTGACAATCCTCCGACAACCGACGGAGAAACGGAGTCGCGACGGGGAATACCATTTACTTTTATTGGTGCAACGCTTAGCGGGTCACTGACTCTAGTTTCAATTCCTGACGAAGAAAAACTTAAAGAGTACACCGCAATGGTCTATCGCAATTGCCCATATTCGGACTCGCAGCTGACAACGGCTCCGCATTCCGTGCCGACTGCTATTCCGACCACGGTTGGCGATCCTAGTCCAATCAAGTATGTGATCTACATCATCAAAGAGAACCGTACCTACGATCAGGTTTTTGGAGATCTTGCAGCTGGGCCAAACCCGAAAGGCAAGGGTGATCCTGCTCTTTGTATGTTCCCTAGAAAGGTTACTCCCAATCATCACAAACTTGCCGAAGAGTTCGTGCTGCTCGACAACCTATACTGCAATGGTCAAGTCAGCCGAGATGGTCACCCCTGGAGCACGATGGCCTACCACACCGATTATATTGCACGCGATTGGCACCTCACCTACTCAGCTAGATCTGGTGTGGAAGATGACGACGAAGGTAGTCTCTCCAATGGTCCAAGTGGCTATCTTTGGGATGCATGTGCCCGATCGAGAGTGACTTATCGAAACTATGGCGAGTTCGGCAAGCGAGTCAGCGATGGTGAGGGGAGCTTCAAGATGGAAGGACGCGTGCCGGGATTGGTCGGTCACATGTGTCCAAAATATGGAATTCCAAAAACGCCGGATACAAAAAATCGAGATACAGATAATGCAGCGGTTTTCATCGAAGAATACGATGAACTCGTCCAATCAAAAACGCTGCCACAACTCATGATGTTGAGCTTAGGCGAAGACCACACCACGGGTACTCGACCTGGCGGATTTACACCGCAAGCATGCGTTGCAAGCAACGATTTAGCTCTCGGCCAGATTGTAGAGCATGTCAGCAAAGGCCCACATTGGCACGAGACAGCGATCTTCGTCATCGAGGACGATGCTCAGAACGGCCCAGATCACGTCGACGCGCACCGAACGGTTGGATTAGTAATCAGTCCATTTACGAAACGTCAATTTGTTGATAGCACTCAGTACTCCACGGTCAGCTTGATTCGAACGATGGAGCTGATTCTGGGCTTGCCACCTTTGAGTCAATACGATGCAGCTGCTCGACCCATGTTCAACAGTTTTACGGACAAACCCGACCTAACACCCTACTCCCTAATTCCGGCGGAAATTGATCTCCAAGCGATCAATGACAAACTGGCATATGGAGCGATGCGATCGATGGAAATGGATTTCACCGAGTACGACCAAATCGACGACTTCGAATTAAACGAAATCTTGTGGCGATCGATCATGGGAGAGGACGCACCGTTGCCACCAGCGGTACGACGAGCTATTGCATTTCATTCTGCGACAGCTCCTTCAATCATTCCGGCTAGCAATTTGCCATAGATTGACGTTACTTGTACTGAATCCATCGCTCGCAGATTGAATCGCGAATCAACAACGCATACTCGCTAACGAGCTAGGGAATGTTGAATGGTCCACGGAAGGCACAAAAGTGGGGTGGCACGTCCTAAGCGATAGCGTGGACGTGAGACGGGTGGCAAATGTGTCCTAGCGATTTCCACGCCCTCCGTACCTCAGCGCGTGCCCTCCCCGAACAGGACTCGAACTAGGCCACTAAAATCATAACAAGCCGCAAACCAACCGCACGTAGCCAAGATTATCTGACGTTGAGACCTTGCGCATCCGATACATTCGTCGTAGGCCGCAAATCTTGATTTAACGAGGCGGCATCGATTCTCGTGGCATTCGAAAGTGGTAGAGCAGCTTGGCTACCAACAGGAAGACTGTTACCAGAAACACGGCCATGAGCACTCCGAACCAAACCGTGTTTAATCCAACGCCGTCCCGATTATTGGTCGTTGGGGTCAGACCCTGTAATCTGTTTTCGCGGGGTAACTTTGTTGGGGTCTGACCCCACAGATCCTCTACCAATATCCATCTCTCGCTCGAAGGCTGTGCAGTCCATGCCGAACGATTGAAGCCGCTGATCGACTAGCGGCGATTCTGCACTTCGGAGGCGGAAGACTCAGGGAGATGGTCAGGCTGACTAGCATGGGTGCTGGTGCCGTGGTTGCTGGTACCTGACTTTTCGCGGACACCGTCGACTTCAATAAGCAGTTCGTTCTTTTGAGGCTCAATGCGAAAGCTCAATCCTGACGTGGAATAGGAGTTGTACTTGTTGTTTACGACACCAATGGTTGAGGGTTTGTAGTTTGCTGGATTGTCGATTTGAATGAACTGAACGACCACGCATTTGTGGTTACCAGCTACTGCGCCATCCCCTTGTTTGTAGGTTGTGAGGGAAAATGTTCCATCGAGTCCAATCTCAGCCGTGGCTTGAACTCCATGTTCCTGCGACTTGCACTCAATCGTTCCAACTTTGACGGGGGAACCGTCTGGGAACACGACCTTTCCTGTGGCTGGGTAGGTCTTGAGCCTGCCATCGCTACAGCCCAGTGAAACCAATGCCGCAAAGAAAAGAAAAACGGCGACATGCGTGCCATGCATTGGCCTGCGAACGAATGACAACATAAATTACTCGTCAAGCGTTACAGGTTGACCATCGGCTCGATTGCAGAGCTTGCCGAGAGTCTCGGTGTCCATGCTGCTGCTAATTGCCCGTACGCTTCCGTCGGCGAGAGCAAAGTGGCACATTCCAACATGCCAGCTACCGAATCGAACGAGGTCGCTCCCCTCACCTCGCAGGTTGGTTGCAATCGGCATGGTTGGCCCACCCAGCCTGGACATGTTATAGACACTGTCGCCATTGAATATGAAAGCATCCTGGGGTGATTGACCTAACTTGCCTATTGGTACGTGCATTTCCCCAACCAGGAACGTGTTGCTCAAGCCATCGGTTGCGTGACGCTGTGCGATTCGGTCGTGCCAATTACGAGGGATCTGTTCGTTGCAATTCGCACGGCTGGAAATAATGAGCCCAGTCCCATTCCCTCCATAGTTGAAGTCGCTTGGCAATCCGGATGCACCTGGCGAAAGATCGCCATGGTTGGCTCCATAGTCCCCCACGGCCCCCGTCACTTCTTCATCGCTGGTAACCGCGTACCTGCATCCGCACGGCAACGTGACCCAACGCGTGCCAGCCCCGATGACTTGTCCCAAGCCCTTTGCTTCATCTGCCGTTCGACGCGACGGACAGCAGTATACGGATAACGTCTTAGTTCTTGTTTCTTCTTGATGTTTACTATACGGGACGGAGTAGTCCCAACGTTGCTCGATTGATTGCGCTTCGATGAAGGGCATGATTCGAACCAGCCAGGTTGTTTCCTTCCCGCCACAGGCTAAGGCTTGTGGATCACCCGGTCGCGGTTCATAGCGTGCAGGCGGATAGCATTTCATGGCAGAATGAAACATTTCTACCCCCAATCCAATCTGATGCAGATTGTTCTTGCACTGCATAGCTCGGGCTGCCTCGCGAGCGGACTGAACAGCGGGGAGCAGGAGCCCCACTAGCAAGCCGATGATAGCTATCACGACAAGCAATTCAACCAGCGTAAAAGCTTGTAGGCGTGATAAACTTCGTGGTTGGTTTCGCATCAATGATTTCAATTCAACTGAGTTTGGGTATTGCCGAGATTCACTCTATTCCTTCTCGACAGCTCGTCCCGATTATATTCGAATCCGAGTGCTCTTGCCAAAGTTTTTTTGTGCAAACCTTTTGCAAGAACATAACGTGTCGACTATCATGCGATTTGACCTCCATTTCGTAATTCATTGCAAAAGTCCTTCTTTTGAAACTTTTCCGCCAAAAAACGATCGTTTGGTTGCTGCTAGGCATCTATTCGACACTTGTTTTTGTCAGCCAGGGGCTTCACTTAGTCCCCGGCCTGAATTGCGGTGCGTCGCACGGGCATGACCACACCGAGGTGGTGGCGAATGCCAAATCCAGGGAGGCGGTTCATTCGGGTGTATGTCAACATAGACATCATTCTGGTTGTCACCGAAATCAATCTGGGCAGGACATCGCAAACAAGCAACTCTCCGAGTTCGCAGCGGCGGATGGAGATTGTTCGATATGTAAGCTTCTTGCGATCCTTTGTGGGGCTCTCCACGTAGGGAGCCAGCTCGAGCGACTTGAGGCAAGTTGCTCGAACTTTTTCCTCAGCGGCACTGTCGATGTGCCAGCTTTGAGGATTTGTTTTCGGTCGCGCGCACCGCCCGCCATTTCTTGAGCGGCCCGAGGTTTTTTCTCGGGACTTTTCGTTGAAGGGACAAGAGTGCCTTCGCGTCTGTGTCGCTCAATTCCGTGCTCGTTGTAGCACCTGACTTCATGGCAATTCCAGCCTGCATGTTAGTGCCTAATGCCGATTACTTTGTAAGCGGGATAGCACAAGCTGTGTGGTGAGGATAGGTAAACCACATGGAAATTCACCGAGCGGTTCGCGCCACTGAGCTGCAACAACCATGGTTCAAACCTAAACGGTATTGCGCTTAATCCTCCAGATTCAACGTTAGGCGATTCATGCATCAAAAACTACTCACGTATTTTGGCCAAACGATGCATTATGATTTTTGCCCGTGGGCGAATGCATATGTCTATTGGCTCAAACGCCCAATTGGATGGGTTGCGATCGCTTTTTTGGCTTCGCTACTTCTGGGCGTCTCCTTGTCCAGTCAAGCGTTCCTGGTATCCGCAGCAATACTTGCGTTAGGTGTCGTCGGTTGCATGTGGCCGTGGATCGCGATGGTGGGTATTCGAGGTCAGTTGTCTTGGTCTCACTTGCGATGCGAAGAGGGAGAGTGTATCGATACAACACTTGAATTGGTGCATCGATGGCCTTGGCCGGGATGGGGCATGATCGTTGAAGCGGACGATGCAATCGCCTCCCATGTGGAAGCGGAGGGCCAGCCGATCTGCCTAAGCAGAGTCCCTTCTTTTTCCAAGAGTCAATTTGAATGGGTCTGCCGGCCTAGCATTCGAGGATGCTACCCAAAGCGTGATGTTCGGCTTTCGACCGCTTTTCCGTTTGGAATATGGACAAGCCATCGCAAATTAGAAGTTGCCAATCCGCTCCTCGTTTGGCCGAAAACGATCAAATTGGTGGATGTGCCTCATCAGGCTGGAAGTACCAATGCAGGAATCGGAACAACTAGCGAACAGATAGGAGATGAAGGTGACTGGATGGGAGTGCGTCCATACCGACTGGGTGACTCGCTTCGTCAAGTCCATTGGGCTCAAACATCGCGTCGCGATAGCTTGGTCGTTTTTGAACGTCAATCTCGAAGCAGGCAGTTGGTTTCCATCTGGTTCGACAATTTCGCTGCCGCGAACGCAGTCCACGAGCAACGCGAATGGATGATTCGCATCTTGGCATCCCTTACCAACCACTTCTTATCTCATTCCTGGCAAGTACGAGTGCATTTCGAAGATGGCTGGACTCCGCTTTATGTAAACCAATCGAGCAAACAACAGTGGCTTGATAAATTGGCTTGCTGGCAACACAACCCATCTCAATCTGCAACAGACCGGATTCCGTCGATTCGCGAAGGAGTCGGTTGCTGCTTGAGCACCGCGTCGCGAGCGGTCAAGTTAAGTCGTTCCATCTCGACCAAGGACCATGCGAACCTTTTTTGGTTGCTCGTAGACAAGATCGAACCAGACGAATCCGCCAACTTATTTTGTCGCAGTACATCTGCTATCGCTATCAATGTAGAAAAAGATCCTGCGATTCAACTGCAAAGGCAGTGGCAGCAGTTGTGCCAGCGAACGAGTCGAATGAAAGCCGCGTGCCGATCATGAGCAAGTTCATCGCGGAATCTCCAAGAGTTGTTCGGCGTTCAACTCGATCGCGCTTAACGCCTCAGGCAAATGGTCAGGTCGCAAGCAAAATCTCCAACAACGGCTATACGTTTTTATTGGCGATAGTGGCATCGATTGGCATCCTGCTATTGCGATTGCAAGGGTGTTTTTCGACTGTTTGGCTGTGGACAGAATTCTTGATTTGCATCTCTATCGCGATAAGTACGCGAGCCTATTTTTCGATTCATCGAGAGTCGACACTCATTGCAGGCAATAGAATTGCGAGCAATAGAAGTGGCATCCTATGTGCAATAGGCTCCATCTTGATTGGTGCACCGTGGGGAATCAGTCTGATTCAGCGTCAATTCCTCGATGGCTTCGGAGAGGCGACCGAACTGATTTGGTTAGCAATGCTTCAAAATGCAGCCCTCTGGCAAGCAGCGGTCGCTACAACTTCAAAACAAGAATGGACATCCCTTCTTCTAAGCAGTTTCCTCATGTTGTTCGGGGTGTCCGCCTCAGATCGGAGCGGCATGATTTGGATTGTCGTCCTGTTTGGCTTGTTGGCTTCCTGGTCTTTGATGGTTCGCTATTGGCAATCCATCGAGCGTGGCTTTGTTGCAGTCGAAAGCGTGCCGCTAGTCCGAATGAGAATCATCTTGGTGGCCATACTTTGCACGGTGACAACATCGATCGGTGCCGTCGCGATGCTCAACAAATCCTCGATCATGTTGCTTGATGGTTTCATGCCGACGTCGGGTGGCAAGAAAGATGCCGATCCGTCCGCCCGGCACGGAGTTGGCGATGGCGACATGCTGGTCGCTGCCCAGGACGAAGCGTATACCTTTGGACCGGTGGATAGCGACCTATTCTTGGATTCCCAAGTTCCGTCGATGTACGATTTGGCGAGCGACATGTATGGTGAACCCAAATCGCGACCCACAAAGTTCATGCGCGCGATCGCACTTAGCAGTGACACCAAGGAAACGACGGAAGAAGGGTCCGAGTCGAAAAAGAAGGGCCGGGAGTTTTCGGCAATCCGCGAACCCGTCGACCGCTCGAATCCCATCAAACCAAAGGGATCCGATAGCCGTGCGATTCTTTATCTGATTGGTGAAACTCCTCAGCATCTTCGACTTGAATCCTACGATTCGTTTGATGGGACGGAGTGGACGCACTCCGATAATCTTAAGTCACCACCGCAACGAGCGTTACCAAGACTGCGAACCCTGTCGAACAAGCCCTGGATGGAGCTAGCGCAAACCAACGCTTCGATCGTCCATCGGGTGCGCGAGCGACTGACCATCAAACTGATCAATATCCAGTCGCCGCGCATTCTGTCTCCGTCCTTGCTAACCGATGTTCATATCGATCGAATCGATCAACCCGATTTTTTTGGATGGACTCCCGATGGCCAGCCTATGATGCCAAATTGCGATTCGATTCCGCAGCTCACTGTGGTTCATCAGATCTATCAGATACCTCAAGTCCACTGCCTGCGAGACGCCTCCGACCCCCTGAGTGCCATCGTTGCGAGTTCACAGCCCAACGATTGGCTTGCACCCTATCTCACTGTACCAGGGAATCGCCAATCGCTTCGATCGGAAGCGGAACGCTTGATGCAACCGCATCTAAACAAAAGTCCTAAACGGGTAACGGATTGGGGGAGAATCGAAGCACTCGTAACCGCATTGCGTCAAGATTTTGAGGTCGACTTGTCGTACTTGCCACCCGATTCTTGCGATGACGTCGTGCAGCACATGATTGAAACGCGACGTGGGCCAGACTATCTGGTGGCGACAACAGCAAGTGTTTTGATTCGCAGTTTAGGTATACCGGCTAGGTTGGTTACCGGGTTCTACGCTTCTCCGAGCCGATTTGATATTCGTTCTGGGCAAACAGAGGTTTTGCGGGAAGATTTGCATACTTGGGTAGAGGTGTATGTGCACGGAGCATGGCTCCCGATTGAACCGTGTTCTCAATTTGCAAAGCCCCGAGAATTTCGTTCATGGCGGCAATTCGCGATTGAGGGTTGGTGGTTGCTGTACGACACGGCCATTCGGAACCCATTAACGATTGCGACCACATTATTTTTCTTGGCAACGGCGGTTTACGTGCGTAGACGAATCGTCGACGCAGCATGCTCGTCGGTCTTTCTTTCAACGCATTTCCTGTCGATCCGTTCACGTGTGCGTTGGAGCTTGGTATTGCTTCGATGGAGAATGTGGGTGTGGGGTGTTCAGCGCCCGAGGCGAGCTACGGTTCGTCAATGGCTTGAGTCGCAGCTTGTCTGCGATCCGAGATTGAAACCATCCGAAAGGCAACTCTTTGTGGATGCCGTGCAGCGACTCGCGTACGCGCCCACTATTTCGACGACCGAATGGCTTAACGCAAACGCCACCCCCCTGGGCAGCATCAGTTGGGCAATTACGCAGCGAGGCATGCTCGATCTTTTTCGAAGCAAATCAACCGGTCATCAATGGAGTGATTCACAATCACAGTCAAGGAAAAAATGATTCAATCAATGACACAGACAACTACCCTCTTGGATCGGATGCGACACGAGCTCAACATCACCTTGCTCGGTAAGCCCGACGTGGTAGAGAGTCTACTGGCGTGCGTGCTGGCCCGAGGGCATGTTCTGTTCGATGACCTGCCGGGACTGGGGAAGACCACGTTAGCCAAAGCCTTGGCAACCGCTATCGGTGGGCGTTTTCAGCGAGTGCAGTGCACCCCCGACTTGCTGCCGAGCGACATTACTGGCTTCAGCATCCTAAACCAAAAAACTCGAGAGTTCGAATTTCGACCAGGGCCTGTGTTTGGGGATGTTTTGTTAGCCGACGAGATCAATCGCGCTACACCCAGAACGCAAAGCGCTATGTTCGAAGCAATGGCCGAACGCCAAGTCACCATCGAAGGGGAGTCCAAACCTTTGAGCCAAACGTTTTTGGTCTTGGCTACGCAAAACCCGGTCGAGAGCGTCGGAGCCTACCCTCTTCCTGAGGCGCAACTCGATCGTTTTACTATGAAACTCAGGATCGGCTATCCAAACCGAGAGAGTGAACTAGAACTCCTTGCTCGGAGCAGTCGAAGCACCGAGGAAGTCGTTGCAACCCAAGTACTCGAGCCTGGTCAACTTCGCCAACTACAGCTTGCCGTATCACAGATTGTCGTCGAGCTGCCGGTGCGTGAGTATTTAGTGAGCTTAGCCGAGGCGACCAGGGCCAATCATTCATTTGCTTTGGGCTTGAGTCCTCGCGGGTTGCTTCAGTGGCAGCGAGCCGCCCAAGCCCGTGCGATGCTCGCGGGACGAGACTTTATGATCCCAGAGGACGTTCAAGATGTTGCGATTCCTGTGCTCTCCGTGCGTCTTTCAGGCATGGCTGGTGACGTTGATCGCGTGATTGAAACAGTTCTCAATTCGGTAAGCGTTCCACTACCATGATGAAAATTTGTCAGGCCAATAATCCATTCCGTATTTTGCCAAGTTGTTGGATTCTCGTTTTGTTGCTGGGCGGGATTTTGCTACCTTTCGCGGGTTGTCGCAACCAGTCCTCCGCAAGTTCCCAAGAGGAGGAAAGCCATGAGCATTTCCCAGTTCACTGGCCGAAAACGGTTTTTGCCGCCTCAGAGCGAATGAGCGAACTGTCAAAGTCCGTCGAGGCAACATCCTCCAATCCGGAGATCACGGTGGAAAGAGAGTTCATCGATCTGATTCGATGGCTTCCTGAATTAGCGGCTGACAGCGAACTATCGGAAAAAGATTTCAACCGGATCGACGCTTGGTCCACAAAAACTGTCCTGTTACTTGAAGAGCAAGTTACAAACGGAAAGAAACTCAAGGACCTAGTCGAACTTGATGGGCTTATTTCCAATGTCGAGATGCTCGCTGACGTGTGTCGTTTGGAACTGGACCGAACGCGGTCGCCTGAATAGAAGGAATTGAAATGGATCTCTTGTTTTGGGGAGCGATCGTTCGGATGTCACAAGCTGCCGTCGCTGCTTGCCCGACCATCGTTGTCGGCTGGATCGTGGCTGCGGTCTTTGAACGCATCCTGGGGAGGGAAGGGACGCTCAAGCTTTTCGGTGGTCACACGTGGCGTCAATTGCCCTATGCTTGGCTTCTGGGAATGCTATTGCCAGTTTGCTCGCTCGGCGTCATTCCGGTCATGGTTCAAATGCGCAAAAGTGGAATCGCTGGTGGAACCATTCTGGCATTCGGATTAACTGCCCCTCTTTTCAATCCGATTTCTGTGCTCTACGGACTGACCTTGAGCGATCCTGTCGCCATCTTTGTTTTTTGTATGTGCTCGTTGACCATCGTGACCGTGATGGGCTTGGTATGGGACTGGATGTTTCCATCGAATTGGATCCAACCGGAACTGTTGCCAAAGACACCATTTGGAATCAGGCGGGTGGGAGCAGTTGCTTTGTCCGTATGCCAGCAAGCGTTTAGTACTTCGACTCTATATATCCTTGTGGCACTGGTTGGTGTTGGACTTTTAAGTATGTTTTTGCCTGCTGGCTTCCTTCAAAAAGCTGCCGGAAAGGATGATATGACTGCGCCATTGACAATGGCGGCCGTGGCGACGCTCGCCTATATCACTCCGATGGTTGCGATCGTTCAGATTGCTTCGATGTTCCAGCATGGCAACTCGATCGGCGCGGCGTTCACACTATTGGTATTGGGAACCGGCGTCAATCTTGGTCTCATTGCTTGGACCTTTCTGAATTACAAGGCTCGACCAGCCATCGCATGGTTTGGATTTTTGATTCTGCTGGTTCTTGCATTAGCCTATTGCATTGACCGGCCATTGAGGCCAAAGGGAGTGGAACCGGCGGATCACACACACGCTTTCGATGTCTATTGCAATCCATTTCCTTCCGGCGGACCCGGATTAATGGAGTCGAGTTGGAGGATGATTCGAGACTCTTGGAAATCCGAGGAGTTGATTGCCGCTGTTGCTGCCTTTTTCTTTTTGGTCGTTGGAGCGCTTAACCACTATGGGGATCGAAACGGTCGATGGATGGGCTACTTGCTTGGCTCAACGGATCGAGAATCGAATGAATTAGCGACTGCTTCCGCGATTGGATTGCGGCGGGACATTATTTTGCCGAAGTCTGTGATTGCTGCCTCTTGCTTTCTCGGACTCATTGCGGCCAGTGTGGTAGCGTGCTTTTTGTACTATCCACCTCGATCGGAGATCCGTAAAGAAATGGTAATGAAC